>Ga0075421_100000030_pt1 | contig 102603 bp, 111 predicted proteins | sample SoiMetdeltSBSDD5_FD_75292 | JGI IMG/M metagenome (GOLD analysis project Ga0075421, IMG submission 75292) | Bulk soil microbial communities from a Populus tree surrounding site in Tennessee, USA - Soil MetaG P. deltoides SBSDD5 | ecosystem: Environmental > Terrestrial > Soil > Tree plantation... | reverse complement strand
GCGAGGGCCCCCGCCCCGCCCCCCGCCCTGGCTGCGCTCGGCGACTACGACGTCAGTCGAGCAGGCCGATCTCGCGGTAGCGAGTCTCCACGCGCGGAGAGATGAGGCCCAGGCGCTGGAGGCGGGGAATCAGGACCTCCGTGAAGAGATAGCGGTTGAACGCCTTCGCCGTCATGGAGTTGGTCATGGTGTCCCGCCACACGGCGTCGGCGTCCCAGCCCATCTCCTGCCAGACGTCCCGGATCGACTTGAAGCCGGTCCGCTCGTCGCGGGCGAACATCGAATCGCAGGCGCGGAGGGCGAAGTCCTCCAGCATCTGGTGCTTGGAGGCCTCCATGTCGGGCAGCGTCCGCTTGAGGGCAAAGTAGCCGAAGTTCACGTGGCGACCCTCGTCCTGGAGCACGTAGTCCAGGAGCTGGGCGAGGGTGGGATCGCCGGTCTGCTTGTGCATGAGGTTGAAGGCCGCGATGGCGAGACCCTCGATGAGCATCTGCATGCCGAGCAGCTTGAGCTCCCAGTGAGGCGAGACGAGGATCTCGTCGATGAGACCCTTGAGCAGCGGGTCGACCGGGTAGATCTTGTGGAGCTTCTTGACGTACTTCTCGAAGACTTCGACATGCCGCCCCTCGTCCACCACCTGAGTGGAGGCGTAGAGCTTGCAGTCGAGCTCGGGCACGGGATTGACGAGCTGGCTGGCCACCAGGAGGGCCCCCTGCTCGCCGTGGAGGAACTGGGAGAGCCGCCACGCCGACACGCGGATTTCGACCTCCTTCTGCTCTTCTGAGGTGAGGCGGGGGTAGAACTCCGTGCCCTGGAAGGCCATGTGCGTATTGAGGACGGGGCCTTCCTTCCCGATGGGCCGGCTCCAGTCGATGGCCACGCTGCCGTTCCACTGGTTCTTCTTGGCGGTCTCGTAGAGGGACTCCAGCTCTGCATGGGTGGGCTCGTAGTCGAAGTCCCACAGGGTGTCGAGCCGCGAGGATACGGTCCGGGCTGCCGCCGCGCGTGAGGTGGTCATAGGGCGACAGTACGGCGCGGGGGTGCCACGGTCAAGGCGCGCGCGGTGACTTCTTGACAGGTGAAGGGGGAGCCCGTAAAGTCCCATCAACTCAGCCCTCGCGGTGCGCCCGTCTACTCAAGGAGGAGTCCATGGAGCCCGTCAGCCGCCGCCGCTTCGTCGTGGGGACCACCGCCGGTCTTGCCGGCATCCTCGCCGCCCGCGTGCCGCCCGCCCGGGGCCAGCAGCGGGAAGTCTCGTACCTCTGCTGGAATAACTTCGCGCCCGCCTCGGACAAGAAGCTTGCCGAGATCGGCCTGCGTTTCACCAAGGACACCGGCATCAAGCTCAAGATCGACCACATCTCCCACATGGGGCCGCAGCAGGCCAAGTATGCCTCCGAGGTGCAGACCCAGGCCGGGCACGACATGGTCGAGATGCGCATGCACTTCCCGTGGCTCTACGAGCCGCAACTCGTCGACGTCGGGGACGTGGTGGCCGAGCTGGAGAAGAAGCACGGCAAGGCCATCACCTCCGCCTACGAGGGCGCGCACGTCAAGGGCGTGTGGCGCGCGGTGCCCCAGTACCACGGCATGTTCGTGGCGACCTATCGCGAGGATCTGTTCAAGAAGGCAAGCCTCAAGGTGCCCGACACCTGGGAGGATCTCTACGTCGCCGGCAAGGAGCTCAAGAAGATGGGGAACCCCGTGGGCATCCCCATCAGCCAGAACTACGACTCCATCTCCACCGCGAGCCCCATCCTGTGGTCCTTCGGCGGCATGGAGGTGGACAAGGACGGCAAGACGGTGCGCATCAACTCGCCGGCGACCGTCCAGACCATCGAGTGGTACCAGAAGGTGTATCGCGATTGCATGGAGCCCGAGGTGCTGTCGTGGTCGGACTCGAGCAACAACGAGTCCATCCAGCAAGGGAAGGCGGGCTGGATCCACAACCCCGTGTCTGCCTACATCGTGGCGAGGAACCGCAAGCTCGTCAGCGCCGACGGGATCAACCATCACCGGAGCCTCGCGGGGCCCCAGGGCCGCCACGAGACGGACGTGCCCCGGTCCATCGGGATCTGGAAGTTCTCCAAGAACATCGAGCCGGCCAAGGAGTGGATCCGCTACCTGATCGGCAAGACCGACGTCTACAACGAGTACATCATGTCCGGCGATGCCTTCAACCTGCCGGTGTACGCCAACCTGCAGGACCACCCCGTCCTCAAGACCGACCCTAAGTACGCCGCGCTCAAGGGCGAGGGCGTGCAGTACCACACCTACGGCTGGCCCGCGCCGCCCTCGGACAAGGTGCAGCTCATCACCAACACGTATCTCCTGCCCAACATGATCGCCAAGGCGGTGACGGGCACCTCGACCAAGGACGCCATCGCCTGGGCGGAGAACGAAATGAAGAAGATTCTTGCTGGGTGAGGCGCAATTGGTTGGCGAGACGCAGCCGAAGGCGAGCCGAGCGGATACGAGAATCGGAATCCGAGAGGGCGTAGTTTAGATGGCTGTTCGCGCCGACGAGCTTACTGTCCCACGGGGCCGCCCCGGGGTGGTCGGGCAGGTGCGTCTCTGGCTGGACCGGGAGCCGGTGCTGGGGCCGGTGCTCGTCACCCCGGCGCTCCTGCTCCTGGTGCTCCTCGTCGCCTATCCGTTCGTGATCGCGCTCTACTTCGCCATGTCCAACGCCTTCATCGGGCGGCCCAGCGAGTTCATCGGTTTCCGCAACTTCATCAAGCTGTGGGACTCGGACGTCTTCCGTCAGACTTTCCAGAACGCCTTCGTGTTCACCGGCATCGCGCTGGCGTTCAAGATCGTGCTGGGGATCTGCCTCGCCCTGCTCCTCAACGAGACGCTCTGGTTCAAGCGCATGATCCGCGGGGCCGTGCTCCTCCCGTGGGTCATCCCCACCGCGCTCTCCACGCTCGGGTGGTGGTGGATGTTCAACTCGCTCTACAGCGTGGTGAACTGGACGGGGATCGCGCTGGGCATCATGACGCCGCCCGGACCGAACTGGCTCGGGCAGGCCTACTATGCGATGGCCGCCGTCATCACCGTGAACGTCTGGCGGGGGCTACCGTTCTTCGCCATCACCATCCTGGCGGGGCTCGTGGCCATTCCCAAGGAGCTCTACGAGGCGGCGGAGGCCGACGGCGCCAACGCCAATGCCCGCTTCTGGTACATCACCCTGCCGCTGCTCAAGCCGGTGCTGGCGGTGATCACGCTCTTCTCCACCATCTTCACCTTCAGCGACTTCAACATCGTCTACGTGCTCACCAAGGGCGGCCCCATCAACTCCACGCACCTCTTCGCCACGCTGTCCCGGCAGATCGGCATCGACACCGGACGGCTGGGCGAGGGCGCCGCCATCTCGCTGTACCTGTTCCCGCTGCTCGCGTTCGTGGTGTGGGTGCAGCTCCGCTTCGTGCGGAAGCAGGTGTACTAGTCGTGGCCGTCGCGCGCCGGCCGCTGCTGAGCAAGACGGTGAAGCACCTCTTGCTGGTGCCATTCCTCGTGTTCGCGCTGTTTCCCTTCTATCACATGACGCTGACGTCGCTGAAGCAGGACCGGGAGCTGTACGACCGTCACGCGGTGCCGCTCGTCATCAAGCAGGGCCCGACCCTCGAGCACTACACCAAGCTGATCTGGGAGACGGAGTTCCTCACCTGGACCAAGAACAGCCTGTTGGTGACCGCGCTGTCCACCGCGATCTCGGTCGTTATCGGCACCATCGCCGCCTACGCCATCGCCCGCCTCAAGTTCTTCGGCGTGGCCGCCTTCGGGACGGGGATCTTCGTGACGTACCTCGTGCCGACCTCGTTGCTGTTCCTGCCGTTGGCCCAGATCGTGAACTGGGTGGGCCTGGGCGATTCCAAGTGGGCACTTGTTCTCACGTATCCCACGTTCCTGGTGCCGTTCTGCACCTGGCTCCTCATCGGCTACTTCCGCACCGTGCCGAAGGAGATCGAGGAGTGCGCGATGGTGGATGGCGCCACCCGCCTCAAGGCGCTGTGGAGCATCGTGCTGCCGATCGCGGTGCCCGGCCTCATCTGCGCCGCCCTCTTCGCCTTCACGCTGTCGTGGAACGAGTTCATCTACGCGCTGACGTTCACCTCGTCCTCCGAGCAGATCACCGCGAGCGTGGGCGTGACCAGCGAGCTGATCCGCGGCGACATCTACTTTTGGGGCTCGCTCATGGCGGGCGCGGTGCTGGGGTCGGTGCCGATCGTGATCCTCTACGTCTTCTTCCTGGACTACTACGTCTCCGGTCTGACCCAGGGCGCCATCAAGTAGCCCCCGGCCGCCATGGCCGAAACGCCCGCCGCGGCGGCCCCGTATCCCAAGGAGCTCGAGCGCTCCGTCCGCCTGGCCGACGGCGCCCTCGTCCGCCTCCGCCCCATCCGGCCCGACGATGCGCCGCGCCTCATCGCCCTCTACGACCGGCTGAGCCAGCTCACCGCGTACCAGCGCTTCTTCACCGTGATGAAGCGTCTGCCGCCCGACTGGGCACAGGTGTTCGCCACCGTGGACTACCGGCATCGGCTCGCCATTGTGGCCGAGCGCGACACGCCCAGCGGCGTCGAGGTGATCGGCGTCGGTCGCTACGAGCCGAGCGACACAGACGACACCGTCGAGGTGGCCTTCACCGTGGAGGACGCCTGGCAGGGGCGGGGGCTCGGCGCGCTGCTGCTGGACGCGGTGCTCCGCGCTGGAGAGGCGCGCGGGGTCCGGCGCTTCCGCGCCTACGTGCTCGCCGAGAACTACCGCATGCTGAAGCTCCTGAACGGGCGCACCGAGGTCCTCGAGCGCCGGCTCGACGACGGGGTCGTGGCCCTGCTCTTCCGTCCTCGCCCTGCGCCCGTTGCCTGAGACGCAGGCACGCGGCGTGCCGTGCGCGCTGCTCAGAAGCCGAGCATCGCGAGCCGCGATTGCACGGAACGTGGTCAGCGCGCCCTCGCGTCGCGCGCTGCCGATCCTCTCCGCCCGCGATCTGACCGCGATTTGCCCGCGATTTGATTGACGCGCGCGCGGGCGCGCGCGGCGTGAGCGACTGGCATCGCCTGTGCAGCATTGCGAACGCGCGGGAGCCCAACGGCGGCGGCCCGCAAGGGCGACGGCGCCCTGCCTCCCTTCGAGGCAGGGCGCCGTTTTATTTCGACCACGGGAGGGGAGGAGATCGATGGCGCTGACTCGACGTGAGGTGCTCAAGACCTCGGCAGCCGCCGCGCTACTGAGCGGATTGCCCGCGGGATGGCGCGGCGGCGCGTACGCGCAGGAAGGGCCGGAGAGCCCGAAGATGCGCTTCGGCATCATCGCGCTCACTGACTGCTCGTCCATCGTCATGGCGCACGAGCTGGGCCTCTTCAAGAAGCACGGCATCGAGTCGACGATCTCCAAGGAAGCCTCGTGGGCGGTGATCCGAGACCGGCTCACCCTCGGCGAGAACCAGGGGACGCATCTGCTGCTCGGCACCGCCTACGCGATGACCATGGGGCTTCAGGGCTCGCCGGTGAAGCCGACCATCATTCCCTGCTACTTGAACCGGAACGGGCAAGCCATAACCCTCACCAAGGCGCTACTGGACAAGGGCGCCAAGACACCCGCGCAGATCAAGCCCCTCGCCGCCGAGGCCAAGGCGAAGGGCTCGCCCATGACCTTCGCCATGACCTATCCGCCGGGCACGCACGCGATGTGGATGCGCTACTGGCTGGCTTCCGGCGGCATCAATCCCGATCGCGACGTGACGCTCATCACCATCCCGCCGCCGCAGATGGTCGCCAACATGAAGGTGGGCAAGATGGACGGCTTCTGCGTGGGGGAGCCGTGGAACGCTCGCGCCATCGTCGACGGCATCGGATTCACCGCCATCACCACCCAGCAGCTCTGGAAGGACCATCCCGAGAAGGTGTTGGCCTTCACCGAGGAGTTCGCGGCGAAGAACCCCCGCACGGTGAAGGCGACGATCCGCGCGGTGGTCGAGGCCAGCCAGTGGATCGACAAGCTGGAGAACCGGACGCGCATGGCCGAGGTCGTCTCGCAGCCCCAGTACATCAACTGCCCGAAGGAGATCATCCTCGGACGCCTGCTCGGCGAATACGACTACGGCGACGGCCGGAAGGAGAAGGACAAGCTCTACATGACCTTCTTCGACCGTCAGGCCAACTTCCCCCAGAAGTCTCACGGCGTGTGGTGGCTGAGCCAGTTCCGGCGCTGGGGCATGGTCAAAGAGCCCCCCGACTACAAGGGTCTCGTCGACCGCGTGCACCGCGCCGACATCTTCCGCGAGGTCGCCAAGGAGATGGGGGTGGAGACGCCGCGGGAGGACATGAAGAAGGAGACCTTCTTCGACGGCGTGACCTTCGATCCGGCGGAGCCCGAGAAGTACGCCAAGAGCTTCGCCGTCCACTCCATGGCGTGAGAGGCGGGATGATGCGAGATCTCGCGCCGCGGATCATCCTGCCTCTCTTGGGGGCCACCGCTGTCCTCCTCCTGTGGACGGTGCTGAGCCAGACCGTCGCCCCCGACCTGCCCTCGCCGGCCAAGACGTGGAGCGAGTCGCGCCGCTACGTGCTCGAGCCCTTCTTCAAGGACGGCGAGATGAACCAGGGGGTGGGCCGCCTGGCCTTCTACTCCCTCGTGCGGGTGGGGAAGGGCTATCTCCTGGCGCTCGCCATCGGGACGCCCATCGGCTTCCTGCTCGGTCTCTCGCCCCGGTTTCACCAGTCCTTCGACCCCATCATCCAGTTCCTCCGGCCCATCTCGCCGCTGGCCTGGCTGCCGCTGGGGCTCATCATCTTCCAGAAGTCGGAGCCGGCCGCGGTCTTCACCATCGCCCTCTGCGCCATGTGGCCCACCGTCATCAACACCGCGGTGGGGGTGCGGAGCATCAATCCCGACTATCTGAACGTAGGGCGTGTTCTGAAGCTCTCCCGCACCCGCATGCTCGCCCGCATCATCGTCCCCGCCGCGCTGCCGTACGTGTTCACCGGCTACCGCCTCTCGCTGGGCCTGGCCTGGCTCGTGATCGTCGCCGCGGAGATGCTGACCGGCACCCCCGGCATCGGCGGCTTCCTCTGGCAGGAGTACAACAGCCTCGTCTACTCCCACATCATCCTCAGCGTCCTGACCATCGGCGCGATCGGCTTCCTCCTGGACCGGCTCATGGGCGTGGTCGAGGCCCGCTTCCGGGTGGGGTAGCCACGGCATGCCGTATCTCGACGTGCGCGCCGTCGAGAAGTCCTTCACGACCCGCGCCGGTGTGACCCGCGTTCTGGGCGGGGCGAGCCTCGCCCTCGATGAGGGCGAGTTCGTCGCCATCGTCGGCTACTCCGGCTCCGGCAAAACCACCCTGATCTCACTGTTTGCCGGTCTCCTCGCTCCCGACGCCGGCGAGATCCTCCTCGAGGGCCGGCCGGTGACGGGGCCCGGGCCCGAGCGGGGCATCGTGTTCCAGCAGTACTCGCTCCTGCCCTGGCTCACCGTTCACGACAATGTCGCCCTCGCGGTGGACGCCGTCAGTCCCGGCCGCTCGCGCGCGGAGCGCCGCCGCCTCACCGAGGAGTTCATCGCCCTCGTCAATCTCACCCCCGCCGCGGGCAAGCGGCCGCGCGAGCTGTCCGGCGGCATGCGGCAGCGCGTGGCCGTCGCCCGGGGCCTCGCCATGCAGCCCAAGGTGCTCCTGATGGACGAGCCGTTCAGCGCCCTCGACGCCCTCACCCGGGCCACGCTCCAGGACGAGCTCCTTCGCATCTGGCAGGTGCAGCGCACCACCGTGGTGTTGGTGACCAACGACGTGGACGAGGCCATTCTCCTCGCCGACCGCATCTATCCCATGACGCCGGGGCCGGGCGCCGTCCTCGGCCCAGCCATCGAGGTGGGCCTGGCGCGGCCCCGCGAGCGCCGCCACTTGAGCCTCTCGCCCGCGTACCAGAAGGCGCGGCAGGCCATCGTGGAGTTCCTCCGCGAATGCCGGCGCCGGCCGGCCTGAGGGAGAGCCATGCCCGCCTTCGTGGAGATCGACCTCCTCGGCAAGACCTACGAGACGCCCGCCGGCCCCGCGGTGATCGTGCGGGACTTCACGCTGCACGTCGCCGAGGGCGAGTTCGTGTGCATCGTCGGCCATTCCGGCTGCGGCAAGTCCACCGTGCTGTCCATCCTCATGGGCCTGAACCAGCCCACGACGGGCGGCGTGGCCATCGGTGGGCGCGAGGTGGACGGCCCCGGGACGGACCGCGGCGTCGTGTTCCAGTCGGCGACGCTCCTGCCGTGGCTGACCGTCCGGGACAATGTCCGCCTGGCGCTAGACCAGGTGCGCCGCGGCGCCGGCCCCGACGCCGTCGAGGCCTATCTGGCGCAGGTCGGCTTGGCAGGGCAGGGGCGCCGGCTGCCGCGCGAGCTGTCGGCGGGCATGCAGCAGCGGGTGGGCATCGCCCGCGCCTTCTCGCTCGAGCCGCGGCTCCTGCTCCTCGACGAGCCGTTCTCGCTGCTCGACGCCCTCACGCGAATGGAGCTCCAGGACGAGCTGATGACCTTGTGGGAGGCGACGCGCCGCACCGTCATCATGGTCACGCACGACGTGGACGAGGCGCTGCTCCTCGCCGATCGCATCGTCATGATGACGAGCGGGCCCGCCGCCACCATCGGCGAGGTGCTGGAGGTGCCGTTCCCGCGCCCGCGCGTCCGCGCCGACATCCTCGCCCGCGCCGACTACTTCTGGCTCCGCGACTCGGTGCTGGGTTTCCTCGAGGAGCGCGCCCATGCCTGAATGGCAGGCGACGCTCTGCCCCTACTGCGGCGTGGGCTGCGGCCTGCTCGTTAGGGTGGAAGACGGCGCCGTCGTCAAGGTGAAGGGGGATCCCGCGCATCCCGCCAACTACGGGGACATCTGCGCCAAGGCGGTGCACCTGCCGCCCACCCTGCGCGCGCCCTCGCGCCTCCTGTATCCCCAGGCGCGGACGCGGCGGGATTTGCCCCTCGAGCGGGTGCCCTGGCCCCTCGCCCTCCGGCTCGCCGCCGACCGCGTCCGGGCCATCGTGCGCGAGCACGGCCCCGACGCGTTCGCCGTCTACGCGTCCGGCCAGCTCCTCACCGAGGAGTACTACCTCGCCGCCAAGCTCACCAAGGGCTTCCTCGGCACCAACAACTTCGACACCAACTCCCGGCTCTGCATGGCCTCCGCGGCGGCGGGCTACACGCGGTCGCTGGGCGCGGACGGACCACCCGCCGCCTACGCCGACATCGAGGCCGCCGATTGCTTCTTTTTGATCGGCACGAACACCGCCGATTGCCATCCCATCACGTTCAAGCGGATACGTCGCCGCAAGCTGGCCTCGCCCGAGACGGTGAGAGTGCTGGTGGCCGACCCACGCTGGACGGAGACGGCGGATCTCGCCGATCTCCACCTGCCGCTGCGTCCGGGCTCGGACGCGGCGCTGCTCAACTCCATGCTGCACGTGCTGTGGCGGCGCGAGATGCTGGATCGCGCCTTCCTCGACGCGCACACCCGCGGCTGGGATGCGCTCGAGCCGGTCATCGCGGCGTGGCCGCCCGAGCGCGCCGTCGACGTCACCGGACTTTCCGCGGGCAGCATCGAGACCGCGGCGCTGCTCTTCGGGGGCGCGGCGCGCGCGCTCAGCCTCTGGAGCATGGGCATCAACCAGAGCTGGCGGGGCACCGACCGGAACGCCGCCATCATCAACCTGCACCTGGCCACCGGCCAGATCGGTCGGATCGGGACGGGACCGGTTTCCCTCACCGGCCAGCCGAATGCCATGGGCGGGCGCGAGTCGGGCGGCCTGGCCCATCTGCTGCCCGGATACCGGTCGGTGGCCGATCCTGCCGCGCGCGAGGTGGTGGAGCGGCACTGGGGCCTGCCCGCTGGCGCCATCGCTCCCGCGCCCGGCCGCTCCGCGCTGGAGATCTTCGAGGGGCTGGCGGCCGGGCAGGTGCGCGGCGTGTGGATACTCTGCACCAATCCCGCGGCATCCATGCCCGATCTGGACGTGGTGGAGCGGGCGCTACGCCAGGCGGAGCTGGTCATCGTGCAGGATGCCTATCACCCCACCGAGACGTCCCAGTTCGCGGATCTCCTGCTGCCCGCCGCCCAGTGGCCGGAGAAGGACGGCGTCATGACCAACTCGGAGCGGCGCCTCACCTATCTGCCGAAGCTGGTGGAGCCGCCCGGCGAGGCGTTGCCCGACGCGGAGATCGTGGCCCGCTTCGCCGCGGAGATGGGCTGGAAGGACGCGTTCGCCCACGCCAGCGCCGCCGAGGTGTTCGACGAGTTCGCGGCCCTCACCCGGGGCACGCCCTGCGACTACTCGGGCATCAGCCACGCGCGGCTCCGCGCGGAGGGCCCGCTCCAGTGGCCGTGTCCGGCGCCCGGCCACCCCGGAACGGAGCGGCTCTACGCGGACGCCCGGTTCCCCACCGCCGACGGACGGGCGCAGCTCGTGCCCGTGGAGCCCACCCCGCCGGCGGAGCCCTGCGACGAGGCCTTCCCGCTCACGCTGACCACGGGCCGCGTGCGCGACCACTGGCACACGCTCACGCGCACCGCGGCAGCCCCCGCGCTCATGGCGCGTACCCCCGAGCCCATCCTCGAGGTTCACCCGCGGGACGCGCGACGCGCGGGTGTGCGCGACGGCGACTTCGTGGAGGTGATCTCGCGCCGGGGCAAGGCGCTGGCCCAGACGCGGGTCACGGAGACCATTCGCGAGGGGACGTGCTTCCTCCCGTTCCACTGGGGCCGGCGTTTCGGCTTCTACAAGTCAGCCAACAACCTGACGCTCTCCGACCGGGATCCGATCTCGCGGCAGCCCGAGCTCAAGGCCTGCGCGGTGCGCCTCCGCTGGGTGGCGACGCCGGGGGTCCCCGAGGCGCGCGGATGAACCGCATCGAGGCCATGAAGCACGAGAAGGATGGGCTCGACGTGGTGGACGATCTCGCCCGCTTCGCCCGCGAGGGCTGGAAGACGCTGGGCGACGACGACAAGGAGCGCCTCAAGTGGGCGGGCGTGTTCCACCGCCGCCCGACGCCCGGCCACTTCATGATGCGCATCCGCATGCCCAACGGCATCGTCACGGCCGCGCAGGCCTGCCTCCTCGGCGAGATCACCAGGGCCAGCGGCCGGAACGTGGCGGATGTGACGACACGCCAGCAGGTGCAGCTCCGCTGGCTCACCATCGAGGAGGTGCCCGCGGTGCTGGCGCGCCTCGAGGCGGCCGGGCTCACCAGCCTCCAGACCGGCATGGACAATATCCGCGGCATCGTGGGCTGCCCCGTCACCGGCCTCACGCGGCGCGAGCTGTTCGACACGGCCCCCATCGCACTCGCGTTCCAGGCGCTCTTCGTGGGCAACAAGGCCTTCACCAATCTCCCGCGCAAGTTCAACGTCACCATCACCGGCTGCCCCGACAACTGCACCACCGCGGAGACCCAGGACATCGCGATGACGCCGGCCGTGGCGCTGGCGGGGGGCGAGGAGATCGCCGGCCTGAACGTGGCGGTGGGCGGCAAGCAGGGGTCGGGCGGGCCGCGCTTCGCCACGCCGCTGGACGCGTTCGTCCGCCCCGAGGAGGCTGCCGAGGTCTGCGCGGCCATCGCCCTCATCTTCCGCGACCACGGCCCGCGCGAGTCGCGGAGCAAGTCGCGCCTGGCCTTCCTGGTGGACGAGTGGGGCGGGCCACGCTTCCGCGCCGAGCTGGAGGCGCGGCTCGGACGCCCGCTGCCGTCCGCGGGCCGCGATGCGCGCAGCGCCGCCGCCGCCGATCACGTGGGCTTATTCCGCCAGCGCGAGCCGGGCCTGAGCTACGCCGGGCTCAAGACCACGGTGGGCCGCGTCACCGGCGATCAGCTCCTCGAGCTGGCGCGGCTGTCCGAGGAGTACGGGCGGGGCGAGCTGCGCTTCACGCCGGGGCAGAACGTGATCCTGCCCCACATCCCCGACGCGCGGCTCGGCGACTTCACCCAGGAGCCGCTGCTCCGGGCCCTGCCGTACAACCCCCCCGAGGTGCAGCGCGGGCTTACCTCCTGCGTGGGCACCGACTTCTGCAACCTCGCCCTCATCGACACCAAGACGCGCTCGCTCGCGCTGGCGCGCGAGTTCGAGGCCCGCGTGGGGCGCAGCCGGCCGCTGACCGTGCGCTGGTCGGGCTGCCCGGCCTCGTGCGGCAATCACCACACCGCGGACGTGGGGCTACAGGGCTGCAAGGTGAAGGTGGGCGGCAAGATCGTGGACGGCGTGCACGTCTTCGTGGGCGGCCGCGGCGGCACCGATCCCCGCGCGGGCACCCGCATCCTGGAGGACGTGCCGTGCGACGAGCTGCCCGAGGCGCTGGACCGCCTGCTCCGCTTCTTCCCGCGCCCCGACCGCGCTCCGGATGAGGAGGGCCAGCCGTGAGCGCCGCGCCGCGCTTCGGCTATCCCGTGAGCCTGGACCTCACGAGGCGCGCCTGCGTGGTGGTGGGTGGCGGCGAGGTGGCCGAGCGCAAGGTCCAGGGCCTGCTCGACGCCGGGGCGTGTGTCACCGTGGTGAGCCCGACCCTGACGCTGGGCCTCGTGGCCCTGGCCGGGGAGGCGCGGCTGCACTGGACGCCGCGCGCATACCGGGCGGGTGACCTCGCGGGCGCCTGGCTCGTCATGGTCGCCACGGATGACCGCGCGGTGAACGCCGAGGTGGCGGCGGAGGCGCGCGCCCGGCGTGTCTGGGCCAACTGCGCGGACGACCCCGAGCGCTGCGACTTCGCGCTCCCCGCGGTGGCCCGCCGCGGGCCGGTGGCGGTGGCGGTCTCGACCGGCGGGTCCAGCCCCGCGCTCGCGCAGATGGTCCGCGACGACATCGCGCTGCGCCTGGCCCCCGAGTGGGCGGCGCTCGGCGAGCTCGTCGCGGAGGCGCGCCGCACGCTGCGCGCCCGCGGCCTCTCCCCCGACGGCGCGCGCTGGCGCGCCGCCTTCGCCGAGCTGCGCGCGCTGGTGGCCGCGGGGCGCGCGGACGAGGCGCGCGCGTGGCTCCAGGAGCGCCTGGGTGCCTGAGGGCCGCGTCGTGCTGGTCGGCGCGGGGCCGGGCGATCCCGACCTCATCACACGGCGCGGCCTCGCCTGGCTGCGCCGCGCCGAGGTGTGCGTCTACGATCAGCTCGTCGCCCCCGAGCTGCTGGACGAGGCGCCGCCCGAGGCGCTGCGCATCTTCGCGGGCAAGGCGGCCCGACGGCACTGCGCGTCGCAATCGACCATCAACGCCATCCTCGTCCACCACGCCGCCGCCGGGCGACTCGTCATCCGCCTCAAGGGCGGTGATCCCTTCGTGTTCGGCCGCGGCGGCGAGGAGGTGGTGGCTTGCCGCCGCGCCGGCATCCCCGTCGAGGTGGTGCCGGGCGTGTCGTCGGCCCTCGCCGCGCCGGCGGCGGCCGGGATCCCGCTCACGCATCGCGGCCTCGCGGCCTCGTTCGTGGTCGCCACCGGCCACGAGGAGGCAGGCAAGGACCCGGACGCCCGCGGCGGCCGGGTAGACTGGCCGGCGCTGGGCAAGGCGGGCGATACGGTGGTGATCCTCATGGGCATGGGCGCGCTCGCTTCCATCGCCGAGCGTCTCGTCGCGGGCGGGCGTGACCCGGAGACGCCGGTGGCCGTCATTCACCGCGGGGCCACCGCGCACCAGCACGTCGTGACGGGCACGCTTCGCGACATCGCCGGGCGCGCCGCCGCGCTCGGCGCCCCCGCGGTGATCGTGGTAGGCGAGGTCGCGCGCTTCGCTGAGGATGCGACAGCCCTCGCCTCGGACACCGCTCGCGCTGTTTCAAGCGCACCGCATGCCGGTCCGGCACGTCCCGACAGGGGTGCGTTGAGCTAGACTCGTTGCCCGGCGCGGCGCGCGGCGCCCTTGACGCTCCCGACGGAGGGGGGCAGAGTCGGGGCCATGAACGCCACCGCGACCGGCCCGACCATCGACCTGATGCTCCAGATCAACACCGCCTTCAACAGCCGCGACGTAGATCGCATCCTGAGCTTCTTCGCCGATGACGCCACGTTCTACATGGCCCGCGGGCCGGAGCCGTGCGGCCGCCGGGTCCACGGCAAGGCGGCCATCGGCCGCGTCCTCGCCGACCGCTTCAAGGTCATCAGCGACATGCGCTGGGACCACCTCGACCACTTCGTGACCGGCAACCGCGCGGTCTCCGTCTGGATGGTCACGGGCACGGGCGCCGACGGCGAGGTCCTGAACTACCAGGGCTGCGACATCTACGAGTTCCGCGGCGACAAGATCCTGAACAAGGACACGTACTGGAAGCGCGTCGAGCAAGGCGGTCGCCTCTAGCCCGAGAGGGCTGGAAGGGATGACCTCGGGGGCCGCTCGTGCCGAGTACGAGCAGCGAGTAAACGAGGTCATCGACCACGTCCGCGACCATCTGGCCGAGGACCTGCCGCTCGAGCGCCTGGCCCGCATCGGGCACCTCTCGCCCTTCCACTTCCATCGCGTCTTCCGGGCCGTCACCGGCGAGACGCTGGCCGCCTTCGTCCAGCGGCTGCGCCTCGAGCGCGCGGCGGTGGCGCTGATCCACCACGCCGACCAGAGCGTGCTCGCCGTCGCGCTCGACCACGGCTTCATGTCCGCCGCCGGCTTCGCGCGCGCGTTCCGGGCCCACTTCGGCACGACCGCCACCGCCTGGCGGGCGAAGGGCTCGGCGCAAGGGCGGCAAAGCGATCCGCAAGGCGCGCAAAGCACGGCCGCGCGCCCGGGCGCAGGCTTCTCCCATGCGTGTGGTCGTCCAGGAGTTGCCGGCCTACCGTGTCGCGTACATGCGGCATCCGGGCGCTCTGGGTCCGCTTCCGGAAGTGGATGGACGCCCCGGGCCTGCTCACGCCTGATGCGTTGCGCATCGGTCACGACGACGCCTGGGTCACCCCGCCCGAGAAGTGCCGCTACGACGCCTGCGTGGTGGTACCGCCGGACTTCACGGGAGACCCGCACGTGAACATCCTGGACCTGCCCGGAGTCCGATACGCCGTGAGCCGGTTCGCGGGGCGCCTGGGATGCTCCCGCGCTTCCCTAGAGCAGCTTCTCCATGATCAGCGTGTCGATCCAGCGGCCGTCGAGCTGACCCATCTCGCGCATGACCCCCACGCGGCTGAAGCCCATCCTCTCGTAGAGGGCCACGCCGGACTCGTTGAAGGGGAAGGTCGAGAGCATCATCTTGTGGTAGCCAATGGTGCGCGCCTGCTCGATGAGGTGTGCCAGGAGCCGGCGGCCCACGCCCTTGCCGCGCCAACCGCGCTCCACGTAGACGGAGAAGTCGACCACGTGGCGATAGGCCTCGCGCGGGTTGTAGACGTTGAGGCTGCCCCAACCCACCACGCCGCCCGCGCCGTCCTCGGCTACGAAGACGGGATGCCGCGGGCTCCGCGCGGCCAGCCACTGGCGCCGCTCGTCGGGCGTGCGCAGCTCGGTCTCGAGGGTGGCGATGCGGTCCTCGATGCCCTGGTTGTAGATCAGGCAGATGGTGGCCGCGTCGCTCGCTCGCGCGGCGCGGATGGGGAGATCGGTCATGCCTTCGGGGGGTCGAGCTCGCGCGCGTCGAGCCGGCCCGCGCACTGCAGCGCGGCGAACTCGTCGAGCGTCTTCCTGATGCCGTCGCGGAGGCTGGTGCGGGGCTTCGGGCCCAGGTCGCGCTGATAGCCCAGATCGTCGAGCGCGCCGGGGAAGGGGATGGGCTGCTCGACGTGCGAGAGCTTACCCTTGGCGGCGGGCCAGCCCTCCTCGATCATGCGGACGACGTCCGTGATGCGGGCGGACTCGCCGTGCAGGTTGTAGACGCGGGCGCGATCGAGCGTCGAGGCGGAGGCGGCGATGCACGCCTGGGCGACGTCCTCGGCGTAGATCAGGTCGGTGGCGCCGCCCCAGCGGATCTGATACGGCCGACCCAGCACGGCCGCCTTCATCGCGAGCGTCGGATCCGCAGTGAGGCCGAAGTCGCGCCCGGGGCCGTACACGGAGAGCGGCCGGAACCCCATCGACGGGATCTTGTGCTCCTCCCAGTACACGCGCGCGGTCTCCTCGTTGGCGACCTTGTACACGCCGTAGTGGGTGGCCGGCCGCGGCGGCGAGTCGTCGGTGACCGGCCCCGGCCCGTAGTGCTCGGGCGGCCCGAACACCGCCGCGGACGAGAAGTACGTCACGCGCGAGATCCGCTCGCGGTGCGCCTTCACCGCCTCGAACACGTTGGCGGTGCCGACCACGTTGACGAGGGCGCCCCGCGCGGGGTCCTGCCGGCAGAGCGGCACCTGCCAGGCGGCGAGATGGATGACGCGCGTGACCTTCTGCTCGCCCATCACGCGGATGAGCGCGTCCTTGTCGGCAATGTCGCCGCGCACCATGGTGACGTACTTCAGCGGCGCCTCGCCCACGAGCATGCGCATGCGCCAGGGATCGTCGCCGAGGTCATACACGACGGGCCGCTCGCCGGCGGCGAGGAGACGCTTCACCACCCAGGAGCCGATGCAGCCGAACGCGCCCGTCACGAGGGTCGTCATCGATGGAAACCTCCCGTTTGGGTATAATGCGCCTCGTGTTCGACGGCAAGCGTTTCTTCCTCCTGACCTCTTGACCCGGGAGCCCGCATGAAGCCCCTCATCGTCATCGGCGGCGGTCTTCACCCCGACGGGCTGCGCCTCATGGAGAAGGAGGCCACCGTCTCCGTGGTGTCAGACTCGCTGACGGAGGCGGGCATGATCGCCGCCGCCAAGGAGGCCGCCGGCATCCTCTTCCGCTCCAAGCCCCTCTGCTCGCGCTCGCTCATGGCGGCGCTGCCGAATCTCAAGGTCATCGGCCGGCACGGGGTGGGCCTCGACATCGTGGATCTGCCCGCCGCCACCGAGCTGGGCATCCCGGTGGTGCACGCCCCCGGCTCGAACTCCAATTCGGTGGCCGAGCATGCCATCCTGCTCATGCTGGCCTGCGCGAAGCAGGCGGTGGCCATCGATCAGCGCACGCGCAAGGCGGAGTGGGGCAAGAGCAAGTGGGAGGGGCTGCTCGAGATGAACGGCAAGACCCTCGGCATCATCGGGGTGGGGAACATCGGCCGGCGGGTGGCCAAGACTGCCGCCGCGCTGGGGATGCGTGTGGTCGGCTACGACAAGTACGTGGCCGCCGACGAGCTGCGGAGTCGCGGGGTGGAGCCGATGCCGGACATGGCCTCGGTGCTCCGGCAGGCCGACGTGGTGACGTGCCACACGCCGCACACCAAGGAGACGCATCACATGATCGACGCGGCCGCCGTCGCCCAGATGAAGGACGGCGTGATCTTCGTCAATACCTCCCGCGGCAAGACGCAGGACGAGAGTGCGCTCCTTGCTGGTCTCGAGAGCGGCAAGATCCGCGCGGCGGGGCTCGACGTCTTCGAGGAGGAGCCCGTGTCCTCCGACAACCGGCTCCTCCAGCTGGAGAACGTGATCGTATCGCCGCACATCGCCGGCGTCACGCGCGAGACCATGAAGGGCATGGCGGTCCAGGTGACGGAGGAGATGCTGCGCGTGATCCGCGGGGAGCGGCCCCGCGTGCTCGGTAACCCCGATCTCTGGCCCCGGCTCGGGCATCTCAAGTAGGAGGAAGGTTCCATGCCGATCGACGCGCGCCATCCGAAAGAGATCCGGGCCGACATCCGCCGCGGCGCCCTCACCGGCGTGACGGCGGGGCTGGCGCCGGGCTTCGTCCAGGCCAACCTCGCCATCCTGCCGAAGGACGCGGCCTACGATTTCCTCCTCTTCTGCCAGCGCAACCCGCGCCCGTGCCCCCTCATCGAGGTCACCGACGTGGGCTCGCCGGAGCCGGTGGGGGTGGCGCCGGGCGCCGACCTGCGCACCGACCTGCCGCGCTACCGCATCTACAAGGACGGCGTCATGGCGGATGAGGTGACCGACATCACGCCCTTCTGGCGAGATGATCTCGTCTCCTTCCTGCTCGGCTGCTCGTTCACCTTCGAGTGGGCGCTGCTCGACGCGGGCATCCCGATGCGCCACATCGATCAGGGCAAGAACGTGGCGATGTGGAAGACCTCCGTCGCGTGCCGGCCGGCGGGGCGCTTTCACGGGCCGATGGTCGTGTCGATGCGGCCGATCCCCCAGGCCATGATCTCCAAGGCCGTCACCGCTTCCGCGCGCTTCCCCAACGCCCACGGGGCGCCGGTGCAGGTGGGCGATCCCGCCGCCATCGGCATCACCGACGTGACCCGGCCCGACTGGGGCGACTTCGTGGGCATCGAGGCGGGGGAGGTGCCGGTGTTCTGGGCATGCGGCGTCACCCCGCAGGCGGTGGCGCTGGCCTCGCGTCCCGAGTTCATGATCACCCATAGCCCGGGCCACATGTTCGTCACCGACCTGCCCAACCATGCCCTCGCGGCCATCTAGTGAGGGGCTACGCCGAGCCGCGCTTCCTGCCCTGCGGCGATCTCGCTCTGTCGGTGGAGTTGGCCGACGAGATCGACCGTGAGGTCAACGCGCGGGTCCTCGCCCTCGAGTACCTGATCCGCGAGCGGCGCCTGGCCGGCGTCACCGAGACGCTGCCGACCTACCGCGCCCTGCTGGTCTACTACGACCCGGCCGTGGTCGGCTTCGACGCCCTCACCGCCGCGCTGCGCGCGCTCGCCGCCGAGGCGCGGCCGGAGGTGCTGCCCCCCGTGCGTACCGTCGAGCTGCCTTGCTGCTACGGGGGCGAGCCAGGCTTCGAGCTAGAGGCCGCCGCCGCCAAGCTCGGCCTCGCGGCCGAGGAGCTGGCGCGGCTGCACGCCGGCGCCGACTATCACGTGTACTTCGTGGGCTTCACTCCCGGCCTGCCGTACATGACGGGCATGCCCGAGCGCATCAACATCCCGCGCCTGGTGAACCCGCGCACCAAGACGCCCCCGGGCAGCGTCGCCATCGGCGGCGTGCAGTGCTGCATCTACTCGGTGGAGAGTCCCGGCGGGTTCTGGGTGCTGGGCCGCACGCCGGCCCGGCTCTACGATCCCGCCGCTGCGGATCCCATCCTGCTGCGCGCGGGCGATCACGTGCGCTTCCGCCCCATCGAGCGCGCCGAGTACGACGCCATCGCTGCCGAGGTCGCGGCGGGACGCTGGCGGCCGCGCATCGCGCAGGCGGAAGGGGCGCGACAGGGACGGCCATGAGCCTCCTCGTGCTGGATGCGGGCGCGCTCACCACCGTGCAAGATCTCGGCCGCGTGGGCCATCTCCGCGTGGGCATCCCGCCGTCCGGCCCCGTGGATCGAGACGCCTTCGTGCTCGCCAATCGCCTCGTGGGCAATCCCGACGGCGCCGCCGGCCTGGAGTGCACGCTCATCGGGCCGCGCCTGGAATTCGGCGACGCGCGCTGGGTGGCGGTGGCCGGCGCCGACGTCCCCGTCACCGTCGACGGCGCCGAGCAGCCGACGTGGGCGGCGTTTCCCGTGGGCGCAGGCGGCGTCCTCAAGATCGGCGCCGCCCGGTCGGGGGTGCGCGCCTATGTCGCGGTCTCCGGCGGGCTGGAGACGCCCTCTGTGCTCGGCTCGCGCGCCACGTACCTGCGGGGCGCGCTCGGCGGCCTCAATGGGCGCGCGCTCCGCAAGAACGACGCGCTTCCGCTGGGCACCGCTCCCACGGTGGCCGGCGGACGCCGGGTTCGGGCGGACCGAATTCCCACCTATGGCGACGAGCCAGCGATCGACACCATCCTGGGCCCTCAGGACGACCGGTTTTCCGCCGCGGGAATCGACGCCCTCTTCGGCGGGGCGTATGAGATGCTCCCCCAGTCGGACCGGATGGGCGCACGGTTCAAGGGCGCGCGGATCGAGCACGCGCGCGGCCACGACATCATCTCCGACGGCATCGCGCTGGGCGCCATCCAGGTGATCGGGGAAGGGCAGCCCATCGTGCTGCTGGTGGATCGGCAAACTGCGGGAGGCTACACGAAGATCGGCGCGGTATGCTCGTACGAGATCGGCCGCGTCGGGCAGCTGAAGCCCGGCCAGCGGCTGCGGTTCCGCCGCGTCACCGTCTCGGAGGCCCACGCCGCCCTCGCCGCGCGGCGCGGCGCCCTCGAGACCGCCATCGCGTAACGCAGATCGAAGTAGAGGAGGAGAGAGCCATGACGCTCGAGCACGCCATCCGCGACTATCAGGCCAAGACCCCTCGCTCGCGCCAGCTGTTCGAGGACGCGCTTCGCGTCATGCCCGGCGGCAACAGCCGGACCACCACCTTCTTCGATCCGTACCCCTTCTACATCGCGCGCGGCGCGGGGGCGCGCATCTGGGACGCCGACGGCAACGAGCGCCTCGACTTCAACGGCAACTACACGAGCCTCATTCTCGGCCACGCCAATCCCGCGGTGGTGAAGGCCATCCAGGAAGCCGCCGTGCACGGGATGTCCTTTCCCGGGCCCAGCGAGCACGAGATCCGGCTCGCCGACATCCTCACCAAGCGCATTCCCACCATGGAGGTGGTGCGCTTCGCCAACTCCGGGACCGAGGCCACCATGCACGCCATCCGAGTGGCGCGGGCCTTCACCGGCCGGTCGAAGATCGCCAAGTTCGAGGGCGCGTATCACGGCACCCACGACTGGGTGCTGGTGAGCGTCTCGACCGCCGAGGGCGAGGGCGGCTCGCGGAAGCGGCCGAAGTCGGTGGCGTGGTCGGCGGGCGTGCCGGGCGCGGTGCTCAAGCACGTGGTGGTGCTGCCGTGGAACGATCTCGATGCGTGCGTGAAGATCCTGGAGAAGGAGGCGCGCGATCTCGCCGCCCTCATCATCGACCCGCTGCTCGCCAACGCGGGCATGATCCCGGTGCGCGAGGGCTTCCTCGAAGGGCTGCGGGAGGCGACCGCGCGCCTCGGCATCCTCCTCATCTTCGACGAGGTGATCTCGTTCCGGGTTGCCTCCGGCGGCGCGCAGCAGCGCTTCAACATCCGCCCCGACCTCACCACGCTGGGCAAGATCATCGGCGGCGGGCTCGCGGTGGGGGCCTTCGGCGGGCGCGCCGAGGTGATGAACTTCTACGACCCGCGCGGCGGCAAGGGTCGCATCAACCACGGCGGCACCTTCAACGCCAACCCCCTCACGATGGCGGGCGGGGTGGCCACCATGGAGCAGCTCACGCCGGAGGCCTACGCGCGCCTGGACGCCCTCGGCGACCGGCTGCGCGAGGGGGTGGGCCGCGTGCTGCGCAAGCAGAAGTATCCCGGCCAGATCACCGGCACCGGCTCGCTCTTCTGGCTGCACCACACGAAGAAGCGGCTCAGCGACTACCGCTCGCAGCGGCCGGAGGACCCGAAGGCCGCCGTCACGACGTTCATGTCGCTCGTCAACGAGGGCTTCCTCATCTCGCAGCGCGGCCTGGGGGCGTGCTCTCTCGCCATGACGGATGCCGACGTGGACCGCTTCGTCGAGGCGGTCGGGCGCGTGCTCGCGGCGCGGGGCTAAGCGGCGCTCGCCCGCTCCAGCCGGCTCACCGCGTCGGCGTCGAGGCGGATCCGCGCGGCGTTGGCGAGCTCCTTCATCTGCGCCACCGAGGTTGCGCTGGCGATGGGCGCGGTGATGCTGGGCCGCGTCAGCAACCAGGCCACCGCGATCTGTCCGGGGGTGGCGCCAAGCCGCTTGGCCTCCGCCTCCACCGCGTCCAGCACCGCCCAGCCGCGGTCGTGCATGTAGCGCTTGCTGATGCCGGCGGCCCGCGGGGTGCTGGGCAGCGCCCCGCCGCGCCGGTACTTGCCGGTGAGGAAGCCGGCGGCGAGCGAGAAGTAGGGAATGACGGCGATGCCGCGCGCGCGGCAGAGCGGTTCCAGCTCCGCTTCGTAGTCCGCGCGCTCGACGAGGTTGTAGCAGGGCTGGAGGGTCGCGTACGGGGCGACGCCGAGCTTGCCGCTCACGTCGAGGGCTTCGGCGAAACGTTTCGCGCCGTAGTTCGAGGCGCCGATCGCGCGCACCTTCCCCGACTTCAGCAGCGCGTCGAAGGCCCTCAGGGTCTCGTCGAGCGGCGTCGCCGCGTCGTCGATGTGGGCCTGGTAGAGATCGATGTAGTCGGTCTGAAGACGGCGCAGGGAATCCTCCACCGCCGCCGCGATGCGCGGGCCGGCGAGTCCCTTGTCGCCGGGGCCGTCGCCCATGGGATTGCCGAGCTTGGTGGCCACGATCGTCCGAGCGCGGTTGCCCCGCGCGCGCATCCAGCGGCCGAGGACGACCTCGGATTCGCCGCCCACGTGCCCGGGCGCCCAGCGGGAGTAGACGTCGGCGGTGTCGATGAAGTCGCCGCCCGCCTCCGCGTAGGCGTCGAGCACCGCGAACGAGGTGGGCTCGTCGCAGGTCCAGCCCAGCACATTGCCACCGAAGCAGATCGAGGAGACGGAGAGACCGGTCGGGCCGAGCGCTCGCTTGTCCATGACGCGATTCTGCCATAAGATGAGGCCGGCTTTCCGATGACTTCCCACGAATCCGGTCCGCTCAAGCGCACGCCGCTGTTCGACGTCCACGTCAAGGCCGGCGCGCGCATGGTCCCCTTCGGCGGCTGGGAGATGCCCGTGCAGTACACCGGCATCGTCGAGGAGCATCGCGCCGTCCGGTCCGCGGTGGGCCTCTTCGACATCAGCCACATGGGCGAGTTCGAAGTGGAAGGGCCCGGCGCGCTCGCCGTCCTGCAGCGGCTCTGCACCAACGACGCGAGCACGCTGACCCGGGGGCAGGTGCAGTACTCCCTCCTCTGCTTCCCCGAGGGCGGGATCGTGGACGACCTCACCCTCTACCGCTTCGACGACGTCCGCTACATGCTGACCGTGAACGCCTCCAACATTGACAAGGACTGGGCGTGGGTGACGTCGAACGGCGCGGGGGCGACGTGGCGCAACATGAGCGCGGATACCGCGCTCCTCGCCGTGCAGGGGCCGCGGGCGGAGGGCCTCGTCCAGCGCCTCGCCGACACCGACGTGGTCGGCGTGCGCTACTACCACTTCACGCGCGGCCGGGTCGCGGGCGTGCCCGCCGTGATCTCGCGCACCGGCTACACCGGCGAGGACGGCTTCGAGCTCTACACGCCCGCGGGCGAGGCGGAACGGCTCTGGCACGCGCTCATGGAGGCGGGCCGGAGCGACGGGATCCAGCCCATCGGTCTCGGCGCCCGCGACACCCTGCGGCTGGAGATGAAGTTCGCGCTGTACGGGAACGACATCGACCAGACCACCAATCCGCTCGAGGCGGGGCTGGGGTGGGTGGTGAAGCCCGCCAAGGGCGACTTCATCGGGCGGGACGCCATCGAGGCCATGCGCGCGGCGGGCCCACCCCGCAAGCTCGTGGGATTCGAAATGCAGGAGCGCCAGGTGCCGCGTCACGGCTACCGCATCCTCGCGGGCGGCACGCCCGCGGGCGAGGTGACATCGGGGTCGTTCTCGCCGAGCCTCGAGCGCGGCGTCGGGATGGGCTATGTACGGACGGACGCCTCCGCCATCGGGACCGAGCTGGACGTGGAGATCCGAGGCGCCGGGCAGCGCGCGCGCGTGGTGCGCACGCCGTTTTATCCCTCCAAAGCCAAGAAGTCGTAAGGGGGCGTGATGTCCAAGGTTCCGGCGGACCTCAAGTACACCAAGGAGCACGAGTGGGCGAAGATCGACGGCGACCGCGCCCGCATCGGCATCACCGCGTTCGCTCAGGAGCAGCTGGGCGACGTGGTGTTCGTCGAGCTGCCCAAGGTCGGCGCCAAGGTCTCGAGCATGAAGACCTTCGGGGTGGTCGAGTCGGTGAAGGCGGTGTCGGACCTCTTCGCGCCGCTCACCGGTGAGGTGGTGGAGGTCAACGCCGAGCTCCCCAAGAAGCCCGAGGCGGTGAACAGCGATCCCTACGGGACGGGCTGGATGATCGTGATCAAGATGTCGTCGCCCGCGGAGGCGGCCGCCCTCTTGAGCGCCGCCCAGTACGAGCAGCTCATCGCGGGCGGCGGCGCGCACTGAGGGGGCCGCGGAGACGATGCGCTATATCTCGAACACCCCCGCCCAGCAGAAGGAGATGCTCGCGCGCATCGGCGCCGCCAGCGTCGAGGCCCTCCTCGCCAACGTTCCCGCCAAGGCCCGGCTCTCGCGGCCGCTCGGATTGCCGGCCGCGATGGCCGAGGGCGACCTCGTCCGTCACCTCCGCGGCCTCGCCGCCCGGAACGCCAATGCCGACGACTTCGCCTGCTTCCTGGGGGCCGGCTCCTACGACCACGCGATCCCGAGCCCAATAAACCACCTCATTTCTCGAGGAGAGTTCTTCACCGCGTACACACCGTATCAGCCAGAGGCCAGTCAGGGCACCCTGCGGACAATCTTCGAGTACCAGACGATGATGGCCGAGCTGACGGGGATGGACGTAGCGAACGCGTCCATCTATGACGGCGCCTCCTCGCTCGCCGAGGCCGTGCTCATGGCGCACTCGGTGACGGGCCGCGCCGAGACGGCGTGGAGCCGCGGGGTGAACCCGCTCTACCAGCAGGTGGTGGAGACCTACTGCGAGGGCCCCGACCTCCGGCTCAAGATGGTCCGGCTCGGCGACGGCGTGACCGACCTGGACGCGCTCGGCAAGGCGGTGACGGAGCGGACGGCGGCGGTGGTGGTCCAGTATCCGAACTTCTTCGGCTGCCTGGAGGACCTCCGCGCCGCGGCGGACATCGCCCACGCCAAGGGGGCGCTGCTCGTGGTGGCGGCGGATCCCGTGAACCTCGGCTTCCTCACCCCGCCCGGCGCCCTCGGCGCCGACATCGTGGTGGGCGAGGGTCAGGGCCTGGGCGTGCCCATGAGCTTCGGCGGGCCCAATCTCGGCGTGTTCGCCGCGCGCGCCGAGCTCGTGCGGCGCATGCCGGGGCGTCTCGTGGGCGCCACCGTGGACAAGGACGGCCAGCGCGGGTTCGTGCTCACGCTGCAGACGCGCGAGCAGCACATCCGGCGCGAGAAGGCCACCTCCAACATCTGCACCAACGTCGCCCTCTGCGCTCTCATGGCCACCATCTACGTGTCCATCCTGGGCAAGCACGGGCTCCGCAAGGTCGGCGAGCTCACCGTCGCCAAGGCGCACTACGCGGCGGAGCGCTTCGCGGCGGTGCCGGGGGTGCGGCTCCGCTTCGCCGCGCCGTTCTTCAAGGAGTTCGCCCTCACCCTGCCGAAGGCGCCCGATCGGGTGGTCAAGCGCCTGCTCAAGGACCGCATCCTCGCGGGGGTGCCGCTCCGGTCCTTCGACCGCGCGGAGAAGAGCACCCTCCTCGTCGCCGTGACCGAGCGCCGCACCAAGGCCGAGATCGACGCCACCGCCGCGGCGCTGGCCGCGGCGGTGGCGTGAGGGCGGCCATGGAAGCGCGCGCCCCTTACGACAAGCTCATCTTCGAGCTCTCCGCGCCCGGGCGCTTCGCGTACTCGCTGCCCGCGCTGGACGTGCCCTCCGCCGAGCCCGCGAGCCTCGTCCCCGCGCAGTACGTGCGGGCGACGGCCCCCGAGCTGCCGGAAGTGTCGGAAGTCGATGTGATCCGGCACTACTCGCGGCTGTCCCTCATGAACTACGGCGTGGACACGCACTTCTATCCGCTCGGCTCGTGCACGATGAAGTACAACCCCAAGATCAACGAGGACATGGCGCGGCTTCCCGGCTTCCTCCGCCTGCACCCGCTCGCGCCGGCGGCGATGAGCCAGGGGGCGCTCGAGCTCATGTGGGAGCTGGCACGGGACCTCGCCGAGATCTCCGGGATGGACCACGTGTCCCTTCAGCCCGCGGCGGGGGCCCAGGGCGAGTTCGCCGGCGTGCTCATGATCCGCGCGTATCACCTCTCGCGCGGCGAGCGGCGGCACAAGGTGCTCATTCCCGACTCCGCCCACGGCACCAACCCGGCCACCACCGCGCTCGCCGGCTTCTCGGTGGTGCAGCTCAAGTCCGACGAGACGGGCGAGGTGGATCTCGCCGACCTCGAGCGGAACCTCGACGAGGACGTGGCCGCGTTCATGATCACCCAGCCGAACACGCTGGGGCTCTTCGAGTCCAAGATCCACCAGATCACCGAGATGTGCCACGCCAAGGGCGTGCAGGTCTACATGGACGGCGCGAACTTCAACGCGATCCTCGGCATCACGCGCCCCGGCGATCTCGGCTTCGACGTGTGCCACTTCAACCTGCACAAGACCTTCACCACGCCGCACGGCGGCGGCGGGCCGGGGGCGGGGCCGGTGGGGATCAAGGCGCACCTCGCCCCATTCCTCCCCACGCCGGTGGTGGTGAAGGACGACGAGGGCGACTACGCGCTCGACTGGAGCCGGCCGCAGTCCATCGGGAAGCTCCAGGCCTTCTGGGGCAACTTCGGCATGCTCGTGCGCGCCTACACGTACATCCGGACGATGGGGCCCGACGGGCTCCGTTCGGTGTCGGAGAACGCCGTCCTCAACGCCAACTACATCCTCAAGCGCCTCGAAGGCGACTACGACCGCGCCACCGCGGGCCCGTGCATGCACGAGTGCGTGGTCTCCGCCCGGCGGCAGAAAAAGCTCGGGGTGTCCGCGACCGACATCGCCAAGCGCCTCCTCGATCTCGGCTTCTACGCGCCTACGACGTATTTCCCCTTGATTGTCGACGAGGCGCTCATGATCGAGCCTACCGAGACCGAGTCCAAGGAGACGCTCGACGCGTTCTGTGACGCGATGGTGCAGATCGCGCGGGAAGCCGAAACCGATCCCCACCGGATCCACGAGGCCCCCGTCACCACGCCGGTGCGGCGGCTCGACCAGACCCTGGCCGCGCGCCAGCCTGTTCTGAAGTGGAGGGCCCCCTCACCCTGACCCCCTCCCCGTTCCGGCTCCTCGTGACCGAGCCGCTCGACGGAGCGGCCAACATGGCGCTCGACGAGGCGCTGCTCCTCGCGCGCCTCGATGGAAGCGCGCCGGCCACCCTGCGCTTCTTCGGCTGGGACCCGCCGACGGTTTCCCTCGGCTATGGCCAGCCGCTCGACGGGCGCGTGGATCTCGAGGCCGCCCGACGCATGGGGGTAGGGGTCGTGCGGCGGCCGACGGGCGGGAGCGCCATCCTGCACGAGGGGCCGGATCGCGAGCTGACCTACAGCGTGACCGCCGCCGCTGGCGACTTTCCCGGCGCCGATGATCTCCTTGCGACGTATCAGTGGATCGGTCGCGCGCTCGAGGCGGGCCTCGCCGCGCTGGGCGCGCCGGTGGCCATGGTCGCAGCGCAGCCTTCCGACCCGCGCACCATGCCGGCGTTCTGCTTCGCCCGCACCGGCTCCTACGAGCTCGAGGTGGGCGGGCTCAAGGTCGTGGGCAGCGCGCAGCGCCGGCAGGGCACGGGCTTCCTCCAGCATGGAGCGGTGATGCTGGCCGCCGACCGCGACCGCCTCGCCCGGGTGTTTCCCGGCAGCCGCGACCCGCTGGCCGGCATGACGACGCTCGAGGCGGTGCTCGGCCGGCGGCCCACCTTCGACGAGACGCAGGCGCAGCTGGCCGACGCCTTCTCGCGCGTGCACGGCCTCGAGCTGCGTCCCGGTGGCCTCACCGACGCCGAGACGGCGATGGCGGAGACGCTCGCGCGCGACAAGTACGGAGCCGCGGAGTGGACGCGCGCGGGGCGCGTCGTCGGCGTCGCCCCGCGCGCGGCCGTGCGGTGACGGACGCGCCGCGCGAGTATCCCGACGCGCCCCGCGTGGGCGTGGGCGCGGTGGTCCTCGAGGGCGACCGCGTGCTGCTCGTGCAGCGGGGCCGACCGCCGTCCCAGGGGAAGTGGAGCCTGCCGGGCGGTCTCGTGCAGCTGGGCGAGCGCCTCGAAGACGCGGTACGGCGCGAGGTCACCGAGGAATGCGGTCTCGCCGTCCGCGTGCTCGACGTCTGCGGCGTCATCGATCGCGTGGTGCGCGACGGCGGCGCGGGGAGCGCGGACCGGGTTCGCTATCATTGGGTGATCGTGGACTACGTGGCCGAGCCGGCCGGCGGCACCCTCCGCGCGGCCAGCGACGCCGCCGACGCGCGCTGGGTGCTCGTGAGTGAGCTCGGCGGCTACGACACCACCGACGGGCTTGCCGACATGATTCACCGCGCAGTGGCCATGGAAAGGAGACGCTCCCGATGAACGTGTCCCTGGAGAGACGACGCCCCGCCGACACCCGCGCCGACGTGCTCGTGATCGGTCGTCACAGCGATCCTGGGCGGGACGACGGTGGCGAGCTGGCCGAGGTGGACCGGCGCATGGGCGGCCTCGTTTCCCGGGCGCTCGCCGCCGAGAAGTTCGAGGGAAAGGCGGGGCAGATCTCGGATCTCTTCACCGGCGGAAAGGTGCCGGCGGGCCGCGTCATGGTGGTCGGCCTGGGCGCCCGCGGGAAAGCGGAGCCCGAGACGGTGCGCCGCGCCGCGGCGGGGGCGGCGCGCCGGGCCCGCGAGCTGGGCGCTTCCACGGTGTCGATGTACCTTCCCGCCACGGGGGTGTCCGCGCGCGAGCGCGCACAGGCCACCGTGGAAGGGGCGCTGCTGGGAACCTATCGCTTCGACAAGTACCTCAAGGAGAAGAGCAACAAGGTGCTCGCCTCCCTCGCCGTCGTCGAGCCGGAGCGGCGTCAGCAGGCCGCCGCCCGCGACGGCGTGCGGCTCGGCCAGATCGGCGCGGCCGCGACCGCCGTCGCGCGCGACCTTGTCAACGAGCCGGCCAACGTGGTGACCCCGTCCTACCTCGCCGCGCGGGCGGAGGAGATCGCCAAGGCCGGCCGGCTGCGGGTGCGCGTGCTCGACCGCGAGGAGTGCGCCAAGCTCGGCATGGGCGCCTTCCTCGGGGTCGCGCAGGGCAGCCAGGAGCCGCCCAGCTTCATCCACCTCACCTATGCGCCCGGGCGGCGGGCGCGCCGCCGCGTGGCCATCATCGGCAAGGGCATCACGTTCGACTCCGGCGGCCTGGACCTGAAATCTGCCGACGGCATGCTCCGGATGAAGGACGACATGGCGGGCGCCGCCACCGTGCTGGGCGTCTTCCAGGCCTTGCCGCGGCTCCGGCTGCCGGTGGAGGTGCACGGCCTCATCGCGGCCACCGAGAACATGCCCTCGGGGACGGCCCAGCGTCCCGGCGACGTCGTGCGGGCCATGAACGGCCTCACCATCGAGATCGGCAACACCGACGCGGAGGGCCGCCTCACCCTCGCGGATGCCCTCGCCTACGCGGTGAAGGAGATCGAGCCTCAGGAGATGGTGGACCTGGCCACCCTCACCGGCGCGGTGGTCATCGCGCTCGGCATGGGCATCACCGGGCTCTTCGCCACGCAGGATGGGCTCGCCGACCGGCTGCTGGGGGCGGCGCGGGACTCGGGCGAGCGGATGTGGCGCCTGCCCCTGCACGACGAGTACAAGGACGGGCTCAAGAGCGAGGTCGCCGATCTCAACAACGTGTCGAGCCAGCGCGGCGCCGGGGCCATCGTGGCCGCGCTGTTCATGCGGGACTTCGCGGGCGGGCTGCCCTATGCGCACCTCGACATCGCGGGCACCGCGTTCTCGGAGCGGGAGCTGCCGCTCGGGCCCAAGGGCGCGACCGGCGTGGCCGTGCGCACGCTCCTTGCCTACCTCACGCGGCTGGCCGGGCGCCGCTGAGGGCAGCCGCGTGGCGGGCGCCGTCGATCTCCACTCCCATACCACCGCGTCGGACGGCACGCTGCGCCCGCGCGAGCTCGTGCGGGCGGCCGGCCGCCGCGGCGTGCGGGTGCTCGGCGTCACCGATCACGACTCCACCGAAGGTCTCGCCGAGGCGCTCGAGGAGGCGGCCGCCCTGCGCCCGCTCGAGATCGTGCCCGGCATCGAGATCAACTGCGACGTCGAAGGCGGGGAGATCCACATCCTGGGCTACGGCATGGACTACGAGGCCCCGTGGTTCCAGGACTTCTGTCGTGAGCAGCGCGCGGAGCGGCGCGAGCGTGTGCACCGCATGGCGGAGCGGCTGGCCTCGCTGGGCATGCCCATCGATCCGGAGGCCGTGTTCGCGCTGGTCCAGGAGGGCTCGGCCGGCCGGCCGCACGTGGCCCAGGTCATGGTGGATCGCGGCTACGTGAAGAGCGTGCGGGAGGCCTTCGACCGTTTCCTGGGCGCGGGCAAGCCCGGGCACGTCCCACGCAAGAAGCTGACGCCCGAGGACGCCGTGCGCCTGCTGCGGCGCGCGGGCGGGGCGCCGGTCTTCGCGCACCCCGGGCTCGCCGGGCGCGACGATCTCGTGCCCGCGCTGGTGACGGCGGGGCTCATGGGCATCGAGTGCTACTACCCCGAGCACTCGGCGGCCACGACCGGCGGCTACGTGGAGCTCTGCCGGCGCTACGGCCTGGTCCCGACCGGGGGCTCCGACTTCCACGGACCGCGCGTGCGGGCCTCCCAGCTGGGCGACCCCTCGATCCCTCTCGCCGTCTGGGACGCCCTACGGGCCAAGATCACGGAGGCGCGGGCCTCTCGGCCGGCCTGACCGTCGAACGAGGGCGTCAACGCCCCGACTCGGTGTGTAATCCCTACCCGCCCTGCGTCAATCCGTGACCGCGCTCGGTCGAAAAATCAGCACCTTGCGGCCCGGCACATGCCTTGCTCGGTTTGAAGCCGAAGCGTGCGACTCTGATTAGGGAGGAAGCCATGAACCTTGTACCGGGACTGGTGGCCGTGCTCGCCGGCGCGATACTGCTCGCCCCGCTGCCCCTGCGTGCCGCCGATGACACCAAGGTCAAGGGGGCGACGCAGCAGGTCGAGACGGGCGCCAAAAAGGTCGGCCAAGGCGAGGTCGGCAAGGGCGTGGAGGAGACCGCGAAGGGGGTTGGCAAGACGGTCGAGGAGGGCGCGAAGTACACCGGCGAGAAGTTCAAGGAAGCCGGCAAGTCAGCGGAGCCGCCCGCGAAGAGCGCCTGGCAGAACACCAAGGACGGCGCGCGGGCCTTCGGGACCAGCGTGAAGAACTTCTTCACGACCCTCTTCGACTAGCCCGGTGCGCGCGCCCCTTCTCGCCCTCGTCGTCATCGCGGGATTCGTGGCTGGGCCCGCCGCGGAGGCCGGCCCGGTCTCGGATCAATTCAAGGATGATCTCACCCGCGTGCTCAAGGTCGTCGAGGACTCCGAGGGCAAGCCCGCGGAGGTGCGCCGCGCGGCCATTCGCGCCGCCGCCGAGCCCGTGTTCGACTGGCGGGAGATGGCGGCGCGCTCGCTTGCCACCCACTGGAACGCGCGCACCGAGGAGGAGCGCACCGAATTCGTGCGCCTCTTCAGCGACCTCATCGAGCGCGCGTACGTCACCAAGGTGGAGCGTTACACCGGCGAGCCGGTCCGCTTCGTGGGCGAGCGGACGGAGGGGAACCTGGCCGTGGTCCAGACCCGCTTCGTCACGACCAAGGGGCAGGAGATCCCGATGGACTACCGCCTCATCTCCCGTGGGGAGCGCTGGCGGGTGTACGACGTGATCATCGAAGGCGTCAGCCTGGTGGGGAACTACCGGACGCAGTTCGATCGGGTGATTCGCACCTCGTCCTATCCCGATCTCGTGGCGCGCCTCAAGAATCCCACCCCGAACGCGCCCACCCCGGCCAGTCCGCGTCCCCGTCAGCCGTAGTTCGGAAACATCCGCGCGAACGCCGCCGACTCCGCGCGTGCCCTGAAGTAGGGCACCTGTCGAGCCGAGTACTCCGTCCCGCCGCGGAAGACGATCGTCGCCGTCGCGAGTACCGTGCCGTCCCCACCGAGGAGCGCCGTGCTCGTGCGCCAGAACGTGCGCTTGCGGTCCACCGGCTCGACGTCGGCGAAGCGGCCGGCGGCGAGGAGCGGCCCCGCCGCGGGCAGGAGGCCGGCGCCCAGCGTGACCTGGATACGATTGGTGAGGCCGCCCTCGCGCATCGTGAGCGCGCCCAGCCACCACGCCACCTCGTCCAGGAGCACGGGGGCGAGGGCGGTATGCGCGCGCCCCGGCCCCGCCAGCCAGGGCGCGCGCGGCGCCACCCACGCCCACACGCCCTCGTCGTCGAAGCGGAGCGCGGTCTGCAGGCCGAGCGGATTGCGCGCCCCGCATGCGAGGCAGTCCTCGGACATCGGCAGGATCCAGCCGCTCGCGCCGCCGCGCCACCCCGCCGGGGCCGAGGCCGGTCCCGGCCCCGCGCTCACCGACGCCGAAGAGAGCGTCTGGCCGTCATGCACGACGGTGACGCTGGCGCCACCATCGCGCGCGCGTCCGTCGAGGACGAGCTCGGTGGCGATGGGCACCGAGGCGGTCAGCCGACCCTCCACCACGCGGGGGACATCCGCCACGCCGAGCGCGCGGGTGGCCGCGTCGAGGACGGCGACGAGCCCGCCGCCGTGGACGATGCCCGGCCAGCTCTGAAGCGCCGCCGGCGCCGCGAAGCGGCCGCGGCCGTCGGCCTCCAGCGTCGCCGCGGCGGCGAGCGCGGCGGCGATCGAGCTCAGGCGCGCGCCCGCGTGCTATACTCGACGCGTCTCATGGCGGCTGCCATTGTAACGGTCCGCTTCCCTCCGTCGCAACGCTCGTGACATCGGCCCTTCAGCTCCTGGTGCGCGCGCCGTTCGCGCACGCGATGCTCACCAACTTCCTCTTCTTCATGAGCATGAACGGCTTCCTCCTCCTGCCCATCCACGTGCAGCAGATGGGCGGCGACGAGGCGCACGTGGGCCTGGTACAGGCGACGTACAGTATCGCCGGCATCCTCTTCCAGCCGCTGGTGGGCGTGTGGGTCAACCGGCTCGGGCGGGGCTTCTTCATGCGCCTGGGCACGGCGCTGCTGCTCGTCTCCGCCGTCGGATTCCTGGCTTCGAGCTCGATCACGCTGCACGCCGTCCTGCGCGGCGTGCAGGGTCTCGCCTTCTCCGCCTTCTTCGTCTCGAGCTACATCCACATCGTGGATCTCGTGCCCGTCGAGCGCCGCGGCTGGGCGCTGGGCATCTTCGGCCTCTCCGGGCTGACCTCCACCGCGCTCGCGCCGCTTCTCGGCGAGGCGGTGGTCCGGCGCATGGGCTTCCGCTGGTCCTTCGCCCTGTCGGCGCTGATGGCGGCGGGCGCCCTCGTCCTCGTGCTGCGCACGCGGGGGATACGGCCGCCCGCGCCGGGCGGCGGGCCGGGGCCGGAGGCGCTCCGCGAGGGGCTGCAGGAGCTGCTGCGCGTGCACATGGCGCTCGGCTTCTTCTTCGGCCTCGGTACCGGCGCGGTGTTCACGTTCCTCCCCACGTTCGCGGAGCTGCTGGGGGTAACGGGCCTGGGCCTCTTCTACACCGCGTACTCCGCCTCCGCCGTCGCGGTGCGCCTCCTCGGCGGCGATCTCATCGACACTCGCGGCCGCCGCGCCGTGATCCTGCCCTCCATGATCGTCTTCACCGCCGCGGTGTGCATGCTCGCGCTGCTCGCGAGCACCGGCCGGCACGTCTCCGTGCTGCCCTTCCTCTTCCTCGCCGGCCTCATCTCGGGCGGGGCGCACGGCTTCCTCTATCCGGCCCTGTCCGCGCTGCTCGTGGACGTGACGGTGGAGTCGCGGCGGGCGAGCGCGGTGGGCATTTTCAGCGCCGCCTGCCTGGTCGGCAATGCCCTCGGCGCGGTGGTGTTCGGCTACGTGGCCCACGGGCTCGGCTACTCGCCGATGTGGACGATGCTGGCCGTCCTCATGGGCGGCGGCATCGCCTTGAGCTACCGTCTCGCCCCCGGCCCCGGCCCCGCGCGCGCGACCGACGCGCGTTCGCGCGCGGGGGGCGCGCCTCCGAGCGCCGGCTCGGTTGACTTGCACACGGGCCGGGCCGATACTGCGGAAGCGCTTCGCCCGGAGGCGAGCGCGGAGGGCGCGCATGAATACCCCCAGACGAACCGCGGCGCTGGCACTCCTGCTCGGCTGTAGCGCAGTTCTCGTGGCGGCAAGCGGCCGCGCGGCGGCGCCTCCGCCCGCGCCCGCCCAGTCCGCGCCCGCCCAAGAGGTCGACGTCCTCGCGGTGATGGCGAATCCCCAGACGGGCGTGCCGCTGGTGCTCCTGCAGGCCAGGCGCGACGGACGCGCGTTCGCCATGGCTATCGGCCCCGCGGAAGCGACCGGCATCGCGCTGCCCCTCGCCGGCCGGACCCCGCCGCGACCGCTCACCCACGATCTCTTCGCCACGCTCTTCGGGCGCCTCAACGTCACCGTGACCAAGGCGGTGATCACCGATCTCCGCGACGACGTCTACTACGCGAGCCTCTACCTCAGCGCCGCCGGGGCCGAGCACATCCTCGACACGCGCCCGTCGGACGCCATCGCGCTCGCCCTCCGGGCCAAGGCGCCGGTGCTCGTGGAGGAGCGCGTGCTCGAGCGCGCCGAGCTCATCGCTCCCGCGCCCACCGCGCCCGGCGGCCCGCGGATCTGAGCGATGGCCATCGAGCTGCCCCGCCCGGTAGGGCCGTCGGCGAGCGCGCCCGCCCCCGAGCCCGAGAGCCAGCAGTGGGCGATCCAGCGCCGCATCGAGGACGTCTTCACCAAGCTTGGGGAGAAGTTCGGTGATCTGAGCGGCCGAGTGGTGGTGACGATACGCCCCGAGACGTCCTTCGAGCAGATCGGCGGCATCGCCGCCGCCAAGGCCGCGGTGCGGGGCTTCACCACCGCGCTCACCGAGCCCGACCTCTACCGCAAGTGGGGGATCCATCCGCCCCGCGGCATCCTTCTCTACGGCCCTCGGGGCACCGGCAAGACCATGCTCGCGCGCGCGCTCGCCACGAGCGCGGGGGCGATCCTCTACCACCTGAAGATGACGAACCTGACGTCGAAGTTCGGCCCCAATACGGGCGAGCTGCTGCAGGAGATCATCAACATCGCCAAGACCGAGGGCAAGGCGGTGGTCTACCTCGACGAGGCGAACGCGCTGTCGCTGGAGCATCTGCTCCCGCCCCCGCAGGCCCGCGAGGCGAGCGCGCGGCTGGTCGCCGCCCTCTGCGAGAAGCTCGACGGGCTCGACGAGTCCTCCCGGATCCTCGTGGTGGCCTCCACCAACCGGACCGACTCGGTGGACCGGTCCCTCGTGGAGCCGGGGCGGCTCGACCGCCTCGTCGAGGTGACGCTGCCCGACTCCGCCGATCAGCAGCAGATCCTCCAGCTCGTGCGCGAGCGCGCGGAGACCAAGGCGGGCCGGCCCCTCTTCGATCAGATCGACTTTCGCTCGCTGCTCCCGCCGATGGGCGGCATGAGCGGCGCGGAGATCTCGGAAGTCTTCCGGCGCGCCCTGGAGCAGAAGGTGCAAGAGGCGGGGGAGGGGCGCGACACCGGGCTCGTCACGACCCAGGATCTGCTCCAGCAGCTCGACGCCTACCGGCGCATCCGGGAAGTGGTCGAGAAGATCCGCTACGGTCAGTATCTCTGAGCGGCGGCCGCCCGCCTCCATGTCGTCGCTCACCCGCATCCGCGTGCGCTACAAGGACACCGACACCATGTCGGTGGTCTACTACGGCAACTACCTCACGTACTTCGAGGTAGCGCGGGTGGAATATCTCCGCGAGCGCGGCCTGCCCATGTCGGAGGTGAACCGCCGCGTCCACATGCCGGTGGTGGAAGCGTGCGTGCACTACGCCCGGCCCGCGCTCCTCGACGATCTCCTCGCGGTGACCTCGCGCGTGAGCGAGCGTCGGCGCGCGAGCTTCACCTTCAAGTACGAGATCCACAACGAGAAGGGCGAGCTGGTGGCATCCGGTCACACTCGCCACGCCTGCTGGGACCCCGTCACGCAGCGGATGATCGCGCTGCCCGACTGGCTCAAGGAGATCATGCCCGATGCCGACCTCGACCCCAGTCCCCTCCGATCCTAGCGTTCCCCGCCTGATCGCGGCGGTCGCCGCCGATCTGGGCCTCGCCGAGAGCGAGTGGGTGCCCTACGGGCGGAGCAAGGCCAAGGTACTGCTCGACGCCCTCGCCGCCCGGCGGCAGCGGCCCGACGGCAAGCTCGTGGTGGTCTCCTCCATCACGCCCACGCCGGCCGGCGACGGCAAGACCACCATGACCATCGGCCTCGGCCAGGCCCTCCGGAAAGCGGGCGCGCGACCGGTGATCGCCCTCCGCGAGCCCTCGATCGGCCCCACGCTCGGGCTCAAGGGCGGGGGCACCGGCGGCGGCCGCTCGCAGGTCGTCCCCATGGACGAGATCAACCTGCATTTCACCGGGGACTTTCACGCCATCGCCGCCGCCAACAACCTGCTTGCTGCCGCGCTGGACAATCACCTCCATCACGGCAATGCCCTCGGCATCGACGTGCGCCAGGTGCTGTGGAAGCGCGCCCTCGACGTCAACGACCGATCCCTCCGCCGGCTCGTGGTCGGGCTCGGGGGACGGATGGACGGCGTGCCCCGCGAGGCGGGCTTCCTCATCACCGCCGCGTCCGAGATCATGGCCGTCCTCTGCCTCGCCGAAGATCTCGCCGACCTCAAGGCACGGCTGGGTCGGATGGTGGTGGCGCTCACCCGCGACGGCAAGGCGGTCGCCGCCGACGCGCTCGGGGTCACGGGGGCGATGGCGGCTCTGCTGCGCGACGCCATCCATCCCAACCTCGTGCAGACCATGGAGGGCACGCCCGCGCTCATCCACGGCGGGCCCTTCGCCAACATCGCCCACGGGTGCAACTCGGTGGTGGCCACGCGCATGGCGCTCAAGCTGGGCGAGATCTGCCTCACCGAGGCGGGCTTCGCCACCGATCTCGGCGCCGAGAAGTTCTTCGACATCAAGTGCCGGCTCGCCGGCCTCCGCCCCGACGCGGCCATGATCGTGGCCACGAACCGCGCGCTCAAGTATCACGGCGGCATCCCCGTGAGGGACGTGGACGCGGAGAACCTGGATGCCCTGCGCCGCGGGCTCGCCAACCTGGACGCGCACATCGAAGCGGTCCGGCAGTTCAAGGTGCCGGTACTGGTGGGGATCAACCGTTACCCGAGCGACACCGAGGCCGAGTACAAGATCGTCCTCGACCACTGCATCAAGGCGGGCGTGCGCGCCCACGTGGCGGACATCTTCGCCCGGGGCGGGGACGGCGGGGGCGAGCTCGCCAAGGGGCTGCGCGATCTGCTCGCCTCCGAGCGCTCGGATTTCACGCCGCTCTACCCACTGGACCAGCCGGTGAAGGCGAAGCTCGATACCATCGCGCGGCGCATCTACGGGGCGGAGGGCGTGGTCTATCCGGGGCGGGTGGAGCGCCAGATCGCCGACATCGAGGCGCTGGGCTACGGCAAGCTCCCCGTCTGCGTGGCCAAGACGCAGCGGTCGCTGTCCGACGATCCCAGCCTGCTGGGCCGCCCCCGCGGCTTCAAGATCACCGTCAACGACATCTACATCTCCGCCGGCGCCGGCTTCCTCGTCGCCATCACCGGCGACATCACCACGATGCCGGGGTTCCCGCGCAAGCCCAATGCCGAGGGCGTGGATGTCACGCCTGACGGGCGGATCACCGGCCTTTTTTGAGATCCCATAGCCGCCCGCTGACCCCTTCCATGCCGAGCGCGGGCCGCGCGATCCGGCGCCTCGTGCGGACGGTGACGCTGGGGGCGGGGGTACTGGTGGCCGCCGCGTTCCCCGCCGGTGCGGGGGATACCCAGCTGACGCTCGTCCCCGAGATCAACGCCTATCTCAAGCTCAACGACACCATGCGGCTCTTTTTCCTGGGGGACGTGACCGCGAACGCGACGACGGGCTCGACCGACGGCGAGGTCGGCGCTCACCTCGACATCACGCTGGCGCCGATCCTGCGCTACGAGCTGCGCGACGCCAACTGGGAGCGCAACCGCTATCTCTGGATCCGCGTGGGCTATCGGCTTCTCGCGAGCCTCGACGACCCCGTTGCCGTCACCGAGAACCGGGGCGTCCTCGAGGTGACGGGGCGGGCGCCGCTGCCGTGGCACCTCTGGCTGGTCAATCGCCTTCGCCTGGATCTGCGAGACCTCGAGGGCGACTTTTCGACACGGTTCCGCTACCGCCTCGGAATCGAGCGTGAGTTCAAATTGGCGGAGACGACTCTGGTGCCCTACGCGCAGGCCGAGGTGTTCTACGACACTCGCTTCGGCGCCTGGAATCGCCAGCGCTACCAGGCCGGGGTCGAGATCGAGCTCACCGAGCACGTGCGGATCGAGCCCTACTACTATCGCCAGGAGGACCAGCGCTCCTCGCCCGCGCACCTCGACCAGGTCGGCGTCGTGCTGAAGCTCTTTTTCTGAGGCGGGCTACCGTGCCCGGGGGATCTCGGCCTCGGCGATGACGACGCGGTCGCGGCCCTCGCGCTTGGCCCGATAGAGCGCCGCGTCCGCTGCGTGGAGCAGGGCGTCGCCGGCGAGGCCGTGCTCCGGATACGCGGCGAGGCCGATGGAGATGGTCACCGGCCCCAGCAGACGTCCCTTGTCCGAGACGCGCAGCCGCTTGATCTCGGCGCGGAGCTCCTCGGCGCGGCGCTCGGCGTCGGCGAGGGAGGCCTCCGGCAGCACCAGCACGAACTCCTCGCCGCCGAAGCGGCACGCCACGTCTTCACGCCGGAGGTTCCGGAGCAGGGCGGCCCCGATCTCGCGCAGGAGAGCGTCGCCCGCGTCGTGGTCGAAGTCGTCGTTGATCCGCTTGAAGTGGTCGAGGTCGAGCATGAGCACGGCCATGGGCCGGCCCGCGCGCTGGGCGCGCCGCACCTCGCGCTCCAGCGTCTCTTCCATGTAGCGCCGGTTGAAGAGGCCGGTGAGGGGGTCGCGGATGGACTGGCTGCGCAGCACCTCCCGGAGGCGCACATTGGCGAGGCCCAGGGCCACGTGCTCGGCAACCGTGGCGGCGAGCCGCCGCTTGGTCTCGGGGAGGGGAGCGGGCGACAGGCGGCCCCGCGCGGCGACGCCCAGGTAAAGGATGCCGAGCGCGTCGCCCTGCGCCACCAGGGGTGTGCAGAGATAGGCCCCGGGGGCGGGTGAGGGCAGGTGGGTGCAGAGGGGTCCGGTCGGCATGTCGTCGACCACGTGCGTGCGTCCGCTGCGAAGCGCCCAGCACTCCTCGATGGCGAAGACGCCCGCCGTGCTCTGCGGGGTGGGGCCCCAGCGCGCCACCGCCTCGATGAGGTTCCGCGAGGGGCTGCACGCGAAGACTGCGCCGGAGTCGCCGCGGAACAGCTCCTTGAGGATGCGCTCGATCACCGCATAGGCTTCCTGCACGGTGAGGCAGGCCTGCAGCAGCTCGCCGAGGCGATTGGTGAGGTCGAGCTCGTTCACGCGCTCCGCGAGCCCGTCTCGCGTCTCCTGCTCGGCCTTGACCATGTTCGCGAGCCGCTCCGCCATCGCGTTGAAGGCGTGGCCCATCACCGCGATCTCGTCGTTGCCGCCCACGTCGGCGCGGGCGGAGAGATCGCCCGCCCGCACGATCTCGGCGGTGCGCACGACCTCGCGGAGGCGCCGGATGATCATGATGTGGCCGATGATCGCGGCCATGCCGAGGGCGACGGCGCCCACGAGACCCAGCGACAGCAGGTTGCGCACGAGACTGCGGTCGGCCTCGGTGAAGACTTCTTCCCGTGAGATGCCCACCGCGAAGTAGAGGCGGTCGGCGGGCGGCAGGCCACCCACCGGCGTGAACGCGAAGAGCCGCGTGATCCCGTCCACGCCGTTCACCGTCATGCGCCCCTCGCCCTGCTGGGCGCGAATGGCCTGCGCGATGGCATGCTCGGGCAGGGGCTGTCCCAGCCAGCGCTCGGACTCGGGATGCCGGGCGACCACCACCCCCGCGGCGTCGGCGACGACGAACGTGGAGTTCAAGGGCAGGCGGGCGCGCTCCGCGAACGAGTGAATGCCGCCCAGATCGACGCTGGCGAAGAACACGCGGCGCACCTCGCCGGTGGGGCCGAGGGCGGGCCAGGCCACGATGAGGGCAGGTCGGCCCGTCACCGGCTCGATCACGAAGCCCGACACCACGACGTCGTGGGTGGCTTTGGCGCGGAGGAAGTAGGACTGGTCGGCCACGCTCATGAGCCCGCGCAGCGGCTGGGCCGAGCAGATGATCTCACCGCCCGCGGTGGCCTCGCTCAGGTTCACGTAGACGGGGAAGCGCCGGCGCAGGTCGGGGAGGAGGGTGCCGCAGCCGCGCGGGCTCCCCGGAGGCATCGCCGGCACCTGCGAGATCCCGATGAGCAGGGAGCGCGCCCCCTCGATGAGCCGCTCCTGATTGGAGGCGGCGGCGCGTGCGATGCGCAGGGCGTTTTCCTGGGCGTCCGTGGCGGCCAGCTGCCGCTGCTCCCAGGCGGTCACCAGGATCAGGACGAAGGCAGGCAGGAGGGCAAGGAGGACCAACAGGAGCAGCCGCGACCGCAGACTCGAACGGAAGATCCGGGTCATCTGGCCCCCACCCGCCCTATTTTCTCACGCGGGGGGGGATGGGCGCCACTTCGAGCCTGCCCCCGGGGGGGTGCCCGCTAACCCTGTGGTATACTGGGCGCCGTTCACGACAGCCACCCAGACCCCCGATGATCCAGGTCGAGCATCTTACCAAGCGTTACGGGCCCGTCACGGCCGTGTCCGACGTCTCTTTCAACGTCGACAAGGGCCGGATCGTGGGCTTTCTCGGCCCGAATGGGGCGGGGAAGTCCACCACCATGAAGATCCTCTCGTGCTTCATGCCGGCGTCCGGTGGCAGCGCGCGCGTGGCCGGATTCGACGTGTTCAGCCAGTCGCTGGAGGTGCGGCGGCGCATCGGCTACCTGCCGGAGAACGCCCCCCTCTACACGGACCTGCCGGTGGGCACATACCTCGAGTTCGTCGCGGAGATCAAGGGTGTGGGCCGGCGGGAGCGGCGCGCGAAAGTGGACGAGGTGATGGAGCGGTGCTTTATCACGGACATGCGCCGCCGCCTGATCGGCAAGCTGTCCAAGGGCTACCGGCAGCGCGTCGGCCTGGCCCAGGCGCTCCTCGGTGACCCCGAGGTGCTCATCCTCGATGAGCCGACCATCGGGCTGGATCCCAAACAGATCGCCGAGATCCGCTCCCTGATCCGGTCGCTCGCCGGCCAGCACACCGTGATCCTGTCCACGCACATCCTGCCCGAGGTCTCGATGGTTTGCGATGGGGTGATCATCATCAACCGCGGCCGCATCGTGGCGCAGGGCACCCAGACCGAGCTGGTCGAGCAGGTGTTTCCCACCGCCCGGATCGAGGTCGAGATCGGCGGGCCGCGCGACGCGGTGCTGGCGGCGTTGCGGGCCGTGCCCGGCGTGCTGCGCGTGGACGACCTCGCCGGCGCGGACTCGACCGCGCGGTTCCTGGTCGAGTCGCCCCGCGGCCGCGACGTGCGCGCGGAGGTGGTACAGCTGGTCTCCGCGCGCGGCTGGCGCCTGCTCGAGCTGCATCAGGTGGGGATGAGCTTGGAGGAGGTCTTCATTCGGGTTGTGGCCGGCGAAGACACGGAAGCGCGGGAGGAGGCCTGATGCGCTGGCTCCCCGTGTTCAAGAAGGAGATGCGGCTCTACTTCGGCTCGCCGGTGGCCTACGCGTTCCTCGCGCTCTTCCTTATCATCAGCGGCTGGATGTTCTCGCAGATCTTCCTGATCTACAGCGAGCTGTCGATGCGCGCCTTCATGCAGCCCATGGGCCCGCAGAGCCTCAACCCCACCGAGAACGTGATGCGCCCGCTCTTCTCCAACATGAGCGTTGTGCTCCTCTTCTTCATTCCTATGCTCACGATGCGGCTGTTCGCGGAGGAGAAGCGAGCGGGGACCATCGAGCTGCTCCTGACCTATCCGGTGCGGGACGGCGAGGTCCTCCTCGGGAAGTTCCTCGCGGCGGGGGCGGTGTACCTGTTGCTTCTCGTCCTGACCCTGACCTATCCCGCGCTCATGGCCGCCTTCGGCCGCATCGAATGGGGGGCCGTGCTCACCGGGTACGTGGGGCTCATCCTCCTCGGGGCCACCTTCCTCGCCGTGGGGGTATTCGTCTCGTCGCTCACCGAGAATCAGATCGTGGCGGGCTCGGCCACCTTCGGCGTGCTCCTGGCGTTCTGGCTGATCGGCTGGGGCGCGGACGCGGCGGGAGGCCGCCTGCGGACGCTCCTGCAATACCTGTCGATCATCGAGCACATGGACGGCTTCGGGAAGGGAGTCATCGACACGAAGGACGTGGTGTACTACCTCACCGTGACCGCCTTCGCGCTCTTCCTCACCCTGCGCGCGCTCGACGCGAAGCGGTGGAAGGGCTAGCCCGATGACGCCGATCGTCCGCCGCTGGGCGTTCCCCGCGGCCCTGGTCTGCCTGCTCGCCGCGCTGGCCCTGTGGCGCTTCGTGCCGTGGCTCTCGCGGCTGCAGTGGGCGCTGGTGATCGCGGGCGGCATCCTTCTCCTCGCCGCCATCGCCCTGAATCTGGGCGCGCTGGGCGCCGCGGCGGGCCGCCGCTCCGCGCGCTACGGCGCGGGCGCGGCCGTGCTCATCGTGCTCGCCCTCGGCGTCGTCGTTCTCGCCAACGCCCTCTCCGTGCGCCACAATGCGCGCTGGGATCTCACCGAGAACCGCCGGCAAAGCCTCTCGCCCCAGTCCATCCAGGTGGTGAGGGGGCTGACCGAGCCGGTGGAGGCCATCGCGTTCTTCCGCGGCGACACCCCGGGGAAGCGCACCGCCGAGGATCTGCTCAAGCTCTACACCGCCCAGTCGAACGGCAAGCTGACTTGGCGGATGGAAGATCCCGATCGGTCGCCCGGCCTCGCCCAGCGCTACGGGGTGGACACATACGGCACTGTCATTCTCGAGCGCGGCGGCAAGGCGGGCCCGAAGTCGGAGAAGGTCATCGACGCCGACGAAGAGCGGCTCACCAACGGGCTGGTCAAGCTCACCCGCGAGGCGAAGCGAGTGGTCTATCTGCTCCGCGGACACGGCGAGAGCGATCCTGCCAGCACCGAGCGACCCGGCTTCAGCCAGGCGAAGGAGCAGATGGAGAAGGCCAACTACGAGGTGAAGGAGCTGACCCTCGCGCGCGATCCCAAGGTGCCCGACGACGCAGCCATGGTGATCGTGGCCGGTCCAAAGACGGATCCGCTCGCGCCCGAGATGACCGCCCTCGATGCCTTCATCGGCAAGGGCGGCAAGGCCTTCTTCATGCTGGCGCCCTTCCAGGCGGACGGGCTGCGCAAGCACCTCACCCGCTACGGCTTCGAGGTCGGCGAAGACCTGATCGTCGAGCTGAACCCCATCGGGCGCGCCTTCGGGCTCGGGCCCGAGGTGCCGGTCGTGACGCAGTACGAGGCACATCCGATCACGCGGGACCTGGGCGGGCTCATGACCCTGTTCCCGCTCTCGCGCTCGGTGGACGTGACCAAGACGCCCGCCAAGGGCACCGCCCTGCAGGCTCTGGCGCGCACGAGCGAGCAGTCCTGGGGAGAGACCGACAAGAACGCGCTCGCGCGCGGCGAGGCCAAGCCCGACGCCCAGGACAAGAAGGGACCGCTCCCGGTCGCGGCCGTCGCCACCATCGAGGTGGCCGCTGCGGACGCGCCGGCGCCCGCCCCGTCGGCCACGCCGCCCGCGGAGAGTCCCAAGAAGCCGGCGCGGGCCCGGGTGGTGGTGGTCGGCACCGCCAACCTCGCCTCCAATCAGTTCCTCGGCGCGCAGGGCAACCGCGACTTCTTCCTGAACGTGGTGTCCTGGCTGGCCGAGGACGAGAGCCAGATCTCGGTGCGCGCGCGCGACGCCAAGTCGGCCCCCATCGTGCTGTCGCCGCCGCAGGCCGAGCTGGTCCTGTGGGTGCCGTTCGCGGTGCTGCCCGGCGCGGTCATCCTGGTGGGGATCCTGGCCGTCGTCAGCCGCCGCCGCTCGCGATAGGACGACCGTTGCCCCGCTGGATCACCGTCGCCGCGCTCGTCCTCCTGCTCGCCGGGCTCGGCGGCTTCTACTACTACGACACCTACTGGCTCGAGCCCGCCCGCGCGAAGAAGGAGTCGGCGAAGGGCCGGCTCTGGGACTTCGAGCCCAAGGACGTCGAGGCGCTCACGCTCAAGCGGAAGGGCGAGACGGTGCGGATCAAGCGCGCCGAGAGCGGCTGGGAGCTACTCGAGCCGGTCAAGACGCGCGCCGACCGCGGCGCGGTGGACGGCATCGTGACCGGCCTCGCCACCGCCCGCGTGGATCGCGAGGTGGCGGCGACGCCGGCCTCGCTCGACGAGTTCGGCTTGAAGACCCCCGAGGTCGAGGCGGTCGTCGAGGTCAAGGGGCGCGCCCCTTTCGGGCTTCTCATCGGCGGCAAGAGCCCCACCGGCGCATGGGTATTCGGCAAGGAGCCCACCAAGCCGGCGGTGGTCGCGCTGTCCGAGATCCTCGCCCGTGATCTCGCCAAGCCCGTGGCGGAGCTGCGCGACCGCACCGTGCTCGCTTTCGACCGCAAGGCGGTGAGCCAGGTGGATCTCGCCCTGCCCGGTGACGGCATCTCGCTCGAGAGCGCCGAGGCGGGGAAGTGGCGGCTCACCAAGCCCCGAGCGCTGCCGGCGGACACCGATCTGATGACCGAGTTCCTTGAGAAGCTCGATCAGGCCCGGGTCAAGGAATTCGTCGACGACGCGCCCAAGTCGCTGGCGCCCTACGGCCTCGACCGGCCGGCGACGGTGACCCTCTGGGTGGGCAAGGACAAGGAGCGCGCCGCGCGCACGCTCCTGTTCGGACGCGAGGACAAGGACAAGAAGGGCATCTACGTGATGCGGGCGGGCGAGTCCGGCGTGATGCTCGTTCCCGAAGAGCTCTGGGCGGCCGTTCCGAAGACGGTGGGCGCGCTCCGGGACAAGGTCGTGCTCGCCTATCAGTACGACAAGGTCACCCGCGTCGAGATGGAGGGCCCGCGCGGCCCCGTCGCGCTCGAGAAGGACGGCACCGGCTGGAAGATCACCGCACCGGAAGCGCTCAAGGCCGACACCGGGGCCGTCAACGGCGTGCTCTGGAAGATCCGGGACCTCCGGGCCATCGGCTTCCTCGCCGAGGAGCCCGCCGCCATCCCGCGCTACCTCGGGCGGCCCGAGCTGACCGTGAAGCTCTGGGAGGAAGGCGCGAAGGAGCCTCGCGTGCTCCTCCTCGCCGCGACGCGGGAAACCCGCGGGGGACAGCCCGCGGCGGCGGCCGCCGTGGCGGGGCAGGGCCCGGTGATGCTCGTCGAGGGCAAGGCGCTGGCCGAGATCGGGCGCACCCCCGCCGATCTCCGAGACAAGATCCTCTTGCCGGCCTTCGAGATGAACGACGTCAAGCGCGCCCGGCTCGTGGCGGCCGGCAAGCCGCTCGTGGTGGAGCGCAAGGGCGAGAAGGACTGGCAGGTGGCCGAGCCGTCCCGCGGGGCCACTAAGGAGCGCAGGGTCGACGACTTCCTGCTCGGCCTCAAAATCCTCCGGTGGACCGAGATCGCCTCGCCCAAGGGTGACGATGCCGCGAGGTTCGGCCTCGACAAGCCCGAGATGGAAGTGTCGCTTCTCAAGGCCGACGGCTCCGAGATCGTCGGCCTCCTCGTCGGCAAGACCGAAGGCCCCGTGACCTACGTGAAGCTCAAGTCTGGACCAGCCGTCTACGCTATAGATACAAAGCAGGCGGCGGATATCCGGAAGGCGCCCACCGAGATCCCAGGCTAGGGGAACCCGAAGGCTCCCGGTGGAGTTTTGGTGTGAGGAGCGCGCGATGAGACAGCGAATCGTCAGTCTGGTCGCTGGGTTAGCCTTGCTGATGGGGACGGCCGGGGTGATCGAGGCGGCCGATGGCAAGCCAATGGGTGGGCGCGGCTCCTGGTCGGGCCAGACCTGGAAGGGCAGTCACGGGGGTCATCACGGGCACAAGGGCGGCCATCACTCCCATTTCAGGGTGACCGACACCCCCCAGTCCAAGGTCTTCATCCCGCATCACCACCACGGTCATCACGGCCATGGTCACCACGGCCACCTGCCGGTCCGCCCCGTCTATCCGACCTACGGCCACTACCCGGCGTACGGCTATGCGTCCACCTACGTGGCGCCTTCGTATGGACAGTGGGTGCCCGGCTACTGGTCCTATGTCTGGGTGCCCCAGGGGTCCACGACGAACGTGTGGGTACCCGGCTACTACGATCGCGACGGTGTGTGGGTGACGGGGTATCACGCCACCCAGATCGTGCAGGGCGGGTACTATCAGCCACACTGGGTGAGCGGGTACTGGAGCCCGTGAGACCCGCGGACACGCCCCGCGTGGCCGCTGCCGTGCCCCGCAGCTGAGAGGAGGCCGTATGCGCGTTCACGCGACAATCCGGGCCGCGGCCGTGGTCGCGGTCTTCACCCTCGGGCTCGCCGGCCCCGCCGCCGCGCTGGAGGTCGGCCAGAAGGCGCCGGACTTCACGCTGCCGGCACCCGGCGGAAAGACCGTGAAGCTCTCCGATATGCTCGGGAAGGGGCCGGTCGTTCTCTACACCTTCATCCAGGCCTTCACCAAGACCTGAACCGAGGAGATCAACGGCTTCGAGGCGAACCTCGCCAAGTTCGAAGCCGCCAACGCCCAGGTCGTGGGCGTGAGCGCCGACCACATCGCCACGCTGGATGCATTCGTGAAAGCCAACAACACCAAGCACCTGCTGCTTTCCGACTTTCGACGCCAGATGCTCCCGAGCTACGACGCCCTCGTGACCGACGACAAGAGCCCGATCTTCCGGTACGCGAAGCGGGCCTACTTCATCCTCGACAAGAACGGCGTGGTTCGATACATGAAGATCCAGAACAATGCCCTCGACCTCCTCAAGCCCGAGGAGGTGCTCCAGGCCCTCAAGGATTCCGGCGCGTGACCTGGAGGGGACGGGGCGTCCTTCTCGCCGGTGTTCTGGCTCTCGCGGCGGCGGCTCTGCCCGCTGCGGCGGCGGGGCCGGACTGGGTTTCGTTCGGCGCCGTGCCCTACGATCAGCCCAAACCCGCGCCGGCGTTCAGCCTGCCCGACCTCGAGGGACGCCAAGTCACCCTCGCCGATCTCCGCGGCAAGGTGACCCTCGTCTTTTTCTGGGCGACCTGGTGAACGTCTTGCCGGAAGGAGTTGCCTTCCGTCAATCGGCTGTACGGTGATCTGGAGAAGAAGGGCCTCGCGGTGCTCCTCGTGGCCTTCCGTGAGGATGCGGCACTGGTGAAGCGTGTGGCCCGGGAGCGAGGCTACGTCGCCCCGGTGCTGGTCGATGCCAGCGGCGACGTCACCGGCCGCCTCTACGGCGTCTGGGGTCCGCCCACGTCGTACGTGGTGGATCGGCAGGGCCGCCTCCTCGCGCGCCTGGTCGGCGAGCATGATTGGTCGACCCCGGCGGCCCGGCGCCTGATCGAGACGGTGCTCGAGCGGCCGTCATGAGCGACGCCCCCCTGATCAAGCAGCTCGAGCTGGGGCCCATGCAGAACTTCGTCTATCTCATCGGCGATCCGCAGACACGGGACTGCGTCGTGGTGGATCCGGCCTGGGAGATCGACGCCATCGTCGACGAGGCCGCCGCCGACGGGTACATCATTCGCGGCATCCTCGTCACGCACACCCACCAGGACCACGTGGGCGGCCACCTCTTCGGCCATGACATTCCCGGGGTGGCCGAGCTCCTGGGCAAGACGCCGGCCAAGGTGTACGTGCACAAGGCGGAGCGGGAATTCCTGCACGGCATGGGCACGGACGTGGTGAAGGTGGAGGGCGGCGACTCCATCCCGGTGGGCCGCTTCCCGCTGACCTTCATCCACACCCCCGGGCACACGCCGGGGTCGCAGTGCTTCCTCGTCGACGGCCGCCTCGTGTCGGGCGACACGCTGTTCATCCGGTCCTGCGGCCGCACCGATCTGCCCGGCAGCGATCCCAAGGAGATGTACACCTCGCTCACCCAGCGTCTGGGCGCTCTGCCCGACGAGACGGTGGTGCTGCCCGGCCACAACTACGGCGGCTCCCACACCACCATCGGAGCGGAGAAGCGGCAGAATCCCATGATGCGCTTCCCCACCATGACCGACTTCCTGCGCGCCATGGGCGGCGGCCGGGCCGGGTAGGTATCGCGCGCGCGGCCCTCTGCGTCGTCAATCCGGCGGCGAGCGGCGGGCGCGGCGGCCGCGTCTGGCGCGTTGCGCGTGAGCGTCTGACGCGCCTCGGCTTCGCGTTCGAGCAGGTCGAGACGCGGGCTGCGGGCGAGGCGACGACGCTGGCCGCGGAGGCGGCGCGGGCGGGTGTCGAGCTGGTGGTCGCGGTGGGCGGCGACGGCACCCTCAACGAGGTCGTCAACGGCATCATCGATCCCGAGGGCCGGCCGCTGGCCACCCTCGGCGCCGTGTTCACCGGCCGCGGCCGTGATGGCGCGCGCACGCTGGGGGTGCCGCGGGATCCCGTGCGCGCCATCGAGCGTCTGCTCGGCGCCGGCTCCGTCTCGCGCGATCTGGGCCTCGTGCGCGCGTCCGGCGGCCGACGCTACTTCGCAACGGTGGCGGGCGCAGGCTTCGACGCGGTGGTATCGGCACGCGCGCTCGCCATCGCGGCGCCCGGCACCCTGCCGTATCTGCTCGCGACGCTGCTGAGCCTCCGGGACCATCGGCCGTGGCCGATCAGCCTGTCCGTGGATAGCGGGCCGCCGCGCCGCCTGGCCGCCACCGGCGTGATGTTCGCCAATGGGCCCACCTGCGGGGGCGGTATGCACATCGCCCCCGGCGCGGATCCCGCCGACGGGGCGCTGGACCTCGTGACCCTGGGCGCGCTCTCGCGCGGGGCCCTCGTGCGCTGGCTCCCCACCGTGTACTGGGGCGGCCACCTCCGGAACCCGCTCATCACGGTGGAGCGGACGCGCGCGGTGAGCGTCCAGAGCGACCGCCCGCTGCCCCTCCAGGTGGACGGCGAGCCGTGGGGCAGCGCGCCGTTCGACGTCTCGATCGTCCCCGGTGCGCTCCGCGTCCGCGCCTAGATGGCGGTAGCGCCGCCGTCGACGAAGAGCACCTGGCCGGTGATGTAGGGCGGGCACGTCGCGAAGAAGCGCACCGTGGCTGCCACGTCCTCGGGGCGTCCCTCGCGGCCCATGGGGATCCTGGCGCGCAGGCGGTGGGCGGCCGAGCGCGGGAAGTCGGCGGGTAGCAGCACCACGCCCGGGCCGACGGCGTTGACGCTGATGCGGGGAGCGAGGGCCGCTGCGAGCCCGCGCGTCAGCATGATGAGGCCGGCCTTCGAGACGCCGTACGGGATGTAGCCTGGCCACGCGCGCACGCCGCCCACGTCGGCGATGTTCACGATGCGCCCGCCCCGGGGCATGAGCCGGGCGGCGGCCTGAGCGCAGAAGAAGGCGCCGCGCAGGTTCACGCCGAGGATGCGATCCCACTGGGCGGCGGTGGTTTCCGCCAGCGGTGTCCGCAGGAAGACGGCGGCGTTGTTGACGAGGATGTCGAGCCGGCCCAGCCGGCGCGCCGCGTGCTCGACCAGCGCCCGCGCGGCCGCCGGGCGACCGATGTCGGCCCGGAGGGCCACCGCGCGCACGCCCAGGGCGCGGAGGTCGGCGACGGTGGCGTGAGCGGCGGCGGCGGACCCGCGGTAGCCGATCGCCACGTCGGCGCCCGCGCGGGCGAGGGTCAGCGCGATCACACGGCCCACGCGCACCGCGCCGCCCGTCACCAGCGCCACTTTGTCCGCCAATTCCTTGACTTGCCGTGTCGCGCGTGGTGTCATCAGCCCGCTATGAGGGTGTCGTGAAGAACTGGCTGAAAGTGCGGTTCATCACGGGATTCTTCGTCATCGTTCCCGCCATCGCCACCTCGTGGCTGCTCTACGTCTTCTGGGACGCCATCGACAGCTTCTTCTCCCCGGGATACGAGCGCATCTTCGGTCGGCGCATTCCCGGACTCGGCTTCCTCACCGCAGTCCTGCTCGTGCTCGTCATGGGCATCATCGCCACCAACGTGGTGGGCCGGCGTATCCTCGCGGGCATCGAGCGGCTGCTCACGCGCGTGCCCATCTTCCGCAGCATCTATCCGACGATCAAGGAGCTGATCGCGTCGTTCTCGCCGGAGAAGCGCGGCTCCTTCAAGGAAGTCGTGCTCGCCGAGCATCCGCGCAAGGGCGCCTTCGCGTTCGGCTTCGTGACCTCCGAGCTCCTGGTGGAGGGGCCGGACGGCAAGCGACAGATGGTCACGGTGTTCGTGCCCACCAACAACCTCTATCTCGGCGACGTCATCGTGGTGCCCCGGGAAGAGGCCATGGCGACGGGCCTCAGCGTCGAGGAGGGGATACGCATCATCCTCTCAGCCGGCACCGCCTCGCCGCCCCGGCTCCCCCGGCAGCGCGGCTGACGCTCCCGCCCAGTCCCGGCACCACGCCGCCACCGCCTCCCCCATCGGATACAGCTTCCCGAAGAAGAAGTGGTCGGCGCCCTCTATCACGGCCGTGCGCGCGCCGGCCAGCCGGGCGGTGAATCGCTCGAGGTCCGGAGGCGGACAGTAGGAGTCTCGGTTGCCCGCCACCACGAGCAGATCGGGGCGGGCCGGGGGCACGGTGGTCCAGTCCAGCATGCCCAACGGCGGCGAGACCAGGCAGAGCGGCAATCCCGCGCCCGGCTCCGCGGCGACGTGTGCGGCGACCCAGGCCCCGAAGGAGTAGCCGAGCAGGCCGACGGGTCCGCCCGCCCCGACCACCGATCGCATGCGCGCGAGGGCGGCCTTGACGTCGTCCCGCTCGGCGACGCCGCCGCCGTGGGAGCCAGCCGAGGCGCCGACGCCCCGGAAGTTGAAGCGCAGGGTCGCCAGCCCGACGCCCTGCGCCACCTCGGCGGCCCGCACGATGACGGGATTGTCCATGTCCCCGCCGTAGAGCGGGTGCGGGTGACAAAGGAGCAGCCCCGCGGAGGGCCCCGCCGGCGCCCACAGACGGGCGTCCAGGCCGGGGCCGCCGGGCACCTCCACGATCAGGGATTGCTCCATCGCAGGAATATTTAAGGGCCCGGGGCCGTCGGAAGCAACGGGTATACTTCCCATCGATGCGTTCCCTGGCGTGTTACTGGAATCGATCCCGGTTGCTTGCCCTCGCCGACGGCGCGCTCGAGGGTCGCCGGCGCGCGAGCGCGTCGCGCCACACCGCGGCCTGCGCGCGCTGCCGAGACGAGGTGGAGCGGCTCAGCGGCCTGCGCGAGGCAGTCAAGGGCGCGGAGCTCACGCCGGCTGAGCCGGACTGGTCGGCTTTCTGGCCCCGGGTCCAGGCGCGCCTGCGCACGGAGCCCGCTCGACCGATCCGCGAGCCGTGGTGGCGCCCCTTCTGGAAGCCCGTGTGGGGACACCCCCGCGTGGCCATGGCCTCGCTGGCCGCCACCGCCGTCCTGCTGGGGGTCTCGTTCTGGCCGGGTCCCGAAGGAGAGGTGCCGCTCGCCGAGGCCGGTCCGGTGGTCGTCCAGGACGTCGGGACGGGCGACCCCGACGGCAGCGTGATGGTCTACACCGATCCGGATCGAGGCCCCGACCGCGGCGTCACCGTCATCTGGGTGTTCGCCTCCAACGACTCCCGATAGCCCGTCCGCTCCCGCGTCTCAGCCCCCGATGGCGGTGAGGCGCTCCTTGGCGAGCGGGGCTTCCTCCGACTGGGGGAAGTTGTCGATCAGGTACTGCAGGCGCGCCTGGGCGAGCTTGTTCTGCTTGAGCTCGAGCAGGGCGAGGGCCTCCTTGTAGAGGGCGGTCGGAACCCGCTCGCCCCGGGGATAGTTCAGCGCCACGCGACGGAACTCCTGCACCGCCTGCTCCAGCTCGCGCGTGGCCTTGTCCGTCTGCCCGGCGGCGAGGCTGGCGCGCGCCTGGCTGAACAGCGACTCGCCCACCCAGTACTGGGCCTGATCCGCCAGCGGCGCGTCCGGGTAGCGGCGGACGAACTCGCGGAAGCCGGCGATGGCGAGCGGATAGTTCCCCTTGCTGAAGTCGAGATAAGCGGCCTGATAGGCCTGCTCGGCGGTGGGGCCGCCCGCCCCGCGCGGCGCGGAGGGGCTCGCGGGGCCGGGCGACGACGGCGCGCCCGGTGCGAGGGCGCCGGGGCGCGACGCGACCTCGCGGCTCAGCGTTTCCACCCGCTGCGAGAGCTGATCGAGGCGGGCGGCCACCCGGGCGAGCTCAGTCGCGAGCGTGTCGACCCGGGCGGAGAGGGCGGTGAGCTGACGCCCCTGCTCGGTGCTCTGCTCGCGCGTGCGACGATCGACCTGGCCGACCACCGTCTCGCTGTCGCCGCGTCCACGATGGACGGCGAGGGTGAGGGCGTTCAGGTCTTGGCGGAGCTGGGCGACGTCCTGCTGGAGCGCGCTGGTCGCGTCGGAGCAGCCGCTCGCGCCCAGGGCGGAGAGGGCGATGAGAAGGCCGAAGGGGAGCACGAGGCTCCCCTTCGGGTATCGCGACCGCACGGAGTGCGTGCCTCCCGTGACGGCTAGCGGGCCTTCACGAGGAAATGAGCGCGGCGGTTCTTCTGCCAGCATCCCTCACTCTTCTCACTGCAGACCGGCCGCTCCTTGCCGTACGAGATGATCGTGATGCGATTGGCCTGGATGCCCTGCGAGACCAGGTAGTTCATCGTGGCCTTCGCGCGCCGCTCGCCGAGGGCGAGGTTGTACTCGTTGGTGCCGCGCTCGTCGCAGTGCCCCTCGATGAGCACGAGGTTGTTGGCGTTCGACTTCAGCCACGTCGCGTTGCCGTCGAGCACCTTCGAGTCATCGGCCCGGATGTCGTACTTGTCGAAGTCGAAATACACGTCCTTGAGATTCGCGTTCTCGGCGAACTCGCTGGGCCGCGGGGGCGTAGCCGGGGCCGCCGTCGCGGGCGCCGCGGGCGAGGGACTGACGGGCGAACTGGGCGCCGGGGCGGGCGCGCTGGGCGCGGCCGGAGAGGGCCTCGCGGCGGCGCCGCCGGGTGAGGCCGGGGCTGTCGCCGACCCCGTCGGCGCGGGGGCCGACGCGGCAGTGGTGGCCGGACGCTTGGGACACCCCGTGATGAAGAGCGTCATGACGAGGAGGGGCAGCAGGAGATGCAACAGGTGACCCCGTCGGTGCGGCATGATGTCGAACCCTCCTTTGGCGTCGCGGTTGACCCGGGTGAAAAGCGCTATTAATCCTATCACGGAAGGCGGGGCGACCACGCAGGACTTGCCGCGTCACCCGCCCCATTCGGAATCGCCTGCTGCTCGGAGCCGTCGGCGAGCATCGTGAAGACCCGGGAGCCGCGCAACCGGTTCGTCTGGAACGCGAGGTGGCGGCCGCTGGGAGACCAGGCCGAGCCCTCGCTGTCGCCGGGACCGGTGGTCAAGCGCCGCAGCGCCGACCCATCGGGCGCGATCGCCCAGACGTCGTGGGCACCCTGGCGGGAGGTGAACGCGATCGTGTCACCTTTGGGCGACCAGCGCGGCTGCGTGTTGAAGCCGGACTGCGTGAGGCGCCGGAGGTTGGTGCCTCCGCGTCCATCACGTACACGTGCGCGGGCCCGGAACGGTCGGACACGAAGGCGATCTCGCGCCCCGTGGGCGACCACGTGGGCTCGGTGTCGATGGCGGGATGCGTGGTGAGGCGCCGGAACGCGCCCGACGCGAGCGTGAGCACGTAGATCTCGGGGTTGCCGTCCTTCGACAGCGTCAGGGCGACCTGGCGGCCATCCGGGCTCCACGCCGGCGACGAGTTGATGCCGAGGAAGCCCGCAAGGAGCTGGACGGGCCGGCGCTCGAAGGCGAAGAGGCGGTAGAGGTACGGATAGCCGCGCATGTAGGAGGTGAAGGCCAGCGAGCGAGCGTCCGGGCTCCAGCGGGGCGAGATGTTGATGGACTGGTTGGCGGTCAGCGGCACCGGCGCCGCCCCGTCGTAGTCCATCGTGTAGATCTCCTTCGTGCCCCCGCGCAGGGCCACGTAGGCGATCTTGGTGTCGGCGTCCCCCGGCTCGCCGGTGAACTGGAACACCACTTCGTCGGCGAACTTGTGGGCCAGCCGCCGCGGCTCTGCCGGCACCACCGCGAAGCGCTTGGTGGCGATCTGGCGGAACTGGGGCGAGGTGAGATCGTACAGGCGCATCTCCCCTTCGAGTCGATCGGCGCGCGGCGTGAGGATCCCGTGCAGCGCGGCGTGCGCTCCCGCCGCGGCCGCGTCGCCCCATGTCTTCTGCATGGCCTCGGCGTTCCCGATTGGGAGCGCGGGCTGGCCTCCCACCACGCTGAACAGCGTGGAAAACTTGAGGTCGTTCCCCGTCACCTCGGCCAGGGAGCGCGCGAGCCCCCCGGGATCGGGGGCCCCGGTCACGCTGAAGTCGGGCATGAAGAGGTTCAGCTTTCCGGCGCCGCCGCGGATGACGTTGAGGAGCACGTCCGGCGCCTGCGAGCGGGCGGGCGGGGGCGGCGTCCCGAAGAGGAGCGCCGCCACCGCGAGGGCAGCGACGCTGGCGAGGAGGAGAATACGGCGTGCGCTCATCCGCGGCTCCGCTCGAGGTCGAAGGTGAACATCACGCGCAGCGAGGGGCGGGCCCAGTCCTCGGGCAGGCGCGGGAAGGGCCGGGCGTCCATGATGGCGCGCAGCGCCGCCTGATCGTAGAAGGCATTGCCCGAGCTCTTCTCGATGCGCGGCATCGCGAAGGTGCCGTCACGCTGAATCTCCACCATCACCAGCGGCTTCTGGTTGGGCTCGGCCGAGAGGGGCTGGCGCTGCCAGGCGTCTTGCACCTTGGCGAGGACCTGCCGCAGGTACCACGCGTGCGGGAAGTCGGTCACGTCGAGCGTACGAACCCCGGTGCCGGAGGCTGAGCCGGAGGGCTGTCCCGCGGGGACGGGCGGCGCCGGGCGCGCCTCGGCGGGCGTCTCCGCCGGCTTGGCGGCCACGGGGGCGGGCGGGCGGCGCTCGGCAGGCGGCGCCAGCGGCGGCAGCTCCTTCTCACCCGCGCGCGGCAGGGCCGCCGTGCGGGGCGGAAGCCGCGGGCTCGGGAGCGACGCCTCGGGGAGGCTCGCCGCCTTGGGGGGATCCGGCATGCGCGCCTCGCGCGGCTCCGGCGGAATGGGCGCGGCCGGCCGCGTCGGCGCGGGGGTGACGGGGCGCGGGGGCAGGGCCGGCGTGGCCGGCGACGTGGGATTGCCGACCGCCGCGATCGTCGGCACCAGGTTCACGACGTACACCTTCTGCGCGCGCCAGCCGCCCCAGATGACGGCGACGACGAGCGCCCCCGCGAGCAGCCCGTGCACGACGGCGGAGAGGGTGAGGGCCGCCATGGGCAGGCGCCGACGCCGCAGCGCGGGTCCGAGGCGGCCGCGCGTGGACGACGATGGGGATCGCATAGGAAATCCCCCGGCCACGGTGGAGGCGATCAGGGCTCCCTCGCCGGCTCCGTGACCATACCGAGCTTCTCGACTCCGGCGCGGCGGATCCGGTCCATGGTCTCTACCACGAAGCCGTATTGCAGCCCCTGGTCGGCCTTGAGGTAGAGGGTCTTGTCGGCCCGATTCTTGATGGCGTCGCGGATGCGCGGCTCGAGGCCGGCCACGGGCACCGGCTTGTCGTTGAGGTACACCGCGCGCTCCTTGGTCAGCGTGAGCACGAGTCGCTCCTCCACCGAGGTCGGCTTGGCCGTACTCTTCGGCAGGGCTACGTCGATCCCCCGGTGCATGAGGGGCGCGGTGAGCATGAAGATGAGGAGCAGCACGAGGATGACGTCCACGAGGGGAATGATGTTGATCTCGGACAGGTTGGCGCCGATCCGCGCGCTGCTGCTGCCGCCCTCGCTGGACTCGAGCCTAAACGCCATCTTTCGCGCTTCCCGCCGGCTTGGGCGCCGGCCGCGAGAGAACGTTGAGGAAGTCGAGCGCGAAGCCCTCCATCTCCGCCGCCCAGTGCTTCACGCGATTGACGAAGAAGTTGTAGCCCATGACGGCGGGAATGGCGGCGCCGAGGCCCGCCGCGGTGGCGATGAGCGCCTCCGATATACCCGGCGCGACGACGGCGAGGCTGGCCGAGCCCTGCTGGCCGATCCCGTGAAACGCGCTCATGACGCCCCACACCGTGCCGAAGAGGCCGATGAAGGGCGCGGCGCTGGCGGTGGTGGCGAGGAAGGGTAGATAGCGCTCCATCCGCGCGACCTCCACGGAGGCGGCCCGCCGCATGGCGCGATTCACCGCGTCGAGCCGCTCCGCGGGCAGGCCGTCCTCGGCCTGGGCGAGCGCGTGCTCGAGCATCTCGCCGCCGGTGACGCCGCCCGCCGCTTCCTGGCAGCCGGCGATGTAGAGCTGGGCGAGGGGGCTGTCGCGATGCTTGCGCGCGCCCACGAAGACGGCGGCGAGGCGCCGGCCCTCGCGGAAGATGCCCATGAAGGTCATGGACTCGCGGTGGATCTTCCGGAACTCCCACCATTTCTCGACGATGAGGGCCCAGCAGATCACGGAGAAGATCCCCAGGAGGGCGAGGACGAACTTCGCGACCGGGCCGGCGTTGACGACCAGCTCGATCACGCTCGAATTGAGGCTGCCGTTACCTGGCACGCGGGACTCCTTTTTCAGGCAGATGGACGCGAGGGAAACATTCGATTTGATGATACAGAACGCTCGCAAACCGTGTCAATTAATCGTATAAAGGTCAGGCCATGTTCCGCTCTCCGGGCGCCGTTGCCGTGCAGTTCGGCCCCTTGAGCATCCGCTGGTACGGCATCCTGATGGCCCTCGCGATGGCGATCGGGCTCTGGCTCGCCTACCGCGATGCGAAGCGTCGGGGCCTCGATCCCGAAAGCTTTCTCAAGGCGGCCGAGCTCGGCCTTCTGGGCGCCCTCGTGGGGGCGCGCCTGTACTACGTGCTCTTCAATCTCGACTACTACACACAGTTCCCCCGGAAGATCATCGCGGTGTGGGAGGGCGGACTCGCCATCCACGGCGGCATCATCGGCGGCCTGCTCGTAGGCGGCGGCTACGCGTGGCTCCGTCGGCTCCCCGTGCGCCAGTTCCTCGACGTCGCCGCCCCGAGCCTCGTGCTCGGCCAGGCGATCGGCCGCTGGGGCAACTTCTTCAACGAGGAAGCCTTCGGTACGCCGACCGCGCTGCCGTGGAAGCTCTACATCTCGCCCCCCCATCGCCCGTTACTGTACGCGCAGGACGACTTCTTCCATCCCGCGTTCCTCTACGAGTCGCTCTGGGACCTGGGCGTCTTCATCGTGCTCGTGTGGGTCCTCCGCCGGCGGCTGGAGCGCGCGCCCGGCGGCCTCTTCCTCGCGTACGTCGGCCTGTACTCCGTCGGCCGCTTCCTCACCGAGGCGATACGCACCGACCCCCTCATGATGGGGCCGCTGCGGGTGGCGCAGCTGGTGAGCCTGGTCGCGGTCGCGCTGGCGGCCATCGGGGTTCCGCTCCTGCTCAGGCGCAGCCGCCCCACCTAGCGGTCGCCGCCCGTGCACTTCGCCTTCCTCGGTACCTCGGGCGCGGTGCCGTCGCTCGGTCGTGACAACACCTCGCTGGTGTTCGTCGGGGCGGGGGAGGCGGTGCTGGTGGACTGCGGTGGGAGCCCCATCCAGAAGCTGCTGCTCGCGGCGGTCGACCCGCTGACGGTGAGCCGGGTGATCATTACCCACCTCCACGTGGACCATGCCTACGGCCTGCCCTCGCTGGTGCGGAACCAGGGGCTGCTCGGCCGGCGCCTGCCGCTGCGCATCTCCTGCCGCGAGGAGCATGCCGAGCCCATCCGCGACCTGCTGCGCGTCTTTCGGGTGCTCGACCGGCCCGACAGCTTCCCGATCGAGATCGAGCCCGTGCCGGCGCGGGAGCGGGCGGTCGTGGGCGCCGCCGGGCCCTTCACGATCACCGCCTCGCCGAATGCCCACGGCGGGATGCCGAACATGGCCCTGCGTGTCGAGACGCGCGGGGGGCCGACGGTGGTCTACTCCTCCGACACCGAGCCGTGCGCGGCAGTGGTGGAGCTCGCCCGTGGCGCCCACACCTTGATTCACGAGGCGACCTACGCCGAGGGCGACGTGCGCCGCGCCGGCGTGCATTCCACCGCCGCCCAAGCGGGCGAGGTGGCCGCGCAGGCGGGGGTAGGCCGCCTCATCCTCGCCCATCTCGGCGCCCCGCATCACGCCGCGGTGGAAAGCTTGGCCGCGGAGGCGCGCGAGCGCTTCGCCGGCGACGTGGAGATCGCGGAGGAGTTCGTCCCGTATCCCCTATGAGCCTCTTCGCAAGCCGCGACGGCCGGGGCCGGCTCCTGCGCGGCGACGCGCGGCGGCTGGATGGGATCGCCGACGGCGAGGTCGGCGTCATCGTCACGTCGCCGCCCTACTGGGTGCGCGGACGCGGGCTGGCCTCCGCCGACCGGTATGCGCGCCGCCTCGCCGTGGAGTTCGCCGGGCCGTGGCGTCGGGTGCTCGCCCGCGACGGCGACTGCTGGCTCGTGCTCGGCGACCGTCACGACGGCCGGGAGTGGGTGGGGCTGGACGGCCTCGTCACGCGCTGGATGCGGCGGACGGGCTGGACGCTCCAGGCCAAGGGCTGCTGGGCCCAGATCCGGTCCCGCGAGCGCTGGGACAATCGGATCAACCACGTGCTGCGGTTCCGGAAGGCGGGGGCCCACCCGGCCCGGCCTCGCGCGACCACGCTGGCCTGGATGCTGCCCCTGCCGCGCTCGCACGGCGAGAGCCGCTGGGACGCCACGCCGAGGGCCTTGATCCGCCGCGTGCTCGCGGTGAGCGCCAAGCGCGGCGCGGTGCTCGATCCCTTCCTGGGGGCGGGGACCGTGGCCCTGGTGGCGGCGGGGCAGGGGCGGCGATGGATCGGGGTCGAGCGCGACCGACACATGGCCACGCTGGCGGCGCGGCGGCTGCGACTGCGCCCCGTCAGGACGCGCGGGCGCGCATCCGGCGGACGAGGTCCGCGTAGGAGGACTTCGTGAGGAAGCCGTCGAACTGGGCGCGGTAGTTGGCGGCGATGCTGACGCCGTCCACGCTGACGTCGTAGATCAGCCAGCGGTCGCCCTGCGCGCCGAGGCGGTAGTCGATCGCCACCTCGCCCTGACGCATGAGCACCCGGGTGCGCACGGTGGCCAGCTCGCCCTCCACCGTCTCTCCGGCGAAGACGATCTTCTCCCCGCCGTATTTCTCGATCTTCCCCACGTAGGCGCGCTCGATGAGATCGCGGAAAAGGCCGGCGAACTCCGCCCGCTCGGCCTCGCTGCGGGCGTCCCAGTGACGGCCCAGGGCGCGCCGAGCCATCTCGGCCCAGTCGAAGATCTCGTTCGTGATGTCCCGCAGGACCTGCCGGCGCTCGGCGGCGCGCCCGGGGGCCTTCAGGGCCGGGTCCTCGAGCGTCTGGACGACGCGCTCGATCTCGGGACGCAGCCGGTCGGTGACGGAGTCGGCGGAAACGTGGGCGGCTCCCCAGAGGGCCAGGAGCACGAGGGCGACGGCGAAGAACATACGCATGGGCGACATGAGCGATCGAGGGGTGCAAGCGATGTGCCCGCGCGTCGCGCGCAGGGTGTGCGCGGACGCGAGGCGCTAACTACGCTCGGAGAAAGGGGATCGAAAACCGCTCGCGAGAGGGCGCCGAGACCGAGGCGACGAGCGGGTGTCATTTCTCCCGCTCCGTCCGACCAGTCTTGTCAGCGGGCGACCGGTCGACCCAGCCGATCCTCCACGAGGCGACGCAGCCCGGCCTCGTCGAAGGCGGTGGCCCGACGGCTGGGCGGGGCCGCTTCCGTCTTGAGGCCGGTCTCGCTCACAATCACGCAGATAGTCGCGTCTGGATCCAGGGCGCGGTCGGTGAGGAGCCGCTGCAGCACGGCCAGGCCGGCCGACCCCGTGGGACCGGCCCAGATGCCTTCGGCGCGGGCAAGCAAGTTTTGCGCGGCGAGGATGGCGTCGTCTTCCGCGTCGCCGGCCAAGCCGCCGGTCTCCCGCAGGATGCGGAGCACCCAGTCGCCCTTCTTCCCGGGGTTGCCTGCCGCCAGCCCCTCGGCCACCGTGTAGCCGATCTTGAGCGGCCGGATCGGGCCGTGGTCCCGCCAGGCGCGGGCGACTGCGTTGGCCCGCGTCGCCTGGGCGGCGACCATTCGCGGGCGGCGCGGAATCCAGCCGGCGCGCTCCATCTCGACGAAGCCGCGGTGAGCGGCGATGAAGGTCTCGCCCACCGCCACGGGGGCCACCAGCACGTCGGGCGCCCGCCAGCCCAGGGCCTCGGCGATCTCGTAGGCGAGGGTTTTCTTGCCCTCGTGCTTGTAGGCGTTGCGGGTAGCCCCGCAGTCGAAGAAGGCGCCCTCGGCGGCGAGACGGTCCCAGATGTCGATGAGGTCGTCGTAGACCCCCGCGTAGAGCACGAGGTCGGTGGCGGTGGCGGCCATGTGCAGGAGCTTGGGGGCCGAAGCCTTCTCGTAGGCGAAGATGAGCGAGCGGAGCCCCGCCCGCGCCGAATAGGCCGCGATGGACGAGCCGGCATTGCCGCTGGAGACCACCGACGTCGCGCGGAAGCCGAACTGGAGCGCGGCCCCCACCGCGGTGGCGGACGAGCGGTCCTTCACCGTGCCGGTGGGGTTGGACCCCTCGAACTTCACCAGCAGGCGGCGCACGCCGAGCCCTCGGGCCAGCGCGGGGCAGTCGAGGAGGGGACTTTCGCCCTCGCCGAGGCTCACCCGGTGCGCGGGGTCGGCGATGGGGAGCACGGCCGCGTAGCGCCAGAGCCCCCGGCCGTCGAGAACGGCGGGGCCTCGGCGGGCGAGGGCGTCGCCGTCGTAGACGAGCTCGAGGAGGCCCGCGCATCGCTCGCACGCCAGTCGGTAGCCGAGGACGTGGGGGGCGCCGCAGTCGACGCAGCGGAGCCCCGTGGCGAGGGACGGGGATTTCGTATCCGCTCGCCTCGCCGGCGGCTGCGGCTCGCCCCCCTTGCTCCGCTCGGGACCCTCCACCGTATCCGCTCGCCTCGCCGGCGGCTGCGGCTCGCCAAGCTACCGGACGCCAAAGCGGCGGTCCACCTCGGCTGCGATCTCCTCGATGCGGTGGCGCAGGGTGTGCTCGCCCAGCGCGCGTTTGAGCGCGTTCTGGCCGATTTCGCGCGCCTCGTCGGGGTGGGCGAGGTAGTACTCCAGGTGACGGCGCAGCTCGTGGAGGTCGCGATAGGTCACCACCTCGCGCCCCGGCGCGAACAGCGCGGGCAGCTCGTCCTTCCAGTCCACCACTTGGCAGGCGCCGGCGGCGGCCAGCTCGAAGGCGCGCGTGTTCACGCCCACGATGTCGTTCATCGGATGGTGGTGGTTCAGCGACAGGGTCGCGCCGGAGTAGATCGCGAGCTTGGCGCGCCCCCATACCGGTCCGCCCGCGACGAGGGCGCGCACTTCCGGCGCTGTCGCGCGCTCCCACCCTGCGCCCCACAGACGCACGGGGTAGCCGGCGAGCTCGCGAACGAAACGCTCGCGGTAGGGATAGCGGCTGCCCACGAAGGCGACGGTGCCGGTGAGCGCGCGCGCCTCCGCCGGCGTCGGCGTGACCGGATGGTGCATCTCCGGCACGCAGTAGAGCGGGAGGTAGTAAAGGTTCCGCAGGCCCACGCTCTCGAGGCTCCGCAGGGCGTAGCGCTCCTTGGTGAGGAAGAGATCGTAGGCCTCGATGGACTCGAACGGGATCATCCACAGGGGATTGTCGGGGAAGAGATTCACGAACAGCGTGTCCACGCGGGCCTTGATGCGACGGATCACGCCCGGCGTGATCGGGCCGCCCTTGACCACGAGCACCACTGCCGGCCGCCAGTCGAGGCAGGCGCGCTCGAGGCGGCGAAGGATCCAGAGCTGATAGGCGGCCTTGGTGCCGCGATTCTTGTAGAGCGGGTTGTCGCGCCGGTAGGCGAACGTGCGGACCTCGTGACTCAGCAGGCGCAGCTCGTCGCGGAGATCCATCCCCATGTGCTCGGCACGCTCGAACGGGAGGACGATGAGCCAGCGCATCGGCGCGAGCGTATCACAATCGGCATTGACAGGCCCGGCGGCCGCGGCCCACAATGTGCCACGTTTCGCATGGTTACGCGCGCTATTCGTCGCCATCTGCCGCCGATCCTGCTCTTCGCCGGCCTCATCGCCGGCTGGCAGCTGGCGGTCACGGTGTTCCGGATCCGCGAGTACTTGCTCCCCGGTCCCTGGTCGGTGCTCCGCGCCGCGCTGGACTTCCGCATCCCGTGGTGGAGCCACCTCTGGGTGACGAGCGCCGAGATCGTGGGCGCCTTTCTCCTCGCCGGCGTGGTGGGAGTGCTCCTCGGCACCGTCATCGCGTGGTCGCCGGCGGCGGCCGCGGCGCTGGTGCCCTTCCTCGTCTTCGTCAACACGCTGCCCAAGGTCGCGGTGGCGCCGCTCTTTCTGCTCTGGCTCGGCTACGGCATCGTTCCCAACATGCTGATCGGCGCCCTCATCGGGTTCTTCCCCGTCGTCATCAACACCGCCGTAGGGCTGACGCAGGTGGACGGGGAGATGCTCGATCTCGGCCGCGTGTTCGGCGCGCCGAAGTGGAAGGTGTTCCTGACCATCCGCATTCCGAACGCGTTTCCGTACATCCTGAGCGCGCTCAAGATCACCGCCACCGCGGCGGTGGTCGGCGCCATCGTGGGAGAGTTCGTCGCCTCGCAGGCAGGTCTGGGCAGCGTGATCATCATCACCCAGACTAACCTCAATACCCCGGTGGCGTTCGCCGCGCTCGCCTGGATCTCGGTGGTCGGCCTCATCGTCTATGGCGCCGTCGACCTGGCCGCGCGATGGCTCGCCCCGTGGGCCGATACGGGCAGCGCGTCGTGAGCGCCCTGCACCCCATCCGAAGGAGGACACATCCATGATCCGCCTCGCCCTCGCCCTCGCGCTCGCCCTGGGCCTCGCCGCCCCCGCCGCCGCCCAGGCCCCCCAGAAGGTCGTGTTCGCGCTGAACTGGTTCGCGGTGGGCGACCACGCCGCCTACTGGGTGGCTCAGGAGAAGGGCTACTACCGGGACAAGGGGCTCGAGGTCGAGCTCCAGAACTCCAAGGGCTCGGCAGACTCCATCGCCAAGGTGGACACGGGGCGCGCCGACATCGGGCTCGCGGATGCCGCGGTGGTGATCCCCCTCGTGGCGAAGGGCGCCAAGGTCAAGGTGGTGGGCGCCGTATTCGACAACACCCCGCTGAACATCTTCACGCGCAAGGACACCGGCATCACCAAGCCCAAAGATCTCGAGGGCAAGACCCTTGCCGCGCCGCCGGGCGATGGCCAGCGCCAGCTCTTCCCCGCCTTCGCGAAGATCAACGGCATCGACGAGGGCAAGGTGAAGTGGGTCAACATCGAGCCCGCCGCCAAGTTCGTAGCACTGGCGGAGAAGCGCGCGGACGCGGTGCCCGACTACACCACCGGGCAACCGTTTTTCGAGAAAGCCATGGACAAGGCGAACCTCGTGCGCATGCCGTGGCATCAGCACGGCTTCGATACCTACTCCATGTCCATCATGGCCAGCGAGAAGACCATCAACGAGCGGCCGAAGGTGCTGAAGGACTTTCTCGAGGCCTCCTACCGGGGTTGGCGCGACGTGATGGACAATCCCAAGGCCGCGCTGGCCATCTTCCAGAAGCGCGTGCCGGAGATCGACCTGACGATCATCGAGCCCAACATGATGCTGGGCCTCGAGCTCATGAAGACGGACCGCTACGCCAAGAACGGGATCGGCTGGATGGACCGCGCCAAGATGTGCCGCACCGTCGAGCTGATCAACACCTACATGGACGTGCCGCGCAAGGTCGGCTGCGACGAGGTGTTCACCAACTCGTTCCTCACCAAGATCGAGCCGCCCGCGAGCATGCGCTAGCCGCGCATGGGTAGGCGCGGCCCGCGGCCCGCGTCGTGCTGATCGAGCTGGACGGGGTCGGCATGACCTACGTGTCGGCGAGCGGTCCCGTCGAGGCGCTGGACGGCATCACCTTCGGCGTGGGCCGCGGCGAGCTGGTGGCGCTGGTGGGGCCGTCGGGATGCGGGAAGTCCACCCTGCTCCGGGTGGTGGCGGGGCTCCGGCCGCCTACCGCAGGGCGGGCGCGGGTGGACGGGCGGGACGTGCTCGCGCCGCTCCCCGCCGTCGGCATGGTGTTCCAGGCCCCGGTGCTGCTGCGCTGGCGCCGGCTCCTCGACAATGTGTTGCTGCCCGTCGACCTTGCTGGCCGGCGGCGCGCCGACTACCGGGAACGGGCGCGCGAACTCCTGCGGACGACCGGCCTCGCCGACTTCGCCGAGAAGTACCCGCGCGAGCTGTCCGGCGGCATGCAGCAGCGAGCGTCACTCTGTCGCGCGCTGATCCTCGATCCGCCGATTCTCTTGATGGACGAGCCCTTCGGCGCCCTAGACGCCATGACCCGCGACGAGATGAACCTCGAGCTCTTGCGCGTGTGGGGGGAGACGGCGGCGCCGGCGACGCGGCGCAAGACCGTCGTCTTCGTCACCCACTCCATCCCCGAGGCGGTGTTCCTCGCCGATCGCGTCGTGGTGATGACGCCACGGCCCGGCCGCGTCGCCCGTGTGTTCGACGTGCCGCTGCCGCGCCCCCGCACCATGGCCCAGCGCGCCGATCCCGCCTTCGGGCGCCTGGCGCTGGAGATCTACGAGACGCTCATGCTTGGCGAGCCGCCGCCGCAGGCGAGGCGAGCGGATCGATGATACGGCCGCCCGGTCGGGGCGCGCTGCGCTGAGGAGGTCCGCATGCCCGGGATCGCCCGCGATCTCGCCTTCACCCCCGCCGTGGAGCTGGCGCGCCTCTACAAGCGCCGCGCCGTCTCGCCGGTGGAGGTGGTGCAGGCCGCCCTCGCCCGCATCGACGCCGTGAACCCGCAGGTGAACGCCTTCGTCACCCTCGTCCGCGACGAGGCGCTGCGCGCGGCGCGCCGCGCCACCGCGGCGATGCGGCGGGGCGCGACCCTGCCGCCGCTGTTCGGCGTGCCCGTGGGCATCAAGGACGTAACCCAGACCAAGGGCATCCTCACCACGTACGGCTCCACGCTCTACAAGGACCACGTCCCCGAGGTGGACGCGCTCGTGGTCAAGCGGCTCCGCGCGGCCGGCGCCATCGTTCTCGGCAAGACCAACACGCCGGAGTTCGCGTTCGGCCCCAACACGGTGAACGCCGTGTTCGGGGCCACCCGCAACCCGTGGAACCTCGGGCGCACCGCGGGCGGGTCCAGCGGGGGCTCGGCGGCCGCCCTGGCCACGGGGATGGTCCCCCTCGCGGAGGGGACGGACCTCGGCGGGTCGCTGCGCGGCCCTGCCTCGCACTGCGGCGTGGTGGGCTTCCGCACGACGCCGGGACTGATCCCGCGCTATCCGTCCGTCCTCGCCTGGGATACGTACTCGGTCGAGGGGCCGATGGCGCGGACGGTGGCGGATGTCGCCCTCATGCTCTCGGTGATGGCCGGGCCCGACGCGCGCTCGCCCATCTCCTATGCCGTGGACACCCGCGAGTTCCTGCGAGCGGTCACCCGGCCGTCGGTGAAGGGGTGGCGCATCGCCTGGACGCCCGACCTCGGCGGGCTGGTCGCGGTGGAGCGGGAGGTGCGCGAGGTGTTCGAGGGCGCGGTGGGCGCCCTCCGCGGCGCGGGCGCGCGACTGGAGCAGGCGTGCCCGGACATGGGCGAGGTGCCGGAGATCGTGCGGACCACCCGCGGGCTCCTGATGGTGGCCCGCCACGGGGACAAGCTGCCCCGCCACCGCGACGTCCTGCAGGCGGGCTTGGTGGAGAACACCGAACAGGGCCTGGCCCTGTCCGCGACCGAGGTCGCGCGCGGCGAGCTCCTCCGGACCACCTTGTGGAACCGCGTGCGCGAGTTCCTCGCCGACCGCGACGTCTGGATCACGCCGACGTCGGCGACGCCGCCCTTTCCCATCGACCAGCCTCACGCGCAGGTCATCGACGGCCAGCCGGTGGGGAAGATGCTGCAGCGCTCACTCCTGACCTACTCGTTCTCGGTGCTGGGACTCCCTGCTATCTCGGTACCCGCGGGATTCTCTGCAGACAAGCTGCCGATCGGGCTCCAGATCGTCGGTCCGCGGGGCGGGGAAGCGATGGTGCTGCGCGCGGCGGCGGCATTCGAGGCCGCACGACCCTGGGCCGATCGGATCCCGGGGGTGGCGCTTCGCGGCTAGCGTACTCGCCGCCGCCTTTCTCCGGCGCGCCATCGAGAGCGCGCTGTCCCAAACCGACGCTCCCGTCGAGGTCATCGTGGTCGAGGATGGCTCGCATGACGCGCGCGACATCGTGGCGTCGTTCGGGAGCCGGATCGCGTATATCTGGCAGGAGAATCAGGGGGCCGCGGTGGCGCGCAACACCGGGGCCGCCGCCGCCCGCGGCTCCTGGATCGCCCTGCTCGACGATGACTTCTGGGTCCCGGAGAAGCTCGAGCGACAGTTTGAGCTGATCCGCGCGTTCCCGGCCATCGGATTCGCTCACGCCGACTACTTCTGGTTCCGGAAAGGCCGGGGAGAGCCGCGGCCGGAGCAGCATGTCCATTCCACCCCGTCGGGATGGGTCACCCAGGAGCTCGTGCTCAACCGCTTCTCGATCGGGACCAGGCTACCTCACTGCTCCGTTCGCGTACTACGAGGCCGCCACCGAGGAGGAGCTCGCCACCCTGTGTCGAGAGTCGCTGATCAATCTCGTGATTCTGCAGGCATTCGTGAAGGCTAACCGCGACCTCTGTCGTGGGTGGCCGCAAGCGTTGCTCCGCCGGCGCTTCTACCTCGTGCACCTCAGTTGCGCGCGACGATACTTCGCGGCCAGCGAGATCGACACGGCCCGCGACCACTTCCTCGAGGCCTGGGCCTGGAGTCCCGCGCAAATGTCCAGCCTGGCGTACGGGCTCGCGTGCCTCACGGGGCGGGGGGCGTCTGGACCCTCCGGACGTTGTACCGAGGGGCCGCGACGCCGCGGGCGTGGAGTAACCCGCCCGCCCCGTCAGTGCTTCGCGAGGTCGGCGAGCGCGCCGACGATGGCGCCGCCCGGCTGGCGCGGCCAGGCCTTCACGGCGGCAGGCTCCGCGTAGACCGGGCCGAGAACTTCGAGATGCCGCCGGAACGCGGCCTCGTGGTCGCGCGGGCGCACATAGTTGAAGTACCGGAAGTCGCCGTCGAAGATGATAGGGGTCACGTCCACGCAGTGCACGGGGGCGCCCCGCCGCAGCGAGTGCGCGGCGCGATGCTTCCCGTCGAGGATGTAACGCGAGCCGCCGATCGTGATGGTCTTCACCGTCAGGACGGTGCCGCCCGCGATCTCCGCGTCACGCGTGCGGAACCGCTCGCGCACGTACGCTTCGTCGAATCGAATCGGCAGCCCCTGACTCAGCGTGCCCTCGGTGAGTCGTTCGGCGTATTCGGTGCGCGTCGGGTCGCCGCCGTCTTCCAGCGTCCGCATCAGCACGACGTGGGGCGAATCGGCCAGCCGGCGGCCGAGCAGCGTGTAGGGATCCCTCAGCCCGTCGAATCCCAGACGCAGCGTGTCGGGCGCGATGTTCCGCTCGGTCCCGACTTCGAACGCCGCCAACAAGCGATGCCGGCCAAGCCGGTTGAACGACTTGTACCCGACCCGGGTGAGAAAGGTCAACGAGGTGCCCGTGATCTCGCACAGCCGCTCGACGTCTCTCGACACGAACCTGAGGAGCCGCATGAACTGTTACGATTACGCTACATCATGAGCTGTCTCTATCCAAGGGCCTTCAGGCAGGGCCCCGGGCGCCGGTCGCGATGCCTAGCGGGGCCTCGCAACCTCCTTGAGGGCCGCCAGGATGCGGCCGTCAGGACGCGCCAGCTCCTCGAGAATCGAGAAGTGATCGTGACTTGGCAGGGGGAGGTGCCGGCCGGGCAATCCCCGCTTCCGCCACGCCTCGGCGTACTCCTCGGACTGGCGGATCAGCTCGGGCAGCTCGCCCAGTCCCACCGTCACCACGAGCGGGGCCGCCGCCGCGGGTAGGTGGGCAATCGGACTATTGCGCTCGGCCTCGGCCGCGTCCAGTCGGAGCTTCTCGTTGAGGTAGTTGAGCCGTATGGGCTCCAGGTCGTAGATGCCGCTGATCGCGACGCCGCCCGCCACGCGCGGGTCCGTCATCGCCATCGCGGTGAGGTGCCCGCCCGCGGAGTGCCCGGCCACGAAGACGCGCCGCGGGTCGCCGCCGTGCTCGGCGGCATGCTCGATGGCCCACGCCGTCGCCGCGCGCACCTCGCCCACGATGGCGTCCAGCCTTGCCGCCGGCGCCAGCGTGTACTCGAGCAGGGCGAGGTTGAAGCCGGCGGGCAGCAGGCCCTCGCCCAGAAAGGCGTAGGGCTCCTTGTCGTTGGTCTGCCAGTAGCCCCCGTGGATGTAGGCCAGCGTGGACGCCCCCGGGGTGCCGCAGGGGAAGATGTCCAGGCGCTGCCGCGCTCCCGATCCGTAGCGCAGGTCGAGACGGCCCGCGTGCGCGCGGCGGAACGCGTCGCTCCGCGCCGTCCATCCCGCGACGTATTGATCGCGGCGGGCCTGGCCCACCGCCTCGGTGTTGTTGTACGCGGCGTCCAGCGTCTTCCGGTCGAATCCACGATAGAGCATGGTCGTCATCTCGGGCCCCCGGGCGCGGCCGCGCCGGTCAAGGTCTTGGCGTACTTCTCGTCGCGATACTCGCCCGAGAGCACCGGCGCATGTCGGGCCGCGCCCTGGGACGGCAGGCACTCGATGCGGGCGTCATAGTTGGGATGATTGAAGAACGCGATCGACAGCCGCGCCACGCCCGCGCCCGCGGGCGGATTGACCACGCGGTGGAGGTTGGATAGCCAGCGGTCGTTGGTCCACCGCATGAGGAGATCGCCGATGTTCACGACGAACGTGGTCGGGGTGGTCGCCACGTCGACCCACTCGCCGTCGCGCGTCCGCACCTGGAGGCCCCCCGCCACGTCCTCGCCGCTCAGGATCGTGAAGCCGCCGTAGTCGGTGTGAGCGCTGGCCCGGAGCTGGCCCGGTCGCGGCGGCGTCGCCTGCGCGGGGTAGTAGTTGAGCCGCATAGTGCCGATCGAGCGATTCACCTTGGCGTCGAAGAATCGCTCGGGGACGTCCAGGGCGAGGGCGGCCACCCGCATCAGCTCGACGATGAGCGCGCTCATCGTCCGGTAGTACGCGGTGGCGGCGTCCGCGAAGCCGGCGGGCGCGGCGGGCCAGAGATTCGGCAGGAAATGGCGCCGGCCCAGCGGGCTCGTGTAGTAGGGGGCGTCGGTGACGTCCACCGGCCCCACGTGGAAGAACTCCTTCAGGTCCGGCGGCGCCTCCGTGTCGTTGGCGGCGGCGAGGGTCTCGCCGCCGACCGCGTGATAGCCGCGATTGGTCCCCGCCACCGGATGCCGCGCGGCCAGCTTCTCGGCGAGGGGGCGCGCGAAGAAGTCATGCGCGGCGGCCCGCAGCGCGTCGACGGTGGCCTCCGGCACGCCGTGTCCGCGGATGGCGAAGAAGCCGATCTCCCGGCAGGCCGCGTCGATGGCGCCGGCCGCCGCGCGGCGGGCGGGGGCGCCGCCCGCGCGGGCCGGCGCGAGATCGATCACGGGGACGGTGTTCACGCGTCGGCGCGCGTCACAGCGTCGAGAACACCGAGCCGCCGTCCACGATCAGCGTCTGGCCGCTCATGAACGCGCTCTCGTCCGACGCGAGGAACACCACCGCGCCCTCCACGTCCTCGGGATAGGCGTCGCGCTTGAGCGAGCGTGCGCGCATGACCGCGTCCGCCTGGAACTCGGTGATGGCGGGATTGGCCTGCACGGTGTCGCTCAGGATGAGGCCGGGCGCCACCGCGTTGACGGTGATGCCGCTCCCGCCCAGCTCGCGGGCGAGGGCGCGCGTCATCGCCACCACCGCGCCCTTGGACGCGACGTAGTGCAGCAGCAGCGCGGTGCCCTTGGCGACGATGGCGGAGGCGACGTTGACGATGCGTCCGCTCCCCTGGGTGCGCATGATCGGCGTGACCGCCCGCACCGCGTTCCACACGCCGCGCACGTTCACCGCCATCACCCGGTCCCACTCCGCGTCGGGAATCTCCTCGAACGGGCGAGGAGTCAGCGCGGCGAAGACGGCGGCATTATTCACGAGGACGTCGATGCGGCCGAACCGCGCCGCCGCCGCCCGGGCGAGGTCGCGCATCGCGGCGGCGTCGCTCACGTCGGCGCGGCGAGCGAGCACGCGGTCGTCGTGGCCGAGGCGCGCGGCGGCGGGCGCCGGGTCCACGACGTCGCTGACGACGACCCGCGCGCCCTCGGCAAGGCAGCGCCGCGCGTAGGCGAAGCCGATGCCGGCCCCGCTCCCGGTGATCAGCACGACCTTGTCGTGAAGGCGCGTCACGGGTGGCACACTATCTCGCCCCGACGGAGCCCGTCAACCCGGGCCTCCCGGAGCAACCTATAGTGACCGGGCCGATCTTCTTGACAGCGATGCGGGCGGGCGTCTATGTTCCCCTCTGTCACCGGTGAACATCGCACTCGCCGTTGTGAGGAGACGCGCCATGAGGAAGCTCGGAGCCGCCGCGGCACTGCTCGGTCTGCTGTTCCTCCTCCCGTCCGACGTCCTCGCCCAGGTCAAGGGGGTGTACTGGACCTCTAGCGGGATGTTCGGGCCATTCAACATGCAGGGGCTCGTGCCCTCGCTGCCCAAGGAAAAGGCCCGCGAGGTGACCATCCCCGTCAACATGTGGGTCATCGACCACCAAAAGGGGCTTGTAATCTTCGACACCGGCAACAACGTGGCCGTGTCCGACGGCAAGTGCAAGGCGCACTGGGTGGCAGGGCTCTGTGACTTCCTCAAGCCCAGCCAGAAGCGCGCGGACGTCATCGACGAGCAGATCAAGCGGCTCGGCTACTCGCCGGACAAGGTGAAGGCGGTCGTCACGTCGCACTCGCACCTGGACCACATCGGGAACATCAAGCTCTTCCCGAACGCGGTCCACGTGCTGCAGCGGAAGGAGCTCTACCAGGCGTGGTGGCCTGAGAAGTTCCAGCGTGACGGCGCGTTCGTGATGGGCGACTTCGACGGGCCCGCCCGCGACTTCAACTACCTGGAGCTGGAAGGCGACTACGATCTCTTCGGCGACGGCAGCATCATCGTGCTCAGCACGCCCGGCCACACCCTCGGCCATCAGTCGCTGAAAGTGAAGCTGGCGAGCGGGCAGACCATCATCATGGCGCAGGACGCGATCTGGTTCAAAGAGAACATGGAAGGCTATCCGGCGGGGTTGAACTACAGCGTGAAGGACTACAACAACTCCGTGCAGCGCCTGAAGATGATCCGCGACCTCGAGAACGCCGAGCTCTTCTTCGGACACGATCCCGACCAGTTCTCGACCAAGGGCAACAAGTGGTATAGGTAGCGCCACCTCTCCCGCGCGCCCCACGGTGCCGTCCTTCACGGACGTTCCGTGGGGCGCGCTGTCTCGCCCGCCGTGACGTCCCCACCGCCTCTCATCCAGCTCGAATCGGTCTCCAAGCGCTACGGCTCCCGCACCGTCGTCCACGACCTCTCCTTCGACGTCGGGAAGGGCGAGGTGGTGGGCTTTCTCGGTCCCAACGGCGCGGGCAAGACCACGACGATGCGCATGATCGCCGGTTATTCGGCGGCCACCGCGGGGCGGGTGAGGGTGGCGGGATACGACATGGCGACCGACAATGTGGCGGCCGCGCGACGCATCGGCTATCTCCCCGAGCGCCCGCCCCTCTATGACACGCTCGACGTGGCCGCGTATCTCCGCTTCGTAGCTCGGGTGAAACGGGTCCCGCGCTCCGCCATCCCCGCCGAGCTCGATCGGGTGGCCGCCGCCTGCCGGATCGAGCCGGTGTTCAGGCGCGAGATCTACAAGCTCTCCCGCGGCTACCGGCAGCGCGTCGGCCTCGCCCAGGCGCTCCTGGGGGCGCCGGACGTGCTCCTGCTGGACGAGCCCACCGCGGGGCTGGATCCCGGGCAGATACAGGAGACGCGCGAGGTCATCCGCGCCTTCGGATCGGACCACGCGGTGCTGCTGAGCACGCACATCCTGCCCGAGGCGACGCTCATCTGCCGGCGCGTCGCCATCATCCACCACGGGCGGCTCCTCGCCATCGACTCGCCGGCCGGCCTCCAGCGCGCGGTGGAGGAGACCGAGCGCGTCATTCTGGAGGTCACCGCGCCGCCGGGGCCGCTCCGCGACGCGCTCCTCGCCGTGGACGGCGTCTCCACGGTGGAGCTGCGCCCGGCGTCCCCTGCCGGCGGCGCGCTGATCGCCGATTGCCGCATCGAGCGGCGGGACGGGGTCGAGTCGGCGATCGCGCGCGCGGTGGCCGGCCCCTGGGACCTGCATCGTCTGGAGCGGCAGCAGGCCACCCTCGAGAGCATCTTCCTCCGCTATGTCGATCGCGCGGGCGGCGGGCCGCCGGCATGAGGGGCACGCTGGCGGTCTACCAGAAGGAGCTGGCGACGTACTTCCGCTCCCCCATCGCCTACTTCGTGGTGGCGGTGTTCCTCCTCGGCACCGGCTATTTCTTCCTCTACAACATCCTCCTGAGCGGCGACGCCACGATGGCGGGCACATTCCAGAGCATGGGCATCCTTCTCCTGTCCGTGGTTCCCCTGCTGTCGATGCGGCTCTTCGCGGGGGAGCACAGCGGGGGCACCATCGAGCTCCTGATGACGCTGCCGCTGGGGCCCTGGCAGGTGGTTCTCGGCAAGTACCTCGGCGCCGTCACCATCCTGCTCGTGATCACCGCCGGCACGCTCGTCGACCTCGTCCCCCTCTATCTCTTCGGCAATCCCGAGACCTTGACCATCCTGGCCGGTTACATCGGCTTCGTGCTCCTCGGTATGGCGTGCCTCGCCATCGGGCAGCTCTGCTCGGCGCTGACCCAGAACCAGATCATCGCCGCGATGCTCACGGCGGCGGTGCTGCTGGGTCTGTGGTTCGTGGGGCACCTGCAGAGCTTCCAGTCGCCGGCCTCCGCCCTGCGCGGCCTGTTCGCATATCTGTCCTTCTCGCTGCACTTCGTCGACTTCATCCAGGGGCTGGTGCGCTCGGAGGCGGTCGTCTTCTATGGCCTGGTGTGCGCGGTCGCGCTCGCCCTGAACGCCGCCTACCTCGAGTGGCGGCGCTGACATGGACCGCTCCCGCCTGGCCGGGCTGATCCTGCTGGCCGGCCTCGCCCTCCTCGGGTCGGCGCTTGTCGAGTACGCAGTGCTGCTGGAGGTGACGGCGTTGACGGTGGTCCTGGCCGTCGTCGGCGGGCTCCTGACCGGGTGGGGGGCGTGGGCGCTGCGGGCCGAGCTGGGGAGCATGCTGCGCGGTCGCCGGGGCGAGATCGCGGCCTACACATTGGGGCTGCTCGGCGTGGCGATCGCCCTCGCCGTCCTCACCGCGCGGCACCCGCTCCGCTTCGACCTCACCGAGACCGGGCGTTACTCACTGTCCGAGCCGACCGTCACCATGCTCAAGCGCCTGGACAAGCCCGTGCACGTGGTCTTCTTCCACGATCCGATGATGCGCGAGACGGTGGAGCTCTACGAGCTGATGGCCCGGCAGTCCCCGCGCCTGACCGTGGAGTTCCACGATCCCATGCTCAATCCCGCCCAGGCCCGGCTGCTCGGCGTGAACTTCGCGGGGACCGCGGTGATGCGCAGCGAGACGCGGACCCTCCAGGTCAACAGCCCCAGCGAGACGGACATCGCCAACGGCATTCTGCGCGTGTCGCAGAGCGCCATGCAGCGCCTGTGCTTCCTGGACGGCCACGGCGAGCCGGATCCCTTCAGCATGGAGGCGCACGACCACATGGAGGGCGCGCCCGGGCACTCGCACGGGCTCGGCGCCAAGTACGTGCTCCACGAACGCCACGGGATGGCCAAGGCGCGCCACGCACTGGAAACCCTCAACTACGAGGTACGCAAGGTCTCGCTGCTCCAGGGCGACGACGCGCTCCGCGGGTGCGCGGTGCTCGCGGTGGCGGGGCCGAAGCTGCCGCTGCTCCCCGCGGAAGTCGCGGCGGTGCGCGCGTTTCTCGCCGCGGGCGGGAACGCCTTCTTCATGCTGGATCCCTTCGTGACCACCGGGCTCGAGGCGGTGCTGGGCGAGTACGGGATCGTGGCGATGGACGACATCGTGATCGACGAGGCGAGCCACTTCTGGACGGACGTCTCCGCCCCCGCCGTCACCGACTACAACCGCCACCAGGTGACCCGGGACCTTCCCCTGACCTTCTTCCCGGGTGCGCGCTCGCTCTCGCCTACCCGCGAGCGGCCGCCCGGCACCTCGGTCGTCCCGCTCGCGAACTCCTCCAAGCGGAGCTGGGGACAGACCAATCGCACCCGCGTCGAGCAGACCCAGGCCAGCGAGCGCGGCCCGCTCACGCTGATGGTCGTCGCGCTGCGACGGCCGCGTCCGGCCGGAGGGCCGGAGCCGATCCGACTGGGCCCGGAGGCTGCACGGGAGCGCGCGCCGGAGCCGAATGGGGACGGCGCCCCCGGCGTCACGCGGCCCTCGCGGATCGCGGTGGTGGGCGACTCCGACTTCGCCACCAACTCGTTCTTCCCGATCATGGGCAACGGCGCCCTCTTCCTCAACACGGTGAACTTCCTCGCCGCCCAGGAGAACCTCATCGGCCTTCAGCCGCGTTCGCACGAGATACCGCGGATCAACCTCACCAATCGTCAGATGAAGGCGACGTTCGTGGTCTCGGTGATGCTCGTGCCGGCCCTGCTCGCGGTGGTCGGGGTCGCCGTCTGGTGGCGGCAGCGGTGAGGAGCTGGCGTCGGCGGGGTCGGGTGCAGGTGGTCTGGGCCGTGTGCGTCCTGCTCGTCGGCGTCATCGTGGTCCTGGAGCTGGGAGAGCGTGCGCGCGGCGGTCGCCCCGGTGAGGCGGACGCGCGTCTCCTCCTGGCGGAGCCGGTGGCGCGCCTCGGGGCCATCGAGGTGCTGACCGCCGGTCGCCTGCATCGCTTCGAGCGAGACGGCGCCGGCGCCTGGCTCTACCACGGCAGCCACTCGGGCGCGGAGAGCGCGGGCCACGAGCATGCCGCCGATCCCGTGCAGACCCAGCGCATCGGCGCGGCCTTCGACGCCCTGGGACGCGCCCGCATCGAGCGGGAATTCCCGCGCGCGCCGAGCGGCCCCGACTACGGCGTCGCCGCGCCCCAGATCGTGATCCTGCTCTACCGGCCGCGCGAGCCGCAGCCGCTGGCGCAGTACGCGGTGGGCGACGTCGCGCCGGACACGGCGAGCCGCTACGTGGAGCGGGTGGGCAGCGGGCGGGTGGTCACGATCCCGACCTATCAGATCGACAATCTCCTGGCCCTGATCGCCTCGGTGGCGGCGCCGGCGCGCCCATGAGGCGGAGACGGCTCGCCGCCGGCCTTGTTCTTCTGATGGTGCTCGCGGCGGTTCGGGGGGCGCCGCACACCGACGGTAGCACCGGCCACGCGGGCATCACCGTCGAGGGGGCGACCATCCGCTACCGGCTGACCCTCTGGCCGGCGACGCTGCCGCCGGCGACGGCGGAAGAGCTCCGGAGCGCGCGTACCGGCGAGGCCGAGAGCCGGGATCGGGTCCTCGCCATTATCCGAGACAAGGTGACGCTCCACGCCGAAGGCGCGCGCTGCGCGCCGGGGGCGGGATCGCTGGCGCCAGGCCCGCCCGGTGTGGAGAGCGTCACTTTCGCCGTCGAGTTCCGCTGCCGCGCGCCCGTGCGCGACCTCCACGTCCGCGACGACATCTTCGACGCGTTCGGGCCCGATCATCACACCGTCGGCCGGATCGACGGGGCGGGCGCGACCACGCCGTTCGCATTCGCGCCCGACCGGCGCGAGCTGCGGGTCACGCTGGGCGCCGAGGGCGGCGCGCGGGGACTGGCGGGCTTCGTCGCGCTCGGCGTGGAGCACATCGTGACCGGATGGGACCATCTCCTCTTCCTGCTCGCCCTGCTGCTGCATGGGGGCGGCGTCCTCGCCATGGTGAAGATCGTCACCGCGTTCACCGTCGCGCACAGCGTCACCCTGACCCTCGCCGCCCTCGACCTCGTGACGCTCCCGGACCGACTGGTCGAATCCGTGATCGCGCTGTCCATCGCCGCCGTCGCCGGCGAGAACCTCTTCGTCCGGCCCTCCGTGACCCGGCGGTGGATCGTGAGCTTCGCCTTCGGCCTCGTACACGGGTTCGGCTTCTCGACGGCGCTCCGCGAGCTCAGCCTCCCCACCGAGAGCTTGGTCCTCTCGCTCTTCGGCTTCAACGCCGGGGTCGAGCTGGGGCAGGCCGGGGTGGTGCTGGTGGCGGTGCCTGCGCTCGGGCTGGCCCGCCGGGCGGGCTGGGAGCGGCGGATGGTCTGGGCCCTCTCCGCCGCGATCCTGGTGGTGGGGCTCGCCCTGTTCGTGGAGCGCGCGCTCCTCTAGCGCCGATCGTCAGCGGCCGCGGCGGAAGCGTACCGCGAAGAGCGGGTCGGCCAGCGCCGCCGTGGCGACGAGCGCGGCGGAGGCGCCGCCCTCGAGGGCGGCGCGGGCTCGGGCGACGGTGGTGAGCCCGCCCACCGCCAGGATCCGGCGATCCCACGCGCCGGCCTTGCGCCACGCGATCAGCTCGTCGATCTGCAGCCGGCACGCGTCGTAGGTCTCCGCGCCCACCACCTCCGCGGTCTCGCGCCCGGGGCCGGGGAAGGCGGGCTTGCCGTCCGGCGTGGCCACCCGGCGCGGCAGCCCGCCCACGAGCACGAACCCGTCCAGCCACGGGGCCAGCCGTGTCGCCAGCTCGTGAAGGGCCCGGGGCCCCGGTAGGGCGCCGAGCTTGGCGAGAAGGGGCCGGCCGCTCGTGGCGCGCCGCGCGCGCTCCACGACCTGCCCGGCGAGGTCCTTGTCCTCGAACACCATCTGCGCGCGCTCGCCCGCGTTGTTCGGCGCGCCGAGGTGCAGCTCCACCGCGTCGGCGCCGGCCTCCGCCGCCCAGCGGGCGCAGGTCGCGTAGTCCTGCGCGAGGAGGTCGCCGTCGCCGCCCGGCACGGGAGTGCCCGCCACGCTCACGATGAGGAGCTGGTCCGGCGCCAGCCGAGCGCGGGCCCGCTTGACGTCGGCGCGCCAGGCGTCGGCCGCCGGCGACGGCAGCCCGAGGGAGATGGCCAGGGTGACCGGCCCGGCATCGGCCTTGCGGGGTGGCCGCGCGAGCGTCACCGCGGGGTCGCCGAGCCGGCAGGGAAGGAGATTGGGGACGGGCAGCGCGGGCTGGGCCGAGGAGCGCACGGTCTTGTAAGTGAGGATGCCGTAGCCCAGGCGGGCATAGGCCTCGATCCACTTCGAGTTGAGCAGGGGACCCGCCGCGATGCCGATGGGCGAGATCAGTCGCCGATCGAAGAGGGTGACGGGTGGCGCCGGCGGTAGCTTGCGCGGACGGGGCGGCAGCTTCGGCGGGTGGGCCGAGTTCCATGCGAAGGAGCGGGCGGCGCGATAGACGATCAGACGGAGTCCTCCAGGCGGGCGGGGCTCCACCGATCGAGCGGGATCATGGAGGCGAGGTCGGGCTCGAAGGCCACGCCGTATCCGGGCGTCGCGAGGGAGCCCACGCCGACCGTGCCCCCTTCTATCCGGAGAAACGCGTCGGTGGCGTCGCCGGCGTAGAGGTCGGCGTGCCGGCCGGTGGCGGCGGCGCGCTCGGCGGGGGAGCAGTGGGCGAGGCCGCGCACGTAGTGATGACCGTTCCGCTCGACGTGCGCGATCCCCAGTGCGCGGACAGTCGCGAGGTCCTGCTGGAGCGGCACCACCGGGACGTTCGTCAAGTCCTCCGCGCTCATGAAGAGGCGCTCCCCGGGGGCGCGGTGACGGTTCTCCCGTTCCACGAGCGTGCGGTTGAGGAACGACTTCACGATGCCCTTGCAGTTCTTGGTGGACACGCCCCGATAGCCGAGCGCGATCGCGGTGGGGAAGGCGTCCAGGTCGCCGTCGCTCTCGTCGATGAGCATTGGGATGCGGCGCCCCAGCGCGGCGAGGCCCGCGGTCGCGGCGCGATCGAGGGCAATCGCGCGGTCGAGCGGCTGCTCGATGAACGCGATGGAGCCGACCAGCCGCGCCAGGGCGCGCGTGCCCTGCATCGCGTCCACCAGACGGGCGAAGTCGTCCATGGCCTTGTACTGCTCGTTGCCGTCGAGTGACACGACGTACGGCCCGGCGACGAGGCGGTCGAGGACGGCGGCGATGGCCGCGAGGCGGTCGAGGTCGGCGTCGAGCGAACCCGAGACTTTTACCTTGAAGTGGGTGAGCCCGTGTTGGCGCACGCACTCCTCGAGAGTCTGGGGCAGCCCGTCGTGGAGCCAGCCGGTCGCGGGCACGTCGGCGGCGGTGATGGGATCGAGCAAGCCCACCGTGTGGCGCACGGCGAGCCGATCGGGTGGGGTGGCCCGTGCCCACTGTTCGAGATCCGCGAGAGCCAGATCGCGGCGCGTCGCCTCCGGCCGGAGCCCCAGCGTGTTCGCGCGCAGCATCTCCACCACGTCGAGGCCAGCCAGATGTCCGGCCGCGTCCGCGAGCGCCCGCTCGAAGAACGACGAGCCGAAGGACGCGGTGAGCCCGTTGAGCCCGCCCGCGCGGCCGGCGACGTGGGAGGCCGCATAGGCCTCTTGCCAGATCTCGAAGACGGGCCGGGGTGTCCGGGCCGCGTCGAAGTACGCGGCCTCGGCGGCGCGGACGGCCGCGAGCTCGTCCTCCACGTTGTCACGGAAGGACTTCCGCGGGTCCTTGTCGAACCACTTGGGGGGCAGGTTGTCGGCGGCGAAGCCGCGGGCGCGCCGGCCGTCGGCGGCCTCGACCTCAACGGCGAGGTGGAGCAGGGGGAAATGGGTGAGGGTGACGGCCCCGTAGCGGAAGGGCAGCCGGGTGCGGAGCAGACGGACGTGAAACGAGGCGGCCTTGAGCGCGAGGGGGAGGCTCACCGGAATGCCGGCATGACCTCCTTCGCGAGGAGATCGAGCTCACGCATGATGTGCCGGTGCGGCATCCCGGGGAAGAAGACCCGGCAGATCAGGTGCGTCATCCCGTACTGCTCGACGAAGGGCTTGAGGTCACGGATGACCTGATCGGGGCTGCCGATCAGAAATCGATCCTTCTTGACCTTGTCGAGATCGGTCGCGATCGCGGCGTCGATGAACGGATGCCGCCAGCCCCCCGCGTACTCCTTCCGGTAGGAGACCATGATGTGCTTCTCGGCCAGCTCGCGGGCCTCCTTCTCCGTGTCGGCGATGATGACGTCACGTGTGAGCGGCCACTCCGTGATGGCGGGCAGGCCCGCGGCGGCGCGATTGGCCTGGAACTGTGCCTTGCCCTTGAGGAGACGCGGCAGCTCGCCGGTGGGGCCGGGAATCCAGTTGTCGGCCAGCGTCGCTGCGCGGCGCAACGTGATGTCCCCCCAGCCGCCGATCCAGATCGGCGGCGCGGGCTTCGTCACCGGCTTGGGCTCGAGGCTGCCCTCCACCTGATAGTACGTGCCCTTGAAGGAGATGCGGTCCTGGGTCCACAGGCCCTTCACGATGGCGAGCTGCTCCTCGAAGCGGGCACCGCGCTTCTCGAGCTCGGCGCCGTACAGGGCGAACTCGTCCGGCTTGTAGCCGATCGCGATGCCGAGCACGAACCGGCCGTTCGACATCACGTCGAGTAGGGCGCAGTCCTCGGCGAGCCGGGTGGGGTGATAGAAGGGCGCCACGAGGATGTCGGTGCCCAGCACCATCTTCGACGTGCGCGTGGCGAAGCCGGCGAGCACCGGCAGCGGCGACGGCCAGTAGTGGTTGACGACCGCGTGGTGCTCCTCCATCCACACGGAGTCGAAGCCGAGCTCCTCCGCGTGCACCACCTCGGTGAGCGCGTCGGCGTAGTAGTGCCCGCCTTCGATGGGTATGAAGCCGAACTTGAGCCTGGCCATGCGCCGTCCTCTCGGAGCGATCGCGCCGCGCTCAGCGGCGATCGTGGTAGGTGGGAAGCTCCGAGACGTGCCGGTGGCACATCTCGCAGCTCGTGAGCTTGCGGTCGCGCGCGGCGGGATCGAGCACCGTGCGCGCCCAGGTCCGGAAGCGGCGGTAGTTCGCGAAGACCTGGGCGGGTGGCGTGTCGAGGTCGCCGAGCCGGTAGTGCGGGGCCGCGCTCTCGACGGCGAAGGGACAGGCGTGGAACTCGCCGGTGGAGCGAAGCACCGGGAAGCACATCACGCAGCCGGCGAGGGCGTGGTAGTCCGCCTCGCGGTCGGCGTCGAAGAGCTGATCGGCGCCCGCGCCCACGCGGTAGAGGACCTTGTAGCCGGTGAACAGCCGATTGGGGTGCGCGCCCGCCCAGGTTTCGAGCGTCTCCTTGGCACGGGCGGGCAGGGGCTCGGCGTCGCGGCCGAGATAGATGGAGTAGTTCAGCACCGCCTCGCTGCGCGGGTCGGCGTCGAGGACGCGCACCAGCGAGGAGGCCCTCACACCATTGGAGAAGATCGTGAAGAGGCCGCGGAACCCGTGCCCGCGGAGGTAGCGCATCGCCTCGATGAGCCCGTCCGCGTGCAGGGTCGGCTCGCCGCCGTAGAACTTGATGTTGCCGTCCGGGGCCACGTGCGCGGCCGCTGCCTCGAGCACACGGGCGCCGTAGTCCACGTGCCAGCCCTTGGGCGAGCCGAACACCGTGCACCACGAGCAGTCTCGGTTGCAGAAGTTGCCGTCGTAGAGATAGATCTCGCGGAGCCCGGGGTCGCCCTCGTGAAAGGTCTCCACGCTCTCGTGGAAGCGGATGGGGCGGAGCCGAGGGTCGCGGTGCGAGTCGTTGAGCCCCCAGTCGTACACGTTGTAGACCACCTCGTGGCCGGCGAGCGACTCGTAAGGCCGGCCGGTGTGCGTGGCCACGAAGCGGAGCACACCTTCTCGGTACGCCGTGGTCGAATCCGCCTCGCCCGCGAAGTCCTCCGCGTACATGCGGAAGATGCGCGAGACGTAGATGCGGCGCTCGGCGTCGTCGATCCGGCAGTTCCACTCGCTGGCGAGGAACTGGCGCGTGGCCGCGTCCAGGGTGCTTCGGATGCCGTCGGGCTCGTAGGCCTGCGGCAGCATGGGCGGGCAGCCGTTGGAGGCGCAGTTGATCGCGAAGTGGATGCGGGGCTCGCGGTAGCGCTCCCGCAGGATGCGGTGCTCGATCTCGTTGAGGCTCACCGCGCGCCCGCCCGCCACGTGCCGCGCCCGCTCGAAGAACTGGCCGTCCCGAACCTTCCACACCGAGCGGATCGGATATTCCTCGATCACCGCGGCGAGAACGAAGGCGTTGTAGGCATTGATCCAGTAGGCGAGGGCATGCTCCTCGGTGGGGAAGCGCTCGGGGGTGGCCTCGGGGCTCGAGGCCGCGAGCATCCCGATGACCCGATCCAGACGGTCGCGCCGGACGGCGAGCGCCTCGTAGTCCACCTTCCCCGCCGGGGTTACGATGTCGGCGAGGAGACCCGTCCACTCCGAGTAGTCGAGGGGGGCCGGGCTCACGCGGGGGCGGGGGCTAGAGCTCCCCCGCCTCCTCGAGAACCTTCTTGAGCCGCTGGCGATCCTCGGCGCTCACGGGGAGGAGCGGCGGCCGCATATGCGCGTGCTGGATCACGCCCTGCATCACCAGCACTTCCTTGGAGCGGGCGCGGTAGTCGCGCACGGGGGCGGCGAACACCGCGTCGACCACCTTCTGAATGCGGTCACCCTTCGCGCGCGCCGTCGCCCAGTCGCCGCGCATGGCCGCCTCGTACACGTCCACGTGGGTGCGCGTGGTCACCGCGCAGGCGCCGAGGAGGGCGCCTTCCGCGCCGAGGAGATAGGACTCCCAGATGAAGTTGTCGTTCCCGGTGAGCACGGTGATGCGCCGGGGCGCCTTGCGCACGACGTCCACGATCTCGCGGAAACGCTTGGCGTCGAACAGCGCTTCCTTGATGGCCACTACCTGCGGGATCTCGATCAGGCGCATGAGCGTCTCGTCGTCGAAGGCGACCCCGCCCAGGGCGGGCTGGAGCGTGAAGATCACCATGGGCAGCCCCACCGCCTCCGCGATGGCCTTGTGGTACCGGTACGGCACCTCCGGGTCCAGGGGCTGACCGAGGTAGGCGGTGATCGGGAAGACGAGGAATGCGTCCGCCCCCGCCTCGCGATACTCGCCGGCATACTTCACCGCCTGCGCCGTGAAGGAGGCGCCGAGCCCGGCCACGATGGGGATGTTCTTGCCCGCCAGCTCGTCCTTGTAGATGCGGAGCACGCGCAGCTTCTCGTCGTGCCAGAGGTGCGGCCCCTCGCCGGTGTCCACGTTGACGGCGACGGCGCGGATACCCTGGCCGGCGATCCAGCGGATGTAGGCGCGGAGAGCCGGCTCGTCGATCTGGGCGTCCGCGGTGAGGGGCAGGACGGTGGCGGGAACGATCCCCTTGAGGTTCATGCCGGGCTCCTTACCTGTCGCTCGCGAGCTTGCCGTTGTAGCCCCAGTTCGACTTCTCCACATCCTGGAAGACGATGTGCACCTGGTCGGCGGTGGTCTTCCCGATCTTCACCATCGCCTCGGTGATGGCCTGGGTGAGCTCGCGCTTCTGCTGGTCGGTGCGGCCCGCGTACCACTGGACGGTGATGTTTGGCATGGCGCCTCCCGCGTGGAATGAGTGCGGCGGAATTATCCCACGCGCGCCCCGGGGGAGCAACGACGCTTGACTTGGCCGGCGGCCCTTACTAGGGTCGGGGCACCGAGCGCCCCCAAGGAGGCCCCCATGCCGATCCCCGTGATGACCGGCTACGTGAACCTGAAGGACGTGCCCGAGGAGACGATCGGCGACAAGATCACCCGCCGCATCGTGGTGGGGGACAAGGGCATGATCGTGTTCTGGAAGATGAGGGCGGGTGCCCACGCCACCCGGCACCAGCACCCCCACGAGCAGATCTTCTGGATGATCTCCGGCCGGATGGAGTTCGACCTGGACGGCGAGAAGCGCGTGTGCCGCGCCGGGGACTGCGGCGTCATCCCCGGCAACACGCCCCACGAGGCGTACTTCCCGGAGGACACCGAAGTCATCGACGTGTTCGCGCCGCCGCGCGAGGACATGTTCACTGGGCAGGATTCTTACCTTCGGCGCGGCTGAGCGCGGCCGCCGACTTGACTTCGCGGGGATGAACGGATCAGAATCCCCGCGTCTGGCACCGCCCACACGTGTGCCGTGCCGTTCCTCGGACGGTTGTGACAAGGAGTCCCCGGCATGAGAATCGCTTCTGCTGCAGCGGCGTCCACGATCATGCTCTTCACCTGCGCCTCGCTCGCGCTGGCCCAGACCGACTGCAAGACCGTGGTCCCCCCGTCTCCCTGGGGCCCGAATGACCAGACGGGCGCCACCAATCGCATCACCCCCGCGGTGACCAAGGCCGCGGCCGCCGAAATCCAGGAAGGAAAGGTTGTCGTGATGTCGTATCCGCTGACCGACGGCATCCCGCTGTTCGGCAGCCGCTTCACCAAGACCATCCTCACCGCAACGAGCCTGGCGCCAGGGGCGGCGTTCGGCGAGAACCAGCTGACATACATGGAAGACACCTGGCTCGGCCAGAGCCACGTGGGGACGCACCTGGACGGGTTGGGGCACATCGGACGGAAGGACTGCTATTTCAACCAGACGCCGATGGGCAAGTACATCAACCAGAACAACATGACGCGCCTCGGGCTCGAGCATCTGAAGTCGTTCGCCACTCGCGGCGTCCTCGTGGACATGGTCAAGGTCTTCCAGGCGGCCGGCAAGCTCAAGACCAACGCCGCCTGTCGCAAGCCGTGCCTCGACGCAGGGACGCTCATCACGGCGGCGGACATTCAGGCCGGGCTCCGGATGTACAACGTCACGCTCCGGGAAGGCGACATCCTGATCATCCATACCGGGTGGGGTGATCTTTTCGAGCAGTTCCCCAAGCAGAACGCCGTCTTCAACGCGGGGGAGCCGGGCATCGGGAAGGACGCCTCCAACTGGCTGGTCTCCCAGAAGATCGTGGCGGTGGGTGCCGACACCTGGGGCGTCGAGGTCATTCCCGGGGAGAACCCCAAGGAAGCCTTCATCGTCCACAACATCCTCCTCACCGACAACGGCATCCACATCATCGAGAACGTGCGCACCGACCTCATGGCCGCCGAGGCCGCGGGCACCAACCGTGCCACGTTCTTCTTCAGCATGACGGTGCCGAAGGCGGTGGGGCTGACCGGCAACTTCGTGGCCATCGAGGGCATCCGCTAGCCGCGAGGCCGCACGTGACGCAGGATCCGGCGCCGGCGCTCCGGGAGGGGCGCCGGCGCTTCTGTCTCTCGCTCGCGTGGGCGCCCCTGCTCGCCGCCCCTCTCGGGGTCGCGCGCGCGGCCGCCGCTCAGGAGCGCCGGTATACCATCGCGTTCGCCAACCTTACCGAAGAGCCGGGCTCCACGCTCGAGGGGACGGGCTTCACGGGACCGGAGGTTCGCTCGAGCTTCGTCCTCGCTGCGCGCAAGCATCCACTCGAGCTCGTCTTCTACGACAATCAGCGCGATGCGAAGAAAGCCCAGGCCAATGCCGAGGACGCGATCGTGCGCAAGGTGGACCTCTACATCCAGTACTTCTCCGATCCCGATGCCAATGCCGCCATCGCCGCGCGCTTGAAGAAGGCCGGCATCCCCGTCCTCGCCGTGAACCACCCGGTTCCCGGCGCCCCGCTCTACACCCTGGACAATCTCGCGGCGGGCCGGATCGCCGGCGACGCGCTGGGTGAGTTCGCCGTCCGGTCATGGCGCGGACAGCCGACGGTGGCCGCGATCGTGGGGGCGGTGGAGGCGAAGGCGGATCGGGTGCCCGAGCGGGTGCAGGGCGTGATAGAAGGGCTCCGCGCGAGGCTGCCGGCGGTGAAGCCGGTCACCCTGGATACCCAGGGGAATGCGGCGCGAGTGGCCGCGCTGCTCGGGAAGTTCCTCGCCGGCCATCCCGCCGCCAAGGTCCTCGTGGCGGCCACCGACGACAGCACGGCGCTTGCCGCCAAGAGCGCCCTCGAGCAGGCCGGCCGGACCCGCGACGCCGCCATCGCGAGCCACGGATTGGATCGCACCCTCCACGGCGGTTACAGCGACAAGAAGGAGATCGACCCCAACAACCGCGGGAGCATCGTGATCGGGTCGGTCGCATTCTACCTCGATCGGTACGGCTACGACGTGTTGCCGCTGGCCCTCGCAATGCTGCGCGGCGAGGGCGTGCCGCCGAGGACGGTCACCCGGCATCTCCTCGTCACCGCCGCCAACGTCTTCATCGAATACCCGCCCCAAGACATGAACTAGGGCGGGCTGGCGAAGAAAATGCCCTCGGCGCCTTCGCCGCTCGTGGTGCTGCTGGTGGCGAAGGAGACGCCGCCCTTGGGCGTGATGGCGGCCAGCGGGTAGAGGCCAAAGGACAAGAGGCGCCCGCCCCCCGGAAGGGCGTCGCCGGCTCCCACGACGCGGGTGATCCCGTTCGTCCCTGCGCGGAACACCGCGATGGGGCTGGGTCCGCCGTCAATTGACGACGTGAAGGCAACCGTTCCGCCCGCGTTCATGGTCGGCCAGAGGCCGAAATGCGAGAACGTGCCGCCGCCGGGAGCGGGATCACCGAGCGCCGCGAGCTTGCGCGGCGGACCGCGATCGACCAGGAAGAGGCCACCCGCCGCGGGGGCGCCCTTGAGCAGCGCATTGAAGGCGATGAGGCCGGTGTCGTTCAGGCTGAACCGCTCCGCGAACTTGAAGAAGATGCCGCCGGTGGGGCTGTCGTCGCCCGCGCCGACGACCATGCGCAGAGACTCGCCCTCGACCACGAAGATGCCCCCCGGCACCGTCCGGCCTTCCACCGCCGCGGCGAAGCCCACCGTGCCCTTGTTGTTGAGCGTGGGGGCGCCGAATGCGCCGAACATGCCGCCGGCCGGCGCAGGATCGCCCTGCGCCACGATCTTCCGCAGCTTGCCGCCGATACGTCCGTAGATGGCCTCGACGGTCTCCCGGCCGCGGCGGACGGTGCCGAGAAAGGCGACGTCGCCGCGATCGTTGAGGGTGGGCGACTCGATGGCGGCGAGGGTGCCGCCGCTGATGCCGGGGGCCGGGCTGCCGGTGAGGACCACGGGCTGCACGCGGCCACGCGTCCAGAGGAAGATGCCTTCCACCGTCTTGCCGCCGCTGATCGCGGCCGCGAAGGCGACCTCGCCCGCTTCGTTCAGAGCGGGAACGGGGTGCTTCCCGAATCCGGAGAGCATGCCGACACGCGCAACCGCGTCGCCCTCCAGCGCGACCTTGCGCAGGCCGCCGGCCGAGGACAGGAATATTCCCTCGCCGCCCGGCGCCCTCAAGAGCGTCGCGAAGAAGGCGACCTCGCCGCGCCCGTTGGCGGGCGCGAGGATGGGCAGCGACTCGACGCTGAAGCCGGCGAAGCTCCCGCCCCCCGGGACGGGGTGGCCAACGACGGCCACGGCGCGGACCGATGGCGCCTGCGCCTGCGCAACACCCCCGCCGAGCGACGTGACCACGGCCAGCGCCGCCGCAGCACGACACGCGAGCCTTGGACGCATTGCGCCGAGTATAGGGAGGTGCTGGAATGGGGTCAATGCGACCACCCTTTGCGTCGGCTCGTGTCGCACGTCTCGGAGTCGCCCTCCTGCTCGGAGGCCTGCTGGGCACGGAGTCACGCGCCGCCGACCCGCCCGCATCGGCGACGACGGAGTTTCAAGGCGCGTGCTACTGCCGGGCTGACGGCCGCCTGCACTGCACGGCAGACCTCACCCTCGGTGCCTGCAGCCGCCGTTGCGCTGAGGAGCTCTGTGACGATTGGTTCTGGAAGGAGCGCCTGCCCTGCTGGAACTGGGGTTACGGCGGATGATCGAGAGCGGGCCGGCTGCGTTAATATGGGCGTCGCCATGAGCACGGCCGAGACCTTCACCCCCGAGGAGCGCGCCGCCCTCGCGCCCCACTTCACGAATCTCGACGGTCCTGTCTTCGCCCTCGTGAATCTCCCCGAGGTGGTCAAGGGCGCCTTGTTCGCGCGCTACTCGCGCTCGGCCAAGTCACTCCGGCGGCTGTTCCTCGACGAGTTCCGGGAGGGCGCGGCGTCCGGATCCGCCCCTGCCGGCCTCGCGGTCGGAACCTCTCGTGCTGACGCCCTCTACGACCGTGTGCTCTCGGACTACGGTGACGACTCGGTGGCCCAGCTCGGCGGCGTGCACCTGGCGTGCGAGGGGGCCTCCAACCTCCTCACCAAGGTGCTCGAGTGGGGCCGGCTCATGGCCTATCTCGAGCAGTCCACGCGATACGTGCCGTACACGGACCGGCCGGGCGGCGGGTGGAAATACCACGTGCCTGCCGAGCTCGAGGGCCACCCCCTGCGCTCGCGCTACGTCGAGACGCTCGATCGCGCCTTCGAGACCTACGCGCGCTGGATTCCCGCGCTGCAGGAGCACTGGGCGGTGCGCGTCGCGCGCGAGCCCGGCCAGCCCGAGGGGCCGTGGAAGATGACGGTGCGCGCCAAGGCCCTCGACAGCCTGCGGGGGCTCTTGCCCGCGGCCACGCGGTCCAACGTGGGGATATTCGGCACCGCCCAGGGATACGAGGCTCTCCTCCTCCGCATGCGCGCCCATCCCTTGCGGGAGGCGCGCGACTACGCGGAGCTGATGCTGGCCGAGCTGCGCAAGGTGATTCCCGCCTTCCTCACCCGGCTCGAGCGCCCGGAGCGCGGCGGGGTGTGGGCACGGTATCTGGCCGACACCGTCGCCGCCACCCGTGAGGCCGGCGAGTCGCTGCTCGCCGGCGTGGAGCCGGAGCCGCGGCCCGAGGTCACGCTGACGGACTGGGATCCCGACGGCGAGGTGAAGGTGGTGGCGGCAGCGCTCTACGCCGTCTCCAACCTGCCCGACGATCAGCTTCTCGGCCTCGCCCGCAAGCTGGGACCGGAGGAGCGCCGGCGCGTGCTCGACGCCTACGTGGGCGAGCGGGAGAACCGCCGGCACAAGCCAGGGCGGGCCTTCGAGCGCACGGTCTACCGCTTCGACGTGCTGGGCGACTACGGCGCCTTCCGCGATCTCCAGCGCCACCGGCTCCTCACCCTCGAGTGGCAGGTGCTGTCGCCCCGTCACGGCTGGGTGGTGGGCGACGAGATCGCCGAGGTGGGCGCTCTCCCCGACTGGACGCGGGTCATGGAGGAATCGGGAGCGCTTCACGCCGCCCTCGCCGCCGCCGGGCTCGGCGCGGTGGCGCCGTATGCGATGGCGATGGCGCACCGCGTCCGCTATTACATGGAGCTCAACGCCCGCGAGGCCATGCACATGCTCGAGCTCCGCACCAGCCCGCAGGGCCACCCGGCCTATCGCCGCATCTGCCAGGCCATGCACCGGCTCATCGCCGAGCAGGCCGGCCATGCGGCGCTCGCGGCCGCCATGCGATACGTGGATCACTCCGGCGGCGAGACGGGCCGGCTCGCCGCCGAGCGCGCCTCGGAGGCGCGCCGCCGCTCCACGTCCTGAGCGCAGGTCCCTCACATCCAGGAGGTCAACGCCATGGCCGAGACCAGAGCCAACGCCGTCACCCTTCGCGGCAACCCGGTCGCCCTCGTCGGACCCGAGATCAAGGCCGGGCAGGCCGCGCCCGACTTCACCGCCGTGGACAATGCCCTCGCGCCGGTGAAGCTGTCCGACGCCAAGGGCAAGGTGCTCATCCTGAGCGCGGTGCCGTCGCTCGACACGCCCGTCTGCGACACCGAGACGCGCCGGTTCAACACCGAGGCGGGCAAGCTCCCCGGCGGCGTCGAGGTGTGGACGATCAGCATGGATCTGCCCTTCGCCCAGAAGCGCTGGTGCGGCGCGGCGGGGGCCACCGCGGTGAAGACGCTGTCCGACTTCCGGGAGCGCGCGTTCGCCCCCGCCTACGGCACCCTCGTGAAGGACGGGCCGCTCGCCGGCCTGAGCGCCCGCGCGGTGTTCGTGGTGGGGAAGGACGGCAAGGTCGTCCACGCCGAGTACGTGAAGGACATCACCCAGGAGCCGAACTACGACGCCGCCCTCGGCGCCGCCAAGAAGGCCGCAGGCGGCTGATCGTAATTAACTGGTTGACCGATCAATAAAAACCGCGTACACCTGGGGGCATGAGCCCCCGGGTGGGCGTGGCGTCCCTCCGACGCGAGCAGATCGTCCGCGCGACCATTCACTGCCTGGCCCAGGACGGCTACGCGGGCCTCACCATGAAGCGCGTGGCGCGCGAGGCCGGCCTCAGCCAGGGCATCCTCCACTACTACTTCACCGACAAGCGCGCCATCCTCGCCGCCGCCGCCCTGCGCGTGAGCGCCGACCTCGACCGCCGGGTGGCCGCGGAGGCCCGCGGCGCGCGCGGGGCGCGGGGCCGCCTCCGCGCCCTCGTGCGCGCGTGCCTCGCGGTGGCCGCGCGCGACCGCGAGTTCTGGACCGTGTTCATCGAGCTCTGGGGGGAGAGCCTGCACGACCGATCCCTCGCCGCCCTGAACGCGCGCGCCTACACGCGCTCGCGGCGTCTGATCGCGTCCGCGATCCGTCGGGGCGTCCGGGAGGGCCGGCTTCGCCGCGTCGCGCCGGAGGGGGCGGCCGCGGTGGTGCTGGCGGTGCTCGACGGGCTCTCGCTCCAGCACACCTTCGACCGGCGGGCGCTGCCGCGCGCCCGCGCCGAGCGCCTGTGCGAGGACGTGCTCTGGGCCTATCTACGACGACGGGGAGAACGCCGATGACCGAGCGCGAGGAGCAGATGCGCCTGCGCGAGTACCTGCGCGACAAGGGCGATGCGCTGCCGCTGCCCGAGGTCCGGGGCCGGGTGGCCGCGAGCTTCGCCGCCATGGAGGCGCTGCTCGCGCCGGTGTCCACGCCGCAGGCGGCCGACCGACCGTGGGCGGGGGAGTGGTCCATCCACGAGGTGGTGGATCATCTCCTGCTCACCCACGCGCCGAGCGTGGGCGAGCTGCGTGATCTGCTCGCGGGGCGCCGGCCCGCCGGCCCGCCGATCCCGGCGGGGCTACAGTCCGCCGATCCCCTCGGCGCGCCGTGGGAAGGCCTCCGGGACGCCCTGATCGCCCAGCACGCCGAGGTCCTGCGCGTGCTCGACGGCGCGCGCGACGCGCCCACCGACGCGCGCGCGCCGGTGATCGCGGTGATCAACGTTCGCGAGCCCGACGGGCGGCCGACGCCCCTGCACTGGGTGGAAGAAATCGCGTGGAAAGCCTACGCGGTGTTCGCGTTCCGCTTGCACACGCTCGACCACATCACCCAGGTGAAGAAGCTCCTGGCCGCCGCGCGGAGCGTGCACTTCCCGCGCTAGCCGCTCGCCTTCGCGAACTCCTCCTTGGCCTTCCGAAGCTCGGCGGGATCGGCGAGGAGATCGAGCGCGGTGAGGGCGAGCGTCTTGGCCGCCGCCACCATTCCCGTGTGGGCGATCGGCGATTTCGCCCACTCCGCGAACTCGCGCGAGTGGCCGGGGATGCCGTCGGGGCTGATCCGGATGTAGGGGTGGATGGTCGGCAGCGCCTGGCTCACGTTGCCACAGTCGGTGGAGCCGTAGCCCGCCTGCCCGTCGTCCGGATCCTCGGGGAAGTCGATCCGCTCGAGGTTCTTCTTGAAGAGCGCCGCCATGGTGAAGTTCGGCTTCAGCGGGTCGTGGATGGTGGCGTCCGGGCTCACGTTGACGGTGCAGCCGGTGGCGGTGGCGGCGCCCTCGGCCGCCGCCTCGAAGCGCCGCAGCAGCTCCTTGCAGTAGTCGCGGGTGGGCGCGCGCAGGTAGAACTCCGCCGCGGTGTGCTCCGGGATGATGTTCGCCTGTTCGCCGCCCTTGGTGATGACGCCGTGAATGCGCGCGTCCGTCCGAACCTGCTGGCGCATCTGGTCCAGCGAGACGAAGAGCTGAATCATTGCGTTCAACGCGTTGACGCCGCGCCACGGCCACGAGGACGCGTGCGCGGCCTTGCCGAAGAACTCGACCTTGACCTTGATGATGCCGAGCGAGGGCCGCCACACCTGGGTGCCCGGCCGCCCGTGGATCATCATGGCGGCGTCCACGTCCTTGAAGACGCCGGCCTCCATGAGCCGCACCTTCCCCGCGCCGCCCTCCTCGGCGGGCGTGCCGATCACCTGGATGCGCCCCGCGAAGGGCAGCGTCTTCAGCGCGAGGGCCAGCGCCGCCCCCGCGCCCGCGCCCGACGTCGCGATGATGTTGTGGCCGCACGCGTGCCCGATGCCGGGCAGCGCGTCGTACTCGGCGAGAATGGCCACGGTGGGGCCGGGGCCCTGACCCGGAATGGTGGCGCGGAACGCGGTGGGCAGCCCGCCCACGCCCTGCTCCACCTGCGCCCCGTGCTTGCCGAGGAACTGACCCAGCCAGGCCGAGGCCTTCTCCTCCCTGAAGCAGAGCTCCGGGTTGGCGTGGATCTGCAGGCTCAACTCCTCCAGCTCGACCGCGAGCCGGTCCACCGCCTCCACGACCTTGGTCTTGGCCGCGTCGAGCGTGGAGGTCGCCATGGCTACTGGCCCCGCGCGAACTCCTCCTTCGCGGCCCGCACGCGCGCGGGATCGGCGAGGAGGTCGAAGGTGGTCAGGGCCATGGTCTTGGCGGCGGCAAGCAGGCCCGCGCGCGCCAGCGGCTGCACGGCGGCGGCCTCGAACTCGCGCGTGTGGATGGCGGTGCCGAGGGGGGCGATGCCGATCATGGGCTGGATGGTGGGGATCACCTGGCTCACGTTGCCGACGTCGGAGGAGCCGAGGCGGTCGAGCACGGGCGGGCCTTCCTCGAGCCCCGCCGTCCGCATGTTGGCGGCGAAGAGATCGAGGAGCGTCTGGTTGCGCTTGAGGGGCTCGTAGACGTTGTCCGAGTACTGGGTGGCCTTGAGCGTGCAGCCGGTGGCCCGGGCCGCGCCCTCCGCGCAGGCCTGCACGCGCTTGTAGAGGTCCCACATCACGTCGATGCGCGGCGCGCGCACGTAGAATACCGCGGAGGCGTACTCGGGAATGATGTTGGCGGCGGCCCCGCCGTTGGTGATGATGCCGTGGATGCGGCAGTCCGGCCGCACCTGCTGGCGCATCATGGAGACCGCGTTGAAGGTGGCGATCACCGCGTCGAGGGCGTTCACGCCCTCCCACGGATCGGCGGAGGCGTGGGAGGCCTTCCCGGTGAACTCGAAGCTGCCGCGGACGATGCCCAGGAGGTCCTGGTGCAGGATCGTCCGGTCGAACCCGTGGATCATCATGGCCGCATCCACGTCCTTGAACACGCCCGCCTTGATGAGGCGGCACTTCCCGCCGCCGCCCTCCTCGGCGGGAGTGCCGATCACCTCCACGCGTCCCTTGGGCAGCACCGCCCTCGCGACGGCGAGGGCCGCGCCGGCGCCGGCGCCCGAGGCGGCGATCACGTTGTGTCCGCACGCGTGCCCGATGCCGGGGAGCGCGTCGTACTCGCACATGATGGCGATGGTCGGGCCCTCGCCGGTCTCGATGGTGGCGCGGAAGGCGGTCTCGACGCCGCCCACGCCCGGCTCGACCTTGAAGCCCTTGGCGGCGAGGAACTCCGTCAGCCAGCCCGCCGCCTGCTTCTCCTGGTAGCCGAGCTCGGGATGATCGTGAATCCGGCGAGACAGCGTCTCGAGCTCGTCGCCGAGACGGTCGACGGCCTGGATGATGGAGTCCTTGGCATCGCTCATGATGACCTCCGGAGGCCTCAGGGAGACTGCACGCAGAAGAAAAAGAGGAGGGGGCGATCCGGCTCCTCGGACGCGGTCAGGGCGCCGTGGCCGCCGGAGCCGCCGCGGTCGAGGCAGCGCACGCTGCTGCCGCCGCCGCGGCCCGACGCGCTGGAGCAGCCGCTCAAGAGCGCCGCGAGGACGAGGAGCAGGACGAGTGGACGCGCCGGAAACCGCATGGCGCAACAGCGTACCACACGGGAAGCGGGCTAGGCGGCGGGGGGACGCTCGGCGCGACGCAGACTGATGGGCAGCTCGATCACGAGGACGGCGCCGCCCGAGTCGGCGTTTTCGGCCCAGAGGCGGCCGCCGTGCTCCTTGATGACGCCGTGGGCCACCGCGAGCCCGAGCCCGCGTCCCTGATCCGGCCCCTTGGTCGTGAAGAACGGATTGAAGATTCGCGGCAGGTGGTTCGGCAGGATGCCGGGCCCATCGTCGGACACCTCGATGCGCACGCCTGAGGACACGGGCATCAGGCGGATGGTCAGCGTGCCGCCCTCGTGCGCCGACGCCATGGCGAACCGGGCGTTGTCGACCAGGCTCTGCAGGACCTGGGCAAGCTGAGCGCCGTCGGCCCAGATGGTGGGCACCTCCTCGAGCGCGGTCTGCCACTCCACGTGGTCGGCGCGCAGCCGGGAGGCGTTGGCGTCCAGGACCTGGCGAATGAGCGCCGCGATGGAGACGGGCGCCCGCTGGGCCGGCGCGGGCTCGGCGAAGGAGCGGAGGTCCTTGACGATCTTCGCGGCGCGCCGGGCCGCGCCGTCGATCACGTGAAGCTGGGTCTGCAGCTCCTCGTCCGGGTCGCCCTGCAGCATCACGTGGATCTGCCCGAGGATGATGGTGAGCGGGTTGTTGATCTCGTGGGCCACGCCCGCGGCCAGTCCGTCGATGGCGGACAGGCGCTCCGCCCGCACCGCCGCCGTCCGCGCGCGCTCGAGCTCGGTGAGCTGATGCCGCGTCTCCGAGTACAGGCGCGCGTTGTCGAGCGCGAGCCCGATCTGGTCGGCCACGCACTCCAGCAGCGACAGCTCGGCGTCGGTGAAGCGGCTACCGGTCTGGCGTCCCAGCGACAAGGTGCCGAGGAGCCGCTGCCGCGCGCGGATGGGCACACAGACGAAGGCGCGAATACCGTCCGCCGCCACCGCCTCGCGCGCGGCGGGCAGGAGATCGCGGGCGCGCGCGACGTCGTCCACGCGGCGCGCCTGCCCCGAGCGCGCCACGCTGCCCACCAATCCCACGCCCATGGGAAGGACGAGGTTCACCTCGCGCAGCCGCGGCGACATCCCGCGCTCGCCCCGAAGCAGCAGGCGCTCGCCGTCGGGCGAGACAAGGTGCAGGCTGGAGATCTCGTGGCCGGTCACCTGGGTCAGGGCATCGAGCGAGCGATCCAGCACCTCTTCCAGATCCAGCGAGCGGCTGACCGCCTCGCCGACCATCTGGAGGATGCGGATGTGCCGGACCACGGACGACACAGCCCCGGGCCGGGGGGGCGTATCCGCGATTGGGGTCTCGTTGATAGGCATCGCCAGAGCCTCTGTGGCTCAGGGTCAGCAAGAGCGATGCCACGGTAGTCTCAACGTAACATGTCGATAAGATGAGGTGAAATGGCCATCTATTCTGGGCCGCCGTCGGGGGTAGAACGAGTTGCACGGTACACTGTCACCCCGTCGACCGCCCGCGCTCAAGGGTCCGGGCCCGGTCCACCCGGCGCCCGATGGCCGGATGGGAGTAGAGCAGGGCTTCCTCCAGGGGGTGGGGATACCGCTCGGCGAGATTGAGCCCGGCCAGCCGCTCCATCGCCCCCACGAAGGCCTCCGCGCCCCCGAGCAGGCGCACGGCGAAATCGTCGGCCTGGCGCTCGACACGGCGAGACCAGCCGTTGGTCAGAGGCATCGCGAGGAGGCCGGCGGCGAGCAGGATGAGACCCAGGAGCGGGAGCCCGGCGAGGTCGGCGGGCCCCGACAGGCCCAGCCGCTCCACCCCCAGCGCGAGCGCGCGATCGGCCAGCCAGAAGGTCGCCACGGTGACCATGCCGTGCACGGCGAGGCCGCGCCAGATGTCGGCATGGGCGTGATGCGCGAGCTCGTGGGCCAGCACCGCCTCGATCTCGTCCTCGGAGAGCTCACGCTGCAGGGTGTCGAACAGGATGATGCGCCGCGTGCGCCCCAGCCCGGTCACCGCCGCGTTGGCAGTGCGGCTCTTGCGCGACTGATCGGCGACCCAGACGCCGAGCACGGGGACTCCCGCGCGCGCGGCGAGGGCCACGAGGCGCGCCCGCAGCGGCCCGTCCGGCAGGGGCGTCAGGCGATAGAAGAGCGGCACGAGCCAGATCGGCGCGACCAGCGTGAGCAGCACCGACGCGGCGAAGAACGCGGCCGCGCTCAGGAGCCACCACCAGGGCGTGAGCCGCAGGAGCGCATAGGCCAATTCCACGCCCGCCAGGGCGAGGACGGCGCCGATTGCAGCGGCCTTGATCGCGTCCCACGCCCAGTGTCCGGCCGACTGATGAAGCAGCCCGAACCGGCGCGGCAGCCAGTACGAGCCGATCCAGGCGAGGGGCAGGGTCAGCAGGCGCCAGCCGGTGGCGAGCACGGCCAGCGCGACGGCGAGTTGCAGCGCGGGCCGCGACGTCCAGGCCGCGGCGATGGCGGCGAGACGGCCGGCGGCGTCCGTTGTGAGCAGCGCCACGAGATAGCCGGCGGTCAGCGCGAGCGCGACGAGGCTCACGCCGAGCCGGAGCCGGTTATAGTGTCGCGCGCTGCCCTCGCCGGTCGGAGCGGCCATGCCGGCTCAGTCTCCCACCGCCGCCGCCGCTCGCCAAATGTGCGGCGTGATGCTAGGATGAACGCCAATTCATTCCAAGGAGCCGCCATGTTCCATTCGGTCGAGGAGGTCCAGCAGCGCTTCAAGAGCGCTGGCTACATCGCCAACCGTCGCATCTGTACCGTGGTCTTCCTCGCCGCGCGGATGGGCCGCCCCGTCCTCATCGAGGGACCCGCGGGCGTCGGCAAGACCGAGCTGGCGAAGACCCTGGCCGACATCGCCGGGCGGCGGCTGATCCGGCTCCAGTGCTACGAGGGGCTCGACGAGGGCAAGGCGCTCTACGAGTGGAAGTACGCCAAGCAGCTCCTCTACACCCAGCTCCTGCGCGAGCGCATCGGCGAGCTCATCGCTGACGCGCCGTCCTTGCCCGACGCGGTGGCTAAGATCTCCGGGCAGGATGACGCTTTCTTCTCCCACCGCTTCCTCTCGCCGCGCCCGCTCCTCCAGGCCATCGAGTCTCCGGACCCGGTGGTGTTGCTGGTGGACGAGATCGACAAGGCCGAGCCGGAGTTCGAGGCATTCCTCCTCGAGGTGTTGTCGGACTTCCAGGTTTCCGTGCCCGAGCTGGGCACGATCAAGGCCACGAACATTCCGCTCGTGGTCCTCACCTCGAACAACGCGCGGGAGCTCTCCGACGGGCTCAAGCGGCGGTGCCTGCACCTCTTCATCGACTTCCCGCCGCCGGACGAGGAGCTCGCCATCATCCGCCTCAAGGTGCCCGAGATCCCGGAGCGCCTCGCCCAGGCGGTGGTCGGCGTGGTGAACAAGATCCGCGGCCTCGAGCTGCGCAAGGCGCCCTCGGTGTCCGAGAGCCTCGACTGGGCGCGGTCGCTGGTGATCCTGAACGCGGACGCGCTGGACCGCGAGCTCGTGGAGTCCACCCTCACCATGCTCGTGAAGCACGAGAAGGACCTCGAGCGGGTGCGGGGCGCGCTCGACAAGGTGCTCGCCGAAGTCCCCGCGAAATAGCGACGGATGGACTGGGCCGGGATCTCCGAGTTCCGGGAGATGTGGTTTCCCTCGCCCCGGATCCGTTTGCCCGAGCTCGGCCCCGCGGGGCCCGTGTTCATCGAGGGCGGGCGCTGCGTCTCCGGCGCCCTGGGCGAATACACCAAGCTCTGGATCTCGGCGGCGGGGCGCTGGCACTTCTACTACGTGCATCCCACCCCGCGGGACTTCTTCAGCACGGTGATGCCGGACGCGGTGCCCCACCTGCTCCACCCCGGGGAGATGACGGTGGAAACGTTCCGTCAAGGTCTGGCCTACAAGGTGGTGCTGGGCCTGCGCTGCGCGGAGGGGCCGGTGCGGGTGCTGCACCTCGTGGGCGACGTGCCCGACGTCACCCGCGCCGTCGAGCTCGACGAGGAGACGCCGGCGGGATCGCTCGGGTGGAAGCTCAAGCAGACCCACTTCGTGTGCCGCGGCTCCTTCCACGGCCTCCTGCGGCTCGAGGACGGACGCCTCTACCCTATTACCCGCGACGGAAACGAGGACGTCTTCAAGTCGTCGTGGGTCACCTTCACGCGATGACCGGGTCGAGACGACGCCCCGATGAGCCCCATGTGGGCGAAGAGGCGGAACCTCAGAGTGTGTTAAGTCGCATCGAGGCCAGATAATTGGACCAGCGCATTCTCGAGTTCATCAGCGATCTGCGCCGGGCCGAGCTGCGCATCTCGACCAGTGAGGCGCTGGACGCTCTGTCCGCCGCCACCGAGATCGGTGTGGAGACGCGGGAGACGTTCAAGTCCGCCCTCGCCACCACCCTGGTGAAGGAGGCCCGCGACCTTCCCACCTTCGATCGCATCTTCGATCTGTACTTCCTGGACCTCCAAGCGCTCGGCACCGGCCTCAAGAAGGCGCTGGGGCCCGAGGACCCGAAGATGCGGGAGATGCTCGACAAGCTCATGGCCCAGGACGGTCTGGAGCTGGACGAGATGACCGAGCTGATGCTCCAGGGCGAAGGGGCCGAGATGGAGATGGCCATCCGCGGCCAGGGACAGGGCGCGGGGCTCGAGCGCCTGATGTACTTCCTGCAGATCGGCTACTTCTCGCGACGCATCTACGACAAGTTCGACTGGGAGGCCATCGAGCGCGACCTGTCCCGGATCATGCAGATGCTCGAGGCCCAGGGCCTCGATCCCGGCCAGCTCGCGCGCATCCGCAACTACCTCGACCTCCGCCTGGAGGCGTTCCGGCGCATGATCCGCCAGCACGTGGAGCGGGAGCTCGAGCGTCGCGCCTTCCGCGAGGGGGAGAAGCTCACCCGCGAGGTCCTCACCGACAAGCCCCTCTTCGCGCTCTCGCCCGACGAGGTGGCGCAGATGAAGGCGGTGGTGGCCCGCCTCGCCCGCAAGATCAAGGACGCCCTCGCCCTCCGGCAGCGCCAGGAGGAGAAGGGCCGGCTCGACTCGCGGCGGACGATCCGGCAGAGTCTGCAGTACGGCGGCGTCCCCATGGAAGTGCGCTACCGGCGCCGGCACCGGGAAAAGCCCAAGCTCGTCACCCTCTGCGACGTGTCGGACTCGGTGCGCAACGCCTCGCGCTTCATGCTCCAGCTCGTCTGGAGCCTTCAAGACTGCTTCTCCCGCATGCGCTCCTACGTGTTCGTGTCCGAGATCGCCGAAGTCAGCCAGGCCTTCAAGACCTTCCCGGTGGACCGGGCCATCGAGTGGGCCCTCAAGGGCTCGCCGGTGGACTATCACTGCCGCTCGGACTTCGGCTATGCCTTCAACCGCTTCGTTCGCACGGAGCTGGACTCGCTGGATCGGAAGACCACGGTGCTCATCCTCGGGGACGCGCGCAACAACTACAACGATCCGCAGGCGTGGGCCATCCGCCAGATCCGCGAGCGCGTGAAGGGCATCATCTGGCTCAATCCGGAAGGCCAGTGGGGCTGGGGTATCGGCGACAGCGTGATGCCGCTCTACGCTCCGTCCTGCGACATCGTGAAGGAGTGCCGGACGGTGGCGCAGCTCGTCCAGGTGGTCGACCAGCTCGTCCACCAGTGGTGGCGCCGCGGGCGATAGCAGGGCATGCTGGAGGCATGCGGTGGCTCGTTCTCGCCGTGCTCGCCCTCCTCGCCGTTCCTCCCGGCGCCGGCGCCGCCGACTGCATCGTGCTGGAAGACTTCTCCCGGGCCAAGGTCGGCGAGTTCCCCGCGGACTGGAAGCCCCGGAAGGACCCGGGGCGGGCCGTCTACACGGTGCGCGAGGAGGGCGGTCGTCGGTTCCTCGCCGCCGTCTCCGAGGGCATCGGCATCCAGGCCGCGCGGGAGCAGCCCTGGGACATCGCCGCCTATCCCGTGCTCGCCTGGGCCTGGCGGCTCAAGGAGCACCCGCGCGGGTCGGACGAGCGCCAGACCAAGACCAACGACAGCGCCCTCGCCGTCTACGCGGTGTGGCCGCACTCCTCGGTGTCGCTGAAGTCCCTCAAGTACGTCTGGAGCGCGGTGGTCCCCAACGGCACGCCGCTCACTTCGAGCGCGGGCCTCACCCAGGTCAAGGTGCTTCGCACCGGCGCCGCGCCGCGCGGCGAGTGGGTGGAGGAGCGCGTCAACGTGGCCGAGGACTACCGCGCGCGCTTCAAGGAGCCCGAGGTGCCGAAGCCGGCGGGGATCGCCGTCCTCACCGACGCCGACGACACCAAGGGCCGCGCCGCGGGCGACTACGCGAGCTTCCGCGCCTGCCGGTCGTGAGATCCTAGCGACGCGGTGGACCCCTCCGACGACCCGTTCGAGACGCTCCACGCGCGCGGGGTGACCGACGGCCTGCCCGTGGTCCCGCCCACGCGGGAGCGGGTCGCCGCCATGGTGGCCGCGGCGGGGCGCCCCGCCGAGGCGCTCGTCGCCCTCGTGCCCCCGAACTTCGGGCGCGCCACCGTGGGGAAGATCGCGATCAACGCGGTGATGGCGGGGTGCCTCCCCGCGTACCTCCCCGTGGTGATCGCCGGCGTGGAAGCGATGTGCGACGACGCCTTCGACCTGCAGGGGGTGTCCGCCACCACCAACAGCGCAGCCCCGCTCTTCATCGTGAACGGCCCCGTGCGGAAGCGCCTCGACCTCAACGCGGGGGCGGGCGTCTTCGGCCCCGGCCACCGCGCCAACGCCACCATCGGCCGCGCCCTCCGCCTCATCGTCCGCAATCTGGGCGGCGCCGCCGCGGGTGGCATCACCATGTCCACCTTCGCCCACCCCGGCTACTTCACCTACTGCATCGCCGAGAACGAGGAGGAGAGCCCGTGGCCGCCGCTCTCGGTGGAGCAGGGATTCCCGCCCGGGGAGAGCACGGTGTCGGCCTTCGCGGGCGCGGCGCCGCAGACGGTCTACGACCACCTGAGCCGGAGCGGCGAGGACCTCCTCGTCACCATCGCCCGCTCGCTCGCGGTGATCTCGCATCACAAGTCCACCCACCACGGCGACACGCTCCTCGTCGTCTCGCCCGAGCACGCGCGCCTGCTCGCCGGCGACGGCTGGGACCGCGCCCGGGTTCGGGCCTCCCTCTGGGAGCGTCTGCGCAAGCCGGTGCGCGAGCTCGTGCCCGGCGTGGACGGCGGCGAAGGGCTGCCCGCCCACGTCCTCGCCAAGTTCCCCGACCCGCGCACGGACGCCACGCTCATCGCCAAGTTCCGCGAGCCGGAGAACCTCAAGCTGGTGGTGGCGGGCGGCACCGCGGGCCGCTTCACCGCGATCGTCGCGGGCTGGACATTCCCCAAGATGTCGCGCATGGTAACGAGGCGGATCGATCTCGACTAGGCCGATGAAGGAGGACGCGATGAGCGACGAGTTCCTGGATCCGACGGATTCGGTGGCGGTGCCGCGCCGTGTCGCTGCGCGCCCGTCGAGCCTCGACGGGCGGGTGATCACGCTGCTCGACATCTCGAAGGCCAAGGGCGACCATCTCCTCGATCGCGTCGAGGAGCTCCTGCGCGAGCGGCATCATCCCAAGGCCATCATCCGCGTGAAGAAGCCCACCTTCGCCCGTCCCGCGCCCGAGGACCTGCGCGCCCGCATTCTCAGGGAGACGGAGGTGCTCGTGGAGGGGCTCGCCGACTGAGGGTCCTGCACAACGTGCAGTGTGCACGACGGCGTGTTCTTCGAGGACCACGGGATTCCCACCGCCACCGTCATCTCGACGGAGTTCCAGCGGGCTGCGCGCGCCCAGGCCGCCGCGCTGGGCGCCCACGATTACCAGACGGTGATGGTGCCGCACCCCATACAGCCGCTCACCCGCGACGAGGTCCGCGCGCTGGCGGACAAGGCCTTCGAGGCGATCGTCGCGCGCCTCACGCGCGGCTGATACCGTTCGCTAGCCGGGGAAGCGCCAGACTCGGCCGACGGGAGGCTCGTCGGTCAGGGTGAACTGGGGCAGGGCGAAGTCGTCCGCGAGGTCGTGGAACGCCACGCGGACGCGCTTGCCGATCGCCACGTTGGCCTCGGGCTCGGGCCGGAAGTCCGGCGTGACCAGGTTGGCGATGATCCGTAGGCCCTCGTCCGCGGTGGGCTTGCCCCGCTGCTCGTCCAGCTCCACCAGGACCACGGCGTAGGGCGTCCAGTCCTTGAAGCCGGGTTGAATGGCGTGGTGCACCATCTCGTATGAGTAGATGTGGCCGCCGCCGGACACCGCCTGCCACGTCCACTCCTGCGAGGGGCACCAGGGGCAACCGTGGCTCGGCGGGTAGCGCATGAGGCCGCACGCCGCGCACTTGCGGAGCATCAGCCGGTGTCGCTCGCGGGCGAGCTTGAAGTGCTCGCGCCACTCCGAGTCGTTCTCCGGGATCATCAGGTTCATGCCGCGATACTCGACGTTGGCCATCACGCGCTCCCGCTCAGTTGTGGAGGATGAGGGCCGAGCCGGTGGGAGGCATGGCCCAGCCGAGGTTCATGGTGACGCGGGCGTCCTTCACCTGGCGGCAGCGCCCGGGCGCGTAGTCGTAGGTGTGCTTTCCCTCGGCGGCGCCGGGGCAGTAGTCGTCCACCGTCCCCCGGAGCTGGCGCACGTTCTCGATCACCATGCTCATGCCGTGCGTGTAGCCCTCGCTGAGGTGGCCGCCCGAGGTGTTGTTGGGGCGCTTCCCGCCCAGCTCGATGATCCCGCTGGAGACGTAGGCGCCGCCCTCGCCCTTCTTGCAAAAGCCGTACTCCTCCAGCTGCAGCATGGTCGTGAACGTGAAGGCATCGTAGGAGCCGGTGATGTGAACGTCCTCGGGGCTGATGCCGGCCTGGCCGAAGACGATGTCCTTGGCGTAGTAGCCGGCCACCCGGCTGATGGGGCCGTGGGCCCAGTGGAAGTCCGTGCGCGGCTTGTTGACCCGTCCCGCCACGCCCATGATGTACGCCGGCTTCCGGCGGCAGTCGCGCGCCCGCTCCGCCGAGGTCACGATGAGGGCGGTGGCATTGTCGGTCTCGAGGCAGCAGTCGAGGAGGTGCAGCGGCTTCACGATCCACCGCGAGCTCACCACGTCGGCCACCGTGACCCGATTCTTGATGAGGGCTTTCGGATTCTGGGAGGCGTGTTTGCCGTGGGCCACGCGCACCGCCGCGACCTGCTCCGAAGTGGTCCCGTATTCGTACATGTGCCGCATGAACGTCGGCGCGAAGTTCTGGCCGGCGCTCCGCATCCCGAAGGGCACCTGCGCGAGGTCCAGCCCCCGCACGGGCTGGGCGGCGCGGGCGCCGGTGCCGCCGATCCGGAAGTCGGAGTAGCCGTTCATGGAGCGAAATAGCGCCACCGTGTTGCACATGCCGGCCTCGATCGCCCCGATGGCGAGGCCGATCAGCGCCTCGGTGGAGGAGCCGCCCCCGAAGACGTCCATGTAGAAATTCAGCCGCATGCCGAGATCGCCGGACACCCAGTTGCCGAAGGTAGAGTCGCCGCCCTGATAGGACATCATCCCGTCGACCTGGGCGCCGGCGAGCCCGGCGTCGTCCATTGCCTTCCGGATCGCTTCTACCGCCATGGCCCGCGTGCTGCGGCCCGAATGGCGGCTGTACTCGGTCTCACCGACGCCGACGATGCAGTACCGGTCCTTGAGTCCTGCCATGCTGCCTCCCTTGGCGCCGCCGTCCCGCGGCGGGCCGGGCCAGTCTAGCGGGCCGCCGCCGCTCGGTCAATCGACCGCGTCGCCTCAAAATTATGGTTACCGGAGGGAAGGGGGAGATCGCAGAAGTACGGTTACCCATACCCAGGGGGTGACCGTGACACGTGGGAGTGTGCGGGAGTATCTGGACCGGCAGC
>Ga0075421_100000027_pt1 | contig 104598 bp, 99 predicted proteins | sample SoiMetdeltSBSDD5_FD_75292 | JGI IMG/M metagenome (GOLD analysis project Ga0075421, IMG submission 75292) | Bulk soil microbial communities from a Populus tree surrounding site in Tennessee, USA - Soil MetaG P. deltoides SBSDD5 | ecosystem: Environmental > Terrestrial > Soil > Tree plantation... | reverse complement strand
CACGTCAAGCGCCTGCTCGAGTGCGTGAAGAAGATCGACCGCTTCGTGGACCCCATCGTGGTGATGTCGCCCGAACCCGGACGGTACTGGACGCCGAATGGCAATCACCGGCGCATAGTCCTCGACAAGCTCAAGGCCAAGCTGATGCCCGCCATCGTCGTCGCCGAGGCGGAGGTGGCCTATCAGATCCTCGCCCTGAACACCGAGAAGGCCCACAACCTCAAGGAGAAATCCCTGGAGGTGATCCGCATGTACAAGGGCCTCGTCAAGGAAGAGCCCGACTCTGGCGAGGAGGCCTACGCGTTCCAGTTCGAGGCCCCCCACTTCATCACGCTGGGCCTTCTCTACGAGCGCAACAAGCGCTTCTCCGGCGGCGCTTTCGCGCCGATCTTGAGAAGGGTCGACAAGTTCCTCAAGGGGCACTTCCCCAAGACCCTCGGCGAGCGCGAGGAGCGGGCGGACATGGTGGCGGAGGCCGACGAGGCCCTCGGCAAGGTGGTGGCCAAGATCAAGAAGCGGGGGATCAACCATCCCTACGTGAAGAACTACGTCCTCGCGCGGACGACGCCCCTCACCCGCCAGCGGAAGACGCTGCCCTCCTTCGAGCAGACCTTCAAGAAGCTCGTCGCGAACCTGGAGGAGTTCGACACCTCCAAGGTCCGCTACGAGGACGTCCAGCGGGCGGGCATCATGGCCGCGCCGGCGGCGAGCTAGCGATGGCGGCGGCCAAGCTCTCCGACGAGCACGTGCGCTCGAGGCTGCGCGAGCTGCCCGCCTGGTCTCTCCGCGCGGGCAAGCTTCATCGTGAGTACACCTTCCCGGACTTCGTGGCCGCGTTCGGCTTCATGACCGCGGTCGCCCATGCCGCCGAGGCCCTGGAGCATCATCCCGAGTGGTTCAACGTCTGGAACCGCGTCACCGTGGACCTCAACACCCACGATGCAGGAGGGCTCACGGAGCTGGACTTCTCGCTCGCCGCCCGCATGGACGCGCTCGCCGTCGCCTCGCCCGTCCGGCGGCTTCCCGACCTCCCCAGCGCCTGACCGTGCGCGGGCGCGTCGTCATCGTCTCCGGCGGCACCGGCGCCCTCGGCCAGTCCATCTGCCTCACCTTCCTGAGAGCCGGCGCGACCGTCTGCGCGCCGTACGTGGTGGAGGAGGAGCAGGTGGCCCTGCGGGGGCGCGTGGGCTCCGCCGACGCCGGGCGCCTGGAGATGGCGCCCTGCGACGTCACGAACGAGGCAGCGGTGGCCGCTTACGCCGCCCAGATCGTCGAACGCCACCGGCGCATCGACGTGCTCGTCAACGCGGTGGGGGGCTTCGCGGGAGGCGATCTCGCCTCCACGCCGCTGGCCGAGTGGAACCGGATGATGACACTCAATCTCAGCACCGCGGTCGTGGCCTGTCGCGCGGTGCTGCCCTCCATGACGGGGGCGCGCTGGGGGCGGATCGTCAACGTCGCTTCGCGCGCGGTGGTGCCGCCCCAGGGCGGGTTCATCGCGTACACCGTGTCGAAGGCGGCGGTCATCACGCTCACCCAGGCGCTGGCCCAGGAGGTGCGCCCGCACGGGATCACCGTGAACGCGGTGCTGCCCAGCACCATGGACACCCCGGCCAACCGGCGCGCCATGCCCGACGCCGACCGCTCCGGCTGGGTGAGCACCGAGGCGGTGGCCCGCGTCATCGTCTTCCTCGCGTCGGAGGACGCGGCCGCGGTGACCGGCGCGGCGGTGCCGGTATGAGCGTCCGCCCGCGTGAAGGGTGAGGGTATAATCGCCGCCGTGACCGCGCCCGCCCGCCTCCTCGCCGCCGCCCTCGTCCTCGCGCTGGGCGCCGGCTGCGCGTCCCAGCAGGTCGCCACGCCCGCCCCCGCCCGGCCCGCCACCACCGCCGCCGCCGCGACCGGCGAGCTCGCGCCGCCCACGCGGCAGGTGTTGCCGAACGGCATGCGGCTGATCTACCAGGATCACCGCGCTTCCGACATCGTCGCCGTCTACCTGTGGGTCGGGGTCGGCGTGCGCTACGAGAAGCCGGACGAGCTGGGCTACGCCCACTTCCAGGAGCACATGCTCTTCAAGGGCACCGACAAGTGGGGGCCGGGCTACATCGATCGCGCCGTCGAGGGGGTGGGGGGGCGCTCCAACGCCGTCACCTCGTTCGACTACACCACGTTCTACATCGTGGTCCCGCGCGAGGCCACCGACACCGCCATCGAGCTCCTGCACGACATGGCCTTCCGCTCCGCCTTCGACCCCGCCGAGATCGGCCGGGAGCGCGAGGTGATCTTCGAGGAGTCGCGCATCGAGGCGGACAATCCCCGCACCGCCATCGTCCGCCAGCTCTACGGCATGGTGTTCGAGGGCCATCCCTACGGCCGCCCCGTGCTGGGCATCCCCGAGACCATGAACAAGGCCGATCGCGACAAGCTCCGCGCCTTCAACCAGCACTACTACACGCCCGAGAACATGTCGGTGGTGGTGGTGGGCCCGGTGGACCAGGCCGCGGTGCGCGCGACGGTGGACCGCACCTTCGGCCGCGTGGCGCGGCGGGGCTACGTGGCCGCGCCCGTCCCCGCCCCTCGCCCCATCACCAGCGTGATGCGGAAGGACGTGGAGCGGCCCGAGCAGCAGGCCCTCCTCGCGCTCGGCTGGCCGGCGCCCCGATCCGACGATCCCGACGGCTTCGCGATCGATCTCCTCGCCTCCATTCTCGCCGGCGCCGAGTCGAGCCGCCTCGCCCGCCGCCTCCGCGACGAGGAGCGTCTCGTGAGCGGCGTCACCATGAGCTACGCCGCCCTGGTGGCGGGGGGCATCGTCTCGCTGCGCGCGGAGCTCGAGGCGAAGGACCTGGCGCGGGCCGAGCAGATCATCCTCGAGGAGATCGCGAAGATCCAGGAGAGCGGGCCCACCGAGGAAGAGCGCGCGCTCGCGGTGACCAAGTTCGAGTCCGAGCACGCCTTCTCGGTAGAGACCTCCGAAGGCCTCGCCAACGCCTACGGCATCGCCGAGACGACCTGGACCCTGGAGGAGGAGCTCCGCTACGTGGACCGGCTCCGCCAGGTCACCCGCGACCAGATCCGCGACGCCGCCCGTCGGTTCCTCTCGCGCACCGCGTACGCGCGGCTGGCCTTCCTGCCGCGGAAGGGCCAGTAACCGGTGCGCCGCCGCGCCTTCCTCGCCATGACGCTCGGAGGGCTCGCCGCCTGGGGCGGCGCGCCCTCCTCCGCGCGTGCGCAGGCGCCCGCGCCGGCGCGGAGCTACGTCCGTACCCGGCTCCCCAACGGCTTCACCCTGCTGGTGCGCGAGAACCCGACCGCGCCGGTGGTGGCGATGTCCCTCCTCACCCGCATGGGGACCCGGTGGGAGACGCCGGCCGCCGCCGGCATCTCCAACCTCCTCCAGCTCATGGTGGTGCGCGGCACCCAGCGGCTCGACGGCGGGCAGATCGTCGAGGCAGCCGACCGCATGGGCGGCAGCATCGACGCCTACGGCGACGTGGACAACGCCGAGATCCCCGCCACCGCGCTCTCGCGCCACGCCGCCGAGATGCTGGATCTCGTCGCCGACATCGCGCTCACCCCGACGATCCCGACGGGCACCACCGGCGCCGTGCGCGACTTCATCCTCAACCAGATCCGCAATCGCCGCGACAAGCCCTACGATGTGGCCCTGGACACGCTGCTCGCGCGGCTCTACGGGACCAACGGGTACGCCTGGACCCCCACCGGGCGCCGGGAGAGCGTCGAGCGGATGGACCGGGAGACCCTCATAGGCCAGTACCGGCGCTTCTACCTGCCGGGCGAGATGTTCCTCGCGGTGAGCGGCCAGGTGCGCGCGGCCGAGGTGCTGGCCCAGGTGGAGAAGCGCTTCGGCGCAATCCCGGCGGGGCCGCGGCCGCCGCTGAGCCCCGCGCCCCTGCCGCCGATGGCCGCCTCCCGCGAGGTGCTGGAGGTGCCGGGCGCGCAGGCGCAGATCCTCGCCGGCGGCCACGCGCCCAGCATGACCGAGCCCGATCACGCCGCGGTCAAGGTGCTGGGCGCCATCCTCGGCGGCGGGCTCGCCGCCCGCTTCTTCTCCGAGCTGCGCGACAAGCAGGGGCTCGCCTACACGACCGGCTTGATCTATCCCGCCCGCGTGGACCGCGCCTACGTGCTCGCCCAGCTGGGTACCGCGCCGGAGAACGTGGAGCGCGCGGAAGCGGCCCTGCGCGAGCAGCTCACGCGCATTCAGCGCGAACCCGCCTCCGCGGAGGAGATCCGCGTGGCCAAGGCGTATATCCTCGGCAACCTCGCCATGGATCGCCGCACCAACGCGCGCCAGGCCTGGTATCTCGCCGCCTACGAGGCGGCGGGGGTGGGCCAGGAATTCCTCGACCGCTACAGCGCGGACGTGAAGAACGTCACCGCCGCCGACGTGCAGCGGGTGGCCCAGCTCTACCTCGCCACCCTCCGCACCGTGATCGTCCGCCCGCCCAAGCCCTAGCCGGGCGCGTCAGCGGCCAAGTCAGAAATCCGCGTAGATCTCCAGAAGGTTGCCGTCAGGGTCACGGAAGAAAAGCGTTCGGTGTCGCCAGGGCTGGTCTGTCGGCGGCGAGAGGAGAGGGATTCCCGCCGCGGTCAGCTCGGCGGCACAGACGTCCACCGCCTCATAGGGAACGCGGAACGCAAGCTGCACGGCCGCGATGCCCGCTCCCAGCGTCGGGTTCTCGACGAATCTGAAGCGGCCCGCCAGGGCCAAGGTGTTCGGGCCGATGCGATACTCCACCCAATTCGGCGACAGTTCACGCACGAACTGAAATCGCAGGGTACGCCCGTAAAAGGCGCGCATGGCTTCCATGTCGCGCACGCAAACGACCGTGTAGTCCAGCGCCTGAATGGCCGACAGTCCCGCAGCGCTCGGGCTCTCCCCGGTCATGACCGTCGCTAGTCGAGAAATTCGGGGAAGGCGCGAACGATGCGGTCGGGCCGGATGGGGCTCCCCTCCGGCAGACCCCGGCCGGGGGCGTCGACCCACGCCGCGCGCAATCCGAGCCGCTGCGGCGCCGCCACGTCCCACTCGAGGTTGTCGCCCACCATCCAGGCCGCCGCCGGCGCGACCCCGAGGGCACCGAGGACGTGGCGGTACACGGCTTCCTCCGGCTTCCCCACCCCGAACTCGCCCTCGATCACGATGACGTCGAAGTAGCCGGCGAGATCGTACCGCTCGATCTTCCGGCGCTGCTGGCGCTTGTCGCCGTTGGTGACGAGGGCGAGCGGCGTGCCGCGCTCGCGCAGGCGGGCCAGCGCGTCCCGCACGCCCGGAAAGAGCTCCATCCGCTCCCAGCGGCTCGCCGCGAAGGCCTCCGCGACCCCGGCGGCGAGGCCGTCGCCTTGATGGCCGACGCCCTCCAGCGCATGCGCCACGATCTTGGTCCAGGCGCCCATCATGTCGGTGCGCTCGCGGCGGTGACGGTCGGGGTCGTCCCAGAACCATCGGCGCGAGCGGCCGAGGGCGGCGACGAGGCGCGCGGGATCGACGCCGGCGGGCGCCGCCACCGTGCGGCAGGCGCCGGCCCAGCAGTCGTCCACCCCGCCCGAGTAGTCGAGCAGCGTGTCGTCGAGGTCGAGGAGGAGGGCCTTCACTCGCGGGCACCCCCCTCGCCCTGCCCCTCTCCCCCCGCGGGGGAGAGGGAAGGCTGAGGCTCGAAGGGCGGCAACTCGGGCCGGCAGACCCCCCGGAAGTTGCACCAGCGGCAGATGCGCAGGTCCTCGGCACGCTCGAAGTCGGACTCCTCCGCGAGATTGCGGGCGGGGTCGCGCAGATACGCGCGCATCGAGCGCGCAGAAAAGCGCACGTGCTCGCGCACCCGGTCCAGGCCGGCCGCGTCCCACGGGTGCGCGGTGACCTTGCCCTCGCGGAGATTCACCTCGAGCAGGTCGACGCGCGAGGGGTCCACCCGCAGCACCTCCAGGGCATAGAGCGCGTAACCGCCCAGCTGCAGCGAGGCGTCCGCGCCTCCGTTGCCGCCCGTCTTCCAGTCCACCAGCTGCAGGCGATCCCCCGTGCTCCAGTAGCCGAAGTCCGGCGCGGCGAACACGCGGGTGCCCTCGAAGTCGAAGGCCCCGATGTCCTCGATGAAGATCCACCGCTCGGTGGGCGTGGCCTTGATCTCGGCCAGAAGCGGCAGGCGATGGAAGTTACGCAGACAGCGCACCACGTTGTCGCGGATGGCCTGCCACTCGGCGTCGCGGACGGGCACCGCGTACTCGTGCTCGAAGAGGCCGGTACGCTTGGGCGCGTCGTGATAGATGCCCGCGCGGGAGCCTTTCCACTCCTCGCGCATCTGCCGGACCGTGCTCTCGATGAGGGATGTCTCGGACAGCGCGTAGCCGTCGCGCATGGCGAGCAAGGACCGCTCGATGGCCTCGTGCACCAGGCGCCCCGCCCACATCTGCCGCGTGCCCAGCTGCTTGAGCACGTAGAGCCGGCGCGTGCGCGGGTCGGACTCCGCGTCCCAGCCGCCCCAGGATCCGTAGTACTGGAAGAAGTAGCGCCGGCGGCACTCCTGGAAGGCGTTGTCTCGCGTGCGGGACCAGGAAAACTCGTTGAGGAGATCGGCCACGGGCCCAGAATACCAGGGTCGGGCTCCCGGCGGGCGGACTGCCCGGCGGGGGCCGGTGTTGATGGCGGGTCCCGCTGTGATATCCTCCGCCCCGTCGCGCCCCCGGCGTGATGCTGCCTAGCCCACTTCACTCCGTCCGTCGAGACCTGACGGACTCGAAGAGGAGGAGCACGACGATGTGTCAGATCGTTCCCGCCTACCGTGGTCGCCGTGTATCGGCTCCCGAGGAGCGCGTGTCGGGTCTCGATCGCCGCGACTTCCTCAAGCTCGCGGGCGGCGCCGCGGTTACCCTGGCCGCCGCTCCCGCCTGGGCGCAGACGGCCAAGGTCGAGGTGCAGTGGCTGGGCCAGTCGGCGACCAAGCTGACCACGCTCACCGGCAAGGTCATCGTGATCGATCCGTTCATCACCAACAACCCGAAGACCCCGCCCGCGATGAAGAACCTCGACGCGCTCGGCAAGGTGGACGTGATCCTGGTGACGCACGGCCACGGCGACCACGTGGGCGACGTCGCCGAGCTCGCGAAGCGCACCGGCGCGACCGTCCTGGGTCCGGCCGGCCTCATGTCGACCCTCGTCGAGCTCGCCTGGGTGGCACCGGAGAAGGCGGTGCGCTTCGGCAAGGGCGGCCGGGTGAATCCGATGGGCCCGCAGATCACCATTACCCAGGTGCGGGCGGAACATTCCTCGGAGGTCACCGTCACCGACCCAACGACGAAGAAGTCCACCACCTATCCCGGCGGTGAGCCCTGCGGCTTCATCGTCGAGTTCGAGAACGGCTTCAAGCTCTACCACATGGGTGATACCGGGCTCTTCGGCGACATGCGCCTGATCGGCGAGTACTACAAGCCCGACCTCATCATGATTCCCATCGGCGGGCATTTCGTGATGGACCCGCGGGATGCCGCCTACGCCACGCGCGAGATGCTCAAGCCGCGCTTCGCCATCCCGTTCCACTACGCAACGATCCCGGTGCTCAAGGGCACTCCGCAGGAGTATCAGGCCGCCCTCGGCGCCTCCACCGCGCAGGTCTTCCCCATCAGTCCCGGCGACAAGCTCACCTTCTAATTCCCTCGCATCGCGAGGGTCACCGGCAGGCGCGCCGCCCGGATCGCGGGCGGCACGCCGCCGGCAGCGCCGATGGCGAGGGCCCACAGCAGGCCCTTGGCGAAGAGCGCGCCCGTGACCCGGAAGTCGAAGGCGACCTGGGAGAAGGTGTCGAAGTTCAGCGTGGACAGCGAGGCGCCGTCGCAGTAGAGGTACGCGAGCCCGCCGCCGAGGGCGCCTCCCACCAGCGCCAGCACAAGCGACTCGATGAGCACCGATACCACCACCGGGGCGCCGCCGAAGCCGATCGCGCGCAGGGTCGCGATCTCCACCTGGCGGCTGGAGATGGCCGAGTACATGCAGTTGAGGGCGCCGAACGTCGCCCCCACCGCCATGAACGTGGCGACGGTGTAGCCGAGCACGTTGATCAGGGTGGAGAGCACCCGGGACTGCTTGGCGTAGTACTCGGGCTCGCGCAGGACGGTGATGGACAGCCGCCGATCCCGCCCGATCGCGGCGGTCAGCGCCTCCAGGCCCGCGGCCGAGCCGTCGACGAGCCGCGCGGTCACCGACTGGAATCCCGTCCGCCGGAAGGCGGAGGCGGCGACCTCCGCGTCCGCCCAGATCTCGGACTCGTGGACGTCGCCCCCGCTCGTGAAGATGCCCACGACGACCCAGTCGCTGTCGCGGAACGCGATGCGGGAGCCGACCTCGAGCCCGGCGAACTGCCGCGCTGCCCGCCGGCCCACCATCACCTCGCGCACCCCCGGCGCGAAGCGCCGGCCCTCCACCAGCGCCACCTCCTCGCGGATCGCGAAGGCGGTCGGCTGCACCCCGCGGAACGGCACGTTGTTGGGATCCGTCTGGCCGTGGCGGGGCAGGTCCACCATCACCACCAGCTCCGCGGAGGCGAGCGGCCGGCCGCCCGCCTCGCGCGCGACGGCGGGCAGGCTCGCCACGAGCTGCGTCTGGTCGCGCGAGATCCCGCTGGACATCTCCGCGTCGGAGCCCGCCCGGAGCATGATGACGCGGTCGCCGCGCCCCGTGCTCGCGAGGGTGTGGCGGAAGCCTTCCGACATGGAGAGGACCGCCACCAGCACGCCTGCCACCCCCGCGATGCCGACGATGACGACCAACGAGGTGCCGAGGCGCTGGGGGAGGTTGCGCAGGTTCACCAGCGTGATCATCGCGATCTGGCGGAGGGTGCGCATCACCGGTGGCCCGCGAGGGCGTCCACGATGCGCAGCCGGCGGGCGCGCCAGGCGGGCGGCACGCCCACCGCGAGGGCCAATGCGGCGGCGACCGCCACCGCGGCCGCCCACGTCTCCGGCGCCACGAAGAGCGGCGGGAACCGGCCGCCGGTGGACTGGTTGAGGAAGGGCAGCATCCCCACCGCGGCCCCCATCCCCACCGCGCCCCCGATGAGGAGCAGCAGCGACGCCTCGGCGAGGACGAGGGCGGTGACGCGGGCGTCGGAGAAGCCGAGCGTCTTGAGAATGGCCAGCTCAGGCACCCGTTCACGGATGGACTGGGCCATGGTGTTACCGGTGAGGATGAGGATGGTGAAGAACACCGCGGCGAGGATGCGAGAGACCAGGGCCCCGATGTCGCCGATCTGCTTGGCGAAGCCCACCGCGAACTCCTTCTCGGGCTGGGTCTTGGTCTCGTCGGGCGAGTTGGCGAAGACCCGGTCGATGGCCGCCGAGATGGCGCGGGCGCCGGCGGGATCCGCGACGCGCACGATGTACCAGCCGGTGCGGCCCTTGCCGAACTGCCGCGCCTCGTCGAAGTACGCCACGTTGATGAGCACGACGTCCGTGTTCCCCTGCACCGCCGGATCCTCGGCGTCGATGGTCCCCACGAGGTCGAACTCCCACGCCATGCTGCCGTCGGCCTTGGGATGGATCTCGGACGCGATCGGCAGCTTCTGCCCGACCTTCCATCCGAAGCGCTCGACGAGGCGGCGGCCCGCCACCGCGCCGGAGCGCGTCTTGGCGAAGGCCTCTCGCTGCGCGGGCGCGATGTCGAACTCGGGGTACATGTCGAGGTAGCGGGCGGGGTCCACCGCGAACACCGGGAAGGCGTTGGACTCATTCTGGTACTTGGCCCCGAACCACTCCGCGTTCGCCACGCCCACCACCCCCGGGACCTGCTCGATCCGGCGCAGGTAGGACATGGGCAGGAGCTCGATGAGCGAGTAGCGGCCGGTGGTGAGCAGGCGCTTGTCGTCGGCGGAATCCGCGCCCGACTCGAAGGCGGTGGTGACCGCCTGGAGGAGCCCGAACAGCATGAAGGCCACCGTCACCGAAGAAAGCGTCAGGATGGTGCGCGTCTTCTTGCGGAAGAGGCCGGCGAGGAGCAGGGGCACGTAGCGCATGCGGGGATCAGTCGGCGAGAGTGCCTTTGTCCAGGTGGAGCTGCCGCCGCGCGTGATCGGCGGCCTTGGGATCGTGCGTCACCATCACCACGGTGGTGCCGTGGTCGCGGTTGAGCATCTGCAGCAGTCCCAGCACCTCGTCGGCGGTGCCGCGGTCGAGGTCGCCGGTGGGCTCGTCGCACACGAGGAGGAGGGGGTCGGTGACGATGGCCCGGGCGATGGCCACCCGCTGCTCCTGCCCGCCCGACAGCTCCTTGGGCTTGTGCCGCGCCCGGTCCTCGAGCCCGACCAGGGCCAGCGCGATGGTCGCCCGCGCCCGCCGCTCCGACGCGGGGAGATCGGTGAGAAGCAACGGCAGCTCCACGTTGCGCTGCGCCGTGAGCACGGGGAGGAGATTATAGAACTGGAAGACGAAGCCCACGTTGGCGGCCCGCCAGCGCGACAGCTCGCCGCTGGAGAGCTGGTCGATGCGCACGCCGTCCACCACGATGCTCCCCGCGGTGGGCGAGTCCAGCCCCCCGATGAGGTTGAGCAGGGTCGTCTTGCCCGAGCCCGAGGGGCCCATGAGGGCCACGAAGTCGCCGCGGGGGATGTCGAGGTCGATGCCGTGCAGGACCTCGATGCGCTCGGTCCCCCGCTGGTAGTGCTTGATTACGCCGCGGATTTCGACGAGAGGCGCCGCCTCGCTCACGGCTTGTCGGCCAGCTTCACCGCGTCGCCGTCGCGCAGCGACTCCGGGGGAGCCAGCACCACGCGCTCGCCCTCGCGTACCCCGCTGAGGAGCTGGCGGCCGGCCGGAGACTCCGCGCCGAGGGTCACCGCGCGCCGCTGCACGGTGTCGGCGGCGACCACGAACACCACGCCGCTCTTGCCCTCTACGCGGACGGCGTCCGCGGGGACGAGCACGCCCGGCGTTCCCGCGGGGCGCCGCGCGCCGCCCGGCTCGAGGAAGGAGACGCGCACCCCCATGTCCGGGACGATGCGGGCATCGCGGGACTTGATGGCGACGCGGACCTTGACCGTCGCCTTGCTGCGGTCCGCGGTGGGGATGATGGCGATGACCTCGCCGGGGATTTTCCAGTCGGGATAGGCGTTCAGCATCGCCTCCACCGGCTGGCCGGGGGTCACCCGGTTGATGAACGACTCGTTGACGTCCACCTGGATCTCCAGCGACTCCATGTCCACGATGGTCCCGATGCCGGTGCGCGTGAAGCCGCCGCCGGCGGAGATGGGCGAGATCATCTCGCCCGGCTGGGCGGACTTCGCGACCACGATGCCCGCGAAGGGCGCCCGCACCACCGTGTTGTCGAGCTGCACCTTGGCCACGTCCACCGACTCCTGCGCCACCGCGATCTGCTCGCGCGCGGCGGCGAGACGGGCGCGCAGCATGTCGCGCTGGGCGCGCGCCGCGTCCATGGACTGCTCGCTCACGAGCTGGCGGCCGAAGAGCTCGCTCTGCCGTGCGTAGTCGCGCTCGGCCTGGGCGAGCATGGCCTCGATCTCGGCGAGCTGGGAGCGCGCGGCGCCGAGCTGCGCCTGGGCGAGCGAGAGCTGGGCCCGCGCCTCGGTGTCGTCGAGGCGCGCGAGCACCGCGCCCTCCGGCACCCGCATGCCCTCCTCGATCAGGACCTCGACGATCTTGCCGGTGATCTTGGCGGACACGGTGGCCTGCCGTCGCGCGGTGACATAGCCGCTGGCGTCCAGCACCGACCCCGCCCCGGCCTCTCGCGCCGCCGGGCGCGCCACCGCGGTCCGTACCGTCGGCGGCGTGGCGCGGGCGGCGACGAACCAGCCCGCGCCCCCAAGGGCCAGGAGCACGAGGGCGGCGATGAAGTAGCGGCGCCCGCGACGGCGTGGGACCGTATCGGGAGCGCGATCGCGACGCAGCTGCTTGAGGAGCTCGGCCTTTTCCACGGCTTCAGTGTGCCATAGGCGGCGAACTGACGCATTGCGGCGGCCCCAACGCCGCCGCGACCTTGCGACGGGCGCCCCGCGCGTGATAGATTCGCCGCGTTTCCGGCCTCATATCTCACCGTTCCGTCACCCACGCTGAGGAGGCGCCGCCCATGCCGTTCGTGAACATCAGGATCTATGAGGGGTTCGGGAAGGAGAAGAAGGACGAGATCGCCCGGCGCGTCACCGAGGCCATCACCGGGGCGACCAACCTGCCCGCGCAGGCCGTGTGGGTGGTGGTCGAGGAGGTGGATCCGCCGGACTGGTACGTGGCGGGCAAGCCCGGGGAGCGGATGAAGAAGTGACGCTGGAGGTCCGCGATCCACGGCTCACGGGCATCGTCGGCGCCCACGTCGACTTCGAGCGCATCGCCACCGGCTGCCTCTTCACCGAGGGGCCGCTGTGGCACCCCACGGGCGAGTATCTGCTCTGGAGCGATATGCCCGGCGATCACCTGCGGCGCTGGTCGAAGCTCGACGGCGTCACCACGTTCCGCAAACCGTGTGACAAGTCCAACGGGCTCACCTGGGACCGGCAGGGGCGCTTGCTCGCCTGCGAACACGCCTCGAGCCGCGTGTCGCGGACGGAGGCGGACGGACGGATCACGCCGGTGGCCACCCACTACAACGGCCAGCAGCTCAACAGCCCCAACGACATCGTCTGCGCCGCCGACGGCGGCATCTACTTCACCGACCCGCCGTATGGCCGCGCCGACTTCTACGGGGTGAAGCGGGAGCAGGAACTGCCCTTCCAGGGCGTCTACAAGGCGGGCACCGATCCCCGCTCGCCCACGCTCCTCGTGAACGACTTCGACCGCCCGAACGGCCTGTGCTTCTCGCTGGACGGCCGCCGGCTCTTCGTCAACGACACCGCGCGGCAGCACATCCGGGTGTTCGACGTGCGGCCGAACGGCGCGCTCGGGGGCGGCGCAGTGTGGGCCGAGACCAAAGGCGAGGGCAAGGGCGCCCCCGACGGCATGAAGCTCGACTCCGCCGGTAACGTGTACTGCACCGGGCCGGGCGGCATCCACGTCTTCAGCCCCGAAGGCGTGGACCTCGGCGTCATCCAGGTGCCGGAGTACACCGCGAACTTCGCCTGGGGAGAGGCCGATCTTCGGGCGCTCTTCATCACCGCGTCGACGTCCGTGTACAAGATCCGCACCGTGATTCCCGGCGTCGCCGCGCTCTAGCCCCGCCGTCATGCGCGTCTACCTCAAGAACCTCCGGCTCATCGACGGCACCGGCACGGCCGCGCGCGACGCCGCCGCGCTCCTGATCGAGGGCGACACCGTCGTCCACGCGGGGCCGCTGGCCGCGACGGACGCCCCGCCCGCCGGCGACGCGGAGACGGTGGATCTCGGCGGCCGCGCGGTGATCCCCGGCCTCGTCGAGGCGCACATCCACCTCTCGTACAACGACGTCAAGGCCATCGCCGACCTCGACCTCAACTGTCCGCCCGAGATCTCCACCCTACGCGCGGCCAAGAACGGAGAGCTGGCGCTGCACTGCGGCTACACCGCGGCGCGCTCGGCGGGCGCGGTGCACCGGATCGATGCCGCCCTCAAGCAGGCCTTCGCGGAGGGCCTCTACCCCGGCCCGCGCCTCCTCGCCGCGAGCCGGGACATCTGCGCGACGGGCGGGATGGCGGACTGGAACCCGGCCTACCTCAAGCTCGGCATGGAAGGCCTCGCCCTCATCGCCGACGGCCCCGAACAGGTCCGGGCCGCCGTGCGCCGCTCCATCAAGGACGGGGCCGACGTGGTGAAGTGCTACGTGGGCGGCGACGCCCTCCTCCCCCACACCCCCATCGGCGACTGCACCTACACGCTCGCGGAGGTGCAGGCCCTGGTGGACGAGTCGCGGATGCGGGGGCGCATGACCGCCGCCCATGTGCGCGGCCAGCGCTCGAGCCGGGTCGCCGCGCAGGCGGGCGTGGACTCGCTCGAGCACGCCACCTACGCCGACGACGAGACGCTCCGCATGATCGCCGACCAGGGGCTCACCCTCGTTCCGGGGCTGCGCTACCTCTACTCGATCATCGAGAACGGGCCGCGCTTCGGGATCACCGAGGCGGTGATCGGGCCCAGCGGGCTCCGCGACGAGATCAAGCAGGCCGCCGACACCTACCGGCGCGCCAAGGACCTCGGCATTCGGATGTGCCCGGGCGGCGACTTCGGCTTCGCCTGGAATCCCCACGGCGAGTACGCCAAGGACATCCAGGTCTTCGTGGACGTGATCGGCTACACTCCGCTCGAGGCGATCACCTGCGCCACCCGGAGCGGGGCCGAGCTGATGCGGATGGCCGACCGGATCGGCACCCTCCAGCCGGGCAAGCTCGCCGACCTCGTCGTGGTGGACGGCGATCCCTTGAAGGACATCGGAGTCTTGCAGCGCCGCGACCGCCTCTCCGTGATGCAGGGCGGCCGCTTCGTGACCCGTCACTTCTAAAGGAGGCTCCAAATGAAGCTACGCGTACTCATGCTTCTGCTCGCCGGGCTGCTGGCGCTGCCGCTCGCCGCCGAGGCCCAGAAGCCGATCAAGGTCGGCTTCCCGATGATCCTCTCCGGTCCGGGCGCGCTCTTCGGCGAGCCCGCGTCCAAGGGCGCCCAGATGTTCGTGGACGATCTCAACGCCGCCGGGGGCGTGCTCGGCCGGAAGATCGAGCTGCTTCCGCGGGACACGAAGGGCAACGCGGATGAGGCGGTGCGCGTCTCCCGCGAGCTCATCCTCAAGGAGAACGTCGACTTCCTGGTCGGCACGCTGACCTCGGCGGAAGGGCCGGCGGTCTCGGTGGTCGCGAAGGAGAACAAGGTCGTCTTCATCGCGCCCATCCCGAAGACCGATCAGCTCACCGCCCCCGACAAGCTCCACCCCTACGTGTTCCGCATCTCGGCCAACACCACCATGGAGGGCCGCAGCGCCGCAGAGATCATGGCCAAGTGGCCGGTGACCAAGGTCGCGACCATCAGCTTCGACTACGCCTACGGCCAGGACGTGACCAAGGCGTTCGTGGAGCACCTCAAGAAGCTCAAGCCTTCGGTGCAGATCGTGGACCAGCAGTGGCCCAAGCTCGGCGAGCAGGACTACAACCCCTTCATCAACGCCCAGATGGGTAAGAAACCCGAGGCGATCTTCTCCTCGATCTGGGGTGGCTTCTTCGTGACGTATTCGAAGCAGGCCAAGGCGCTCGGCGTGTTCGACGCCGTGAAGTACAACTTCATCGGCGTCGGCGAGGCGGGCTCGCCCGAGACCACCAAGTCCATGGGCAAGGACTACCCGGTGGGCATCTGGGGCAACTCCTACGACGCCTTCTACTGGGAAGGGACCCCCGCCCACCGCGACTACGTGGCGCGGCTGTCCAAGTACCTGAAGGACGAGTATCCCTCCTCCTGGGCCATCCAGGGGTACACGGGGATGCAGTTCCTCGTGGAGGGCATCAAGAAGGCGGGGAGCACGGACTCCGACAAGGTGTCCAAGGCCCTCCTCGGGCTCTCCATCGACACGCCTATCGGCAAGCAGACCATTCGGGAGAAGGACCATCAGGCGAATCGCGGCCAGCTCTACGGCAAGACCGTGATGGATCCGAAGTATCCGTTCCCGATCATGAAGCCGGTGGAGTACGTGGATCCGACGAAGTTCATGGACTAACCCGCGCGCAGGCGCGGCCGAGCGGACACAGGGCGGGGCGCAGCCCCTTTGCTCAGTACAGCATTCGCCGGGGCTACGCCCCGCCCTGTGTCCGCTCGGCCTTTCCGCGCGCACATTGGACCCGACCTTCGTGAATCCACCTCCTTCTTGGATGCGCAGTTCCTAGATGCCTGATCCGTCTTTTGTGTTCGCGCAGTGCCTGAGCGGGCTCACCGCCTCGATGTTTCTTTTCCTGATCGCGTCGGGGTTGTCGCTGATCTTTGGGGTGCTGCGGGTGCTGAATTTCGCGCATGGCACCTTCTATATGCTGGGGGCGTACTCGGCGTATCAGATCGTGCAGTGGCTGGGGCAGGAGGGCGGGATGTTCTGGGTGGCCGCGCTGGGGGCAGCCCTGGCGGTGGCGCTGCTCGGCGGCATCATCGAGCGGTTTCTCTTTCGTTACCTCTACGGGAAGGAGGAGCTGTATCAGCTCCTGTTCACCTACTCGCTGGTGTTGATCCTCGGCGACGTGGCGAAGATCATCTGGGGCACGCAGCAGAAGTCGGTGGGGCGGCCTCCGGGACTCACCGGCTCGTTCAGCGTGTTCGGCGCGACGGTGCCCCACTACAACCTCTTCATCCTCCTCCTCGGGCCCGCCATCGCGCTCGCGTTCTGGTTCGTGCTCCAGCGCACGCGCGCCGGCCGCTTCATCCGCGCCGCCGCGCTGGACCGCGAGACCCTGGGAGCGCTCGGTGTCAACGTGAGCGCGCTCTACACCGGCGTCTTCGTCCTCGCGTCGTTCCTGGGCGGCCTGGGGGGCGCGCTCATCACCCCCATGCGCGCCATCGTACCCGGCATGGACACCGACGTCATCGTCGACGCCTTCGTGGTGGTGGTGATCGGCGGCCTCGGTTCGTTCTGGGGCACGTTCCTGGGCGCCCTCATCTATGGCCAAGTGCTTTCCTTCGGCATCCTCTTCTTCCCGCGGTTCTCCATCTTCGCGATCTTCGCTCTCATGGCCACCGTCCTGATCATCCGTCCCTGGGGGCTCCTGGGAAGGCCGCTGAAGTGACGGCCCTGAGCCGCATTCCCTGGGGTTGGCTGATCTTCATCGGCGCGTTCTTCGTCCCCGCCGTCGGCTCGCGCTTCTACACATTCCTCGCCAACGACGTGGCGATCTGGGCGCTGTTCGCCACCAGCCTCAACCTCCTCGTGGGCTACACCGGCCTCGTCTCCTTCGGCCATGCCGCCTACTTCGGGATCGGCGCCTACACCACCGGCATTCTCATGAAGAAGCTGGGCGTGACGTTCCTCCTCGCCTTCCCCGCCGCCGGCGTGGTCGCCGGGCTCTTCGCGCTGGTGTTCGGCTTCTTCTGCGTGCGCCTCACCCGCATCTACTTCGCCATGCTGACGCTCGCCTTCGCCCAGATCGTCTGGGCCATCTGCTTCAAGTGGAACGAGGTCACCGGGGGCGAGCAGGGCATGCCGGAGATCCCCTACCCCTCGTTCGACTGGGTCGAGCGCCTCGCGGCTTGGGTCCCGCTCCTGGGCGGCTACCGGACCTCGGAGTACTTCTACTTCCTATCCCTCGTGATGGTGGCAGGATCGTTGTGGATACTGCGACGGATAGTCGGCTCGCCCTTCGGGCGCATGCTGACCACCATTCGCGAGAATCCCGAGCGGGCGGAGTTCATCGGGGTGAACGTGCGGCGCTACGAGCTGGCCGCCTTCGTGCTGGCGGGGATCTTCGCGGGCCTCGCCGGCGGCCTCTTCGGCATCTTCAACCGGGGCGTCTTCCCCGACTTCGCGTACTGGACCAAGTCCTCCGAGGTCCTGATCATGACCCTCCTGGGCGGCATGGGCACCTTCGCCGGCCCCAGCGTGGGCGCTCTCGTGCTGCTCTGGCTCAACCAGCAGATCGTGTCCTATACGCAGTACTGGCCCCTCGTGCTCGGCAGCATCCTCGTCCTCCTGCTCTTCGTGTTCCCCGGCGGCCTCGCCGGCGCCGCGGAAGGCCTCGTGCGCCTGATGCGCAGGAGAAATCGGGAGGACGCCCGTGCTTGAGGTCCGCGACGTCGCCAAGAGCTTCGACGGCTTCCAGGCCGTGGGCGGCGTCAGCTTCACGGTGGCGCAGGGCTCGATCAGCGCCATCATCGGGCCCAACGGCGCCGGCAAGACCACGCTCTTCAACCTCATCACCGGGCATCTGCGGCCTGACGCGGGCCGGGTGGTCTTCAAGGGGCGCGACGTCACCGGCATCGCCCCGCACGACCTCTGCCGCCTCGGCATGGGGCGCTCCTTCCAGCGCACCAACATCTTCCCGCGCCTCACCGTGTTCGAGAACGTCCAAGCGGCGTACGTGTCGCATCGCGGGCGGGGGTGGAGCCTGTTCGCCAAGGCCGAGCGCCTCTTTCGAGACGAAACGGAGGCGACACTGCGCGCGGTAGGCCTCCATGACCGCGCACGCGAGGAGTCGCGCTTCCTCTCGCACGGCGGGCAGAAGCAGCTGGAGCTGGGCATCGCGCTCGCGCTGGAGCCGGAGATCCTCCTCCTCGACGAGCCCACCGCCGGCATGTCGGCGGGGGAGACGCGCGAGTCCATCGCCCTCATCGCGCGGCTCGCCCAGGAGCGCCACCTCACCCTGCTCTTCACCGAGCACGACATGGAGGTGGTGTTCTCCATCTCCCAGCGCATCGCCGTGCTGCATCAGGGCCGCGTCATCGCCGACGGCGCCCCCGCGGAGGTCCGGCGCGATCCCGAGGTCCGGCGCGTCTATCTCGGGGAGAAGCACGCGTGAGCGAGCCCCTGCTGCGGGTCCGCGAGGTCTACACCGCCTACGGCCTGTCCCAGGTCCTCTTCGGCGTGTCCCTCGACGTGGCGCGGGGCGAGTGCGTCTGCCTGCTCGGGCGGAACGGCGTGGGCAAGACCACCACCATGCGCAGCATCATGGGCCTCACGCCGCCCGCGCGCGGCCGGGTGGAGTGGAAGGGCCAGGACATCGCGGGTCGGGCGCCCCATGATGTGGCCAAGCGGGGCCTGGGGTTCGTTCCCGAGGACCGGCGCATCTTCGCCGACCTTACGGTGTGGGAAAATCTCGACGTGGCGACTCGCCGCGCGCGGAACGGCGGCTTCACCCTCGAGCGCGTCTACGAGCTCTTCCCCAAGCTCGCCGAGCTGCGCGACCGGCAGGGCGGCTATCTCTCCGGCGGCGAGCAGCAGATGCTGACGATCGCGCGCACCCTCATGGGCAATCCCGAGCTGCTGCTCCTCGACGAGCCGTCCGAGGGCCTGGCCCCCCTCGTGGTCGACCACCTCCGGGAGCAGATCGGCCGCCTCAAGCGCGAGGGCCTCACCATCCTGCTCGCCGAGCAGAACGTGGACTTCTCGCTGTCCCTCGCCGATCGCGTCTACGTGCTGGAGAAGGGCGCCGTGCGCTACGAGGGCACCACCCAGGCCTTCCGCGCCGATGAATCCATCCGTCACCAGTACCTCGCCTTGTGAGGGGAGGACCCGCCATGGAGATCGGCTGCCATCTTCCGACCCAGGGCCCGCTGGCCACCGGCGATGCCCTCATCGCCTTCTGCCGGGCCGCCGAGTCGCGCCAGATCGCTTCGCTGTGGGTGAGCGATCACGTGGTCTTCCCCCGCCACGTGCCCCCCGGCTATCCCGGCGGCCGCTTCCCCCACCCGCCGGACAAGGCGTACCTTGAACCGGTCGCCGTCCTCTCCGCCGCCGCCGTCCTCACCCAGCGCGCAAAGCTGGGCGCCTCCGTCTTCATCCTGGGCCACCGGCATCCGGTGGTGATGGCCAAGCTGCTGACCAGCATCGACGCGCTCTCCCATGGCCGGCTGATCTGCGGTGTGGGGGTAGGCTGGTGGAAGGACGAGCTGGAGATCCTGGGCGTCCCCTTCCACGCGCGGGGCCGCCAGGCCGACGAGATCCTTCGCGTGTTCAAGGCGCTGTGGACGCAGGACAACCCCGCGCACGAAGGTGAGTTCTACAAGTTCCGCGAGCTCGGCTTCGCGCCCAAGCCCGTGCAGAAGCCGATGCCGCCTATCTGGGTCGGCGGCGACAGCCCCGGCGCCTTCCGCCGCGTGGTCACGCTCGGCGACGGCTGGCACGCCACCTCCAAGACCCCCGCCCAGCTCCGCGAGGCGCTCGAGCGGCTGCGCGCGGCGGCGGACGCGGCCAAGCGGCCGTACGCGTCGCTCACGCTCAGCATCCGCAACCCGCTCCGCGACGAGGAGCTCGCGCAGGGCAAGCAGGCCGTGATCGATCTCCTCGCCGAGTACAAGAGCATCGGCGTCGCCCACATCGTCCTCGACTTTCGGAGAGACGATCTCGGCAAGATGATCGAGATTCTCGACTTCGTGACCGGCACCATCCGCCCGGCGGTGGACTCGGCCTGAGGCGCGCCGGGCCCATGGCGGCGCTCTCGGCGGCCCGGCAGCTCGCGCGCTTCGTGCTCGGGCTGCGCCTGGAGGAGGTGCCGTCCGACGTGGTGGCGCGCGCCCGGCTCCTCACCCTCGACACCCTCGGCAATTGCCTCGCCGCCGCCGGCGAGGACTTCGGGCGGTCGATCATTCAAACGGCTGTTCAACTGGGTGGGCCGGCGGAGGCAACGGTGCTCGGCAGCGGGGCCCGCGTGGGCGCGCCCAATGCCGTGCTCGCCAATGCCACCCTCGCCCACGGCCTGGATTTCGACGACACCCGCGAGGACGCCATCGTGCACACGGGATGCGTCGCCGTGACGGCGGCGCTGGCGGCGGCGGAGGCGGCCAAGGCCGGCGGGCGCGAGGCGTTGGAGGCAGCCATCGCGGCGGTGGAGGTGATGTGCCGGGTGGGCCTGGCCGTCCCGGGCGCCTTTCACGCGCGACACTTCCATCCGACCGCCGTCACCGCGTCGTTTGCGAGCGCCGCGGCGGCAGCCCGCCTTCGCCGGCTGAGTGAGGATCAGCTCGTGCGGGCCTTCGGCATCTGCGGCAGCCAGGCCGCCGGGATCATCGAGTACCTCGCCGACGGCTCGTGGACCAAGCGGCTGCATCCCGGCTGGAACGCGCACGCGGGCATGGTGGCCGTGCTACTCGCCGAGTCCGGCTTCACCGGCCCCGAGACCGTGCTCGAGGGCGGGCACGGCCTCTACGCGGCCTTTGCGGGCGGCCACGACGCCGCCCGGCTCGACGCCTTGCTCGATTCCTTCGGCCGCACGTGGGAGCTCGCCGAGCTCACCTTCAAGCCGTATCCGTGCGGCTCCATCGCGCAGCCCTACATGGACTGCGCCATGCGCCTGCGCGCCGAGCACCAGATCCGCCCCGGTGACATCCGGGGCGTCACCTGCCGTACCGCCGCCGGTCCCCTGCCCCGGCTCTGGGAGCCGCTCGCCGCCAAGCACGCCCCGCCCAACGGCTATGCCGCGAAGTTCAGCCTGCCGTACCTGGTGGCCGTGATCCTGGTGAAGGGGCGCGCTGGGCTCGCCGAGTTCGAAGACGCCGCCGTCGCCGACCCCGACGTGCTCGCGGTGACCCGCAAGGTCGTCTACACCCTGGACCCCACGATAGATTATCCGCGACAGTTCGTGGGCGACGTCGAGATCGTCCTGACCGACGGGCGGGTGCTCCGCGCGCGGCAGGATCGCCCGCGGGGCGGGCCCGACGCCCCCCTCACGCACGAGGAGCTCGTGGCCAAGTTCCGGGGCAACGCCGCCGCGTTCCCGACCGCCCAGGTCGAGCGCGTCATCGAGGCCGTGGGCGCCCTCGACACCGGCGCGACCCTGCCCGATCTCTTCACCGCTCTCACCCCCGACAGGAGATGACCATGCGCATCGCGCTCACCCTCGCCGTCCTCGTCGCCGCATTGCTCCTGCCGGGGGGAGAAGCCGCCGCGCAGGCACCTCTGGTCGAGGCCGCCAAGAAGGAGGGCAAGGTCGTCTGGTACACCTCGCTTGCGCTGCCGAGCGCAGAGAAAGTCGCCAAGCTCTTCGAGGCGGCCTATCCCGGCATCAAGGTCGAGGTGCATCGCACGGGCTCGCAGCGCATCCTCCAGCGCGTGATGCAGGAGCTCCAGGCCAACATCAAGAACGTAGACGTGGTCCACACCTCGGACGCGGGGCACTTCGAGCTCCTGAAGGACAAGAAGCTCCTGGCCAAGCACACCCCGAAGGGCGTGGAGGCCTTCCCGGCGGGCTTCAAGGACAAGGACGGCTACTACTACGGCCTGCGCGCCACCGTGAACGTGATCGCCTACAACACGCAGAGGGTCCCCGCCGCCGAGGCGCCCAAGACGTGGAAGGACCTCCTCGATCCGCGGTGGAAGGGCAAGCTCGTCACCGCCCACCCGGGCTACAGCGGCGTCATCGCCACCCACGTGCTGGCCCTCGTGCATCTCCACGGGTGGGAGTACTTCCAGGCTCTCGCCAAGAACCAGCTCATGCTCGTGCAGTCGGCGGTCGATCCGGCGGGAGTGGTCGCGTCGGGCGAGCGGCTGGTCGCGGCGAACGGCGGCGACTACACCTTCTACCAGTCGAAGAAGAAGGGGAACCCCATCGAGATCGTGTATCCGAAGGAGGGGGTGCCGCTGGTCGTTTCCCCCACCGCGATCACCTCCTTCGCGCCCCATCCCAACGCCGCGCGTCTCTTCACGGACTTCAGCTTCACCCGTGACGTCCAGCAGGTGATGGCCGACTCCGAGGGCCTCTACACCGGGCATCCCGAGGTGAAGTACCCCGCGGACAAGCCCAAGCTCGGCGAGCTGAAGCTCCTCGTGCCCGACGCCGACGAGCTGGAGAAGCGCAACGAGGAGATCAAGAAGCGCTTCGTGGAGTTCTTCGGCGCGTGAGGGGCGCGGCGACGGCGGGGCTCGACCGCGCGCTGCCCGTCTGGATCGGCGCCGCCCTCGCGCTCGTCTTCCTGATGGCCCTGCCGCTGGGCTGGCTCGCGCACATGAGCGTGAGCGGGGAGACCGGCCCCACCTTCCGCCACTACGTCACCGTCTTCGCCGACCCCGCGCTGCAGCGGGCGCTCTGGAACACGGTGGTGCTGGCCTTCTGGGTGGGACTCTTCTCGGTGGCGGTGGGGGCGCCGCTGGCCTGGCTCACCGCGCGCACCGATGTGCCCGGCCGCGGGCTGATCCGCGGGCTCGTCCTCGCCTCGTTCGTGACCCCGCCCTTTCTCGGCGCCTTCGCCTGGGTGATGCTCGCGGGGCCCAATGCCGGCTACCTGAACCGGCTCTGGCGCGGGGCCACGGGGGCCGAGGCGCCGCTGGTCAACATCTTCAGCATGCCCGGCCTCATCTTTGTGGTCGCGATCTACACCTTCCCCTACGTCTACATCATGGTCGCGAACACACTCGCCCTCATCGCCTCCGACGTGGAGGAGGCGGGCGCGATTCTGGGCGCCGGGCGACTGTGGGTCGCCCTCACCATCACGTTCCCCATGGTGTTGCCCGCCCTCGTCAGCGGCTTCATCCTGTCGGTCCTCCAGGCACTCGCCCTCTTCGGCTCGCCCGCAATCCTGGCGCTCCCCGCGGGCTTTCACACCATCACCACCCAGATCTGGTCGCTGTTCCAGTTCCCGCCCAAGGTGGAGATGGCCGCGGCCTTCTCGGTGCCCCTGCTGCTGGCCACCGTGCTGCTCCTCTGGGCGCAGAAGAGCCTGCTCGGGCGGCGCGGATACGCGGCGGTGGGCGGCAAGGGCGGCCAGCGCCGGGTCATCCCGCTCGGCGTCTGGCGCTATCCCGCCCTCGCCGCCTGTCTCGCCGTGATGGCCTGCGCGATCTTCCTGCCCTACGGCATCCTTGCCAAGGCCGCCTTCTCGCGCGCGTGGGCCCAGCCGATGTCGTGGGCGAACTTCACCCTCGCCAACTTCACCTTCACGTTCTTCGAGTACAGCGCCACCCAGGCCGCCATCGTGAACACGCTCGAGCTGGGCTTCCTCACCGCCACCGTGGGTGCCCTCCTCGTGGCGCTCCTCGCCTACATCGCGAGCCGGCGTCTGGTGCTCGGCCATCAGGTGGTGGCCTTCCTCGCGCTGGTCCCGGTGGTGATCCCGGGCGTGGTGCTCGCCGTCGCCCTCTTCATCGCCTACACGCGCCCGCCCTTCGTGCTCTACGGCACGCTCTGGATCCTCTTCATCGCCTATCTCACCAAAGAGATGCCGGTGGGCTACGCGCAGTCGGACGCGACCTTCCGCGGCATCCCGCCCGATCTGGAGGACGCCGGGCGCATCCTCGGCGCGGGCCGTCTCCGTGTGCTCCGCGACGTGACCGCGCCGCTGGCCCGGAGCGGCGTCATCGCCGCCTGGTGCTTCATCTTCATCGGGGTGATCCGCGAGCTGTCCGCCTCCATCATCCTCTTCACCCCGCAGACCAAGGTCATGTCGGTGGTGCTCTTCGACCTGAAGGAAGAGGGCCAGTTCGGCGCCATCGCCGTGCTGGGCCTCGTGATGCTGGCACTCACGTTTGCCACCGTGACCCTCGTGCAGGCCGTGCTCGGCCGCGACGTGCTGGGCGCGCGCGACTGATGCCCGGCGTCAGCATCCGAGGGCTCGGCAAGCATTACGGCGGGGTGGCTGCTGTCGAGAACCTCTCGCTGGAGGTGCAGCCGGGCGAGCTGGTCGCCCTCCTCGGACCCTCGGGCTGCGGCAAGACCACCACGCTGCGCCTGGTGGCGGGGTTCCTCAAGCCGGAGACGGGCGAGATCCGCGTGGGCGACCGTCTGCTGTCCTCCCCCGCCTCCGTGGTTCCGCCCGAGCGACGGCGCATGGCCATGATCTTCCAGAGTTACGCCCTCTGGCCGCACATGACGGTGGCGCAGAACGTGGGCTATGGCCTCCGCTTCAATCGCGACCTGGCGCGCGCGGACCGGACGCGGCGCGTGGCGGAGATGCTGAAGGTGGTCCGCCTGACCGGGCTCGAGGCGCGCTACCCGGGCGAGCTCTCGGGCGGCCAGCAGCAGCGGGTGGCGGTGGCGCGGGCCCTGGTGGTGGAGCCGGAGATCCTCCTGCTCGACGAGCCCCTCTCCAACCTCGATGCCAATCTACGAGAGGAGATGCGCTTTGAGATCCGCCGCCTGCATGAGGCCTTCGGCATCACAACGCTTTACGTCACCCATGACCAGGCCGAGGCCATGGTGATCTCCGACCGCATCGCGGTGATCGAGCGCGGGCGGGTGGCCCAGGTGGGCACGGCGGACGCGCTCTTCCACGCCCCACGCACGCGCTTCGTGGCGGAGTTCATCGGGAAGACCAATGTCGTGGAGGGCGTGGCCGTCGCCGGTGACACCATCGCGCGCGACGGAGTACGCCTGCGCATCGCTTCGGGCGGCCTCGTCGCGGGCGCGCGCGTCGCGGTATCGATTCGCCCGCACCTGATCGCTCTCGTCGCCGAGGGGGCGTCCGCTGCCGGCGCGGAAAGAGCGAATTCACTGCGCGGCGTCGTGAAGCGGGTCGCCTTCCTGGGCGACGGCGTGGACTACGAGGTGGAGGTGGTGGGCGCCGACCTCACTCTGCGCGTGGCCGCGCCCGTCTCCCCGCGCCTCGGTCCGGGCGCGGCGGTGGGGCTGCGCATCGATTGCGCCGCGTGCGTACAGCTGGCCGACGAGGCGGCAGGGCCGGCTTGAAGAGGGTGGACGCGTCGGGCTACCCTCGGGGCATGCACTTCGGGCTGTTCGTGGAGGAGACGCGCCCCGGCTACACCCAGGCCCAGGCCTTCCGGGAAGCGCTCGACCTCGCCGACGCGGCCGAGACCATCGGGCTCGACTGCGTGTGGCTGGGCGAGATTCACTTCAACCCCTCGCGGTCCGTCATCTCCGCCCCCATTGTCCTGGCCACCGCCATGGCGAGCCGCACCCAGCGCATCCACGTGGGCACCGCCGTGCAAGTGCTCCCCCTCGGCAATCCTCTGCGCATCGCCGAGGAAGCAGCCACGCTCGATCAGCTCAGCGAGGGTCGCTTCCAGATGGGCGTGGGACGAAGCGGCGCCGCCCGCACGTACGACGTGCTCGGCATTCCCTACGCGGAGAGCCAGGCGCGCTTCAAGGAGTGCCTCGCCATCCTCCGCGAGGCCTGGAAGGGCCAGCCCTTCAGCCATCACGGGGAGTTCTACACGTTCGAGAACGCCACCGTGTGGCCGCGCCCCTATCAGGATCCCCATCCCCCGCTGCGCATGGCCGCCAACAGCCCCGAGACCTTCCCGCAGGTGGCCGAGCTCGCCGTGGCGCTCTTCGTGGGCCTGCGCGACCACGACACCACCGACCTCGGCGAGCACATCCGGCGCTACCGCCAGGCTTGGCGCGAGGCCGGGCACGCGGGCGAGAGCAGCGTCTATCTCCGCATCCCGATCTACGCCGGGGAGACGGAATCGGGCGCCCGCGAAGAGGCGCGCGAGAGCATCACGTACTTCTTCCAGCGCCACGCCGAGCTGACCCAGTCGAGGATCGGCCGCGCCGGCGCCGGATCTTCCGAGCGCAACTCCGCGCAGCTCGCCCACCTCCAGCACATGAGCTACGACGAGATCTGCCGCACCCGCGTGGCCTTCGGCAGCGCCCCCGCCCTCGTCGACCGCATCCGCGAGCTCCGCGAGACGCTCGACCTCGACGGCATCATCATCGAGCCCAACGCCGGCGGCCTCATCCCCGCCCCGCTCGCGATGCGCAGCCTCCGCATCCTCGCCGACCGCGTCCTGCCCGCGTTCAAGTAGGCCCGAGTTAACCGCTACTTGATGACCTCGTCCGCCCGCGCGAGCAGCGACGGCGGGATGGTGAGGCCGAGCGCGGCGGCCGTCTTGAGGTTGATCACCAGCTCGAACTTGGTGGGCTGCTCCACGGGGAGATCGGCTGGCTTGGCGCCCTTGAGGATCTTGTCCACGTAGCTGGCCGCGCGCCGGTAGTTGTCGCGAAGATCCACCCCGTAGGCCATGAGGCCGCCGGCCTCCGAGTATTCCCGATGCGGGTACATCGACGGCAGTCGGTGCTTGCGCGTGAACTCCGCGATGCGAGCGCGCTGGGAGAACATGATCGGATCGAAGAGGACGAAGACGGCGTTTGGCGGCTCCTTGACTATGCCCGCGAGGACCCCGTCGAGCGCGTCGGGCCCCGGCACCGCGACAACGCGCGCCCGGATTCCCAGCGTGCGGGCCGCCACCTCGGTTTCGCTGACCAGGGTGGCGTTGTACTTGAGAGTCGGATTCGAGAACACCGTCACGTGAGATACCCGGGGCACCGCCTCCTTCAGGAGCTGCATCTGTCTTGCCACGATCTCGGGAGCGAGGAGGGAGACCCCGGTGGCGTTCCCACCCGGACGGGCGATGCTGTCCACCAACCCCGAGCCCACCGAGTCGGCGGCGGTGACGAAGACGATCGGGATGGTGCTCGTCGCCTTCCTCGCCGCGAGGGCCGCGGGCGTGCTCGTCGCGACGAGCACGTCGACCTTCAGCCCCACGAGCGCAGCGGCAAGGTCCGAGAGCTGCTCCACCCTTCCTTCCGCCCAGCGGGCTGCGATCGCGAGGTTGCGCCCCTCTACATAGCCGAGGTCCCGCAGGGCCTGGCGGAAGACGTCCAGGCGAGCGTCCGTGTCGGCAGGCGTCCCACTGCCCAAGAGTCCGATGCGCGAGACCTTGGCCGCCTCCTGCGCCGCGACCGTTGGCGGGGCCGTGAGGAGCCCGGCGGCCAGGAGCGCGACGACGGCAAGCCGTGAGGAGATGGCCGCGAACACGATCTCCTACGCGCCCCCGCCCGCCCAGCCCTTCCAGAGCGCGTCGAGCCGGGCCAGGGCCACCGGCGACAGCGGCCCCTTGGCCATGCTCGCCGCTGCGAACTCGAGATGCTCGAGCGTGGAGTAACCAACGAGCACGGTGGATACGCCGGGCGAGGACAGCGGGAAACGGAGCGCCGCCTCCACCACGCTGCCCACGTGGCCCTCGCGCACGAGGACGTCGAGCATGCGCCCGCGGCGCACGTCCGCCACGTAGTCGGGGCCCGAGGCGATGGGCTCCACCTCGGGCGCGGCCACCGCGTGGCGCGCCTCCGTGCCGGAGAGCGCGCCGCCCGCCAGCACGCGGATGATGATGGCGCCGGTTCCCGCCGCGCGGGCGCGGGGGAGAAGGCCGTCGAAGTCCTGGGCCGGGAAGCCCTTGGGCACCGGGCCCGCCGCGCTCGGGTTCAGGAGGTTCAGGCAGACCTGGGCGGTGTCGAGCGCGCGCGCCTCGATCACCTTCGACAACGAGGCGGTGTCCCCGAGGGCGGTGATGCCGTAGAAGCGCACCTTGCCCGCCTGCTTGAGCTTGTCGAGCGCGGGCACCACCTCCTCGAGCACCTGGCGCGCGTCGACGCCGCGGGGGTGCGCGGGGTCTATCACGTTGTGGAGCTGCAGCAGGTCCACGCGCTCCATCTGCAGGCGCTGGAGGCTGGCCTCGAGCGCGGCGGGGACGGCGGCGGCGATGCGGCCGCGCTCGTCGGGGGCCAGGCGGACCTTGGTCCCCACGTAGGCGGCGGGCCGGAGCGCCTTCCACACGCGGCCCAGGTTCTTCTCCGACTCGCCGTCGCCGTAGATCGGCGCGGTATCGAAGTAGTTGATGCCCAGCTCGAGCGCGCGCGCGACCGCCCGCTCCTGATCGCGCGCCGCGCCGCGGGTCATGAGCCCGCCCACCGCGCCGCAGCCGAAGCCCAGCGGATTCACCTCGAGTCCGGTCCTGCCCAGGGTGCGACGCTCCATAACCGTCTCCTTTTCGGGTGCAACGCCAGTGTGGGATAGTATCGCGAAAACGAGGAGGGACGCTGATGGACTGCTGCGGCCACGAGGGGCTGGGGGCGGGCGACGCGCGGTTCGAGGTGCGAAAGATCGCCGACGGCGTGCACGTGGCCGTCGCCGCGCCCGCCTACAAGGTGAACTGCAACACCGCCATCATCGAGAGCGACGACGGCGTGATGGTGGTCGACACGCACTCCAAGCCCTCCGCCGCGCGGGTGATCGTGCAGGAGCTGCGCGCGCTCACCGCCCGCCCCGTCCGCTACGTGGTCAACACGCATTTTCACTGGGACCACTGGCACGGCAACGAGGTCTATCCCGCCGCGTATCCGAACGCCGAGATCGTCACCAACCAGATCACGCGCGAGGCCATGGTGAAGAAGGGGCTCAAGCGCATCCAGGATCACGTGCGCCAGATGCCCGCCGAGATCGCGCGGCTGCGCGCCCAGCTCACCGCCGCCACCACGCCCGACCAGCGGGCCGCCCTCACCGCCGATCTCCGCCTCGCCGAGGCCTATCAGGCCGAGGTTGGGGCGCTCAAGCCCGCGCTACCCACCATGGCCTTCGAGCGGACGATGACGCTCTACCGGCGCGACCGCGAGATTCAGCTCCTCTATCTCGGGCGCGCGCACACCGAGGGCGACGTGTTCGTGTACCTCCCCAAGGAGAAGGTCGTGATCACCGGCGACGCGGTGATCGGCTGGACCCCCTTCATGGGCGACGGCTACCCCGAGGACTGGGTGAGCACGCTCGACCGGCTCGCCGAGCTCGATTTCACCCACCTCGTCATGGGGCACGGGGAGCCGGCCGGGCGCGACTGGCTCAAGACCTTCCGCGGCTATGTCCACGACATGGTGGAAGCGGTGCGCGAGGAAGCGGCCCGCGGCGCCACCCTCGACGAGGTGAAGGCGCGCGTGACCGAGCGCCTGGCCCCGACCTACGAGAAGCCCTTCTCCGTCTACGGGTCGTATCGCCCGTGGCGCGCCGGGCTCGCCGCCAATATCGAGCGCACCTTCGCGATGGTAAGCTGAGGGGCGCCATGGCCAAGAGCTTCATCGTCACCTGCCCCTGCTGCAACGGCCGGCTCACCATCGATCCGGGGCTGGAGGCCGTGATCGCCCACGAGGCGCCGCCCCGGCCGAAGTCGGGGATGGATCTGGGCGGCATGCTCTCGTCGCTGAAGGGCGAGGCGGCCCGGCGCGATCAGCTCTTCAAGGAGCAGATGGAAGCCGAGAAGAACCGGGGCAAGGTGCTCGACCGGAAGTTCCAGGAAAGCGTCAAGAAGGCGAAGGACATGCCGGACGAGAAGCCCCTGAACCCGATGGATCAGGACTAGGGGATTGACGGGGCCGGACCTCACCGGCCAGCTGCTCAAGCGGGTCAGCCGGTCCTTCTACCTCTCGCTGGCCGTCCTCCCCGCCGCCGTCCGGCCGGTGCTGGGGATTGCCTATCTCCTCGCGCGCGCCGCCGACACCATCGCGGACACGCGTCTCCTGCCGCGGGGCGAGCGCCTCGCCCACCTCGCCGCCTTCCGCGAGGAGCTCGCGGCGAGCACGCCCGGCCGTGTCGACGCCATCATCGCGGCCACGCGCGCGAGCCAGGCCACCGCAGCGGAGCGCGAGCTGATCGAGCGCCTCGCCGAATGCTTCGCCGCCTACCGCTCGCTGTCCGCCCCCGATCGCGCGCGCGCCCAGCGCGTGCTCGGGACCATCGTGGGGGGCATGACGTGGGACCTCACCACGTTTCCCGGCGAGGACTCGGCCGGGCTCGCCGCGCTCGAGTCGCGCGCCGAGCTCGACCGGTACACCTACATGGTCGCAGGCTGCGTCGGCGAGTTCTGGACCGAGGTGCACATCGCCCACCGGCCGCGCCTGGCGCGATGGGACCCGGCGAAGATGTCACCGCTCGGCGTCCGCTTCGGCAAGGGCCTGCAGCTCACCAACGTGCTCCGCGATATCCCCCGTGACCTCCTGCAGGGACGGTGCTATCTCCCCCGCCACGACCTCGCCCTGCTGGGCCTCGAGCCGCGCGACCTTCTGGACCCCGCCACGGGCCCCGCGCTGCGGCCCTTGCTGGTGGAGCTGCTCAACGTGGCGCTGGACCATTACGAGGCGGGCTGGCAGTACACCTTCGCCATCCCGCGCGCGGAGGCGCGGATGCGGCTGGCCTGCGCGTGGCCGCTGCTCATCGGCCTCCGCACGCTCGACCTCCTCGCGAAGTCGCCGAACTGGCTGGATCCCACGGTGACGCTCAAGGTGCCGCGTCTCAGCGTGTACGGGCTCATGGCGCGCTCGCTCGGCACCGTCTGGTCCACCCGCGCGCTGGGGCGTCAGGCGCGGCGCCTGCGCGCGCGCATCACCCTCTAGCGCGATAGGTTTCGGGCGCAAAGCGGGCGAAGAGCAGCGCGACGACGACGAGCAGCGCCGCCGTCGTCCAGAGCGTCGCGTCGGCGCCGGCCAGATCGGCGGCCAGGCCCAGCGCGACCGGCCCCACGACATAGCCCAGATCCCCCAGCATGCGGAACGCGCTCATCGCGGCCGCGTTCATGCGCGGCGGGGCGACGTCGGCCGCGTAGGCCGCAGGCGCCGCCCCCCCGATGCTGGCGGAGATGCTCCACGCCACGCAGCCGGCGAGGAACCAGGCGTACGACGGCGCCACCAGGAAGATCACCAGGGCGACGCCGGTGAGCACGGTGGCCGGCACGATGACGGGCTTGCGTCCGTACCGATCCACCAGCACCCCGGCGGGATAGGTGACGGCGAGCCCCACGAGGCTCGCCACCGCGAGCCCGAGGCCGATGCGGTCGGCGCTGAGCCCGAGCCGGTCCTGCGCGAGGATGGGGATGAGGCTGAACAGCGCGCCCGTCCGCGCCACCGCAGCCATGAAGTTGGTGAGCCCCACCAGCACGAAGCCGACCCGGCCCGCGAGGAGGCGGAGCTGCGCGACGAAGGAGCCGGGCGGCGCCTCCGCGCCGGTCGCGCCCGCCGGCCGTAGATCCCGCGTCTCCGGCACGCGGAAGAAGGCCAGGGCGGCGGCGAGGGTGCCGGCCACCGCGTAGAAGACGAAGGGCGCGGCCAACCCGTACCGCTCGGCGAGGAGCCCGCCGGGGAGCGGCCCCACGCCGACCGCGAAGAGGAACGTGCCCTGGTAGATCGACATGACACGGCCCCGCTCGGCCGGCGTGGTGATGTCGACGAGCACGATGGTGCCGGTAGTGACCACGCCCGCCGCGCCCGCGCCCGCGATGAAGCGCGCGACCACGAAGGTGGGGAAGTCGGGCGCGTACGCGCACAGGAGATTGCCGGCGGCGGAGACGAGACCGCCGAGGGCGAGCACACGGCGGCGCCCGATCCCGTCCGCGAGGCGGCCCGCGGGCAGGGCAACGAGGAAGCGGGCGAGGCCGTACGCGGCGATGGCCACGCCGATGGCCGACTGGAGCACGCCGAAGGAGCGGGCATAGAGCGCGATGACCGGCATGATGCCGCCGAACCCCAGCTGGTTGATGGTGATGAGCGCGCACATCCAAATCAGGATACGATTGCCGGCGAACGCGGCCATGGCCGCTACCCTGTATAGCAAACAACCCAGGAGGAGACGGCAATGGGATTCGGCTTCGCGCTCTTCGCCGGTATCGCCCCCGACGTGATCCGCGCCTGCGCGCGCGAGGCCGAGGCCCTCGGCTACGATTCCTTCTGGGTGAACCATCCCGGCCCCATCGATGGGCTGGCCTCCCTCGCGCACGCCGCGCGCGAGACGCGGCGGGTCGCGCTGGGCGTGGGCGTGATCCCGCTGCACACGCGCGGCCCCGCCGCGATCGTGGAGGGCGTGAAGGCGCAGGCCCTGTCCCTCGACCGCCTGCTGCTCGGCGTGGGCAGCCCCAACCCCGGCTCGCTCGGCCGGGTGCGCGAGGGCGTGGCCGCGCTCCGCGCGGGCCTTACGACGCGCGTCGTCGTCGCCGCCCTCGGGCCCAAGATGTGTGCCCTAGCCGGCGAGGTTGCGGACGGCGTGCTGTTCAACTGGCTCACCCCCGCCTACGCGCGCAAGGCCACTGAATGGGTGCGCGAGGGCGCGAAGAAGGCCGGCCGCACCCCGCCGCGCACCTACGCCTACGTGCGCCTCGCGGTGGGCGCGGCGGCGCATGGCCGGCTTCAGGAGGAGAGTGACCGCTACGCCGCCATTCCCGCCTACGCGGCGCACTTCGAGCGCATGAGCACCAAGCCCATCGAGACGGCCATCTTTGCCTCCGCCTCCGAGGGCGTGGGGAGCGCCGTCGCCGCCTGGGCGGGCGCGGTGGACGAGGTCGTGTTCCGCGCCATCACCACCAAGGATACGGTCGACGACACACTTGCCCTCGTGCGGGCAGCGGCGCCCGCCAAGAAGTGACGCGAACAATCCCGTTCGTCCAGGCGGACATCTTCGCCACCCGTCCCTTCGGGGGGAATCCCGCCGGCGCCGTCCTCGACGCCGACGAGGTCGGCGCGGACGAGATGCAAGCCATCGCGGCGGAGACGCGCCTGGCCGGCACCGCCTTCGTCGCCCGCACCCCCTTGCCCGGCCACGCGTTTCGCCTGCGCTACCGCTCGCCGATCCGGGAGCTCACCTACTCGGGTCACACCACGCTGGGCGCGGTGCATGCCCTGCTGGAGGCCGGCCGCATCGGTCCGGGCGTGACCGTGTTCGACACCCCGGTGGGCTCGCTGCCGGTGACGGTGGAACCCCGCGCCGGCGGGACCGTGATGTGGCTGGCGCCGACGGTGGAACCCCCGCGGCCGCTTCGAATGCCGCTCCCGCCCCTGCTGGCGGCGCTGGGGCTCGCGCCGGACCTGGTGGGGCGCTGGGCGCCGCCGGTGGTGACCCGCGACACCGACATGATCGTGCCCGTCGCGGGCCTCGCGGCGCTACACGCCCTCCGGCCCGACATGGACGCCCTGGGCGCGCTCGCCACCGCGCATGGGCTCCGCGGGACCTGCGTGGTCTCGCGCGAGACGGCGGAGCCGGGCTCCCGGACGCACTGCCGGTTCTTCGCTCCCCACTACGGCGTGCCGGAGGACATCGTGACGGGCTCCGTGCATTCGCCCCTCGCGCTCTGGCTCGCGGAGGCGGGCGCGCTCCCGCTCACCGGAGGACGCGCGGCCTTCACCGCCGAGCAGGGCGACATCGTGGGCCGGCCGGGGCGCCTGCAGATCGAGGTGGAAGGCGCGGGCACCGCTGCGCCGCGGGTCCGCGTCGGCGGCACGGCGGTCACCGTGCTGAAGGGCACCCTCCACCTGGCGTAGCCTCACGCCGCCGGGTGAGAGGTCAGTCCTGAACCGGCAAAGCGAACAGCGTCGCGGGATCGACGCGGTCGCGCCGCGACTGCACCTGGAAGTGCAGATGCGGGCCGGTGGCGCGGCCCGTCGCGCCCACCGTGCCGAGCGTCTCGCCGCGCGCGATGAAGGCGCCTTCCGTCACGTCGACGCGGTCCAGGTGCATGTAGAGCGTGTAGAGCCCGAGACCGTGGTCGAGGACGACGAGGCGGCCGGCGAAGAAGAAGTCGCCCACCAGGACCACGCGCCCGCGATTGGCCGCCACCACCGGCGTGCCGCGCTCGGCCGACCAGTCCGTACCCGAGTGCGGCATGCGGGGCTTGCCATTGATGACCCGTCGCGAGCCGAAGCCCGAGCCCGGCCCGTCCACCGCCACCGGGCGCGTGAAGCGGCCCTGCCAGAGCCGGTCCGGGGTGATGGTCTCGTACAGCGCTCGGAGACGCGCCGACTCCGCGTTGGCGCGCCGCTCGGCCTCCGGCTCCAGGTCCACCATGTGATCGGGCAGGGTCAGCCGCTGCACGGGAAACGTGCGCGGACGGATCGTGATGGCGCCGGCCTTGGTGCGGGTCACACCCACCCCGTCGATGATGCCCACGCGCCACGACGTCTTGCCCGTCCGCGTCTCGAGATCGATGCCGACCACGGCGGCCCAGTCCTCACCGTAGGGAAAGAAGGCGATCGGCCGGCCGTCGATACTGCCCTCCACCTCGCGCGCGCCCGACGCGCCGGTGACGAGCACGAACGCGATGTCACCCTGGCGAGGCGCGGTGGGCGTGAGGCGGACGGCGAGCGGCGGAGCCGCGGCAGCCGGGGCGGCGACGCCGAGGGCGAAGAACAGCACGAGGCCCATGCCGTGCGCGCGCATGCTCCGATTGTATGCGGGCGCGGCGGTGGGACCCAGAAAGCCGATCAGGTCGATTCGGGGCGCTGCTGGCGCAGGAACTGCTCGATCTCGGCCACGAGGTCGCCGGACGGGGGCAGCTCGTCGCGGGTTGCGGCCGGCGTGGGCGGATCCTCCTCCCCCTCCTCCGGCTTCTTCCGCTCGAGCTTCTTGATGTAGTCGGCGATCTTCGCGTTCTGCGAGACGATCTCCTCGAGGTTCTGCTCGAACTGCTTGGCGGATTCCTCGAGGTCGGAGAGGTCCGCCTCGGTATTGAGCAGCGACAGCACGCGCCGCACCAGCGCCATGGAGGCTTTCGGGTTCTCGATGCCGGAGATGTAGTGCGGGACGTTCGCCCAGAGGCTGGCCGTCGGCATGGCCTGGTCGCGCGCCAGCGTGTTGAGGACGCCGACGATGCCGGTGGGGCCCTCGTAGCGGGTGGGACGGATGCCGAGCCTCGCCGCCAGCTCGGGATCCTGGGCGCCTCCCGACAGCCGCACGGGACGGGTGTGCGGCACCTCGGCCAGCAGCGCGCCCAGCGTCAGGATCAGCGAGGCGCCGGTGCGCCGCGCGAGCTCGAGCACCGCCCCGCAATAGGTGCGCCACTTGAGATGCGGCTCCACCGCCACGCCGACGATGAGGTCGCGGTCGAGCGCCTCGGGCTGGGCCAGGGAGAACTCCGTCACCGGCCAGATGACCTCGCGCTCGGTGGACGAGCCCGCCTTGTAGCGGACGTAGGGACGCGAGAGCCCGAAGTGATAGAACTCCTCGGGATCGATGCTGGCGAACGGGCGCGACGGCCACACCTGGCCGAGGTAGCGGGCGGCCCCGGTGGCCGACTCGGCGGCGTCGTTCCAGCCGGCGAAGGCCATGATGAGCATCGGCCGCCGCAGGCCTTCGGGATTCTCGTGGATGGTCAGAGCGTCGGTCACAGTGACGAGTCCCCTGCTCGGGTTGTTCTGGACTGTGCCTCAGAAGACAGAAGCCCGCAAGGAGAAAAGCGGCCGCCCGGCCTCCGGGACGGTTGCGAGGCCGGGGCCCAGTCGGTATCATAGCGAACGATCGCTGACAGCTCATTCCCACAGGAGGCGTGGTCATGCGCACCCGCATTGTTTCCTCGGCACTCGTGCTCGGCATCGCGGTGATCGGCTTCGGCTGCGCGTCCTCGGAGGAGTGGGCCGAGTGGCGCGCGCACAACAGCCACTTCGCGTCCGACAAGCACATGGGCTTCTCCGTCAAGAACCGCGAGGGCGCGGCCCCGCGCGTGGCGCGGAGCGACATCGACGCCGCGCGCTCGGAAAACTGGTGGGGGAAGGCCATCACGGTCAGCTCCGACCAGATCTTCCAGAACTGACGGGCGGCCTCGCGGTGGCGCGCTGGGTGACGGCCGGATGTCTGGCGCTCGTGCTGGGCGCGGCAGGCGGGCCGGCGCTGGCCGGTCCCATCGACGAGAAGGTCATTCCCCTCGAGCGCTACACGAGCCCGAAGGGTCGCACCCTCGCCGCCGCCCACCGGGCGCAGCTGCTCAAGTATTCGGAGTACGTCTACGGGTGTCTGCCGTGGCTGGACGCCCAGAAGCAGAGCATCGGCTTTCAGCGGCCCAAGTTCGCGGAGAGTGACGACCGCTACTTTTCCACCTGGGTCATCATCGATCAGAAGGAGGACGCGCAGTTCGGCGCGGTGCCCCAAGTAAGGCGCATGTCGGCGATGTTCTCCCGCTTCGGCATGGACCTCACGCGCCGGATGGCGCGCCTCCAGGACATCGTCGGCGACGGGGACGTGCACGGCTTCTCGGTGGTGCTGAGCTGGCTCAAGCCCGGCTCGCTCCGGCCCGGCGTGCAGCCCGTGAACGAGAGTGTGGCGGTGTTCATGGACAAGGCGAGCGTGCTCGCCTATCTGGATGGACGGCTGCCCGCCGCCGAGCTCGCCGGCCGGGTACGCTCGCTGGGCTTCGACGGCCAGAAGGACCTCGGTCCCATCGCCCTCGAGATCTGGGACGACACCTTCATGGCAACGTACCAAGTGCCGAACTACCAGCCGCCCGCCGGAGTCACCTGCTAATCTTGAAGCCATGAAGCGTCCGATCCGCCAGAAGACGCAGTTCTCGCTCATCTATGTGCTCATCGCGGCGGTCGTGCTGTCCGTGGTGCAGAGCTGGCTCGTCGCGCCCCAGACCGTGGACATCCCGATGAGCCGCTTCCTGGCGATGGTGCGCGATGAGAAGGTCGACAAGGTCTACGTCACCGACAAGGAGATCCAGGGCACGCTCAAGCCGGGCGCCCTGCCCGCCCCCGCGCCCCGGCCCGGCGACCGCGTGCGCTCTTTCTTCGGCACCGAGCCCGGCCCCACCCTGTTCAAGACCACGCGCATCCCCGGCGTGGACGACTCGGTGCTGCTGAAGGAGCTGGAGGCACACAAAGTCGAGTTCGCCGGCCGGATCGAGAACACGTTCTGGCGTGATCTCCTCTTCGGCTGGGTGCTGCCGCTGGCAGTGATGGCAGGCATCTGGATCTTCCTCATGCGGCGGATCGGCGGAGGCCCCACCCAGGCGCTGTCCTTCGGGCGGTCCAAGGCCAAGATCTACGACCGCCGGGAGCTCAAGACCACCTTCGCCGACGTGGCCGGGGTGGAGGAGGCCAAGGCCGAGCTCGTCGAGGTGGTGGACTTCCTCAAGAACCCCAAGAAGTATCAGCGCCTCGGCGGCCGCATCCCCAAGGGGGTGCTTCTCGTGGGGCCCCCCGGCACCGGCAAGACGCTCTTGGCCCGGGCGGTGGCCGGCGAGGCCGACGTGCCCTTCTTCTTCCTATCCGGATCCGAGTTCGTCGAGATGTTCGTGGGGGTGGGCGCGGCCCGCGTCCGCGATCTCTTCGAACAGGCCAAGGAAAAGGCGCCGTGCATCATCTTCATCGACGAGCTGGACGCCATCGGCAAGACGCGCGCGGGCGCCACGGGGTTCGTCGGCGGCCACGACGAGCGCGAGCAGACGCTGAACCAGATCCTCGCGGAGATGGACGGCTTCGACTCGTCCAAGGGCGTGATCATCATGGCGGCGACCAACCGCCCCGAGGTGCTCGATCCGGCGCTGCTCCGGGCCGGCCGCTTCGATCGGCAAGTGGTGGTGGACCGCCCCGACGTCAAGGGCCGCGAGGCCATCCTGCGCGTGCATGCGCGCAACGTGCAGCTCGCTCCCGACGTGGACCTCCGCGTTCTGGCCGCCCGCACTCCCGGGATGGCGGGCGCCGATCTCGCCAACCTCATCAACGAAGCGGCCCTCCTCGCCGCGCGGAAGGGCAAGAACGCCGTCGAGATGGCCGATCTCGACGAAGCGGTGGACCGGGTCATCGGCGGGCTCGAGCGGCGCAGCCGGGTGCTCTCCGAGAAGGAGCGCGACATCGTCGCCCATCATGAGATCGGGCACGCGCTGGTGGCGACCTCCCTGCCCAACGCCGATCCCGTCCACAAGGTCACCATCATTCCCCGCGGCGTCGGCGCCCTCGGGGCGACCTACCAGCTTCCCCTCGAGGACCGCTATCTCCTCACGCGGAGCGAGCTGGAGGACCGCATCGCGGTGCTTCTGGGGGGGCGCGCGGCCGAGGAGGTCGTGTACGGCGAGGTCTCCACGGGGGCGCACAACGATCTCGATCGCTCCACCGAGATGGCGCGCCTGATGGTGATGCAGTACGGCATGTCCGAGAAGCTGGGGCCCCTCACCTTCGGAGGCGGCCAGCAGGCGATGTTCCTCAAGGGCTCGGGAATCCCGATGGAGCGCGACTTCGGGGAAGACACCGCGCGGACCATCGACGAGGAAACCCGCTCCATCGTGGACCGTATCTACGATCGCGTGCGTGGGCTCATGACCGCGAAGAAGAGCGTGCTCGTGGCCGCCGCCGCGGAACTGAAGCAGCGTGAAACCATCGAGGGCGACCGGCTACGGGAGCTCCTGGCTGGAGCCGCGGAGGTATCTCGATGATCTCGATACGGCGACGCACCGTGTTCGTCCTCCTGCTCCTCACGACGTCCCTGGGCGCAGCGGCCGGCTGGGCGGCGAGCCAGAGCCAGGCCGAGCGGCCCGCCCCCGCGCCCGCCCCCATCGTGATCGCCAGTGACGGCGCGCGCGTAGTCCCCGCCGCCCTGCCCCTGTCGACGGGCAGTTTCGCGCAGGTGGTGGAGGCAGTGGCCCCCGCCGTCGTCAACATCAACACGTTCGTCACCCGCGGCGGGGGACCCCGCACGCCGGTCGAGGAGTTCTTCGGGGAGGAGTTCTTCCGCCGCTTCTTCGGCGACGCCCCCGAGCGCGAGCAGCCCCAGCAGCGGAGCCTGGGCTCGGGCGTCATCGTGGACGTCTCGGGCATCGCCCTCACCAATGCCCACGTGGTCGAGCGGGCCTCCGACATCGAGGTGGTCACCGCCGATGGCAAGAAGTATCGGGCCAAGGTGGTGGGCACCGACCGGCGTACCGACCTCGCCGTCCTCCGCCTGCAGGGCAGCGGCCCGTTCCGCGCCGCCGCGCTCGGCGACTCCGACCGGCTCCGCGTGGGCGACTGGGTGCTCGCCATCGGCTCGCCGTTCGGACTGCAGCAGACGGTGACCGCCGGCATCATCAGCGCCAAGAGCCGCTCCCTCACCGGCGGCCCGTTCGACGATTTCCTCCAGACCGACACCGCCATCAATCCCGGCAACTCCGGCGGCCCCCTCGTCAACATGAGCGGCGAGGTGGTGGGGATCAACAGCGCCATCTTCACGCGCTCGGGCGGCAATGTCGGCATCGGGTTCGCCATTCCCGTGAACATGGCCAAGCGGATCTACACGGAGCTGGTCGCCAAGGGCAAGGTGACCCGCGGCTGGCTCGGCGTGTCGATCCAGCCCCTCACGCCCGAACTGGCCAAGGGATTCGGGCTCAAGGAGCCCAAGGGCGTCCTGATCTCGGACGTGGTCTCGGAGAGCCCCGCCGAGAAGGCCGGCGTCCAGGCCGGCGACATCATCACCGAGTTCGACGGGAAGAAGCTCGACGGCCCGCAGGATCTGCAGCGCGCGGTGGCGAGCGCGCCGCCCGGCAAGGCCATGCCCATGACGCTCTGGCGCGACAAGGCCACCAAGACGGTGGAGATCCGCATCGGCGAGACCCCCGACGACAACGTGGCGCTGAAGTCCGGCAGCCGCGGCAAGAGCCTCCTCGGCCTCGACGTGCGGCCGATCACGCCGGAGATCGCGCGCCAGCTCAACCTGCGCAGCACCGAGGGCGTGGTGGTGACCCGCGTGGACGACGACAGCGCCGCCGCCGAGGCGGGGCTGCAGCGCGGCGACGTGATCCGCGAGGTGAACCGGCAGCGCGTGCGGAGCCTCCAGGAATTCGAGCGCATCACCAAGGACGTGAAGGAGGGCGACCGCATCACAGTGCTCCTCCAGCGCGGGCCCCAGGCGCTCTACGTGGCGTTCACCGTCGCCCGCGGGTAGCCCCCCCCCGCCCGTATAATCAGGGACGTGGCCATCGAGGGGGCCATCGCCATCAACGCTGCGATCGTCGGCCAGCAGCCGACAGGATTGGGGTACTACGCCCTTCACCTCATCTCGGCCCTGGCGTCACTCGGCGAGCGGCTCGTGGTGTACACGTCGCGGCCCGAGCTCATCGCGAGCCCGCGCACGATCGTGAAGCCGGTGTCGCCCGCCATGCGGCCCGAGCTGGGCGCCCGGGGTCATCTTCTTCGCCTTCTATGGGTTCAGACAGGCCTGCGCGCGCGCGTGCGACGCGAGCGTCCGCGCGTCCTCCTGAACCTGATGCCCGAGGGGCTGCTCGCGCCTGGGCTTCCCCAGGTGACCACCGTGCACGACGTCCTGCCACTGCTATATCCCTCGGCGTACCCGCGGCAGCAGTATTACTTCCGGTACTACGTACCGGCGGTGCTCCGCGCCTCCCAGGCCGTGATCGTGAGCTCCGAGAGCACTCGCGGTGACCTGCTCCGGTTCTACGACGTGCCGGCCGAGAAGGTCCATGTCGTGCTGCCGGGATACGACCCCGGACACTTCGGCCCAGCGCAGCCGGTGCCCCCGTCTGACGGGGAGCCATATCTGCTCTACGTCGGCAACGTGATGCCGCACAAAAACCTGGTCCGCCTCGTCGAGGCCTTTGCCATCGTGGCGCGCCAGCTTCCCGTCCGGCTGGTACTGAGAGGATGGGGTCGGGCCCGGCACGTCAATCTCCTCGGGGAGCGCATCGGCGCACTCGGCGTCGGGGCCCGAATAGACTGGCGCCCCTATGCCGGAGACGACGAGTTGGTCGCCCTCTACCGGGGTGCCCGGGCCCTCGTTCTCCCCTCCCTCCACGAGGGCTTCGGCCTCACCGCGCTGGAGGCGATGGCCTGCGGCACGCCGGTCGTCGCCGCCGGCGTCTCCTCCATTCCGGAGGTCGTCGGCGACGCCGCATTGCTCGTCGACCCGCTCGACCCCGCGTCCATCGCGAGCGGGATCTGCCGGATCTTCACCGATGATAGGCTCCACAAGGACTTGCGCGAGCGCGGGCTCGAGCGCGCGGGGCATTTTTCCTGGGCGGCGACGGCGCGCGGCGTGCAGCAGGTGGCGGCACGAGCCGTTGCCGCTCGATTATGACGCGGCTCCGCCGGCAGCGGCAGGACCGGGACGACTGGCCTCCCCTGGTTCCCTAGTGGCCGGTGCTCACCGAACCGGGCAAGCACTTCGGCGGATGGCACCGAGCTGGGCCTGCCCCAGGGCTGCGAGGCCGCCCACGGCTTCGGCTGCAAGTCTTGCCGAAGCGAAATTGCTTCCCCTCTTTCCGCTGACGCTTTCGTCGCGGGCGTCGGCCAGCACACCTCAATCGAGGTGAACACCCGAAACACCGGTGGTACACTGATCGCGTTCCTGAGCGGGTCTGGCGAACTGCACGCTGGCCATGTGCGGGTGAATGCTTCGGCCCAACCAACGTGAGCCCGAGGAGACACATCCGATGAGAATCCTGGTCACTGGCGGGTCTGGATACGTAGGAAGCGTGCTCGTTCCGCACCTCCTCTCGCAAGGCCACAAGGTCCGGGTCTTCGACAGCCTCATGTACGGCGGTAGAGGGCTTCTCCCGTGCTTCGCCTATTCGGGGTTCGACTTCGTCAAGGGAAGTGTCCTCGATGAACCGAAGCTAAAGGGGGCGCTGAAAGATACCGACGCCGTCATCCACCTGGCCGCCATCGTCGGCTATCCGGCCTGCAAGCGCGACCCCCGTCTGGCGCAGGAGACTAACCTGGAGGGTACCAGGCTGCTCGAACGCTTGCGGTCCAAGGACCAGCCGATCCTCTTCGCCTCGACCGGCAGCAACTACGGGGCGGTCGTGGGCAGCATCTGCACCGAAGAGACCCCTCTGAACCCCCTCTCCGAGTATGGCGTCACGAAGACGGCGGCAGAGCGCCTTCTCCTGGACGCCGGCAATGTGGTCTGTTACCGGTTCGCCACGGCCTTCGGGGTGTCGAGCCGGATGCGCTTCGATCTCCTCGTCAACGACTTCGTCTACCAGGCCAAGATCAATAAGGACCTCATTATCTACGAGCGGAGTTTCAAGCGGACGTTCATCCACGTCCGCGACATGGCCCGGGCCTTCGCGTTTGCGCTCGACAACTGCGCGGCCATGCGAGACGACGTCTACAACGTCGGCTCCGAAGAAATGAACTACAACAAAGAGGACGTCGCGCTCCTCATCAAGAAGAAGGTTGACTACTATCTGCACTTCGCGGAGATCGGCAAAGACGAGGATCAGCGTAACTATGAGGTCTCCTACGCCAAGATCCGGGGCAAGGGGTTCAAGACCGAGATCGACATGGAGACCGGCGTCGACGAGCTCATCCAGGCCGCGGACATGCTGGTGCTCCGGAACGAGTTCTCCAACGTATAGGCTGGAGGACACCATGGACTTCTGGGCCGACAAGCGTGTGCTGATCACGGGTGGATCGGGCTTCCTGGGTAGCCAGGTGGTGGCTCGGCTTCGGGGGCGCGTGAAGGAGCTCGGCGCTCCGCGCAGCCGTGAGTACAATCTCGTCCGGTTCGAAGACTGCGAGCGCTGCCTGCAAGATTTCCAACCCGACATCCTCGTTCACAGCGCCGCCTTCTACGGCGGCATCTGGATCAACCAGCTCTACCCGGGTCGGATCTACTACGAGAACCTCGTCATGGGCGCCAACGTGATGGAGGCCGCCCGGCTAGCCGGCGTGAAGAAGGTGGTGCAGATCGGCACCGCGTGCTCCTATCCGGGCTACCTCGAGAACCTCCTCAAGGAAGAGAATTTCTGGGATGGCCCGCCCCACGAGACCGTGTGGAACTACGGGCTCACCAAGAAGATGATGTCCGTGCAGGGCTGGGCCTACAAGAAGCAGTACGGGATGGACTCGATCCATCTGATCCTGACCAACCTCTATGGTCCCGGTGACAGCTACAATCCCGATCGCTCGCATGTGGGCGCCGCGCTGGTCCGGAAATTCGTGGAGGCCGTGCTGGACAGCCGACCGACAGTAGAAGTGTGGGGCACGGGCAAGCCGGTGCGTGAATTCATGTACGTGGAGGACTGTGCGGATGCGATCTTGCTGGCAGCGGAGCGATACAACGATCTGATGCCCATGAACATCGCTCCTGGTGCTGGCACGTCGATCCGAGAGCTGGCGGAGCTGATCCAGGATCTGACCGGGTTCAAAGGCCGGATCGAATGGAATACGAGCAAGCCCGACGGCCAGATGGTGAAAGTGCTCGACGCCACGCGGATGAAGCAGCACCTTGGCTGGACGCCGCCCACCTCGCTCCGGGATGGGCTGGCGAAGACCATCGCGTGGTACCGGGCCAACAAGGTCGAGGCGGACAAGAGATTCTGAGCGCGACCATGGCGTCAACGTGGGATCTGGCCGTCGTTGGCATCGGGAATATGGGCGTCAGCGTGCTGGGCGCCTTCCTCACGAAGGGTCGCCGGTGCCTGGCCGTGGACATCGATGCCCAGAAGGTCTCCGAGATGTCGCGTGGTCGCTCGGTGGTCCCCGAGCACGGCGCCGACATCCTGTTCGCGCAGGCGGTGGCCGAGGGCCGACTCGCAGCGAGTACCGAGCTATCACGGGTCGCCGAGGCTTCTTGCATCTTTGTGGGGGTCCAGACCCCAGCCCACGGCGACCATTGTGACTACTCGATCCTCCAGCGTGTGCTGAGGGACCTTGGCAAGTGCGCCGCCCAAGGGCGAGCGATCGTGGTGGGGAGCACGGTGTTCCCAGGCGGCATCCGCGAGTACCTCGTCCCCGAGCTCGCCGCGCGGCCCGATCTCCATCTGATCTACGAGCCCGTGTTCCTCCGGGCGGGGTTCGGCATCGAGGATTATCTCAAGCCGGGCAAGTTCCTCTTCGGGCTGGCAGATCCGACCCAGGTGCCGGAGGCGGTGCGGTCGCTCTTCGCGGGCGTCGTGGAAGCGGAGCCCAGGTTCGTCACCTGGGAAGAGGCGGAGTGGATCAAGATGGTCCACAACGCCTGGATGGGCGTCAAGATCACGTTCGCCAACGAGATCGATCAGCTCTGCCGTGCCTTCAATGCCGACACGCGCCAGGTCTTGAAGATTGCCTTCGAAGAGAACGCACGAGGGCGCCTGATGACGCTCTCGCACATGATGCCCGGGCCGCCCTACTCGGGGCCGTGCCTGCCCAAGGACGCGGCCGTGCTGGGCGGCCTCGTCGGCGAGCACGCGCCGAAGTGGATGCACTCCGAAGGCATCTGCCATGCTCTGCGCACGAGCAACGAGCAGTACACCGAGGCACTGGTGGAGGAGTGGCTCACGCGCGGGCGAGAGTCGGGTAAGCCCTTGGGCATCGTCGGGACGAGCTTCCGGCCGGACTTCAACGAGATGCGCTTCTCCCTCGCCCTCCCCTTCATCCGGCGCGCCCAGCATGAGGGGCTGACCGTCCTCGGCTACGACCCCGCGTTCGAGGGGATCGGCTGGTCGGAGTACCTCCTCGCCTGCCGCGGCGACCGGGAGCTGGAGCAACTTTTCGAGACGGTGCGGTATCCGTTGGATACGGTGTGGAAACAGGCGGGGGCTCTGCTGCTCAACCGGCGCTTGTCCCGCGAAGAGATTGCATGCGTGAAGCATCTCCCACGTCCCTATCTGGTGGACCTCTACCAGAACGACTGGCAGTGAGGGCACCTAACACCCGTCCATCCAGTTCTCCCGGCATCGTGGTCGCCCACCCCCATCTGCCAGACGTCAGCGGCCTGCTCCTGACGTATCGCCTGTTCGTCTACCGCGCGGTGCTGCTCGCCGTCACCAGGATCGAGCTGGGGAAGCGCTACGCCGGATCCTTCCTCGGCCCTCTCTGGTATCCGATCTACTGGGCGGCGCTTCTCGGCATGTACTGCTTCGTCTACATCGTGGTGTTCCGACAGCGCATCCCCGAGTTCGGCAACTTCGGCTACATCCTCTTCATCTTCTCCGGCTTGATTCCGTACTTCGGTGTGAGTGACGCAATCGGGAACGGCGCGGGAAGCATTCGCGGCAACATGGCGGTCGTTCGCAATGCGATCTTTCCGGTCGACCTGATACCGGCCAAGGTCGTCCTCGTGGCCTTGGCCAGCCAGGCCGTGGCCGTCGGGTTCCTGGTGATCCTGGCGATCGCGGGGGGCTTTGGCGGCTGGCATCTCCTGTACCTCCCGGTCCCATTCGTCGGAGAGTTCCTCCTCGTACTGGGCGTGGTGTGGGCTCTCTCGGCGATCACGGTGGTCGTGCCGGACATCCAGCAGGTCACCAGCCTGCTCCTCTGGCTATTCCTCTTCATCTCGCCCGTCGGCTTCAAGCCCGATCAAGTGCCGGCCGGATTCCAGTGGATCGTCTACGTCAACCCGCTCACGTACCTGATCGAGGAGTTTCGCTTCGCATTGCTCGGCATCCGAACGATCGACCTGACGACGAGCCTGTTGGGCTTCGGCCTCTTCTCCATTGCGTTCTTGCTCATCGGGGCGGCGATCTTTCGCCGACTCATGGTGGCGTTCGGTGACTACCAGTAGCCGCCCCACGATCCGGGCGGAGCACCTGAGCAAGGTGTACCGTCTCTACCAGAAGCCGTTCTTCCGGTTCCTTGACCTCTTCAGCCTCTGTCCAACCGGCCCGCGCTACTACACGGAGCACTCGGCGGTTGACCGGGTGGACTTCCGGATTGCACCGGGCGAGAAGGTCGCCATCATCGGTCGTAATGGCGCGGGTAAATCGACGTTGCTGCGGATGATCTCCGGACTCCTCCGGCCGACCTCTGGGCTCATCGAAGTGAACGGAACCGTGAGGGCGCTGCTCGACATCGGCAGCGGCTTCTACCCGGATTTCACCGGACGTGAAAACGCCTTGTCGGCGCTCGCGTACCAAGGTGTCGTGGGCCGCACCGCGCACGAGAAACTCGAGGAGATCATCGAGTTTGCCGAGCTCGAGGAGTACATCGACCAGCCCATGCGGACCTACTCCACGGGAATGATGATGCGGCTGATGTTCTCCACCGCCACCTGCGTCGAGCCCGACATCCTGATCGCGGACGAGGTCCTCGGGGTCGGCGACGCCTACTTCGGCCAGAAGAGCTTCGCGCGCGTGAAGCGACTTGTCCAGGCGCGCGGAACGACCTTCCTTCTCGTCACTCACAGCATCTACGCGGCCCTGGAGGTGTGCGAGCGGTTCATCTGGCTCGACCAAGGCCGGATCATGCTGGATGGTCACGGCACCGACGTCGTCAGTGCTTACGAGCAGGCGATCAAGGAGCAGGACGAGCGGAGGCAGCATCGTGCGCAGGTGCGGGCGGCGGCGGCGGAGCTCTCGGTTGAGAGACCTAACGGGCTCACCGTTCGATTCGCGGCCCGCGACACCAATAGTCCTGAGGGGCCATTCTACCTGGCCCGGCTTTCCGGCCTGTGGACGGACGGCCGACGGCTCGAGTGCACGCTGGATGCCGCTGCGGCGGGTGCGACGTTTCGAGTCCTTCCTGCCGGCTCCGTGGCGGCGACGACTCACCTCGGGCGACCCTGCCTGGTTCTTCGAGAGTACGGAGACATCTTCCACAAGCTCGACTGCTGGCTCGCGCTCAGCGATGGGCGTGGGATGCCAGACCGACTGGAGATCGAATACGCCTTCGAAGGCTCGCAGGCCATGATCGTGTCTGCCCACCGGACCGGGAATGCCTTCGTGGACGTCGTATCACTCGAGCCGGCGTCGGCGGGGGCATGGCGCGAGATCACGGCCGAGCTTCCACGGCTTTCGGATGTGGCCCTGGGTGTCGGGCCAAAGCGGCGCACGTTCGGCCGTTACGGCACGGCGGATGTGACAATCGAAGAGCTACGCGTCCTCGATGACACAGGGGAGCCGTCACTTCTGCTTCGCCACGGCCGAGCGATGCGGATCGAGATCGACTACCTCGTGCGTAACCCCTCAGGGGTGGGCGAAGTGGTCGCGGCGGCCGGAATGCACCGAGACGGCTACCTCCCGATCACGTTCAGCGCTTCAGCACCGTTCGTGCCTGGCGCAGGAGGTGGGACGATCACGTTGTCCATCGACAACCTGCGGCTTACGAACGGCGAGTACGTGCTGGGGATAGCGCTGATACGCCCGAGCATGATGCGCTCGAGTATTTTCTTCAGCATGAGCCCGGATGTGTTCGACCATCGTCCCCGCGCCGTCACCTTCGGCGTAGTCGGCGACGAACAGGTGCTCAGCGGATGGGCTTACGTGCAAGAAGCCAAGTGGGCGGTTCGGTCGGAGAGGGGTTGACGTGAAGCTCGCGAAGCTCTTTCGCCGCGGTTCGGCGAGTCCCAAGAATCCGATCGTCACCAGAGTTCCCGGACACCAAAACGTCGAGCTGATCTCCTACTACGATCAGTTCCTCGGGTACTATGAGAATTGTGAGCCCGAAACGAAGCGTTGGTTCGTCGAGCACGCGAAGCCGGACTGGGTGATCCTCGACTGTGGCGCCAACATCGGATACTACTCCATTCTCTTCTCGCGCCTGTGTCCACAGGGGCATGTATACGCCTTCGAGCCGACGGACACTGCCGACATGCTGATGGACAATCTCGTGCACTCCGATGCCCTGCACAATGTCGAGATCGTCCGCTGCGCGCTGGGAGCGGCTAACGGCGAATTCGAGGATTCGATCTTTCGGATCTGGGGCGAAGCGGCGGAGCGTCGCGCCTATCCGTTCATGACGATCGACGCCTTCGTGGTCGAGCGGGGGCTTCGGGTCGATGCGATCAAGATCGATGTGGACTCGTTCGACTTGGAAGTCATCCGGGGAGCGCGGCAGACGTTGCTGGAGCAGGATCCGTTCGTCATGGTGGAGCTGAATCACGCCTTGAGCCAGCGCCAACAGTCCGTGCCGCAGGCCTTCGAGTTCATGATCGAGCTGGGGTACCGGGAGTGCGAATCGTACGACTACGACAACTTCCTGTTCAAGCGTGGTGCGGCCAGCCGCCCATCGGGCCGCGAGCTCATCGTCAGGTTCCCCACCCCATGATCGACAGCACGCTCAGGCGTATCCGCGCCGCGGTTTCGGACTGGGGCCGCGGGCCTTCGACGAGACGGACCGTCTGCTGGGGGACACTCAGCGATGCGGCGCGGTTGGGCGCTCCAACGGGGACCCGTTCCTGGGCGCACGCGTGGATACGGGCGCACATGGAGCAGATGCCGATCGAGAGGTTGGCCGTCGTGGATGCCGGCTCCGGCATGTCGAACCCCCTGCTGGACTGGTACCGGCCTCGCGCCCGTCACGTCTACCTGGTCGAGTTCCTGGCCACGCCCGGGACGACCGGCAATACGACGGTGCTTCGCGCTGACTTGGAGGACGGGCTCCCGCTGCCGGACGAGTCCGCGGACGTCGTCACCAGCGCGAGCAGCATCGAGCATCTCTCGCGGGCGGGGCAGCTGCGGTTCCTGACTGAAGCCCAGAGGATTCTGCGACCCGGAGGCGTGGTGGTCGTGACGATCAGCTACATCTTCGGCCTGGACGACCGCGCGCTGAGCATCCTGTCGCGGGATCCGGCCTTGATCAGGACGGGATGTACGATCTGCGCAAGACTGGATCTGCGCGCGATGCTCGCGGCGGCACCGCGTCTGGCTTGCCCCGAGGCACCGCGGTGGGAGCTCTTCCCGGGGTTCGGCGGCTTCGATGAGCGCACGATCCTGAGCCACAAGGACGTGATTTTCGATCGGGTCGGCAGCTACGCGGATGTCCGCTGTCTCCCGGAGACAGATGGCCTGGAGCTCAAGTGGGCCGAGATCGGCCTGTATCTCGTAAAGCTCCAGGCGTGAGCACGCCAAGCGCGGAGGAGGAGCAAGGACGTGTTTGACTGGTCCCGTGGAGAGCTTCTGAAGGCCATGCAACGGGCGAAGATACCGCATGCGACCTACGACCCGATGCTGAAGGGCTTCGCCTATGCGTGGACACAGAGCGTCCTTCGTTTCGAGCGAGGGGCCAGGGTGCTGGACGTCGGCTGCAGCGCATCGCCCTACTACATCGATGACCTCCGCCGGCTCTACGGTATCGAGGCGCACGGGATGGACAAGAGCATCGAGGCCAAGAACGTCCGGGAGATCTATCGGATCACGCCGGAGGCCGAGTTGAGGCGGGAGACGCTCAGCTGGGGGCTGACGGACGACACCGCGCAGCGATTCCCGGAGGTCACGCTCCACGACGCGTTCGCCGGCGAAGGCAAAGGTCCTGCGGAGTTCTTCGATGCCGTGGTCTCGATCTCGACGCTGGAGCACGTGTACGATAAGATCAAGCCGGTCACGCGGGGCAACATGTATCCCCACTACGGGGCGCTCGAGGACATGGCCCGCATGGTTAAGCCGGGTGGCATCCTCGCCTTCACCTATGACTTCCTCCTCTGCTATCCCTTCAATCCCGGCTGGAGCCCGTTGGCGGACTATGAGTACTTGCTGAGCTTGGGGCTCACCCCATGCAACTGGAAGCGCGGTCCCATCAGCGAGACTTTCATCTACAACTACGCGGATTCCCTGTTCGTACAGGCGGACATGGTCCTGTCGTTCTCAGACCGGCTTTATCGGATTGCCATCGTGTGTTTTGCCTTCCAAAAGCAAGTGGAGCAAGGCGTGACCGTTCTCGCCTCGTACGCTCCCCGGGCGGAGCTCCGCCCATTCGTCGAGCACGGCCCCGTCGAGCATCCGGTCTATGGGCAGGATTGAGGGAACGGCTCGAGTGGACGGTGACGTGCGGCGGGCGAACGAATGACACCCCTGCTCAGCGTCGTCCTCGTCGGCCGGAACGACGACTTCGGCGGCGACTTCAATGGCCGGATGTTCGCAGCCGCCGAGTTCAACCACCGCAATCTCGAGGCTGCCCGCATCGCGCACGAGTACGTCCTCGTCGAGTGGAACCCCCTGCCTGGCAAGCCATACCTGGCGACCCTCATCGGCGACAGGCTGCCGTGGTGGCATCGCCGGTACGTGATCGATCCCAAGTGGCACGAGCGCTTGTCGGTCAACCCGAAGCTGGTGTTCATGGAGTTCTTCGCCAAGAACGTGGCGATCCGGAGGGCCCGGGGCCGCTTTGTCCTCACGACGAACACCGATATCTGGCTGTCGCGGGGGGTGCTGGAGGCCCTACCGCGCCTGCGGGAGCGGATCCTGTACCGAGCGATCCGGGTGGATCTCAAGCGCGAGGTGGGATACGAGGGCATGACGCACGGAATCCTGGAGCACCCGGAAGCCTTTCTCCGGACGAACGTGTTGAGCCCGGGATACTACTCGAACGCCTCGGGCGACTTCCTGATGCTCGACGGGGACACGTACCGGGAGTTGAGGGGATTCAACGAGGTGTACCGTCAGGCGAAGATTCACAAGGACTCGAACTTCTGCGTCCATGCCACCGTCCGAGGGTTGACGCCGGAGGTGATCGGCACGGTGTATCACCTCGACCACGAGTCGTCATGGAACAACGTCATGCACATCTACTTGGCGAACACCAACATGTCGCACGTGGGGCCGCCGAGCTGGGACTGGGAAAAGGACTACGAGAACCCACCGGAGTGGGGGCTGGCTGATGCCGTCGAGGAGACCATGGACGATGGCGTTGTGTATCTGAGGATGCGGTGACCGGAGACAGCCCGCATCAGATCCTCGTCGTCGTTCGGGCAAGCCCGGTGCGCGAGCGCACTGCCGGGCTGCTCGAGAGCATCACATCGCAAAAGGCTCCTGGTCTCGCGAAGGTTGTGGTGCTATCGCAGCGCGCCGCGTTCCCCGGGCATGAGTTCCGGTACGATCAGATCGAACAGATCACCGCCGAGTCGGACTGGATGACCCAGGTTCGCGGGCTGGCGATGGCGTCCGGCTGCCGCTGGCTGGTCCTGCCCTCCACGGTGGACCGCTATCTTCCCGGGGCGTTCGACGCGGTGGTGGGGCTCGGCGCCGGTGAGGGCCAGACGGTCGTCGGCGCCTGCCAGATCCTGCAGGACGGACGCCCGCTACGCGTCGGCCCGGATCCGTTTCGCTTCGACTACTTCGCGCTGCTGTCCGGCTTCAACTACGTTGCCCCCGGCGCGACCTTCATCGACATTCGGCGGTGTCTTGCCTCCGGTGGCTTCAACCCGAGGTTTCCCACCACCTTCACGTACGAGTACCTCTTGCGCACCGGCGCCGCCCACGGTGTGGAGTGCTGCGCGGGAGCCCTCCTCGAGACCGAAGCGGATCCCTTTCCGGGGGTTCCTTCGGAGTGGGCGTCCCTCTACGCCAGCGAAGCGCTCGCCGTCACGCTCGGCTATAACCCGTCCTTCGTGACGCCCGGCGCCATCCTTGGACTGTTGGCCGTCCTTGCCGATCACGTCGAGCCATACGCTCCGTCGGGCTTCTACCACGATCAGGTCGTGGGCCGATTGTCGGCGAGCGGACCTCTTCTGAAGAGCTTGTATCTCGAGCGGCTAACCGGTCGGGCGTCGATAGCCGCGCAGCCTCCCATGATCCAGCGAGGCCTCCGTGCTCGCATCAAGGCCGTCACGCCGACTCCGGCATGGAATACCCTCCGGCGCGCCAAGCGTGCGTGGACGGCGTTCCGAAACCCGCTCCCCTGATGACACCGCCGCCTTCCGTCTCCGTCGTGATGCCCTCGCTCAACCAGGCAGGGTTCATTCGCCAGTCCATCGAGAGTGTGCTTCGCCAGGAGTACGGCGGCGCGATCGAGCTCATCGTTGTCGACGGTCGATCGACGGACGGCACGATCGAGATCCTCCGCAGCTACGGTCAGCGCATCCGCTGGGTGTCCGAGCCCGACGGAGGCCAGACGCCCGCCATCAACAAGGGCTTCCGGATGGCGACCGGAGAGATCATCGGCTGGCTGAACGCGGACGACCTGTACCTGCCGGGCGCCGTGAGGGCTGGGGTGGTCTACCTGGAAGCACACCGGGACATCGACCTCGTCTACGGCGACGCCGACCACATCGACGGCGCCGGCGCGGTCGTCGCTCCGTACCCGACCGAGTCGTTCAGCCTGGCGCGGCTACGCGAGACGTGCTTCATCTGTCAGCCGGCAGTCTTCTTCCGCCGTCGCATCTTCGATCGGGTCGGGTTTCTCGATGAGCACTACAACTCGTCCATGGACTACGAGTACTGGGTACGCATCGCCCGGCATGGGAGTATCGCGTACCACCCGGTCCGCCTCGCGCAGTCGCGACTTCATCCAGGTGCGAAGACTTCGCGCCTGCGGTTGGAGCACCAGCGTCTTTCCATCGAGCTGGTAAAGCAGCACTTCGGGAGCGTACCGCCGTCGTGGCTCTGTGCGTACGCGGGAGCCGTTGTCGAGCGTTGGCTGCCCCGGCGCACGCGCTGGCAACGGGCATGCTTTCTTGCCGCGGTGACGCTGGTCTCGGTGTGGGAATCGCTCCGGGTGAACCATGGCGTTCCCAAGGGGGCCGTGCGTGCCTGGCGGCAGTGGCTGGGCCGTGCCCGGCATCGAAGGGAAGCGTCGGGCTGACATGGAAGGCGCGGCCGCGTACACGCCGGCGGTGACCTACATCGCCGAGATCGCTCGCGCCAGCGAGTTCACGCTCGTGGACATCGGCTGCAGCGGCGGGATCGATCCGGTCTGGAGGCGTTTCGGCCCGCGCCTACGTGCGATCGCCATTGACCCGAATCTCTCCGAGATCGAGCGCCTCGCCACCACCGAGACGCATCCCAACGTGCGCTACGTCGCCGGCTTTGCGGGGCTGCCACCGGAACATCCCTTCGCCAGGCAGAAGCATGGACGAAGCGATTGGGGCCGCAACCCGTGGGACCGCTTGAGCGCGGCGAAGTCGCTGGCGATCATGAAGTCTCGCCAGCTCTCCGTGTCGGAGAAGACGGCGGCGAATCTCTGGCCGGACATGGAGCTGGCCGACACCGGCAAGGTGATCGTGGTCCCCGAGTATCTTCGCGAGAACGGCTTCGTTAGTGTCGACTTCCTCAAGATCGACATCGATGGGAAGGACTTCGACGTCCTGAATTCCTTCGACTCGGCGCTGGACGACCTCCGGGTCCTTGGTCTCGGGCTGGAGGTCAATTTCCACGGGTCGGTATTGGAGACCGACCACACGTTTCACAACACCGATCGCTTCATGAAGGCGCAGGGGTTCGAGCTTGTCAACTTGACCGTCCGGCGATACTCGCTGGCGGCCCTGCCCAGCAAGTATCTCTTCGACCTCCCGGCCCAGACCGAGTTCGGGCGGCCGCTGCAGGGGGATGCGCTCTACGTCAGGGACCTGGCGAGTCCCGAATACGAGGAGTTCGCGGCCGGGCTCCCGTCCGTGAAATTGCTGAACCTGGTCTGCATATTCTCGGCTTTCAACTTGCCGGACTGCGCGGCCGAGGTCGCCCAGCGTTACCGGCAGCGACTTTCTCGCGTGTGCGATGTGGATCACGTCCTCGACCTGCTCACCGAGCAGGCACAGGGGGCAGCCGAGAAGCCCTCCTCCTATCGGGAGTACATGGAGCGGTTCGAGGCTCAGGACCCGATGTTCTACCCCGCGGGCTCGATTGCCGCGGGCTCGAAGACTCCAGCCGCGTGGACGCCCCGAACCGATGACGTGAAGTCCGGAATCCGCGGGCGGCTGCCTCAATCCCTCGTCCCCGTTCTGCGGCGCTTGAAGCGCGCATGGCGCGTATTCCGGCAGCCATGATGACGACCATGAGCGACCAAGGCCCGATCGACGGAGACCGGGAGAAGGTGGCTTCCCGATGGGGTGAGGAGCCGGACGCCGCTGTCAACTGGGCGACGATCCCGTATGTGAACCGTCGCGCCGCCGAGATGATCGGCGCCGATCCGGCGAGGGGCTTCTGGGTTCACATGCTCGACCTGTACAGCGATCCCCGCCGCCCCCTGAACCGTGTCCTCAGTCTCGCCTGCGGACACGGGCATCAGGAGCGGACTCTCGCGAAATACAGGCAGTTCCGCGTGTGCGATGCCCTCGATATTTCCGAGACCGCGCTCGAAAACGCGCGTCGCCTGGCGGAGGCCGAGGGCCTCCGCCACATCAACTACGAGTGCCACGATCTCAACGAGTTGAAGCTTTCCCACACATACGACGCCGTCATCGCGGGCGGGATCCACCACATCAAGAACCTCGAGCACCTCTTCGAGGAGATCAAGCGCTCGCTGGCGCCGGGCGGATTCTTCTTGATGTACGAGTACATCGGGCCTTCGCAATGCCAACCGACGGCCCGGCAGCTCGAGGCGATCAACGCGTGCATCCGACTCCTGCCTAAGAAGTACCGCGTGAGGATCTCAGCTCAGCGAAGACTCGGGGTGACGACGCCAGAGGAAGCCCTCGCCCTTCTCGAATCCCCCGACTTCCGCCCGCCTGAGCCCCAGGAGCAGCCTCCCGTCCCCGCCTCCGACGCACCACGTGAGGGAAGCGCGCCCCTCGACGCCGCGACGGGTAATGGGACCACTGTCACGGCCGAGCCTGAGGCGCCCCCAAAGAAGGGGCTTGCCCGCGCGCTCTACCTGCTTCATCGCGCGGCGCTTGCCATCCGCCGGGGCGACCTTCGTTACCGGCTCAAGGCATACGTCCTCCGCGGGTTACAAGAGCCGACGCCACCGCCGCCCGCGCCGATAGAACCCGCGGCAGTGGAATCCGCGCCGATCGCACCAGCGCCGGAATGGATCGCCGACGATCTCCCCGAGGAATATTTCTGGACGAAGTTCGTGCCCATGACCCGGGAGCAATGGAGTGCGGTCGATCCATCGGAGTCCGTGCGCTCTGACGAGATAATCTCCCTTCTCAGGAAGTCCTTCAGCACGGTCGATGTCCGGTACACGGGCGGGTCAATCATGCAATTCACGCTCTATGACATTGCTGGCAACTTCTACGCAGACACCGAGGAGACTCGTGACATCCTCGACATGCTCTTCAAGATCGAGGAGGTACTCTTGAAGCACGACGATGTGCCCCACGACTACGCTGTGATCGTGGCGAAGAATGACTAGCCGGGTCGCCGTTCGGAGCGTCGCGACCTCTGTCCGCGGTATCGAAGACTTGCTGAGATGCCCGCGGACCGGACACGACATGCGCCGAATCGAGAGCGCCTACGTCAGCGCGGGAGATCCGAACGTCATTTTCCCGATCGAGGACGGAATCGTCCGGGCCTTCCTCCCCCACGAGCCCGTGGCGGGAGATGTCACCGAGGTCATGAAGACCTTCTACGAAGAGAATCCCTTTCCGAACTACGAGGGTGCCGACGACGTCGGTTCGCTCATCGAGAAGAGCATGGCGCGGGGCTTTCCCGAGATGCTGAACCGTTCGATCCGACCGAACGCATCGGTGCTCGAGGTGGGCTGCGGGACCGGGCAGCTCGGCAACTTCCTGAGCATCTCGGGACGGCGGGTCCTGTCCGCGGACGCCTGCCTGAACTCGTTGCGTCTGGCGCAGCGCTTCAAGCAAACGAACGGGCTCGAGGGCGTTACGTTCGCCCAGATGAATCTGTTCCGCCTTCCCCTGCGGCCGGCGCGCTTCGATATCGTCATCTGTACCGGCGTGCTGCATCACACGGCGGAGCCCCGGCGCGGCTTCATGGGGCTGGTGCCCCTCATCAAGCCGGGCGGGCACGTGCTGGTGGGCCTGTACAACCGCTACGGCCGACTCAAGACGCGGGTCCGGCGCGAGCTGGCCAAGATACTCGGCGAGCGGGTGGCGGGACTCGATCCCTACATCAACAAGTACCGTATCACGCGCGACAAGCGCCGCGCGTGGTTCATGGATCAGTACAAAAATCCGCACGAGTCGCTGCACACCCTCGACCAGGTACTACACTGGTTCGACGAAGCCGGAATCCGCTTCGTGCGCGCGCTGCCGAGTACCGTGCTGGGGTCTCGCTTTTCGCTCGATTACCGCCACTCCCTCTTCGACGGGGAGCCGCGCGGATCGCACCTGGATCGTCTCTTCAGCCAGTTGCAGCAGATGGTGGAGGACACGGAAGGGGGGCTGTTCGTCGTGATCGGGCGGAAGGATGACTCGAGGTAAGAAGCTCGTCTTCGCCACGGTGACCTTCGTCGTCGTCCTCGTGGCGGTCGAGGCGGTGGCGCAAGTTGTCTGGTGGTGGCTCGAGTCGCGGGCATTCGCGCGGACCACCAAGCGGGGCGAGGCAATTCTGCGGAACGACGCCATCAACTTCGCGAAGGTCGCTGACGGCCACTACGGGTATGTTCTCAGGCCGGGATTCGCTCGCGGTGGGCTGGTTGTCAATTCACAGGGGTTCGCCCAGCGAGAGCCGGTGGCAATGGAGCGAAGCCCGGGGACCCTGCGGCTGATCGCGATGGGTGAGTCGACGACGCAGGGACACGACGTCGACACCGGGAACTATCCCGCGTATCTCCGGAAGCTGCTGAAGGTGAACGGACGGGGCTTCTCGGAGGTGGACGTACTGAATGCGGGAGTGCCTGGCTGGGTGAGCGACCAGATCGCGCTGCGTGCAAAACGAGAGCTCGCCGCCTACAAGCCGGATATCGTGGTCCTCTACGCCGGCTGGAATGACTTTCAGTCCTACGATCCGTATGGCCCCCCGCCCACAGAGTCATACTTTCAGACCGCCTACGGCGCGAGGCAGATTAGCAACAGGCTGGGCCTGCGGTCCATCGAGCTTCTGGCCGCGGGGGCGTCTGCGGCGCGCCGTCAATGGATGAAGCCGCGGATCTCGAGCGCAGAACGGCCTGAGCCGGCGTCCGCCCGGGAGATCTACAGGGTCTTCCTCGCTAACCTCGACCGCATCCTCGCGGCGTACCGGTCGGACGATCGCCGGGTGATCATCGCGATTAGCACGCTAGTCGGCCGCTGGCCCCAGGGGACGCGGGAGGAATACACCGAGAAGGCGAACGGGCGGACCTGGTGGATGAAGCAGCACGACCTACTGCCGACGCAGGCGGCCGCCTCCCTGGATCGCTTCAACGACCTGGTACGGGACTACGCTCGCACCAACGGACTCATCCTGATCGATGCGGCGGAAGTCTTCTCCGTTCTGGACCGGGCGCGCTTACAATGGGATTTCGCGCACATGCATGCGGAGGGGTACGAGCTGCTGGCGGAGGTGATCTACCGGAGGCTGCAGGAAACCGCCGCAGTGCGGGGTGAGCGCAGCGGGCGACTGGAAGCGTTGATGGCCAAGTATGCACGTCGTGATGGCTGACGCGGGGCCACCCTGCCTCGGGGAGTTCTCATGCCGACCTACATCCTAGGGGTCTCAGCCCTGTACCACGACAGCGCGGCCTGCCTTCTGCGGGACGGGGAGCTGCTCTCGGCGGCCGAGGAGGAGCGCTTCTCCCGGCGAAAGGGCGACGAACGATTCCCCCGAGCCGCCGTCGCCTACTGTTTGGACGAGGCGGGCATCAAGGCGTCCGATCTCGACTGCGTCGCCTACTACGACAAGCCCGTCCTGACGTTCAGCCGGCTGCTGCAGACCTACCTCGAGTATCCGTTCAAGAGTTACAAGTCCTTCAAGCGGGCCATCCCCCTCTGGATCAAGCAGAAGCTCAAGATGCCGAAGGTCATCGAGGAGGGCATCCCGGGCTTCCAGGGGGACATCTTCTTCAGCCGGCACCACGAGTCGCACGCGGCGTCCGCGTTCTTCTGCAGCCCCTTTGACGAGGCCGCCATCGTCATTGTCGATGGCGTCGGCGAGTGGGCTACCGCCTCCATCGGGGAAGGGCACGGCAACACGATCCGGCTCCTCAAGGAGCTTCGCTTCCCGCACTCGATCGGGTTGTTCTACTCCGCCATGACCCAGTACCTGGGATTCGAGGTCAACTTCGATGAGTACAAGGTGATGGGGCTGGCCCCGTACGGTCAGCCCCAATACCTCGACCGGCTGCTGGGGCAAGTGCTCGACCTCAAGGACGACGGGTCGATCGCGCTCAACCTCGACTACTTCGACTACACCCACGGCCTGACCATGATCAACGACCGCTTGGCCGCGCACCTGGGCCGGCCGCCGCGGAGCAAGAGCGAGGCGCTCGACCAGTTCCACATGGACATGGCGGCCTCGGTGCAACACATCACCACGGAGGCAATGCTCCGGCTGGCGCGGACGGCCAGGACGATAACCGGACGCGACACACTCTGCATGGCCGGGGGTGTGGCGCTCAACTGCGTGGCCAACGGCGCGATCTATCGTGAAGGTATCTTCAGGGACATCTACGTCCAGCCCGCCGCCGGAGACGCCGGCGGCGCCATCGGCGCGGCCCTCGGCGTGTGGCACCAGGTCATGGGGCAGCCGCGAACGGACACCGCCACCGACCGCATGCGTGGCGCCCACCTCGGGCCCCGCGTCGAGAACTCGAAGGTCATCCCCTACCTCGATTCGATCGGGGCCGAGTACCTCAAGCTCTCGGAGGACGAGCTGCCCGTGAAGGTGGCCACCTGGCTTGCCGCCGGGCACGTCGTGGGCTTCTGCCACGGCCGGATGGAGTTCGGCCCCCGGGCGCTCGGGGCCCGGAGCATCCTGGGTGACCCGCGAGACCCAGCGAATCAGTCGCGCATCAACCTGAAGATCAAGTACCGCGAGTCGTTCCGGCCCTTCGCCCCGGCGATACTGGAGGAGCGGGTCAAGGAGTACTTCGACATCGGGATCCCGAGCCCGTACATGTTGATCGTGATGCCCCTCCTGAGCGCCCATCGGCGGCGAGAGAAGGAGAACGCCGAACAGCAGGGCTTGGCGAAGCTCGGCGTCGTCCGGTCGACGGTGCCGGCCATCACCCACGTGGACTACTCCGTGCGGCTCCAGACGGTCACCGAGGAGCGGAACGACGTGTTCTATCGGATCATCCGCGAATTCGACAAGCTGACCGGCTGCCCCATGATCGTCAATACCAGCTTCAACGTTCGCGGCGAGCCGATCATCTGCGACCACGAGGACGCCTTGCGGTGCTTCCTCATGACGGGGATCGACATCCTCGTGCTCGATACCTGCGTGCTGGTGAAGCCGGGCGTGGATCTCTCGGCGCCGCCACGAGGCGTGCTGAATGCCGAGGGGGCCTAGCCGTCACCCGCTAGGTGCGAACTACCAAGAGATTGTCCATCCGGGCCGTAATCGGCTCAGCTCGGCCTCCTTTCTCTCCGGTCGGTCGCAACGTGGTAGCAGGTTTCCGCCCCACCGTCCGTCGATTCTGGACCCTGCCCCCATGATGGTCCGCTCCCCCGTCGAACTAGACACAGCCGGGGCTATCCTGATGCGGTAGGAGGAGGGGGCCCCAGGGGCGAGTTTGCACGGAAGGCGGATGGCCGCCGGATCTTCACGGTCGAGTTCAAGCGGGGATTGTGCAGCAGTTGGTGAAAGGCGAGAAGACGCTTGCCGGCCGGAAGCGGATGGAGGTCGAGATCAGGCGGCGCAGAAGATCGCAAACACGTCCGGCCACCGTGCTCTCACGGCTAGCAATCAGGAGCTCACTTTTGCAAGATGGTTTCATGGGATACACCCGAAATCAGGCGCTGTTCAACACTTACGACAGTCGGGAGTGGCGTAGTCTCGCCATGCCGACTTTGGAAGACAATCCGGAGCCTGTCCGGCATTTGATCGACACTGAGGGCCACGGTAAAGGTTCCGCCACCCGGGCCCGTCGGACCTCGGCAGCCAATCTCTCTAAGTGTCGTCAAGGCGTTATCCTGAATGGACAGTCGGCAGGTACCCGTTGGGCCTGACGAGTGCGCACCGACTGATACGATCACTCGAAAGTCCGGTGTCCCACCCTCCGCCGCCGGCACCGTCCTGCTGAATGTCGTGGCCACGTGGTCGGACGCTCCTGAGGGGCGGAAGATTGGCGTGCCTGAAGAATGCACGCTGACCAGCGAAGGCGGCGAAAACACTTTCGGCACCTGGGCGGCAAGCCGACGCTGTACTCGATATGCGAGACCGTAGCCGTTTTCCTCAAGCCGGCTCACGAATGATGGCGTCCTTGCCTCGATCAGAATCTTCGTAGGGCCAGGCGGCCATATGTCCTTCAACCCTACAAAGCTGTCGCGGGCTGGCAACTCCAGCAATGTCACAGCAAGACAAATACCACCGGAGCATAAATCCTTGTCCCCCGCGGAAGCAAAGGCTACTCCTAGGCCGTGCAAACTCGCAAGCCCAGCGGCAACGGCATGCCTTGATCGGCCAATCAGTACAAGCCATAGTGGACCGTTGTCATTCAGATCACGCAGCTGGGTCGCCTCGAGGACAGGCATGCCAGGCCCGCCGTCCGTTGGCTTCTGAAGTCTGGAATAACCCCATAAGTACGTCGACTGCACCGAGTTGATGAGCCGATCGCGACTCGCATACCAGAACAAGATGGGCCTGCCGTCTAACCTGAATTTCGGCATTGCGTCCATCAAGGCGAGGCTGACACGGTATGCATCCACCTCGTCCGTGTCGTGAACGCCACTCAACGAGTAGTAGTAGTTGCCGGGTACCGACCAATGGAGATGGAGAGTCGCGCTGAACGCAATCGCCGCGACTCGCCGTGCCAGCGGCACTTTGAGACCTACTAACATCATCGCCAGCGTCCCGATAAGAACCAGCAGAAGGCCTGGAAGAGCGAGCCGGCGGAAGTTGATGCCGTACGCATGGACCAAAGGCACTACGAGCACGCTGATGGTGCAGGCAAGGAGCCATCGGCGGCACAAGGAGCTCAACATGGTTGGAATAAGGACCATGGCGATCAAGAACGAAGGCAGCAGATAGCAGTAGTAATAGAACAGCTCGAGAACGACGCCGTGAGCAATGAGTTCCCATGACATTACAAACAATGTAGAGCCAAGCATGTACGCAGCCGACGCCATGAAGAAGCGATCCAGTGATCTCGAGAGCGCCACCACGATAAGCAACGCCGCGCCGAGGAACGGAGGCAGAAAGACGTAGTGAAACTCCGTGAGGATCGTCCACCAGTTCTGACGATAGACTGCGCTGCCGCCGGATAGAGCCCACGACATCATATCGAGCGTCGGTTGAAGGAGATTCCACTCGCCGCAATAGATAAAATAGCCTACCGACCCAGCGGCCCACACGATCGCGAAACCCAGTCCTGACCACGCGAGGTCGCGCGATACGCGACTGCTAAGCCGTCCCCAGTGGAGTATTAAGTACCCGATACTGCCCAGTCCCGAAATCGATAGAGTGAAAACGTTGCAGCTCGCGGCCAGACCAGCCAGTGCGCCTATCGCAAGGAAAGTGGCAGACGCCGGCTTCGGGTCGAGGAAGAGCAGCGCGATCGCGGCCGTCATGTACGGCACGGCAGCAGCGTCCGGATGCGTCCAGAGTACCGAGCGCGCGAACCAGAGCGAACTAACGAGGATCGCGTACGCGAGAACCCCGGCCTCCGTCGAGAAGCGGCGGCGGAAAACAATGTAGACCGGCACGCCCGCCAACAGGTACATCAGATAGCAAAAGACGAAGTAGCCGGGTACGGGACCAAACAGTATGCTCAGCAGATGGAGCGGAACGATCAGTCCGAAACGGACGGAGTAGTATGTGAGCCCATATCGCGCGAAGAGGTCGGCAAAGTTATTCGCGTAGCCAGTGTAGAGCCAAGGGTCCAAGAAACTGATCTGGTTCATGGGTGAGACGCGATACACGAGGAAGAGAAGAGGCGGCAGGAGGAGGACGTAGAGTACCTCGGCCGCCCTCCCCTTGACTTCCAAACACGAGCGGGCAGTTCTGTGGAGGTTCATAGATAGGGGGCGCATCTTGCGGGACACGCATCAACGGGGCGGGTCCACGGACCACAGGATTCCATCCGGATGCCCCTCTCGATTCGCGTAGGATCCACGTCTGTGCCGGTCGTGGGTTTGGCGCGTGTGTCGGCGCGCACCGTCGGCGACTGGCCTCGTCGCGTAACGAAGGACACGCGCTGCGGTCCCCGGTTCACCTCGATCAGGAACTCGTGCTCAACACGCTGCCCTGACTGGATGATCCTCAAATCACGCTCGGTCCCTTGTTCGCGTAGCTGATGAGAGTCGCGGCGGCAACCAGTTCCGAGTGGCCATTCGCCCATTGATGCACGGACGCAGGCCGCGATCTCCATCACGAATGATCAGTCGATGCGGCAGTCGTCTGCTAACGATTGCCCTGGCGTCGACAAGGCGGAGCAGGTCCTTGTGGGGCATCAGATTGGCCACGCACAGCAAGCAGCGGGTCGTTGCCGAAACGTTATCGTTTGGTCGAACGCGCTCGCGTCGTACCCGAAATTGATCACCTCCCGCTTCTCCAAAGTGGTGCCATAGTGGCCCGACTAGACGGTGCACACGATGCTACGTCATACCGCGGTGCCGGCCGACAGTGCCGGACAGCATCGACGGTGTTGACCTACCACTGACCGCTGTCGAGTGCAAGCCGACACGATCGTCACCGCCGTATGGGCCATCCGTGGCTTGATTTCGGCCGCGCTGAGCGTCATGATTCGCCGACGGCACAGAAATGGAGCGTCTTCGGGGGGACCGAATGCGTGAGATCCCGTTCAACCAACCACACACGGTGGGGCGAGAGCTCGACTACATCCGCCAGGCCATCGAAAATCATCACTTGTCCGGCGACGGGCCCTTCACCAGACGCTGCCAGGACAGCCTCGAATCCCTTTTCGTCCCGTCGCGAGCGCTCCTGACCCATTCCTGCACCGCCGCGCTGGAGATGGCGGCGATCCTTGCCGGCATCGCGCCCGGAGACGAAGTCATCATGCCCTCCTTCACTTTCGTGTCCACCGCCAACGCGTTCGTACTGCGGGGCGGCGTGCCGGTGTTCGTCGACGTCCGGCCAGACACCCTGAACCTCGACGAGTCCCTGGTCGAGGATGCCGTGACCGACCGCACACGGGCGATCGTCCCCGTCCACTACGCCGGGGTGGCGTGTGAGATGACCTCACTAACCGCAATCGCGCGCCGGCACGGCCTCCTGCTCGTCGAGGACGCCGCGCAGGGTATCCTCTCCACCTATCATGGTCATGCCGTGGGCACTCTGGGTGATCTCGCCGCCCTCAGCTTTCACGAGACGAAGAACGTCATCTCCGGCGAGGGCGGCGCCCTGCTCGTGAACGACCGGCGGCTGCTGGCGCGCGCCGAGGTCGTCCGTGAAAAGGGCACGAACCGCGCGGAGTTCTTCCGGGGACAGATCGACAAGTACTCCTGGGTCGATGTTGGGTCGTCCTATCTGCCCAGTGAGGTGACGGCGGCATTCCTGCTGGCCCAACTCGAGCAGGCCGAGCGCCTGACCCAGGAACGACTGAGGATCTGGACCTGGTACGACCGCGCCTTCGAGAACCTCGCCGACAAGGGGCTCGTGCGTCGTCCGATCGTGCCGCCCCACTGTCGTCACAACGGCCACATGTACTACCTGCTGGCGACGAACCTAGCGGCCCGGACCCTGCTGATCGAGACCCTCAAGGCGCGCGGCTTCCACGCCCTGTTCCACTACGTGCCGCTGCACTCCTCCCCGGCCGGGCGCGTGTATGGTCGCCCTCATGGCACGCTCGATCATACCCAGGACGCGAGCGACCGCCTTTTCCGGCTTCCCTTTTGGATCGGGATGGACGAGTCGGACGTCGCCTGCATAGCGGACGTCGTCGCTGAGGTCCTGACCCGTTGAGCGTACGGTACGCCACCATCAAGGCCGTTCAGCGCTCGGTGGGAACCTCCGCGTGCCAGCGGCGCCTGGCGCCACTGCCTGAAGGAACGGCGCACGAAGTCGCAATGCTTCCCCATTGTTCGCGAACCCGATGAACGTCAGCTTGAGTTCCGCGGCGCCAGTCGTCGTCCAACGGCCAGCCAACTTGTGCCGAGGAGACCTATGCCGAGGCCGAAGCAGCGCCGTTCCAACTCGGTAAGCGCCTTGAACACATCATTCACCAGCCGGGGTGGAACGGACACCAGCGCCCTCAGCGCAGCCTCGTGATCCCTGAACCTCAAAGCTTTTCGCGCTAGCAACCCCGGCAGCAAGCAACTGAAGAACGGCCGGCACATCTCCACGTGAAATCCGGCCTTTGACAGGGCGACGAGCAACAGTCGACGGCCATAACGGCGGTGGTGTCCCGCAGCCTCGTCGGTCTGACTCCAGAGCCATTGGTGGGCCGGCACGGTAACGACCACAACACCACCGGTTTTGAGGTACGCGGCCGCTCCCGACAAGGCAGCGACGTCATCGTCCAAGTGCTCGATGACGTCGAACAGTCCCACCCCGGCGAGATTACGCATCGGAAGATCGTCTGTTCTTGCGAAATAGAGATCTGCATCGGTCCGGGTGCGTGCGATCTCGAGTGCTGGTCGCGACACGTCTTGGCCGGCGCAGCGCCCTGAGTAGCGACGGGCGACCTCAGCCAGTACATATCCTGTTCCGCAGCCGACCTCCAACCATCCTCCGGCTTCGATCCTCGCGGCGACAACGTCGGCAATGAGCCGGGCTCGCGACCTAAACCAAAAGTGTTTACCCTCAGCATGCGCCAGCAAGTCACGAACGTGCTCAGGGTAGGACGGATTAGAAATCACCGGGCTTGGCGATATGAGAATTCCGCCCTCGACGCGCCAGCCCGCAGGCGGAGACGGCAGGATCATGACGCCTTAGCGCCTCACCTATGAAAGCCACGCGTGAAACGTGTGCGTAGCATCCAAGATGTGCCATCCAAGCCGCGTGTATCCGCGCTGCACTCCGTAGTTGTTCACATGGGTAGGGCCGACGACGCAGTCGGCGACGCCGTCAAACAGTTCCAGCCCGCGCCGCGTCACTTCAGTGAACAGGCCTTGGCCGAGAAAGTCGGGGTGAACCGCGCCGATGCTATAGTGCCCTATCCGCTTCGAAAGCTTGGCTTCGCGTGCCGCAGGCTTTCGCCATATCGAGTACGCCGCCAGACGACCGCCGATCTCGGCCACTACAATCCAATCGGCGTAACCACGGATGCTCGAACGGACCCACTCCTCATAGACTCGGATCGCAGAGCCCGCCGGCAGTCGCTGGTCGCTATGAAAGCGGCCGTAGTGGTTCTTGAAGGAGGCGCGAGCGACGTCGACCAGTTCCTCGAGGTCGGCGGACTGAGCGAGCCTGAGCACGCCGCTCCGAGCCTTGTCACCGCGCATCCTCCTTCGACTGGAGCCGCCGATCTCGAAGCCGTAGACCAGTTGCGTGTCGACAAGTAGAAACCCTCGTCGCTGGAGCGCCTGACACGCGGTCATGTCGTCGCTGAACCGCTTACAATGAATGGTGTCGGCCCCTCGTTCCGTTGCTAGTATCAGGACGCGATCGATCAGCCGATCCAGGATGTCACGAACATCGCTTTCGCCGGGTGCGGCAACAAGCTGCGAGATGCCCCACACGCCCTGGCCGATGACGTCTGACTCCCACACCAACTCGTTAAGTATCGCTAGCCCGACGATACGGCTGTCGCGACGGCATACCACGACAGTGCCGGACCGACTCTGTTCAGCCGCGGTCTCGAACCAGAATGCGACCAACTCCGGCGCGCCGATACCATGAACAAAGCGATAAGGCTTGAACGGGCTCGCACACAGAAGTGGTTCCACGGACTCGAGGTGGGTGACGGAGACCTCGACGAGCTCGACGCTATGCATGCAGCCCTGGTTGTTTCTCTACTTGACGAACCCTCGCATCGTCAGGCGTTACCGAACCGACAACGTACGGGGGACGATTCATCGTGCGCATATACGTCCGACCCAGATATTCCCCGATGATCCCCAGCGCGAAGAGCTGAGCGCCAGAGAGGATCGCGACGATCGAGGCCAAAAACGGGAAGCCCGGAACGCTACCGCCCATCACGATGTAGCGCATCAGCACAAAGACCAGTACGCAAAAGCCAAACACGGTGAAGACGAAGCCAACGATACTCGCCAATCGTAGCGGCAGCACCGAGAAGCCCGTGGCCATATTGAGCGCTACCGTCACGAGCTGCCAGAAGCTGTAGTTCGACCGTCCCACCGCTCGCGGCTGGGACTCAACCGCGACCGACGCGAACGGCTCCGAACCCCAGGTGAGGAGAACGTCCACGCTGACCAGCGGCCCTTGATAGTTTGCAAAGGCGTCACGGACCTCGGTGCGAAAGACGCGGAACGCGCTAACCTTTCGGGCCCGATCGGCTCCCATCGCGACCGAGAGTGCAATCCGCGTGACCTTGGATGCAACCGTTCGCCACAGCCCGTGCGTACGGGATGCGGGCGTACCGTACACCACCTGCACGCCGCTTTGAAGACGATCAAGGAGCTTGGGGAGCTCTTCGGGCGGATTTTGCAGATCGTCGTCCATCGTGGCGATCACGTCATAACGTGCCGATCGGATTCCGCACAACAACGCGTTGTGCTGCCCGTAGTTGCGCAACAAGCGGACGCCGCGCACCCAGGGATGTCTTTGGCTTAGATGTACGATGGCGTCCCAGCTGCGGTCCCGGCTACCGTCATTGACTAAGATTACCTCATACGCCACAGAGATGACTGGCAGTACCGCCGCAAGCCGGTTCGTAAGCGCGTCCAGCGTCGTCTCGCTGTTAAATACCGGCACCACGACGGAGATGCCATCAAGCCTACACGGTTCACCTCCCACGTCCTTCCCTCCTCCTTGAGACAACGTGGATGGGATGCCCAGGACGTTACAACGCGTACAAAGCAACCGTCAAGCTCAAGCTGGAGTTCTGTGCTCCTGTCGGCGTTCCCGAAGGACCGCGAAGAGTTCCGCCCAACGTGAGTCGGCGGGGTGCCTGGCGGTTGTCGTCGTCGAACCAGGTCACGAGCTGGGCACGCACGGTCTCGGCATCGGAGCTCGGCGCCGAGGACATAGTCGCGTTTGAACGTGTGCACGAAGGCCTAGGCGAGCCCATTGCGCTCGGGGCCATAAGCCGGGATGGTGATCGGCACGAGGCCGAGCGCATGCGCGTAGAGCGCGGTAGCCGTCGCCGTGTACTGGGGGTCGTTATCACTGAGCCACTGGGTCGCGTGCGGGGCGATGACGGTGGCCTCCCCGAAGCGCGCCCAGAGCGTTCGATCCATCAGGGTGCGGATGGCCGCCCCCGTCAGCGGCCGCGGCGAGCCACCCAGGCGGGGACCTCCCGATCGTGGCAATCGAGCGCGAACGCCACCGAGACGACCTCCCCGCTCCAGCACGGGATCAAGCTATCGGAGCACCACCCGTTGGTTCGACGCCGGGACCTGCACCTGGCCTAGGTGCGGGCGGCCGCCGCAGGAGGCGCGCGACGGTCGCGAACCGCCCGGGCACGTCCAACGCTATGAGTGGGCCCAGCCCGGCGATCTGTTGCATCTCGACGTCAAGAAGCTCGGCCGGATCGGCCGCGTCGGACACCGCATCACGGGAAATCGCCGCGCCCAGGTGCGGGGCATCGGCTGGGAGTTCGTGCACGTGGCCGTGGACGATGCCTCTCGCTTGGCCTACGTGGAAGTGCTGCCGGATGGGGCGGGGTGACCATGACGCAGTTTGTCTGGCGCGCCCGGGCCTGGTTCCGACGGCATGGGCATTCGGGTGCGCCCTCACCGACAATGCGGACGAACGGCAAAGCGGGGCGCTTCATCCACACCCTCTTGCGCGAGTAGGCCTACCGCAGCCCTATCCCACGTCGCGCCACCGCACGGAGGCGCTGTCCGCTTGGCTGTACTACTACAATTGGGCACGCGGTCATGGGGCGCCCACGGTCGTCCGCCCATCACGCTAGGCCCCGCGGAGATCCACCTCAGCGTCCGACGACGCGGGCGACGGCTCGGCTCCAGAGCGATGGGGGTTCGGCCTCAGGCGGACGTGGGTCGTCGAGCGAGACAGAGCGCGCGTAGGGCGTTGTGCCGTCTACCGGCGGGGTCCACATTATCCACCAGTCGCACGTCTGGCAGAGCTTGCCCAGCGGACTTGTGGGATCCTCGTAAAGATCGGAGAGGCGCCGATACGCCTCATCCAAGGAAACCTCCGCAACATGCGGGAGCCACGACACATCGTGATCATGCGCATGGACCATCATGGCGCAGCACGGTGCAATGCGGCCGGACGGCAGGACGTAAAGTTGCACCTTGCAATCGTTGCGCTCCGTGGGGTCGAAGAAGAGGTTCCGGTATCGCCATGTATCGTAGTACTCAGCGTTGAAGTTGACCTGATCCACCTTGCCGCGCCAGAAGTCAACCATCTCCTGTTGCTTGGGAAATGTGTTCTTGAAGAGCGTGCAGTTGATCTCGACTCGGAGATCGGGGTACTGCACCTTTCGCTCACGCAAGTATTGGCAGGCGTCGAGGATCCGTTGGAGTTCCCCCCCTCGACGGATTCTCCGGAATTGCTCGGGATCGGTCGAGTCCGCACTCATCCGGATCAGTCGCACCCCGGCTTCGAGAACCTCATCCAGCAGCTGCGGCGTGAACAGTTGGCCGTGAGACAATACGCAGGGCTTCAATCCGCGCCGACTGGCGGCTCGGAGGTGATCCAGCGCGTTGGGATCCATGAAGAATTCCCCGGTCGCGGCGAACCAGATCTCCTGGCCCGGGCTGAGCTGATCGACGGTCTTCTCAACCAGGGCCGGAGGGAGGGTCTTCCCCTTTTTGACGGCGTTCGGGCCGTTGAAATGGCACATGACACACGTGAGATTGCAGACCTCGGTCGTCGTAATACTACCCATCGGCACCGTTCCGCTCCGGTCGGCCCTCGGCGTGAAGGGTTGACGTGTGACGAGCGGAAGGCTGGTTCGCGTCCGGCTCGTGTTCTGCTGGCCGGCGTCGAGGCCGTGACCGGAGTCGTCGACCGGTTCCCTGTTGGGATGCTTCATGGTGGTTCTCCTGGGTGTCTCTCTTTACGATGGTATCATGCATAAATTTGGGGGACATAGGATGCCCTGCCGTGGAGTTCGGGGGTTACGACCATGCTAGAGCCGAACTTCGCGCGCGGGCCGGCGGCCGAGAAGCAGCAGCTGCTGTTCCTCGGGATCGGGCTGGTTGTCATCGGCGGAAGCACCTGGTGGTTCTTCGGCTCCCGGATGTCGAGCGCCATCCTGCTGGCGCTGGCGGCGGTGGCGCTCGCGGGGTTCGTGGCCCATCGGGCCATCGGCCGCGGTGTGTTCCTGATCTTTGCGCTGTTGGCGCTGGCGATCGGGTCCGTGATCTCGTGGGTGATCGTGCTGGTGCTCTACACGGTGGTGATCGCCGGGCTTGGATCGGTGTTCCGGCTCTTTGGCATGAACCGTCTCCAGCGAGATTTCAAGGCGTGCAAGGAGAAGGCGACCATGCTGGCGGACGTGCCCCCGCTGGGCGCCGCCAGCTTCAGGAGGCAGAGCTGATGGGGACGCGCAAGGGAAAAGCCGGGCGGTCCAACATTCTGAGCGAGTACGTGTACTTCCTCAGGACCTACCGGATGTGGTGGCTGATGCCCGTCTTCGCGGCGATCACGATCCTCGGTATCCTGGTGGTGCTGGGCGGAACGAAGGCCGGGCTGCTCATCTACGCGCTGTTCTAGGCGAACTGTTCAGAGCGCGCCGGCCCCGCACCGGAGCGGTGCGCTTCCATGGTGAGGAGAGCGGTGCGGCCATTCCTGGCGCGGACGCTCCTCCTCCTCCTCTCGACCGGCGTGTGCCTGCTGGGGCTCGAGCTGGTGCTACGGGCGTGGCCCATGTTGCTCGGGGACGTCTTCGCCAACGGAGTCCTGAGCAAGTACCACACGCGCTCCGGCGGGATCTACTACCGGGATCGCCGCCTCCGCATGCATTTCATGATCCCGAACTTGAAGACTCAGATGTACTACAACCGCTACGTCTGGACACACGAGAGCGATGCCTACGGGCTCCGGAACCGAGAGACGTCGATCCCGGCCGACATCGTACTCCTCGGGGACTCCTACATCTACGGGCACGGCGTGGACTTCGAGGCCACCGTTGGGCACTTCCTGGGGCAGCTGACGGGGCTCTCGGTGGCCAACCTGGCGCGCCAGGGAGACTCGGCGTTCCAGGAAGCCTACCTCCTCACGGAGTATGTCGCGGTCTTCCGGCCGCGCTTCGTCTTCTACGTGTTCTCGGAGAACGACATCCCGGATCTGGGGGCGTTTCTCACCCGGGAGCAGATGCAGGCGTTCGTGGACATGCCCCTCGAGGCCGTTCGGTATCCGCCGCGGGTGGAGCTGAAGTTGGCCTTGAGCGAGCGTGACGAGCAGCTGCGGAGCCGCTCCCTCATCCGGCGGATCCGCGAGTCTTCCTATGTCTTCAAGGCCGTCCGGTGGCTCAAGTGGCGCCTGGGCGTCGGTCCGGCCTTGGCCGCGCCGCCCTCGGATGAGGCCGCCGACCGCGAGAGCACGCTCGCATGGCGCTACACCAAGAAGGCAATCGCCTACATGCAGTATGTTGCGACGAAGCACGGCGCCCAGCTCGTGATCGCGCCCATCACGCCATTCAGCACCCATGACCACAAGCGTCTGCGCGAGATCGCCGCGGAATACGGCCTCCCCTTCCTCGACACCTCGGCGCTGACGAGCGCCGACGCCTCGCTATGGCTCCCGCGGGACGGCCACCTGTCGCCGGAGGGGGCGCGGAGGTTCGCCGAGATTCTGGCCGCCTATGCGCGTCGGCAGAAGTAACGCGAACTACTCACTCTCGGGGACGAGCTCGAGTTGCTCGAGCCAGGCCGTGGCCTCGCTGTCGCTCGGAGCCCGGTAGTCGCCGCGGGGCGACAGGGAGCCGCCGGAGCCGACCTTCGGGGCATTGGGAATACAGCTCCGCTTGAACTGGCTCAGGCGGAAGAAGCGGTCCAGAAAAACGCGCAGCTGCGCCTTGATCTGGCCGATGGCGTACTCGCGCCGCCGATCCGCGGGGATATCCGGCCACGTCCCCTGCTCCCGATCACGCCAGGCGCAATGGGCGAGGAAGGCGACCTTGGTCGGCGCGTAGGCAAAGCGCAGGGTGTAGTAGAGGTTGAAGTCTTGGAGCTCGTAGGGGCCGACAATGGCCTCGGTTTCCTGGGCCGGCCCGGATCCGGCACCTTCGCCCGGAATCAGCTCCGGACTGATCTCGGTCTCGAGGATGTCGAGCAGGGTATCGCTGCACTCGGCGCCGAAGCGCTTGGTGTGGGCGACCCAGCGGATGACGTGCTGGATCAGCGTTTTCGGCACGCTGGCGTTGACCGCGTAGTGGGACATGTGGTCCCCGACGCCGTACGTACACCATCCGAGGGCGAGCTCGCTGAGATCGCCGGTGCCGACGACCAGTCCATTGTGGAAATTCGCGAGCCGGAAGAGGTGGCTCGTACGCTCACCCGCTTGAGCATTCTCGAAGGTGACGTCGTAGAGCTTCTCGCCCCGGCCGTACGGGTGCTCGATGTCGCGCAGCATCTGGAGCGCGCTGGGGCGGATGTCGAGCTCCTGGGCTCGGCAGCCGATGCCCTTCATGATGCGCCGCGCTTGCTCGAGGGTGCGCAGGCTCGTGGCGAAACCGGGCATCGTGTAGGCGAGGACGTTGTCGCGCGGGTAACCGAGAACGTCCATGGCCTGGGCGCACACGAGCAAGGCGTGAGTCGAGTCGAGCCCCCCCGAGACGCCGATCACTACACGTTGCAGGCCCGTGAACTGCAGGCGCTTGACGAGCCCCTGGACCTGGATGTCATACACCTCCGAGCAGCGCTGGTCGCGCTTCAAGGGATCGGAGGGCACGTACGGGAAGCGCTCGTACCGGCGCTCGGGCAGCAGCCGAGCCTCTCGGGGCAGTGCCACGGACACGCGAATGGTTCTGAACTCGCGCAGTGACTCCCGATGTCGCTGCGCCGCCTGGCCGAAAGTGGTCTGCCGCATCCGGTCCTGGGTCAAGCGCTCGAGATCGATCTCACCGCAGACGAGCTGCGGTGCGTGGCTGAAGCGGCGCGACTCGGCGACGAGGCTGCCGTTCTCATAGATGAGGGCATGGCCATCCCAAGCGAGATCGGTCGTCGACTCGCCGGCGCCGGCGCCCGAGTAGAGGTAGGCGGCCAGGCAGCGCGCGGACTGGCCGCCGACCAGGTCGTGGCGGTACTCGGCTTTGCCGACGGTGACGTTGGACGCGGACAGGTTGAGGAGCACGGTGGCCCCGGCGAGCGCGGCGAAGGAGGAGGGCGGGACTGGCACCCACAGGTCCTCGCAGATCTCGACGTGGAAGTTGGCGAGCGGCTGCTCCTCGATCTGAAAGAGCAGGCGTGGGCCGAAGGGGACATCGGGCTGTCCGCAGAGGTCGACGTCTTCGACCGTGGCGGTGTCGGCGGGGGCGAACTGCCGGAGCTCGTAGAACTCTCGGTAATTCGGCAGGTATGTCTTGGGCACCACGCCGAGGATGCGCCCGCCGGAGAGCACCACGCCGCAGTTGTAGAGCTGGTGGTTGACCGGTAGCGGCATGCCCACTACGCCGATAATCGGCCAGGCGCGTGAGGCCTCGAGGATGGCGCGCAAGCCCACCTGGCAGGCCCCGAGCAAGGCTCGCTGCTGGAAGAGGTCCTCGCAGGAGTAGGCAGACAGACAAAGCTCGGGGAAAAGCACGAGCATCGCCTGCCGCGCGGCCGCCTGGCGCATCAGCGCAATCACCTGCTGGGCGTTGAACGACGGGTCGGCAACCCGCACCTCGGGGACGGCCACGGCGACGCGGACGAAATCGTGGTTGTAGAGGTTGAAGAAGCTCTCGCCCTCCCTCACGATGACTCAGCGCTCCCCTGGGTTCCGTGCATGGTGACGCGGCGCATTGTATCGCACTCGGGTCAAGGGTCGTGGAGAATAGCGTAAGTCGGGCTCAGGCTTCGTCGTCTAGTCGATGATTGGTCGATGCCCCGACTTCCCACGCGTTTCGAGGTACAACCGGATCGTGTCGCCGTGATCAAACGCCATAGTCTCAAGAGGCGGGAGCCTTTCAATAGGCACCCACTCGATGGCGGTTGACTCTGCATCCGGCTCGGTGATTTGTCTCAACGGTCTGACGACGAACTCGAACGCGACGTTCTGTCGATCTTCTCGCGGACGATGCGGCCGGGAATTGATCCGAAGGAGCTCGACGACCTGACCGTCCCACCCGGTCTCTTCACGGAGCTCGCGCAAGACGCCCTGGAACAGTGTCTCGTCCCGATCCAGATAGCCTCCGGGGAGCCCCCACTTGCCACCTTCGAGGAGATGCGGAACGCGTCGAACCAGCAGCAAGGCGCCGTTCTGCTCAACCACCGCGTGGACGACGACGTGGCGTAGTGCCGTGCGATCCCCATCTGGGAAAACACAGGTGATCATGTAGTCCTCGGGAGTGAGGCTCCGTACCATGCCGCAACTCTGCAGCGCCCGCGGCATCGGCTGGTCCATGCCTGCGGAGCCTCGGAGCGACCGGGCACCGGTCCTCGATCAAGATGCGGAGTCAGATCCATCCACAGAACCATGACCATCGGACGAGACTCAGGATAGGCGGCGGTCCAGCTGGCGGCAAGGGGCCGCAAGCACGTCTTTTTATTGCCGGGCGTCGCTGCTAGCATGGGGCACGTGCCGCCGGTCCCCTCAATTACCCCCGCGAGCCTGGGTTCCCGACGGGGAGGCGTCACGATTCTCAGCCCCCTTCGACCATCTCTCGGGTGAGCGCATGGATCGCATCCCCGAGAGTATCGACGGGATTCGGCGCCGAACGTCCACCGCCTGCGGAGCCGACGACCCGCCCTGGTCGTTCCGGTTCAAATTGGACACCCTTCGCCGCGAGCGGCAGTCCGGCAGCGGCTACTTTGCCAAGGCCCCCAACTACTGGGCGACGCAACGCCTATCGACATGACCGCGCTCCGCCTCGGCGTCTTCGGGGCCTTCGTCGTCGGCCTCGGTGTTTCCATCACGCTGTCCCAGACGGCGCTGGCCCTGCTGACGGTCCTGTGGCTCTGGCGCCTGCGTGATCCACAGGCGCGCGCGGGGGCACGTTGGCCGCTCTGGCAGCCCGTGTTGGCCTTCAGCGGGGTGAGCGTCGTCTCAGCGCTCGCTTCGGGGCATCCGGGCATCGCCTTGGGCGCCTGCAAGGGCCTCCTGCTGGCGGCCGCCCTGTACGTGACCGCCGACGCGCTCCCTGGACCCGCCGACGGCCACCGGTTCCTCTCCGTGCTGCTCGTCGTGGTGTCGATCGCAGCGGTGGTCGGCCTGCTGCAGGCGGTCGCCTGCCCCGGGAACGCCCCCGATTACGGCTCCCCGGCATGGCTCTATCACCGCTGTTACCGGGCGCGTGGCTTCTTCAGCATCTACATGACCCTTGCGGGAGTGCTGAGCTTGGTCCTGCTGGCCAGCCTGCCCCGGCTGCTGCCGGGCGCCGCGATCTCCCGCTGGTCGTCCCTGCCCTGGATGGTATCCCTCGCCGGGCTCCTGGCCACCTACACCCGCGGCGCCTGGATGGGGTTCGCGGCGGGCGTGCTGGCGCTGCTCGTCTTCACCCGCAAAGGCCGGTGGCTCCTCCTCGGCGGGCTCTTCGTGCTAGCGCTCGCCGCGCTGGCCGGCCCCCAGCAGCTCCGCGCGCGGTTCCTGACCATGGGCGATCCCAATGATCCGACGGTGAGGGAGCGGGTCTACATGTGGCGCAGCGGGCTGACGCTGTGGCGCAGTCACCCGGTACTCGGGGTGGGACCAGGAGGGGTGAAGCGTGAGTACGAAACATATGCGCTGCCGGAAGCGATCAAGAAGCGCACGAGCCACGTGCACAATACGCCGCTGCAAATCCTGGTGGAGCGCGGCGTGCTCGGCCTGGCCGCCTGGCTCTGGATCTGGGTCGCCTTCGTCACGAAGGGCATCGGTGTGCTGCGCCGGCTGGCCGAGGACGCGGCGCGGGAGCGCGCGCTCGTCGTCGGCAGCCTGGCTGCCATCGTGGCTTTTCTGGTCGCCGGCCTCTCCGAGTACAACTTCGGCGACTCCGAAGTCGTGATGGTGGCCTGGGCGCTGATGGCGCTGCCGTGGGTGGCGGACGCGAAGGTAGCTCGCGAGGCCAACCCGCTCCCCGCCGCGCCCACGACCTTGACCTTCTCCCGGGGCCCCCACTAACGTCGCGCGACTCTAGGCCCCCGCCCGGCAGCGCTCGAAATCGTCTGCTACACTTTGGGTGAGGCGGCGCCCGCCGAGTCCCGAGGGGCCTGGGTGCCGCTTGCGTGTCTACCGCGATGGAATACAAGGACTATTACCGGATCCTGGGCGTGGAGCGGACGGCCGACGAACGGGCCATCAAGACCGCCTACCGGAAGCTCGCCCGCAAGCACCACCCCGACGTCGCCAAGGACAAGGCGTCGGTGGGGCGCTTCCAGGAGATCACCGAAGCCTACGAGGTGCTCTCCGACCCTGAGAAGCGGCGGCGCTACGACACCCTGGGCCCGGACTGGGAGCGGCAGGCGGCGGCCGGCGCGGGCGCAGGCGGACGCACGGCGTGGGCCCCCGGCGGCGACGTACGCTTCGAGACGAGCGAGGGCGACCTCGGCGGCTTCTCGGACTTCTTCCAGAGCATATTCGGCGACCTGGGCCGGCGGAGCGGCGGACGCGGAGGCGGCAGGGTCCAGGACTTCCGGCGCGGCGGCTTCGGCAGCGTCGACTTCGGCGACCTCGGCGATCTGGGGGGACGGGCTGGCACCGATACGACCGGGAGCGACGCGGAGGCCGCCATCGAGCTCAGCCTTGAAGAGGCCTTCAACGGCGTGGCCAAGGCCGTCGCCCTGCAGATGGACGAGGTCTGCTCCACCTGCGGCGGCGCGGGCCACGTGGGCGGCAAGCCCTGCCTGACGTGCCGCGGCACCGGCTGGAAGAAGGCCGAGCGCCGGCTCGAGGTGAAGATCCCCGCCGGCGTGGACACGGGCGCGCGCGTCCGCGTGGCCGGCGAGGGCGCGGCCGGCACCGACGGCAAGAAGGGCGACCTCTACCTCCGCGTGACGGTGAGGCCGCACCCGCGCTTCGAGCGTAAGGGCGACGACCTCTACGTGGACCTCTCGGTAGCGTATCCCGACGCCGCCCTGGGAGTTGAGACGCAGGTGCCCACACTCAAGGGCAACGTGTCGATGAAGATCCCGCCCGAGACCTCGAGCGGGCGCACGTTCCGGATCCCCGGGTACGGCATGCCGCATCTCAAGGGCGGGAAGGCGGGCGACCAGTACGTGCGGGTCCAGGTGAGCATCCCCGCGGGGCTGACCAGTCGCGAGAAAGAATTGCTGGCGGAGCTGAAGGCGCTCCGGCCGGAGAGGACATAACGATGCGGTTCGACAAGCTGACGGTGAAGGCGCAGGAAGCGGTGCAGGCGGCCCAGTCACTGGCCGACCAAGGGAATCACCAGGCGCTCGAGCCCGAGCACCTGCTGCTCGCCCTCGTGGAGCAGCAAGAGGGCGTGGTGGGGCCGCTCCTCGCCAAGCTCGGCGCGCGCGGGGAGATCGTCGCCCGCGAGGTCAAGGCCGAGCTCGCGCGACTCCCGAAGGTACAGGGCGGCGGGCGGCAGTATGTCGGCCCGCGCCTCGAAAAGGCCCTCAACGTGGCCTGGGAAGAGGCCCAGCGGCTGAAGGACGACTACTGCTCGACCGAGCATCTGCTGGTCGGCATCGCTCAGGAGCGGTCCGGCGCGGCCGCGCGCATCCTCGCCGCGCAGGGCGTGACGCCGGACTCCATCTACCGCGCGCTGGTGGAGGTGCGCGGCAGCCAGCGCGTGACCGACGCCAATCCGGAGGAGAAGTACCAGGCCCTCCAGCGCTACTCGAAGGATCTGACCGAGTTGGCGCGGACCGGAAAGCTGGACCCGGTGATCGGCAGGGATGAAGAGATTCGCCGGGTCATCCAGGTGCTGTCGCGCCGGACCAAGAACAACCCCGTCCTCATCGGCGAGCCCGGCGTGGGCAAGACCGCCATCGTCGAAGGTCTCGCCCAGCGCATCGTGGCGGGGGACGTGCCCGAGAGCCTGAAGGGCAAGCGCCTCGTCGCCCTCGACATCGGCTCCATGGTGGCGGGCTCCAAGTACCGCGGCGAGTTCGAGGACCGCTTGAAGGCGGTGTTGCGCGAGATCACCGAGGCGAGCGGCGAGATCGTGTGCTTCATCGACGAGCTCCACACCCTCGTGGGCGCAGGCGCCGCCGAGGGCGCGGTGGACGCCGCCAACATGCTCAAGCCCGCCCTCGCGCGCGGCGAGCTCCGCTGCGTGGGCGCGACGACCCTCGACGAGTACCGCAAGCACATCGAGAAGGACCCCGCCCTCGAGCGGCGCTTCCAGCCCGTCCTGGTGAAGGAGCCGTCCCTCGAGGATACGATTGCGATCCTCCGCGGCCTCAAGGAGAAGTACGAGCTCCACCACAAGGTGAAGGTGAAGGACGCCGCGCTGGTGGCGGCGGCGGTGCTCTCCCACCGCTACATCGCCGACCGCTTCCTCCCCGACAAGGCCATCGACCTCGTGGACGAGGCCTCGTCGCGCCTGCGCATGGAGATCGACTCCGTGCCGGTGGAGATCGACGAGATCGAGCGGCGGAGCATGCAGCTGGGCATCGAGCGCGTCTCGGTGGCCCGCGAGACCGATCCCCTGTCGCAGGAGCGGCTGGCGCGGCTCGACGCAGAGCTCGCGGAGCTGAAGGACAAGTCCACTGCCCTCAAGGCGCGGTGGAGCGCGGAGAAGGCGGCCATCCTGGGGCTCAGCAAGGTCAAGGAGGAGATGGAAGCTGCCCGCCTGGCCATGGCGGAGGCGGAGCGGCGCGGCGACCTCCAGAAGGCGGCCGAGCTGCGCTACGGCACCCTCCACGGACTCGAGAAGAAGCTCGAGGCGGAGAACGCGCGGCTCGCCGACCTCGGCCGGCACGGCCGCATGCTCAAGGAAGAGGTGGACGAGGAAGACATCGCCCAAACCGTCGCCAAGTGGACGGGCATCCCGGTGTCGCGCCTTCTCGAGGCCGAGGTGCAGAAGCTCGTGAAGATGGAGGAGCGCCTGAGTCAGCGCGTGATCGGGCAGCGCGAAGCCATCGTGGCGGTCTCCAACGCGGTGCGGCGCGCGCGCTCGGGCCTCGCCGATCCCAACCGCCCCATCGGCTCCTTCCTCTTCCTCGGGCCCACCGGCGTGGGCAAGACCGAGCTGGCCCGAGCGCTCGCCGAGTTCCTCTTCGATGACGAGCGGGCGATGATCCGCATCGACATGTCCGAGTACATGGAGAAGCACACGGTGGCCCGCCTCATCGGCGCCCCGCCGGGCTACGTGGGCTACGACGAAGGCGGCCAGCTCACCGAGGCGGTTCGCCGGCGTCCGTACTCGGTCATCCTCTTCGACGAGATCGAGAAGGCGCACGGGGACGTGTTCAACGTGCTCCTCCAGGTGCTCGACGACGGACGCCTCACCGATGGCCAGGGCCGCACGGTGGACTTCCGCAATACCGTGGTCATCATGACCTCGAACCTCGGCAGCCATCTCTTCCAGGAGGGCGAGTCGGCGGACAAGGTGCGCCCGCGCATCATGCAGACGCTGCGGGAATCGCTGCGGCCCGAGTTCCTCAACCGGATCGACGAGATCGTCATCTTCCATCCGCTGGGGCGGGAGGAGATCGCCGAGATCGTGAAGATCCAGCTCAACACGCTGCGCCGGCGGCTCGGCGAGCGCCGGATCACCCTCGAGCTCACGCCGAGCGCCGAGGAGGTCCTCGTGCGCGAGGGCTACGATCCAGCCTACGGGGCGCGGCCGCTCAAGCGGGCCATCCAGCGGCTGCTCCAGGATCCCCTCGCGCTCGCCATCCTCAACGGCGAGTTCCACGAGGGTGACACCATCGTGGCGGGCGCCCAGGGGGGCCGGATCGTGTTCGACAAGCGCGTGGAGGCCCACGCCGTCTAAAAGGCCTACTCGTCTCTGCCCTCTCCCGCGACCGGAGGAGAGGGCAGACCCAGGGGCCATTCGTGCGGTGAAATCACGCTCGAATGGCTGGCTCTCCCCCCTCGCGCGCGGAAGCGTCGAATCCGCTGATGCCCCCGCCGCGTCTGAAGACATGATCGCGCGAGGAGGGGCCATGGCCGCATCGCGGAACCAGATTCACTACGGGTGGATCGTGCTGGGCGCCGTGGTCCTCATCATGCTCACGGCCTCGGGACTGCGCGCCGTCCTCGGCGTCTTCATCAAGCCCCTGGAGGCGGAGTTCGGCTGGGACCGCGCCTCCCTGTCCGGGGCGGCGGCGCTCAACCTCCTGCTCCTCGGTGCCATCGGGCCGTTCGTGGGCTGGCTCGCCGATCGCTGGGGCCCGAAGCGCGTGATGGTGCTCTTCCTCGGGCTGCTCGGAGTGGGGGCCATCCTCTCCTCGCGGGTGCACAGTCTCTGGCAGTTCTACGTCACCGCAGGCGTGCTGCTGGCGCTCGGCGCTGGCGGCATGGGCATGGCAACCGCGGCCACCATCGCCGCGCGCTGGTTCGAGGCGCGCCGCGGTCTGGTGCTCGGCATCCTCGGCGCGGGCATGTCGGCGGGGCAGCTCGTCATCATCCCGCTCGCGGTATGGCTAACCCTCAATTTCGGCTGGCGGAGCTCCTTCCTCTGGCTCGGGATCAGCGTCTTCTTCACCGCGATCCCCATTGCCCTGATCTTCGTGCGCGACAACCCCAGGCAGAAGGGACTCGAGGCCTATGGCGCGAAGACGGTCGCGCGCGCGCCGGGGACGGCGGCGCCGCCGGCGGAGCGTCGAGTGGCCCTCGGCGAGGCCATGGGGTATCCCGCCTTCTGGCTCCTCGCCGGAACATTCTTCGTCTGCGGCTACACGTCCAACGGGATGGTGCTCACCCACCTCGTCCCCCACGCCGCCGAGCATGGCTTCTCGGAGATGCACGCCGCACAGGCGCTGGGCGTGATGGGCGCCATGAACATCGTGGGCACCGTTCTTTCCGGCTGGATCTGCGACCGCTTCGGCCGCAAGGGCCCCCTCGCTTTCTATTACGGCGTGCGCGGACTGTCGCTCCTCTTCCTGCTCTACGTCTGGAACGTGCCGTCGCTCCATCTCTTCGCTGCCATCTTCGGGCTCAACTACATCTCGACGGTGCCGCCCACCACCACCCTCACCGCCAATATCTTTGGGCGCTACTCGGTGGGCACACTCTCGGGCTGGATCTTCTTCTCGCACCAGGTGGGCAGCGCGCTCGGGGCCGCAGCCGGCGGCTGGATCTTCGACCTCACGGGCTCGTACTCCTGGGCGTTCATCTCCTCCGCGGTGCTCGCCTTCATCGCCTCTGGGCTCTCGCTCGCGATCAAGGAAGAGCCCGTGGCGACGACACCCACGCCGAGCCCCGCGCCCTCCGGAATCCCCGTCCCCGCCGCCTAGGGGCCGGCGAGAAGGGTCCAGCGGCGAGGCGCCGCCCGAGAACCGGGCGCGAGGCGTAGTTTCTCTACGTTGAGCGCCCGGTCGAGGGCGGCAACGAAGCCGATGGGCCCTTATCGGCGGCCGGCTGGAAGTGGACCGCGAGCCAGACGGTGGGGCAAGTCGGGTCCGTCCATTCCACGCGGTGACGAGCGTGCGCGGGGATGCGCACCCAGTCGCCGGGGCCGAGGACGCGCGGCTCGGCCTCCTCCGCGAAGCGCAGGCGTGCCGCGCCGGCGAGGAGCGCCACCCACTCCTCCCGCGCCCCGTCGTACCACTCCCCCGGTGGCGTCGCCTGCCCCGTGGAGACGATGCGCTCGATGCGCACGCCCGGCGTCTCCGCGAGTACGTCCACGATCTCCTCGCGGTGGGCGGGCGGCTCTTCCCTGAAGCGAGCGGGCAGTGCCGCGAAGAGATTGCCGCCGGTCACGGCGTCAGGCGCTCGATGAGGGCCCGATGCTGGGGGTACCGCGCGAGGAGGATGTCGCGGTGGGCCAGCTCGAGCTCGCTGAAGTCGAAGCCGGGCGCCACCGTACAGCCCACGAGCGCGTAGGAGTCGGAGCGCTCCAGCGCGGCGCCGAACCAGTGTCCGGCCGGCACCACGTGCTGGAAGACCTGCCCCGCGTCGACCTCGGGCCCGAGGATTGCGCGCGTGGCGGCGCCGTCCGGCGAGAGCGAGTCCACCGCGAGGGGCCCGCCCGCATGGAAGTGCCAGATCTCGTCGGAGCGGAGCCGATGCAGGCGCGAGATCTGCCGCCCCTCGAGGAGGAAGTAGATGGCGGTGGCAAAGACGCGGTCGCCGCCGAAGCGGGCGGGCAGGTGCGCGGAGGCGATGCCCTCGTCCGCGCGATAGGTCTCCCGGAAGAAGCCGCCTTCTGGATGCGGCGTGAGGCCGAGCGTTCGGATCCAGCGGGCCGCTTCGGGGTGCACGCCCGGCGCGGGAGGGGCCTACCAGCCGATCGCGTGCGCCCCGCGGCGAGGGTCGGCCCCGCCCCGGCGGGTGCCGTCGGGACCGACCACCACGGCGCACACCGCGCCCGCACGCCAGTCCCACTCCGGCCAGTCGCTCACCTTGTGGCCCAGCGCGGCCAGGGCCTGCCGCGTCTCGGCGGGCACGCGCTGCTCGACCTCGAGCACGCCGGGCGCATGCGGGTGCGGCCAGAACGAATCCGGGAAAGAGCGCGTGGCCAGCCGCGGCGCCTCGATGGCCCGCTGCAGCGGCATGCCGTGTGCGACCACGTTCACGAAGACCTGCAGCATCGCCTGCTGCTGCACGTCGCCGCCCGGCGTCCCGAACGACATGAAGAGCCGCCCGTTCTTGAACGCCATGGCGGGCGCGGGCGTGAGCCGCGGCCGCTTGCCGGGAGCCACCTCGCTCGGATGCCCCGGCGCCAGCCAGCCCTGGGAGCCGCGCGGCGACACCACGCAGCCCACGCCCGGGATGGGCGGGGAGTCGACGCAGGGGTCGCTGGGCGTGGAGGAGAATGCATTGCCCTCCTCGTCCACCACCGCGACGTAGGACGTGTCGAGCGCGGCGCTGATGCCGCCGGGACCGGGTGGCGTCCGGGGCGCGCCGTTCCGGACCGCGGCCAGCCCGTAGGGATCGCCCGGCGGCGGCATGTCCGGCCAGGCCCGGTCCTCGTGGATGAGGGAGCGCCGCGCGCGCGCGTACACCTTGGAGAGGAGCCCGTCCATCGGCACCTTCACGTGCTTCGGGTCGCCGTAGTAGGCCTCGCGATCCGCGAAGGCGAGCTTCATCGCCTCGACCATCACGTGGAGCCCCCGCGGCGAGTTCTGGCCCAGCGCGGCCAGGTCATAGCCCTCCAGCAGGTTGAGCATCTGGAGCAGCACCGGCCCCTGGCAGGAGAAGCCGCAGGTCGCGACCTCGTAGTCGTGGAAGCCGGTCCGGAGCGCCGGGGCCACGTCGACGTGGAACCCGGCGAGATCCTCGTAGCGGAGCAGGCCGCCTTCTTTCTCGTGATAGGCGGCGATGCGCCGCGCGATCTCGCCCTTGTAGAACGCGTCGCGCGCGGCGCGGATGGCCTTGACGCGGCCCTGCCGGCGGGCCCGCGTGCCCGCGTCCATCATGGTCTTGATGGTGGCCGCGAGCTCGCGCTCGACGAGAACCTGCCCGGCGACGGGCGCCTTGCCCCCCGGCAGATACAGGGCCGTCGATGCCGGCCAGCGCGCCATCTTCTCCGCGCTGCGCGCGAACATCGCCGCGCTGAACGTGGACACCGGGAAGCCGTTCTTCGCGCACTCGTACGCGGGCGCCGCGACCTCGGCAAAGCTGAGGGTGCCCCAGCGCGCGAGCGCGGTGCACCACGCATCGGGCGTGGCCGGCACCACCGTGCGCAGCAGGCCCACTGGGATCTCGCCGCCGCAGCGTGAGCGGAAGAACTCCGACGAAGCCAGCCGCGGGTACGGCCCCACGCCGGTCACTTCGTACGTTTTCCGGGAGCGCGCGACGTGCACGAGCGTCGGCCCCACGCCGGCGAAGCTCACCATGTCCGGATGGACCACGCCCAGCATCATCCCCGCCGCCGCGCCCGCGTCGATGGCGTTGCCACCGGCCTCGAGGATGCGCGCGGCGGCCTGGGCGGCCAGCGGATGGCCCGCCGCCACCATCCAGCGGCGGCCCATGACCTGGTTCATGAGACCGGAAGCGGCGGCGGGCATGTGCTGCTGGCTCTGCGCGGCGTCGAGACTCATGGCGGCATGTTAACATGGCGTCATGTCGACGTTCCCGCTCATCGGCGTGACCACCTCGCTTACCGTGAACGCGCATCCCGAGCGCGCCTACGTGAATTCGACATACCTATATGCGGTGCAGCAGGCGGGCGGCGTCCCCGTGCCGCTGCCCCCGCAGCTCTCCGGCCGGTCGTGGGAGCGCCTCGCCGCCGGTCTCGACGGCGTGCTCCTCACCGGCGGCGGCGACATCGATCCCGCCCGCTTCGGCGAGGCGCCCCACCCGACGCTCTACGACGTGGCGCCCCTGCGCGACACCTTCGAGGTGGCCGCGGCGCGGTGGGCGCTGGAGCGCCGCATGCCGCTCCTCTGCGTCTGTCGCGGCATGCAGGTGCTCAACGTCGCCCTCGGCGGCAGCCTCTATCAGGACGTGGGTACCGAGCCCGGCACCACCCTGGCGCACAGCCAGAAGGAGCCGCGGGATCAGCCCACGCACAAAGTAACGGTGATGCCGGGAAGCCGGCTCGCGAACGTGCTGGGCGCCGAGGAAATCGAGACCAACAGCATGCACCACCAGGCGATCAAGAAGCTGGGCGACGGCCTCGCCGCGGTGGCGTGGGCGCCCGACCAGATCGTCGAAGGGCTCGAGCTGCCCGACCATCCCGGCTTCGCCCTCGCCGTCCAGTGGCATCCCGAGGAGCTGGTCGGCCACTCGGACGCAGCCCGCCGCCTCTTCGCCGCCCTCGTCACGCACGCCCGCAGGTAACGCTCGCCCCTGCCCCGGAGCGCGGGGCGCCCGGAGGACTCCCATGCCCAAGACGCGCGGTACCGGTCTCCTGATGCTGTGGACCGACGTCGATCCCCCGCACGAGGCGGAGTTCAATCGCTGGTACAACGAGGAGCACCTCCACCATCTGCTGAAGGTGCCCGGCTTCCTCTCCGCCGCGCGTTACGAGGCCCTCTCGGGCGGGCCGAAGTACCTGGCGATGTACGAGCTGGAGGACGTGAGCGTGCTCCGCACCGCCGCCTTCCTCGACGAGGTGCGCTTCCGCCCCTCGCCGTGGCGCACCAAGGCCTCCGGCGGCCACGTCGGGCGCAACTACCTCGTCCAGGGTTACCGGCAGATCTTCCCCGCGCGGACCAATCCCGTGGAGCTCACCATGGGCCCCTCGCCGTATCTCCAGATGGGGCGCATGGACATTCCCGCGGCGTTCGAGGAGGAGTGGAACGCCTGGTACAACACCGTGTACGTGCCCGACTACCTCGGCGTGCCGGGCGTCATCAACTCGCGGCGCTACATGGTGGTGGACGGCCAGCCGAAGTATTTGACCGTGTACGAGTTCGAGCGCGCCGACGTGCCCAAGAGCGAGGCGTGGAATCGCGTGCGCGATCTCAACCCGTGGACGCACCGCATCCGCCCGTACATGCGGTTGGACGCGGGATCACCCGCGGTGTTCAAGCGGATCTTCCCGGACCCCGTACGCTGAGCCGGGCGACGCGCGCGGCGAGCGGCGCGACGAGGGCCAGCGCCGCCGCCGCGAGCATGAGGGCGGCGGGCCACGATGCCCAGAGCTCGCGCACGTCACCGCGGCCGATGGTGAGGGCCTGGAGCAGCGAGCGCTCGAGGAGCGGGCCCAGGACTAGGCCCAGCACGAGGGGCGCGGGACTCAGCCCGAGCCCGCGCATCGCGTAGCCGGCGAGCCCGGCCGCCACCATCACCCACACGTCGAAGAGATTGTTGTTGTCGGCGTAAGCGGCGACCGCGCAGAGGACCAGCACCACCGGCATGAGCCAGCGGGCGGGGATGGTGGCAACGCGCGCGAAGAGCCCGACCAGCGGCAGGTTCAGGAGCAGCAGCATGACGTTGCCGACGTAGAAGCTGCCGATGACGCCCCAGAACACCTGTGGATGGTCGCGCAGCAGGAACGGCCCCGGAGTCACGCTCATGAGGAGCATCCCGCTCAGGAGCACCGCGGTGGAGGGCGTGAACGGCAGGCCGAGCGACAGCAGCGGGATCATCCCGCCCCCGGCGGCGGCATTGTTGGCCGCCTCGGGGCCGGCCACGCCTTCGATGGCCCCCTGCCCCAGCTCGCGCCGGTGGCGGGACACGCGCCGCTCCACCCCGTAGGAGACGAACGAGGCGATGGTGGCGGCGGGCCCGGGAATGAGCCCGATGAGAAAGCCCAGCACGGTGCCGCGGAGCATCGGCGGCACCGCGCGGCGCAGCTCGACGCCGCTCGGGTAGAGGTCGCGGAAGCGCACGGGCGTCAGCGTCGCGGGCGGCTCCGGGCGGGCCGCGGCCGCCAGCACCTCGGCCGCGCCGAAGAGCCCGGTGGTGACGGCGACGAAGCTCAGCCCCGCCTGCGCGCCCCCGACGTCGAAGGTGAAGCGGACGGTGCCGCCCAGCGGGTCCATGCCCACGGTGGAGAGCAGGAGGCCCAGGGCGACCATGGCCAGCGCTTTCGGCAGCGAGCCGCCGGAGAGATTGGAGAGGAGAACGAGGCCCAGCAGGGTGAAGGCGAAGAACTCGGCGGGCCCGAAGGCCAGGGCCATGCGCGCCACCGCGGGCGCCACCAGCTGCAGCGCGATCACGCTGAAGGTCCCCGCCACGAACGACGCGAGCGCCGCCACCGCAAGGGCGGCGCCCGCGCGCCCGCGACGGGCGAGGCGATAGCCGTCGATGGTGGTCACCACGCTGGACGCTTCGCCCGGCACGTTGACGAGGATGGACGTGGTCGACCCGCCGTACATGGCGCCGTAGTAGATGCCGGCGAGCATGATGAGCCCTGCGGTCGGGCCGAGCTTGATGGTGAGAGGGAGCACGAGGGCCATGGCCCCCGCCGGCCCCAGCCCCGGGAGCACGCCCACGAGCGTGCCCAGTACGCTGCCGGCGAGGCAGGCCAGCAGATTGGCGGGGGTGAGCGCGACGAAGAGGTCGCTCACGGCAGCGGCACGCCCAGCCAGCCCACGAACACGACGTGCGCCACCAGGACCACCCCGGTGCCGAGCGCGAGGGGACGCCACCAGCCGGGCAGGCCCATGAGCCGCGCCACGACCACGGCGAGGGCGAACGACGCGGCGAGAAAGCCCGCGAAGGGCACCGCGGCGACGAAGAGCACGAGCGCGGCCGACAGCGCGAGCGGCGGGGCGGGCGTGGGCACGTCGCCGCCAGCGTCCGCTCCGGCGCGCCCGACGGCCGCGAGCATCCATACCGCCGCCGCGAGCAGGGCGAGGCCGGCGGCGAGCGGAAAGACGCCCGGGCCGGGCGCGGCGAGCGTGTCGAGCGGATACTGCCGGCCGGCGGAGAGATAGGCCAGGGCCAGCGCGGCCAGCCCCAGGGCGCTCCAGCGGTCGCGCGTGGCCATGGGGTGGCCCCCGCGCTATTGCTTCTTGAGGCCGATCTGCTCCATCAGGGCCGCGATCTCGCGGTCGTCGGCGGCCATGAACCGATCGAAGTCCCGCGCGCCCATGACCTCCACGGCGGCGCCCATCCGCGCGGCGAACTCGCGGTACTCCGGGCTCTGGGCGGCGCTCACGAAGGCGCGCTCGAGCCGGGCGATGGCCTCGGCCGGCGTCCCCTTGGGCGCGGCGATGCCCCGCCACAAGGCCATCGCCAGATCGACGCCGCTCTCCTTGAAGGTGGGCACCTCAGGCAGGCTCGCCAGCCGCTTCTCGCCGCTGACGGCGAGCACCCGCACCTGCCGGCCGGTCACCTGGGTCATGATCTCGGCGGGCAGCTGCACGCTCGCCTCGATCTTGTCGCCGAGCACGGTGGTGACGGCCAGCTCGCGGCCGAAGGGAACGTGCGTGAGCTTCACGCCCGCGCGGTTCTCCAGCGCGACGGCGGCGAGATGCGTGAAGCTGCCGCGGCCGGAGTTGCCGATACGCACCTGGCCCGGGTGGGCCTTGGCATGCGCGAGCAGCTCGCGCAGATCCTTCCACGGCGCGTCGGCCTTCACCGCGAGCGACACCGGCTCGCTCGTCAGCGCGGCCACGCCGGCGAACGCCGTGTAGTCGAGCTTCATGTTCCCCGCGTGGTAGGCGGTGCTGATGCTGTTGGAGTTCCAGACTACGGCGTGCCCGTCCGCGGGCTGGCCCTTGACGTGGGTGTAGCCGATAGCGCCGCCGGCGCCGGTGCGGTTGACCACCGGCACCGGCTGCCCCAGATCCTTGGCGGCGAGCTCCGCCAGCTTCCGGGCGAGGAGATCGGCGGCGCTGCCCGCCCCGAACAGCACCGTCAGCTCCACCGGCTTGGTGGGAAACGCGGCGGCCGCGGAGGCAATGGCGAGGACGGCGACGAGCGCGCCGGCGCGCGCGAGGGCCCACGCCCTCATGGGTTCAGGACGACCTTCACGGGGTCGCCGGTCCGCTTCTCGAGGGTCCCGATGGCCTCGTGGACGCGGGTAAGCGGGAACTGATGCGTGACGAGCGGTTTGGCGGTGAGCCGTCCCGCCGCGAGCAGGGCGAGCGCGCGGCCCACGCTGGTGCCGCCCTCGCCGCGCTCGGTGTAGATGGTGATGTTGCGGCGGACGGCGTGGCTCACGTCCGCGGTGACGGGGCCGTGGTAGAAGGCGACGATGAGGACCTTGCCCCCCGACTTGGTCATCTTGATGGATTGGTCGAAGGTGTCGTCGCCGCCGGCGCAGTCGATCACGAGATCGGCGCCCTTGCCGCCGGTGGCCTCCATCACCGCCGCCACCGGATCGGCGCGGCGACTGTCCACCACGATGTCCGCGCCGAGCTGGCGGCCGAGGGCCAGGCGGGACTCGCGCGTGCCGGTGAGGATCACACGGGTGGCTCCCACCGCCTTGGCGAGCTGGATGGCCATGAGGCCGATCGGTCCCGGCCCGAGCACGACCACCGTCTCACCGGCGAAATAGCCGCCCGCGTTCTCGAGCCCGAACAGCGGGCTTCCGGAGGTCATCACCACGGTGGCTTCCTCGTAGGACACGCCGTCGGGCATGCGGTACAGCGTGTTCACGTGGTTCACCGCGTACTCGGCAAGACCGCCGTTGGTGGTGAAGCCGTTGGCGCGGTGCCCGCGCTTCATGTTGCCGAAGTTCAGGCACGCCGTGTACATGCCGCGGATGCAGTTCTCGCAGCGCCGGCAGCCCATGTGCGCCTCGACGACCACGCGGTCGCCCACGCGGAACTCGTCGACCGTCGAGCCCACGGCGACGATGTCGCCCGCGTACTCGTGGCCGAAGATGAACTCGCCGTAGGGCGGCATGTGGGGCATTCCGCTGTGGATGATCTTGAGATCGGTGCCGCAGATGCCGCAGGCCCGCACGCGGATGAGCACGTCCTCGTCGCCGGGCGTGGGCACCGGCCGGTCGAGGAGCTCGAAGCGGTGGGGCGCGACGAGGACGGTCGCCTTCATCGTGCGGGGAATGTTGCTCATGGCGTCGAAAGTATAGCGCGTCCCCGGGAGCTTGTGGCGACTGCCACTGGCTCTCGCAGGCGGGGTTCCATCGGGCCGTGCCGCAGTGGGCGGCGGCGGGCGCCGCCGGTCCCCGGTGATCGCCCGGCGGGCCAATCGTGATACGGTCTCCGGGATCCCAATTTCCCGGAGGTGACCGATGCGCGCTCCGTTCGCGATCCTGCTCGTCGTCCTGGCCGTCTGCGGCGCCGTTGCCCCTGCCCCCGCGGCCCCGCCCGACGGGACCCTGGCCATCGGGGTCCACGTCACCCTCGTCTCGCGCTGGCTGGATCCCGGCGAGACGGAGGCCCTCATCACGCCCTTCATGGTGCTCTACGCGCTCCACGACGCGCTGGTGAAGCCGATGCCGGGTGGGATCATGACCCCGAGCCTCGCCGAATCGTGGTCGCTCGCCCGCGACGGCGTGACCTACGAGTTCGTGATCCGCAAGAACGCGAAGTTCCACAACGGCGATCCCGTGACCGCCGAGGACGTGAAATACACCTTCGAGCGCTACAAGGGCGCCAGCGCCGGCCTTCTGAAGGAGAAGGTGAAGGAGATCCAGACCCCGGCGCCCAATCGCGTGCGCATCGTGCTCAAGGAGCCGTGGCCGGACTTCATGGCCTTCTACGGCACCTCCGCCACCGGCGCCTCCTGGATCGTGCCCAAGAAGCACATCGAGAAGGTCGGCGAGGCGGAGTTCAAGAAGGCGCCGGTGGGGGCGGGGCCGTTCAAGCTCGTCTCCTTCAACCCCGGCGTCGAGCTGAGCATGGAGGCGTTCCCCGACTACTGGCGCAAGGCGCCCACGGTGAAGCGGCTCATCATGCGCTCCATTCCCGACGAGACCACGCGCGCCGCCGCAGTGAAGACGGGCGAGGTGGACGTGGCGTTCCTCTTCGGCGGTCCGGTAGCGGGCGACCTCCAGCGCTCGCCCGGCGTCAAGGTGGTGGCGCCCTTGCTCTACGGCGTCTACTGGCTCGACTTCCTCGACCAGTGGGATCCGAAGTCGCCCTGGCACGATCGCCGGGTGCGGCTAGCCGCCAGCCTCGCCATCGATCGCAAGGCCATCAACCAGGCGGAGATGCTGGGGCTGGGCAAGCCGGCGGGGGCGTTCGTGCCGCCGGAATTCGACTTCGCCCTCAAGATGGAAGCGCCCGCCTTCGATCAGCGGCGGGCCAAGCAGTTGCTCACCGACGCCGGGCATCCCAACGGCTTCGACGCGGGCGACATCACCCCGCTCCCGCCCTACACGACGCTGGGCGAGACCGTATCGGGCATGCTCCAGTCGGTGGGCATTCGAAGCCGGGTCCGCACGATGGAGCGCGCGACCTTCATGACCACCTGGCGCGAGAAGAAGATCCGCGGTCTCCTCATCGGAGCCACCGGTGCCGCCGGCAACGCCGCCGCGCGCCTGGAGCCCTTCTTCACCAAGTCGGGCTTCTACGCCTACGGCTCGTTGCCCCAGATCGACGATCTCTTCCAGCGCCAGGCCAAGGAGATGGACCGAAAGCAGCGCGAGGCGCTGCTGCACCAGATTCAGCAGGTCGTGGCCGATCAGGTGCTGGCCGCGCCGATCTTCCAGCAGGGATTCCTGTGCGCGGTGGGCCCGCGCGTTGCCGAGAGCGCGCTGGGGCTCATCCAGGGCTTCCCCTACACCGGGCCCGCGGAGGACCTACGGCTCAAGTAGGACGGCGCAAGGATGGATCGGAAAAGCTAGGCCGCCGTGGGGTCGCGGGCCCACACTGGCCCGAAGGAGGGCCAGCCATGGTGACTCGGGTCCGCGATCCCGGGACCGGCTCGGTGGCCTGTCCGGACTGCGGGCATCAGATGCGGCGCACGGACATGACCCGCGAAGGGGATCTGCTCGTGCTGCAGCTCGAGTGCCCGTCCTGCGGCGCCAAGCGCAAGCGCGCGCTGGCGTGAGGGGCTAGGCGAGAGTCCAGCGCGAGGGGCCGCCGCTCACCGTCTCTTCCTTCACGCGCTTCTCCGTCTTGAGCTTCTTCAGGTGGGAGTGCACCGACTGCCCGGCATAGCCGTGCAGCGCCTCCGGCACCGCCGCGTAGATCACCTTGACCATCTCGGGGATCGTGCGCGTGCCGTCGCCCATGACGGCGAGGATCTGCCGCTCCCGTTCCAGCCGGTGCGCGATGTACTCCTTGATGAGAGCCTTGGCGTTCTCGATCACCGGCCCGTGCGCGGGATAGATGGTGGTGACGTCGAGGCGCAGGATGCGGTGGAGCGAGTCCATATACAGGGCGAGGTCGCCGTCCTCGTCGGGGATCACGGTGGTGGAGCCGCCCAGCACGAGGTCGCCGGTGAAGAGGGACTTCGTCTCCGGCACGAAGTAGCACAGGTGGTCGGAGGCGTGCCCCGGCGTGTGGATGGGCACGAGGGTGACGCCGTCCGCACTCACCGCCTGCCCATCTCGGAGGTCGGAGATGCCCGAGGGGAGGTCGGTGTCCCTATGGATCATCTTCGCGACGGGAGTGCCCGGGTACTGCGCGAGGAGATCCTTCACGCCGCCCAGGTGATCCTTGTGGCGGTGCGTGAGGAGCACGCGCGCGGGCGCCCGCCAGCCGCGCTCCGCCATATACGTCTCGAGCAGCGGCATCCAGCCGGGCACGCCCGCGCCGGTGTCGATGAGGACGGGCGAGCGCTCGCCGACGAGATACGTGTTGGTGCCCGGGCCCGTCATCATGCCGGGGTTGAGCCCGAGCACGCGGCCGACCCAGTCGGTGGGCGTCGCGGTCTTCGGGAAATTCGGATCGATCCAGGGCATCGCGGTCCTCTCCGGCCTCAGGCCACTCCCAGATAGCGGCGCTTCACGTCCTCGGCGGCCTCGAGGCCTGCCGGCGTGCCTTCGTACACGATCTGTCCCTTGCTCATCACGTACACCCGGTCGGCGACCTGAAGGGCCAGGTGGTAGTTCTGCTCCACCAGCAGGATCGAGAGACGCTCGTCCTTCAGCCGCCGCACGGTCTGGCCGATCTCCCGGACGATCAACGGGGCCAGCCCCTCCGACGGCTCGTCCAGGAGGAGCAGCCGGCCGTTGGTCAGGAGCGCCCGCCCGATGGCCAGCATCTGCTGCTCGCCACCGGAGAGTGTACCGCCGGCCTGCTCGGCACGCTCGCGGAGCCGGGGGAACAGCGCGAAGACCCGCTCGAGCGTCCAGCCGCTGGCGCGGGCGCCGAGGAGCAGGTTCTCGCGCACGCTGAGGGGCGCGAAGATGCGGCGCCCCTGCGGCACCAGGGCGATGCCGCGCCGGGCGATGCGATAGGCCGGCAAGGCGTGGATGGGATCGCCGTCGAAGACGATGCGGCCCGCCCGCGGCGGGGTGAAGCCGACGATGCTCCGGATCACGGTGGTCTTGCCCGCCCCGTTGCGCCCGAGAAGAGCCACCGCTTCCCCCGCACCCACCCGCAGCGTCACCCCGTGGAGGACATGGCTGTCGCCGTAGTAGGTGTCGATGCCCGCGACATCGAGGGTGGCGCTCATGCCGATCCCAGGTAGACCTCGTACACGCGCGGGTCCGCCTTCACGTGGTCGAAGGTGCCCTCGGTCAGCACCTCGCCGTAGTGGAGCACGGTGACCCGGTCGGCGAGCGAAGCGACCACGTCCATGTCGTGCTCGATGATGAGGAGGGTGACCTCGCGCGGCAGCCCCTCCAGCATCCGCGTCATCCGGACCGTCTCCTCCGGCGACATGCCTGCGGTGGGCTCGTCGAGGAGAAGGAGACGCGGGCGAATGGCGAGGGCGAGGCCGATCTCCAGCTGTCGCTGCTCGCCGTAGGATAGCGCGCCCGCCGGCAAGTCGAGGCGGTCGAGGAGGCCCACCGCCTCCGCCGTCTCGCGGGCACGCGCGATGGGCGCGTGCAGGCGGCTCACCGCGCCGAAGAGGCTCCAGCTGCCCCGCCCGTCGGCGGCGGCGGCCAAGCGCAGATTCTCCAGCACGGAGAGCCGCGGGAAGAAATTGTTGCGCTGGAACGACCGCGCGAGACCGCGGCGGGCCACCGCGTGGGGCGCGAGACCGGTGATGGGGGCGCCGGCAAGGAGCACGCGCCCCGCGCTCGGCGCCAGATGCCCGGTGATCAGGTTGAAGAGCGTGGTCTTCCCCGCCCCGTTGGGGCCGATGATGGCCCGCCGCTCGCGGGCGGCGATCTCGAGGGAGACGGCGTTGACGGCGGCAAGGGCGCCGAATCGCCGCGAGAGCCGGTCCAGGGCCAGCAGCGGCGCCTCCGTCACGCGCGCAGCCCCACGCGGCCGCGCAGGGTGCCCACGATGCCGCCCGGCGCGAAGAGCACGAGCAGCACGAAGGTGAGGCCCAGGATGAGCATCCAGCGCTCGGTGTAGGAGGAGACCAGGCTCTGCAGCAGGATGAAGGCGGCCGCGCCGAGGAACGCGCCGCCGAGCGTGCCGGTGCCGCCGATGATGACCATCAGGAGCGCTTCGCCCGAGGTGGTCCAGAAGAACGCGTCCGGAGACACCGAGCCCTGGAACTGCGTGTAGAGCGCCCCCGCGATGCCGGCCACCGTGCCGGCGATGACGAAGGCGAGGAGCTTGTAGCGGCCGACGGGATAGCCCACCGCCTCCATGCGGGCCTCGTTCTCCTGTACGCCCCGCAGCACGTGCCCGAATGGCGAGCGGGCCACGCGCCAGAGGACGAGCGCGGCGAGCGCCACGATGGCCACGAGGTAGACGTGGAAGCGCGCGGGGCTTCCGACGTCCATACCCAGCACGGCGGGCCGCGGCACGCCGGTGAGCCCGTCCTCGGCGCCCACGAACGCGTTCTGGAACGCCACCGCGTAAAACATCTGGGAGAAGGCCAGCGTCAGCATGATGAAGTACACGCCGCTCACGCGGATGCAGAAGTAGCCGATCAGGAGGGCGCCGACGGCCGCCGCCGCCGCGGGCACGAGCAGCGCGGTGGTGAGGCCGGGCCACTTCACGAGGGTGAGGGCGGCCGTGTAGGCGCCGATGCCGAAGAAGGCCGAGTGGCCGAAGGACACCATGCCCGCGTGCCCCATTAACAGATCAAGGCTCATGGCGAAGATGCCGAAGATCAGGATCTCCTGGAGCAGCTTCACGGGGTACGTCCCCGCGAAGAGCGGAAGGACGGCGAGGGCGGCAGCCAGGACCACGAGAGCGGCGGCGCGCGCGATCATCGGAGGGCGCGCCCGAAGAGCCCCTGCGGTCGGAACAGCAAGATGAGCGCCATCACCGCATAGATGATGAGCATCGAGGCTCCCGGGAGCCAGGCCTTGCCGAAGGTCTCCGCCTGCCCGATGAGGAGGCTCCCGGCCAGCGAGCCCTTGAGGCTGCCGAGCCCCCCCACGGCCACGACGATGAGGGCGGGAATGAGGATGCTGGCCCCCATCGGGGGATAGGCGGACTGAATGGGTCCCGCAATCACGCCCGACAGCCCGGCGAGCGCGGCGCCGAAGGCGAAGACCAGCGTGAAGACGCGCGAGACATTGATCCCCATCCCCGCCGACATCTCGGCGTCGAAGACGCCCGCGCGGATGATGGCGCCCAGCCGCGTGCGCTCGATCAGGAGCCAGAGGGCGACCGCCATTGCAAGCCCGAACACGATGACGAAGAGGCGGTAGGACGGGATGGTAGCGCCGAAGAGGCTCACCGAACCCGAGAAGAGCTCCGGGGTGGGGATGGAGCGAATCCGACCGCTCCAGATCCACTTCACGAGGTCCTCGAAGACGTAGATTAGGCCGAAGGTCAGGAGCACCTGGTCCAGGGGCCCGCGGCGATAGAGCGGGCGCAGGCAGCTCCGCTCGACGAGCGCGCCCACGACGCCCACCGCGGCGGGGGCCAGGGCGAGGGCCAGCCAGAAGTTGCCGGTGGCCGCGATGAGGGCGAGTCCGGCATAGGCGCCCAGCATGTAGAACGAGCCGTGGGCGAGGTTGACCACGTCGAGCATGCCGAAGATCAGCGTCAATCCGACGGAGAGGAGGAAGAGGAGCACCCCGTAGGACAGCCCATTGAGGGCCTGCGCGAAGAGGTCCGCGCCGAACATCAGCGTGCGACGGGGGCCGGGCCCGAAGGCCCGACCCCCGTGGAGTCCGCCGCGCCGATCAGGCCGGGAGCGTGCACCCGGTGCCGGGGTCGCGCACGTCAGCGACCTTGTCGATGGGAACGTTGTTCAAGCCGCCGTACACCTCCCGCACCTCGCGGACGTAAATGAACGGCTGGATCACGTTGTGCGTCTTGGGATCGAAGCGGAAGCGGCCACGCGGGCTGTCGAACTCCACCTTCGCGATGGCGGCGACGAGCGCGTCCTTGTCCTGGGTGTTCCCGTTCACGGCCCTGAGGGCCCGCACGATGACCTCCGCGGTGTCGAACCCCTGGCAGGCGAAGCCATCCGGCATCTTGCCGAAGTACTTCTCGCGGAAATCCTTCACGAACTTGTGGTTGGCCGCGTTGTCGAGCAGCGGCGTGTAGAAGTGCCCGGTGATGATGCCCAGCGCGGAGCTCCCCTGCGCAGGGAGCACGTCCGGCTCGGTGAGGAAGCCCGCGCCGGTGAGCTTTATGGATTGCTTGAGCCCGAAGCTAGCGAACTGCTTCACGAAGTTGACGGCATCCGTGCCCGAGTAGAACGCGAACACCGCCTTGGCTCCCGACTGCTTGATCTTCGTGAGGTAGGGCGCGTAGTCGGTCTCGCCAAGCTTGGGATAGTCTTCGTCCACCACCTTGCCGCCGGCGGGGACGAAGGTCTCCTTGAACGCGTTCATCATATCCTTGCCCGCCTGATAGTTGGGCGCGGTGAGGAAGACGTCCTTGGCGACGTTCTTGGCCACCCACCCGCCCATGGGCTGGCAGGGCTGCCAGTTCGAGAACGAGGTACGGAAGATCCACTTGGAGCACCGCTCGCGCGCGATCGCGTCCGCGCCGGCATTGGAGACGATCAGGATGGTTTTCGAGTTGTGCACCTTGTCGCGCATCCCCATGAGGATCCCCGAGTGCACGGGGCCGGTGAGGATGTCCACCTTGTCGGAGTCGATGAGCTTCTCCGTCTTGCGGATGCCGACGGGCGGTTTCATCTCGTCGTCTTCCTTCACCATCTCGATCTTGCGCCCCGCCACCGTCCAGTTCTCGCGGGCGAAGACCATCTCCATGGCCTGCGTGATGCTCTCACCGAGCACGGCGTACACGCCCGTGTAGGGCAGCACCACCCCGATCTTGATGGGGGCGCCCTGGGCATGCGCCCGGAGCACCCATGGGCCGGTGGCCGCGGTCGCGGCGACCGCGCTCACCCCGCCGAGGAGTTTCCTTCGCGTCAGATGCGTCATCGCTCGTTCCTCCTGGTTTGTATCCTGGAACGCTGGTTGAGGGCCACCCGATGGTACACCAAGACAAACGCGCGACGAAGGTCGGCGGTTCGCCCGATCAGCCCTTCGCCATCAACGAAATCACGTAGTTGCCTGAACCGGACGAAGGCCCGTAGGCGTGCACCCGCGACTCGAAGCGTTCCCCCGACTCGATCAGGGCCCCCATCATCATCGCCAGGTGCCGGCCGCCCATCTCGGCTTCGACCGTCCGGACATACTCGGGCAGCCAGCTCCAGCACTTCTCGTAGTCGCCGGCGGTGAGCAGACGCGCGAACTCGTGGTCGAGCGTCTCATCCTCCGGCCGCGGCCCTTTTTCGGGGCCCCGCACGAGCTTGTGCGACACGCTGCCGCTCGCCACGAAGCCCACGCGCTTGCCACTCTCGCGCGCGACCCGCGCCACCGAGCGGCCCCACGCGAAGCACTCGTCGAGGTCGGCGGACAGGCAGACCGAGACCGGCACCAAGGGCAAGCGCTGGGCGCGATCCAAGTAGCACACCATCGGCATCACGGTGCCGTAGTCCAGCGGATAGTGGACGTCGTTGGCGAGCACGGTCTGACGCCCCTCGGCCTTGCCGTGGGCGGCGAGGGCGGCGGCCAGTGCATAGTCGCCGGGATAGTCGTAGGCCACGCCGTGGATGATCTCGGGGGCTTCCTGCGCGGTGAGCACGCCCTGATGCCGCGGCGTCCCGTCCACCACGGTGGGGAAGGTCGTGATGAGGTGGCAGGAGTTGATCACCATGGCGTCCAGGCGGGCGTCCGACACGTCCACGCCCTGGGCGACGAGCCCGTCGCGCACCGGGCGGAAGACCTCGGAGGCTAGGCGCCCCTCGAAGGCCGCCTCGAGCGTGCAGTAGCGGGGCGTGTGGACGGACAGGAACACGCCGGCGAGCGATCCTCTGGTCGACGTCATGCGGACAGGCCTCCTTCGCCGCCGAGCAGCCGGACGATCTCGTCGGGGATGGGGCGGGCGCGCAAGCGCCCGCCCGGTTCTTCGGGCGACGCCACCCAGCCCCGCACCTCGAAGCCGCGCGCGCAGCGCGTCTCGCCCACCGAGACCTCGTGCTCGACCCGGAACGTCTTCTCGCTCACCTCGACGACGGTGCTCTCGATCGCGACCACGTCGCCGTAGCGCACGGGCGCGGCGAAGCGCGCGCCGGACTCCAGGATGGGCACCCCCACGATGCGGTAGCGCGGAAACATGATGGGCCACGGCTGGCCGATCGACTCGAACAGGGACTCGGTGGCCAGATCGAACCACTCGAAGAAGCGCGGGTAGAAGACGATGCCTGCGGGATCGACCTCGCTCCAGCGCACCTTCGCCGTCCAGCGATGACTGGCGCCGGTCATTTGTTTCCGCTCGCCTCGCCTTCGGCTGCGGCTCGCCCGCCTCGCTCCGCGCGGGTCCCCTCACCATGTCCGCTCGCCTCGCCTTCGGCTGCGGCTCGCCCATCTACTGCGACCTGGTCACGCAGCCGGTGGCGCTGCAGCTTGCCCGTGGCCGTGCGCGGCAGCTCGGCCACCACCCGCACTTCCCGCGGGCGCGCGTGCGCGGGCGCCTCGCGGGCGAGGCGCTCGGCCAGCTCGGCGGCCAGGCTTGCGCGATCCGCGTTCGCCTCGCGCGGCACCACGAAGAGATACGGCTTGATCAGACCGGAGCCCTCCTCCGCGCCGACCAGCCCCGCCTCCAGGACGGCGGGATGCCGAAGGGCAACGGCTTCCACCTCCGCCGGAACCACCCACTGCCCCGCCACCTTGAAGAAGTCGTCCTGCCGGCCGCAGTGCACCCAGTGGCCGTCGGCGCCCACGTAGTATACGTCGCCCATGCGGAACCACTCGCCCTCGAAAGCCCGTCGCGTATCGGCGGGACGCTGCCAGTAACCGGCGGCGGCGGAAGGCGTGCGCACCCACAGCACGCCGCGCTCGCCAGCCTTGACCGCCCGTCCCTCCTCGTCGAGGAGCCGCGCCTCCGTGCCGGGCACGGGCTCGCCCGTAGTGCCGGGACGGCTCGCGCCGGGGCGGCTCGAGAGCACCATGAAGATGGTCTCGGTAGCGCCGAGCCCGTCCAGGATCTCGACGCCGAAGCGCTCGCACCAGCCGCGGTAGATCTCCGCGGGCAGCCGCTCCCCGGCGGAGACGCAGGCGCGCACCGACGCGAAGGTATCGCGAGGCAGATCGGCGGCGAGGAGACGGGCGTAGAAGGTCGGCACCGAGAAGAAGAGGGTGGGCCGCTCGTCCCGCAGCACCGTGCGCACCATCTCGGGCTCGGCCCAGTCTGGCCGCAGGCAGGCGCTCGCCCGCGCCAGGAGGGGGATCAGCAACGCGGTGCCGAGGGCATAGGCGAAGAAGAGCTTCGAGGTGGCGAAGATCCGATCGCGAGGCCCTACCCCCAGCACGTCCATCCCGTAGGGCCCCCCGGCGACCAGATTGCGGTGGCGATGCACGGCCGCCTTGGGAACGCCGGTGGTCCCCGACGTGTAGAGCCAGACGGCCATCGCATCGCCGCCCACGGGCTCGGCCGCCGTCTCCTCGCGCGACGCGGCGACGTGCGCGAACTCGACCACGGTGGGGATGCTCCGCACGACCTCCGCCACCGGCGCCAGCAGCGCGGCGTCGGCCACGAGCACGCGCGGGCGCGCGTCCGCGAGCACGGCGGTCAGGACGGGGGCGGGGATGCGCGGGTTCAGCGGCACCGCCACCGCGCCCACCCGGAGTATCCCGAAGAAGGCGGCGGCCCACTCGGCCCCGTCGGGCAAGAGCAGCGCCACGCGGTCGCCACGTTCGACGCCACGCGAGTGAAGGCCGGCGGCGACGCGCCCAGCGAGCCCCAGCAGATCGGCGTAGGAGACGATGCCGCCGGGCGTGCGGAGCGCGGGCCGGGCGCCATGGCCCTCCGCCACGGCGGCGTCGAGCAGGACTGCGGCCGCGTTCATGCCCGTCCCCTGCACCGCGCTAGGCGGGACGGGGCGCCCCGCGGGGCCGCTGTATCGCCACGCCCGCCGCGACCAGTCGATCCTGTATCCCGTGGAACTTGTGCCGCCCGTCGGCATGCGCCTGCCAGAGCGCCGCGAGGTCGGGGAAGCCGGCGAGATAGCGCAGGCCGGACTCGGCGGGCTCGGCCATCGGCATCTCGCCGGCCTCGTAGCGCTTCACGCCCTCGGCGGGCTCGATCCAGAGCCCCTCGGAGGTCTCCTCGGTGAATAGCCGCGGCGCCTGCCCCTCCGGCACGGGCGCGAGAAAGAAGCGCGCGGAGAAGCGGATAGGGCTCGAGGGCGGCGTGATGAAGTGCGAGAGATAGCGCAGCGGCGCCACGTCGAGATACCAGTCAACGGCGGCGAGCAAGTCGGCCAGGCGCCCGGACTCGGCCACGAGCGACTGGCGCATCCCCGCCACGAGGGCGGCCACCCCCGGGTCGGCGGCGGCGATCGGCCGGCCCGCGCGGTCGCTCGCCAGGCAGAGGCCCGTCTCCTCCAGCAGCTCGCGCGCGGCCGTCACCCAGTAGGCGAGCGCGGGCAGGTCCGTCTGGCCGGGGAATAGCCCCTCCGCGTCGGCGGCGCCGACGCCGCGGCAGCGCACGAGCAGCGCGGCGTCCGCGTCGGCCGGGTCCACCTTGCCGCCGGGAAAGGCGTAGAAGCCACCGAGGAAGCGCATGCTGGCCTGCCGCCGGATCATGTAGACCTCGATCGGCGCGCGGACGCCCGAGCGGACGAGCAGCACGGAGGCCGCCGGGCGAACGGGCGTCGGCGCGGACGCCGCGCTGCCGGCCGTTTCGGCGCTCACGCCGGACGCGCCCCCGGCCGCGGGCCGGCCGCGAGATGCGCCAGGAGCGCGTCGGCGGAGATGGGCTTGGCGAGCACCTGGTCCACGTACTTGCTCGCCTCCGTCGCGGTGGCACCCTCGCCCCAGCCGGTGAGGAGGAACACGCGCGTGGCGGGTGCTAGTGTCTTGACGTGCTCGGCGACCTGCCAGCCGTTCACCTTCGGCATGCCGAGGTCGGTGATGACCACGTCGTGCTGATCGGGATCGAAGAGGCTCACGGCCTCCGCGCCGTTGGCCGCCGTGGTCACCTGATGGCCGCCCGCGCGGATCATGTCCGACAGCACGACGATGAGCCGCGGATCGTCGTCCACGAGGAGCACCCGCGATGCGCGCTCGGGCCCCACGGGCTCCGGGATCTCCTCCGACGGCGGGATGATCTGGAACCGGCTCGCGTGCAGGCGTAGCCGCACCGTCGTGCCCTGCCCCTCGCGGCTGTCGACCTGGACGCTGCCGCCGTGCCGCTCCACGATATCCAACACCTCGGAGAGCCCGCGCCCCGCGCGCCCGGGCGGCCGCGCCGACGGATCGACGAGGGCGCGGCGGACCTCGGCGGGCATGCCGACCCCCGTGTCCGCCACCTCCAACGCCACCCAGCCCGACTCCTCGCTGGCGGCCCGGATCGACAGCGTCCCGCCCCGCGGCATCGCCTGCACCGCGTTGAGGATGAGATGGACGAGGGCACCGCGGAGCTCGAAGCTGTTGCCCTCGATGGGGGGCACCGACTCGAGGACCTGGGTCACCGTGACCACGACGCCCCGGCGCTGCGCCTCGTCCCGCCAGCGCGGGGCCGTCATCTCCAGCGCCTCCGCGGCGATGGCCGCGAGGCCCACCGGACCGAAGGCCACCTGTGGCTCGCGCGACACGAACTCCTGGAAGCGCCGCACCGACACCGAAGCCTCCATGGCGACGTCGCGGATCACCCGGAGCCGGCGCTGGGCGGTCTCCGTCTCCGCCTCCTTCAGCAGGAGCTCGGTGTACGCGAGGATGGCGGCCAGCGAATTGTTGAAGTTGTGGGTGAGGCCGCCCACCGTCTCGCCGAGCGTGCGCAGGTCGACCGAGCGGCCGACTCCGCCGGGGCTGTCCTCGAGACGGCGATTGAGATCGCGCCCCCAGCTCCGCAGAGTCAGCATGGTGCGGTCCATCTCGACCTTGAACCGCCCGAGCTGACGGGCGATGTCGCGGATCTCCTCGTGATCCGCGAAGACGAGGGAATCGACGGCGGGGTCGGCCTCGGAGACGCCGCCGCGGCCGATCCACCGTGCGACCGTCCGCCGCACCCCCTCGAGCATCGCGAGCGCTAGAGGTTCACGAGCTGCGCGACACGCTCCCGATGATAGGTGGCGTCGCCGAAGGTGAACTCCGAGCCCTTGGCCCGCTTGAAGTAGAGGTGCAGATCGTGCTCCCAGGTGAAGCCGATGCCGCCGTGGAGCTGAATGCCCGCGGCGGAGACCCGGCGGTAGGCGTCCGACACGTACGCCTTCGCCATGCTCACCGCCAGCGGCCCCTCGGCGGAGCCCTCGTCCATCGCCCACGCCGCGTAGTACGTGATGGACTTGCTGTTCTCCACCTCCACCAGCATGTCGGCGGCCTTGTGCTTCACGCCCTGGTACGAGCCGATGGGCTTGCCGAACGCCTGGCGGATCTTCGCGTACTCCACCGTCATGTCCAGCACCTTCTGGGCGCCGCCGCACATCTCCGCGCAGAGGGCCACGCAGGCGCGGTCGAGCACGCGCGCCAGCGGCGTCCAGCCCAGGCCGGGGACGCCGAGCAGCGCCTCGGGGCCGACGCTGACGCCGGTGAGGGTCACCTCGCAGAGCTTCCGCGTCTGGTCCATGGTGGGCAGCAGCTTGACCTCGACCCCCTTCGCCTGGCGGGGAACGAGGAAGAGGCTCACGCCGTCCTCGCCGGTACTCGTGTTGGTGCGGGCGGCCACGACGACGGCGTCGGCGGTGTGGGCGTCGGGCACGAAGAGCTTGGTCCCTGACAGCGTGTGCCCGCCGCCCGCGGCCTTGGCGGCCAGGGTGACCCCGGCGGCGCCGAGCATCGCGGAGGGCTCCATCCACGCCAGCGTGACGCGCTTCTGACCCGCGGCGATCTTCGGCAGCCATTCCTTCTTCTGCGCCTCGCTCCCCGCCTCCAGGACGGCGAGCCCGCCGAGGAGCACGGTGGAGAAGTAGGGCCCCGGCACTACCGCGCGCCCCATCTCCTCCATGAGCACGGTGAGATCCACGAAGCCGAGCCCCATGCCGTCGTAGGCTTCGGGGAACACGAGCCCGAGCCAGCCCTGCTCCGCGAGCTTGCCCCAGAGCTCGGGGCTCATGCCCTCGGGCGTATCCATGAGGCGGCGCACCGTCTCGGAGGGGCACTCGTTCTCGAAGAACTTGCGAGCGGTGCTGCGTAGGAGCTCCTGCTCGTCGTTGAACCCGAAGTTCATGGATCTACCCTTTCGGGAGGCCGAGCACGCGCTCGCCGATGATGTTCTTCTGGATCTCGGTGGTGCCGCCCTCGATGGAATTCGCGCGGGAGCGGAGGAACCCGTACTGCCAGAGCCCGTTCTCCACCGCCCAGCGGCTGCCCTTGGTGAGCTGGGCGTAGGGGCCCTCGAGCTCCATGGCGAGCTCCTGGAGGCGCTGATGGCCCTCGACCCACATCATCTTGCCGGTGGACGCCTCGGGACCGGGCAGCTCGCCCTTGAGCAGCTTGGTGATGGCGCGGGCACCCGTGTACTTGAACACCTCGGTGTCGATCCACATCTGGGCGAGCTTCTGGCGCATGACCGGGTCCTTGGACGCGGGCGCGCCGTTCTTGCTCGACCGGCGGGCGAGGTCGACAAGGCCGTCCAGGGCGATGCGCAACCGCACCTGCAGGCCGAACCCGAGGGCGAGGCGCTCGTACATGAGGGTGGTCAGCCCCACCGCCCAGCCGTTGTTGAGCCCGCCGAGGATCTGCGACTCGTGGATGCGCACGTTGTCGAAGTACACCTCGTTGAACTCGGCGTCCCCGGTGATCTGCTTCAGCGGCTTCACGGTGACCCCGGGCGCATGCATGTCGAGGAGGAAGTAGGTGATGCCCTTGTGCTTGGGCGCGGCGGGATCCGTGCGCGCCAGCAGCATCATCCAGTCGGCGATGTGGGCCAGTGAGGTCCACACCTTCTGGCCGTTGATCACGTAGTGGTCGCCGTCCTTGACCGCGCGGGTCTGGAGCGCGGCCAGGTCCGAGCCCGAGTTGGGCTCCGAGTAGCCCTGACACCAGATCTCCTCGCAGGAGAGCATCTTGGGTGGATAGCGCTTCTTCTGCTCCTCGGTGCCGTACGCGTTGATGGTGGGGCCGGCCATGCCGACCGCGAGGATGTTCAGCACCGGGGGCGCCTTGGCCAGCGCCATCTCCTCCTGCAGGATCATCTCCTCCATGAACGTGAGGCCGCGGCCGCCGGACTCCTTCGGCCAGGTGAGCCCCACGAACCCGGCGTCGTACATCTTCCGCTGCCACTGGCGGAGGAAATCGTAGGCTTCCTCGCGCGGCACGTCGGAGGCGGCCTGGACCCTGCTGGACCAATCTTTCGGAAGGTTCTTGGACAGCCACGAGCGAACCTCGTCCCGGAAGGACTGTTGCTCGGGGGTCAGCGTGAAGTCCATACACCCTCCTGCGGGCGGGTTGGTGGGCGCGTGACAGGACTGAACGGCCGTTCATCGCCATCATACGGGCCCGGTGGAGACGGTGTCAAGACGGTCGCAGTCTTGTATACTTTTCCGCGCTATGGCGGTCGCCATCTCGCTTCCCCGGCTGCGGGCGCACATCGAGGCGCTGTCCCAGTTCGGTCGCAATCCGGACGGTCAGGGCATCACCCGGTCCTGCTGGAGCCCTCCGCACGAGGAGGCGCGGGCCTGGCTGCTGGCCCGGATGAAAGAAGCCGGCCTCACGACGTGGGTAGACGAGGCCGGCAACACCTTCGGCAAGCTCGGCGAGGGCGGCCCCACCGTCATGACGGGCTCGCACATCGACACCGTGCCCCAGGGCGGCTCGCTGGACGGCGCCCTCGGGGTGCTCGCCGGTCTCGAGTGTCTCCACACCCTGCGCGAGGCCGGCACGCGGACGCGCCGGCCCCTCACCATGGTGGCGTGGAGCGACGAGGAAGGCCGCTATGCCGGCCTCTTCGGGTCGCGCGCCTTCACCGGCAAGCTCGACGCGCGCCAGATCCCCCACTTCAAGGCGGCCGACGGCGAGCGCCTGGTCGACGCGATGAGCCGGGCCGGCTTCGATCCCCTCGAGGCGCCCAAGGCCAAGTGCGACCCCCGCACCCTCGCCGCCTACGTGGAGCTGCACATCGAGCAGGGCCCGCACCTGGAAGCGGCGCGCATCCCCATCGGCTCGGTCGAGGGCATCGTGGGCAACCGCCGCTCGTGGGTCACGTTCATCGGCCAGGCCGACCATGCCGGCACCACGCCCATGGCCTGGCGCAAGGACGCCTTCCTCGGCGCCGCGGAGTACGCCCTCGCCGCGCGCGAGCTGATCGTGAAGCGCGGCGGCGGCAAGAGCGTGACCAATTTCGGGCGCATCGAGGTCGCCCCCGGCGTCTCGAACATCGTGCCCGCCCGGGCCACCCTCCTCCACGAGATGCGCTCGCTCGACGCGCGGATCCTGTCCCGCCTCGACACGCAGTGCCGGGCCCTCGCGCGTGCGGTGGCGCGACGCCGCGGCCTCCGCGTGAAGGTCGAGGCCATCTCGCAGAGCGAGCCCGTGCGCTGCTCGAAGCGCGTCATGCAGGCGGTGGAGGCGGCGTGCGACGGGCTCGGTCTCAAGTACCGGCGCATGCCGTCGGGCGCGGGGCACGACGCCCAGAACCTCGCCTCCGTCACCGACTCCGGCATGCTCTTCATCCCCTCGCGCGGGGGCCGGAGCCATCGTCCCGACGAGACGAGCGACTGGAAGGCCATCGAGCGCGGCGGGAACGCGCTCCTCCACACGCTGCTGCGGCTCGCCGGCTAGCTGTGAACTGCCACGAGATTGTTCGGGGCCGCCAAGCGAGTGATGGGCGGACGGCCGTGGAGCGCGCCATGGGTGCGCGCCCAGTTGTAGTAGTACA
>Ga0075421_100000026_pt1 | contig 108033 bp, 110 predicted proteins | sample SoiMetdeltSBSDD5_FD_75292 | JGI IMG/M metagenome (GOLD analysis project Ga0075421, IMG submission 75292) | Bulk soil microbial communities from a Populus tree surrounding site in Tennessee, USA - Soil MetaG P. deltoides SBSDD5 | ecosystem: Environmental > Terrestrial > Soil > Tree plantation... | reverse complement strand
CTACACTCCGTCGCCATCGGGGCGCTCCTCGAGTCAATCGAAAGTCGTTGCAGCACAGCAACTTTCGCTGATTCGGCGCCCCGATGCGCCTATTTAGTGTGAGAAATCCGGGCTAGAGGCGGGTTGCCCGACGGGCAAGGCGCATGGGCCATGGCGAGCGGGAGGCGGGGCAGTCCACAGCGCCGGCGTCGCACCTCGATTGCTTGGTCGCGTCGCTTCCCGCCATGACCGCGTGGGACACTCGCACGAACGTGATCGCGGGTTGATCGCCAACGCCGTAACGCGCGTAGTTGCCGCAACGTAGCTTGCGGCGAGACGAAGTTAAGGCGACGAACGGAGGGCATCCGAATGCTGCGGCTTCTTGTCGGTACATTCCTTGGTGTCGCGGCGATCGGGATGGCGGCGGCACAAACCGCGTCCCCGCCGGCCGCTGCCGGGCAGCGTGCGGTCGCGACCTTCGCGGGCGGTTGCTTCTGGTGCGTGGAGGCCGATTTCGACAAGGTCAAAGGGGTGATCAGCACCACCTCCGGCTATATCGGCGGCCACACGCCAAATCCGACCTACAAGCAGGTCTCGGGCGGCAGCACCGGCCACGCCGAGGCGGTTGAAATCGTCTATGATCCGACGGTCGTCTCATACGAGAAGCTGCTCCGCCACTTCTGGCGCAACATCGACCCGCTCGCCAAGGACCGGCAGTTCTGCGACGCCGGGAGCGAGTATCGTTCTGCGATCTTCGTGCACGATGCGGAGCAGCGGCGGCTCGCCGAGGCCTCGAAGAAGGAGATCGAGCAGTCCGGCCGCTTCAAGAGCCCGATCCAGACCCAGATCGTTCAGGCGACCCAGTTCTACAAGGCTGAGGACTATCACCAGGATTTCTATTTGAAGAACGCCACCAAATATAAGTTCTATCGGTTCAACTGCGGGCGCGACCGGCGGCTGGAAGAACTCTGGGGGACGGACCGAGGAGAAGGTTGACATGGTCACGCGACGGGCATTGTTGGGCACAGCGGCGGGCGCAGCCGGCCTGGCGGCGCTGCCATGGAGGTTGCATATGGACGCCAAGGCGGAAGCCCGGTTCGAGGTCGCCAAGAGCGACGAGGAGTGGCGGCGCCAGCTCACGCCGGAGCAGTTCCAGGTGCTGCGCAAGCACGGCACCGAGCGCGCCGGCACGAGCCCGCTCGACAAGGAGAAGCGCAAGGGCACGTTCGTGTGCGCGGGCTGCGACCTGCCGCTGTTCTCCTCCGCCACCAAGTACGAGAGCGGCACTGGCTGGCCGAGCTTCTACGAGCCGTTGGCGAACGCGGTCGGCATCTCGACCGACCGCTCCTGGTTCATGACCCGTACCGAGGTGCACTGCCGCCGCTGCGGCGGCCATCTCGGCCACGTGTTCGACGATGGCCCGCCGCCGACCGGCAAGCGCTACTGCATGAACGGCGTGGCGATGAAGTTCGTGCCGGAAGGCGAGGCGCCGAAGACCGGGTGAGGTTTTCTCTACGCCGCGTTCCGGGCGAGCGACGGCGCTCGTCCGAGCGACGGCCCGGGGCCCCGGGAAGTGGGCTTTGGGGCCTCAGCGCGGGCGGGCGATCAAGCAGGGCGAAGCCCGAGCGGCCGGCATCGTCGATGCTGCGGCGCGGCAGCTCGGGGCGGTGGGCGATAGTCGCCGGGGGCTCCGCTGCCCGTCCCAGCCGGGCTGCGGGCGCGTCGCGCTTGCCGAGTTTTCAGGCAGGCGCTTGACGGCTGACAAGCCCCTGACCGCAGCGCGATACCGCCCGGCGCCTGTCCCCTGGCTCAGCTCTCGGCCCGGTCTACTCCGCAGTTGTCGACGGCGCGGCGCGCGATTATAAGCGCCGGCGCGAGGGGGGAGACTCGCGCCACGGGAGGAGCATCGAGTCGTGCGTATGTCAGCCCAAAAGCAAAAGCAAAACGGCAACGGAACCACCAGCAACTACCGCCCCTCCGACAAAGAGCAGTTCATGAACGAGCGGCAGCGGGAGTACTTCCGCAACAAGCTGCTCGCCTGGAAGGAGGACATTCTCAAGGAGGCTCGCGAGACCCTGCAGCACCTGCAGGACGAGAACCAAAACCATCCCGACCTGGCCGACCGCGCCTCGTCGGAGACCGATCGGGCGATCGAGCTGCGCGCGCGTGACCGGCAGCGCAAGTTGATCGCCAAGATCGACGCCGCGCTCGCCCGCATCGACGACGGCACCTACGGGTACTGCGAGGAGACCGGCGAGCCGATCAACCTGCGGCGGCTAGAGGCGCGGCCGATCGCGACCCTCTCGCTCGAGGCGCAGGAGCGTCATGAGCGACGCGAGCGGGTCTACCGCGACGATTGAGCTGCCTTGCCCCTTTCCGAAGGGGGAGGTCGCCGGCTGCAAATGCGCGGGTGAGTGACCGCGAAGCACCGGGCAATTGGCCGTTGTGCGCGCCCAAGGCCAGCGCGCATCCGACCTGTCGGCTCACGGCAAGCCGAGGGACCGGAAGACGCCTCGCCAGCAGCCGGCGCGCGGTGCTAGTGGACGCCTCTGTTCGCGCGCCCACGACATCCGAGGAGCACCCATGCAGGCGTACCGCTATCTCACCGGCAAGGACGATGCCGCGTTCTGCCACCGCGTCACCGCGGCGCTCAACGACGGCTGGCTGCTCTACGGCAATCCGACGCTGACCTTCGACCAGGCGAAGGGCGAAGTGATCTGCGGCCAGGCGATCATGAAAGAAGCACGGGAAAAGGAATACAGCGCGGAGATGGATCTGGCCAAGGTGTGATGGTCTCAAGCGAGCGCGGCTGCAACGGCGCGGCGCTCGCATCGGCCTGTGCCCGGCCTGCGTCATCGGTTTTTTTCGATTGTCGAGAGCCTGCCTGCTCGCCGACATTCCGTTGCCGGTCGAAGCCGCGCCGCCGCGGCGCCTGTGGCAAGCGCCAGCACGACCTCCACCTGAAGCCGCGCTCTCGGCTGCAGAACGGATGCGCAGGCGCGCGCCGCCTCAGTCCTTTTTTTCCGGGCGGCCCAACAGGCTCGCCATCTCTTCTTCGAGGCTATCGAGCACCGATTTCTGCGCCGCAGGGCTCGGCTCGGTGCGTGCCGGTTTGGGTTCGGGTGTTGCATTGGCCGCTGCCGCGGGCGGACTTGCCGGCTTGGCTTGCGGCGGAGTGCCGCCCGACGCCGGCGGCGGCGGCTGGGAAGGCGAGGGCGCCGGCGTGGCCGGGGAGGCCGGGGAGGCTGTCGGCGCCAAAGGCGACACGGTTGGCGCGGCCGGTTCGGCCGCCTGCGGCTTGGCTCGGGGCTCGCTCGGCGGGGCCTCTGGGGCCGGAAGCGGCTCCCGCGCCGCGCCCGGCCGACGCAGGGCTGCCTCCAGGCGCTGGGCCATGTCGGCTAGGTTTGCGTCCGCGGTGGGCGGCGCCGGGTGCACGTCGATTGGCGGTGGCTCGAGGTCCCCGCGGCCTGGGGCCGGTAGGCGCGGCGGCCGCACGAGCTCGCGCGGCGCTTCCCGTGCCGGACGGCGCGGCTCGAACGGGCGGGGTGCGCGGTCGGCCGGCTCGGCACGCGGCGTCAGGACGCGCGGGGCGATCTCCGGCGACGCCACCGGGCGCACGCCCTCCATGGGCGACCTCGCGTCGGCCGGTGCGCGCGCAGATGGCTCGGCAGGTGCACGGGGCCCGGGCGGTTCGCGCGGCGGGGCGACCGGCACCGCCCGGACGATGTTCTGCTCGACCACGACGTCGGTCGGACCGCCGATCATGATCAGATGTTCGACGTTGTCGCGGCGGATCAGCACCAGTCGTCGTCGGTTGTCGACCGCCGCCGCATCGATGACGGCGAGCCGCGGCTGCCGGCCGCCGCGGGCCGAAGGTGCGCCGGCCCGGTCTCCGCTGAGACGACGGAACACCCACGTCACGAGGCCAAGCAACACCAGCACGACCACGAAAGCCACGATCGCCTTCGCCGGAAGCGAAAGTTCCACGCCAAGGAGGCTGTCGAGACCCATGAGACTTCTCCCGCTTTACGCGCGATCGGCAGCATGGCTACGCCCGGCCGGCGGGCCGAAAACGCAGCCGGTAATCCCTGCCGGCCTTAACCCTAACAGATCGTTAACATCTGGAGTCAATTCTGCCGCCGATTCCCGTGGCAGCGAGACTTGTAGGATCAAACGAGAGGTGATCGATGGGGATGCCCGGACGCAGCGCCTTGACCGAGGTCGTCGACGTCGGGCGCGGTCGCGGCCACCATGGTCGTATTCGAGACGCGCGCAGTGGAGCGATCGCATGATGCGGTCGTCGAGGTCGACGAGGGGATTCCGTCCGAGCGCTCCAAGGCGCTCATGCGGCTGCGCCGCGTGGTCGTGCGGTGAGCTGAAAATGTCGGGCCGCCGCCAAGAAAAGCTTGCAGCATTCGCAAACCGTGATTCACTCCGATGGTTGATTCGCGAAGCCGTATCCCGATGTTGCGGTCGCAGCCGACTGAGACTCCTCCAGTTACCGTTGCGTCCCACCATCTGCCGCAAAGGTGAGCTACCTTGGCCCTCGCGGTCCCTTCCGCCCATTCGGACGCGGGCAGAGCACGATCCGCCATGGCGATGCGGGATTTGAGCGAACGACATTCGCCGCCGGGCGGAGCCGGCGTGCGCCGCGGCAGCATCGGCATGGTTTTGCTTGTCGCGCTGGTCCTGCTCGGCGCGGCGGCCGGCTTGCTGTTCGTCGGTCGCGCCCACGCCGAGAACTACATCCTGCTCCTGCTCGCCTGCTTGGCGGTTGCCGGCGTGTTCTCGCTGTTTGCCGGAGCGGCGGGGATTCTGCGCGTTCCGGGCGGGGATGCACGCAATCCCCTGGCGCAAGCCGTGGTCGAGAGCACGACCGACGGGCTCCTGGTTACGGACGCGGCCGGGCGCATCGTCTATGCCAACGCGGCGTATCGCGGGCTGATCGCGGCGACCGGCGACAAAGACGTGCGTCCGATCGAGCGCGTCTTCGTCGGCGACCCGGAAGTTTCGGAGGCGGTCTATCGCCTGGTCAAGGCCGCGCGCGAGGGCCGCCGGCTGCAGGAAGAGGTCCGGGTCGCCGGATGGGGCGGGGAGCCGGCGCGCTGGCTGCGCCTGCGGGTGCGCCCGCTCGCAGTGGCCGGCCAGGCCGGTGCGACGGTGTGGACGGTGGCCGACATATCGCGGGACCGCGAGCGGCATGAGAACTCGTTCCGGGAACTGCAGCATGCGATCGACTATCTCGATCATGCGCCGGCAGGATTCTTCTCCGCCAATGCCGCCGGCGAGCTGGTCTATCTCAACGCAACGCTCGCCGCTTGGCTCGAGCACGACCTCGCCCAGGTCGGATCGGGCGGATTGAAGCTCGGCGATATCGTCTCCGGCGACGGCGCGGCGCTGCTGGCGATGCTGGCGGCGTCGCCCGGCGAGGTGAAGACCGAGGTCCTCGATCTCGACCTCAAGACCCGCAGCGGGCGCACTCTGCCCGCGCGCCTGTTTCACAAGGTGGCGTTCGCCCCCGACGGGACGCCGGGCGCGTCGCGCACGCTGGTGCTCAACCGCGCGCGCGGCGGCGGCGCCGACCCGGAGCGCGCCGCCGAGGTGCGCTTCATGCGCTTCTTCCACAATGCGCCAATGGCGATCGCGACCGTCGACAAGGGTGGACGCATCGTGCGCTCGAACGCGCCGTTCGCGCGCCTTCACCACGGCATCGTCAGGGGCGACGCCGTGCCGGCCGAGGGTCATTCGATCTTGGCCCTGATCGCCGACCGCGACCGGCCGGTCGCCGAAGCTGCGATCGCGCGGGCCGGCGACGGCCAGGGCGACATCGCCCCATTCGATGTCACGCTCGCGGGCGACGGCGCCCGCTCGGCGCGCCTGTTCGTCGCGGCTGTGGAGGAGGAGGAGCGCGCCGGCGAGGCCGCCATCATCTATGCGGTCGAGACCACGGAGCAGCGCGCGCTGGAAGCGCAGTTCGCGCAATCGCAGAAGATGCAGGCGGTGGGCCAGCTCGCCGGCGGCATCGCGCACGACTTCAACAACGTGCTCTCCGCCATCATGATGGCGACCGATTTCCTGCTGAACGCGCACCGGCCGACCGATCCGTCGTTCCAGGACATCATGCAGATCAAGCAGAACGCCAACCGCGCCGCCAGCCTGGTGCGCCAGTTGCTGGCGTTCTCGCGCCGGCAGACGCTGCGCCCGCAGGTGCTCGATCTGGGCGAGGTCCTGTCCGACCTGACCCTGCTGCTGCGGCGGCTGATCGGCGAGAAGGTGACGCCGGAGGTCAAGCTCGCGCGCGACCTCTGGCCGGTGAAGGTCGACGTTTCGCAGTTCGAGCAGGTGATCGTCAATCTGGCGGTCAACGCCCGCGACGCCATGCCGGACGGCGGCAAGCTCACGGTGCGCACCGCCAATGTTCCGGCGAGCGAGTCGGCGAGCTATGCCTACAAGGCGATGCCGGCCGCCGACTATGTCCTCATCGAGGTCAGCGACACCGGTACCGGCATTCCGAGCGAGATCGTCGACAAGGTATTCGAGCCGTTCTTCTCCACCAAGGAAGTCGGCAAAGGGACGGGCCTTGGCCTGTCCACGGTGTACGGAATCATCAAGCAGACCGACGGCTTCATCTTCCTCGAGTCCGCGCCGGGGATCGGCACCACGTTCCGCATCTTCCTGCCGCGCCACATACCCGGCGCCGAGGCCGAGACCGATGAGACCGTGGCAGCCCCGGCGCTGGTGCCGCCCGACGAACCGCAGAAGCCGGCTGCGGACCTCACCGGGCGCGGCACGATCCTCTTGGTCGAGGACGAAGAAGGCTTGCGCGGGCTCAATGCGCGCGGCCTCGAATCGCGCGGCTTCACCGTGCTGCAGGCCTCGAACGGCATCGAGGCCATCAAGGTATTGGAGGATAGGGCTGGGGAGGTTGATCTCGTGGTGTCGGATGTGGTGATGCCGGAGATGGACGGGCCGACCTTGCTCAAGGAGATGCGTCGGCGCAATCCCAAGCTCAAGATGATCTTCGTCTCCGGCTACGCCGAGGATGCCTTCGAGAAGAACCTTCCCGAACGGCGCGAATATGCGTTCTTGGCCAAACCATTCACGCTCAAGCAGCTGGTTGCGGTGGTCAAGGAGACGATGGAAGCGTGACCGTTGCGGGCGCCCGCGCGGCGGATCGGCACAGACCTCCGCGACGCCCGGCCGTTGGCGGAGTGTCTAGCGTGCCCGACGACGGCTGACCGCGGATTGTCGCGGCAGCACGGCCGGCCCTCTTCCGCCCCGGCGTGAAGGCTTTGCACGCGTTCGTCTCAGGGCGCACTATGCCTTGGTGACCGATGCCGACCCGTCGCCCGATCGCCAGCGCGAGCAGCCGGTCAGCGAGCGCGACCGCACGCTGACCCATCTCGCCATCCTTGCCGTCATCGTGGTGCTGATTGGCGCGGGCGTTTGGATGGCCAACGCGATCCTTGAGATGCGCCGCGTCCAGGACTGCGCGATGGCCGGCCGTCGCAATTGCGAGCGCATCACCACGCCGGGGCGCGAAAGCTGGGACGTGCCGGCATCCTCGCGCTAGCGTTCCGTCCTGCGGAGCCTCGCTCCGACTTCGCTGTCGCCCCGCGCTAGCTCGTCTCCGCGCTCTCCCGCAGCAGATCGTCCAGGTCGAGCCGGCGTGTCGTCATCGCAAGCTTGCCGTCGGCCGTGCGCGGCCATTCCGCCTGCGGTCGGTCGCGATAGAGCTCGACGCCGTTGCCGTCCGGGTCGCGCAGGTAGAGCGCCTCGCTCACCCCATGATCGCTCGCGCCCTCGAGCGGAATGTTCGCCGCCATCAGCCGGCGCAAGGCATCGGCGAGCGCCGCGCGGGTTGGATAGAGGATGGCGACGTGGTAGAGGCCGGTGCTGCCCGGAGGCGGGGGCGAGCCGCCGCGGCTTTCCCAGATATTGAACGCGATATGGTGGTGATAGCCGCCGGCCGAGACGAACATCGCACCGTCGCGTTGCTGCATCACGTCGAAGCCGAGCACGCCCCGGTAGAACGCGAGCGCGCGTTCCAGGTCCGCGACCTTGAGGTGAACGTGGCCGATGCGTACGCGCGGATCGATCGGTCGAAACGAGCTTGTGCCGCGCGCGGTCTCGGGCTTGTCCAACATGGCTGGTCTCCATCGGAAAATCGTGCGGGACGGCTTTCGTTGGCGCCGCCATCCGCACGCTAACTTATTCCTTTGCGCAGGATCCTTTTCGAAACTCGGACCTCGCTTTTCGGATCACGCGCTCCTTGGGTTAGGAGCCTCAATATAGGTCCGATCACTGCGGCCGCCATCCGCGCCGCGGCCGAGCAGCCGTCATGGCGGGAACGTGATACTCTCGCACAGCGCTGTTCGGAGGCAACCATGTCGACACCCGATTTTTCGCTCGCACGCCGAGGCCTGATCGCTGCCGCTCTCGGCGTCGGGGCCGGCCTGTTTTCGCGCCGCGGCGAGGCACAGGGCACCGACAACAGCGGCAATGCGGCGCCCGCGGCCGCGTCGGGGCCGCTGTGGACGTCCGAGCACTGGGCCAAGAAAGGCGAGGTCTCGCTCTACCTCTACCGCAAGCGGGCCGGGGCTCCGCAGCCCGGCGAACGAGCGCTGCCGGTTTTGTTCCTGGTGCATGGGTCCTCGAACTCCTCGCGCACCAGCTTCGACCTCGCCGTGCCCGGCCGCGGCGAATACTCGTTGATGAGCGTTTTCGCCCGCTCCGGCTACGACGTCTGGACCCTGGATCACGAAAACTACGGCCGCTCGGCCCGCACCGAGGGCAATTCCGACATTGCCAGCGGCGTGGAGGATCTCAAAGCCGGCGTCGAGCTGGTGGTGCGCGAGACCGGTGTCGAGAAGCTCAATTTCTGCGGCGTGTCGTCGGGCGCGCTGCGGGCCGGCGGTTTCGCGATGGCGAGGCCAGAGCGGGTGGCGCGGCTGGTGCTCGCCGCCTTCACCTATACCGGCGCGGGCTCCCCCACGCTCGCGCGCCGGCGCGAGCGTGTGGCCGAATACCGCGCCGGCAATCGCCGCGTGCGCGACCGCGCCATGATCCGCTCGATCTTCACCCGTGACGGCCATGGCGGCGGCTACGACCCGGTGGTCGCCGAGGCGATCGCCAACGAGGAGCTCGCATTCGGCGGCGACGTGCCGACCGGCACCTACCTCGACATGGTCGCCAACCTGCCGGTGGTCGATCCGAAGAAGGTTTTGGCGCCCGTGCTGTTGGTCCGCGGCGAGCACGACGGCATCGCCGCGCTCGACGACCTCTATGACTTCTACAAGCAGTTGCCGAATGCGGACCGCCAGCTCGTGATCCTGCCCGGTATCGCGCACTCGCTCACCTTCGCCAACAACCGGCACATGTTCTGGCATGTAATGCGGGAGTTTCTGACGCTGCCCGCGCGGACCGACGCATAGAAGGCAGTTTACGTAAACGTCAACAATTGCCACGCGTACGCAAAGCCGGGTAGCTGCAGGGGCCAGGGGTAACCCGGCGACGGGAGCGCGTCTTGCGCTTTTTGCCTAGGGCCGGCGCAGCTGCATGAGCGCTTCCGGCCGCTTGATCTCGATCTCCACGAACGCCATCGGCTGCGCCGACCCGTTCATGACGTCGTGCTCGATGCCGGCCGGGCGCGAATAGGACTGGCCGGCTTTGAGCGCCACCGCGGTTTCGGACTTGCCGTCGTGCACCTTCATGAGCGCATCGGTCAGCAGCACGACGAAATACGGCCATCCGTGCGTGTGCCAGCCGGTCGCCGCGCCCGGCTCGAAATCCCAGCGGGTGATGCGCACCGTCTCGTCGTCCTGCTGGACCGTCGGCACCGCCGGCACCGTGCATTTGAACGCCATGTCGCTCGCCTGATCCTCACCGGTCCGATGCCGCCGGGCCGCGGGTTGCATTCCATCCCAGCAGCACCAGGCTTGCAACCACGGCAGTGATCAGGAACGGCACGATCGGCTGCATCACGCCGAGCCCCGCCAGCATCGCCCCGTGGAACCCCAGGAACGCGCCGGCGATGCCCACCAGCGCGTAGGTGAGAAGCTGGCGCGTGCGCGCGTTCGCGCCACGATTGAGCAGCCCCTCCGCGATCGCGCCGCAGACGGCGCCGACCACCATCACGAGGACGATGCTGAGCGCCGGGTCGCGCAGCCGATCCATGTCCGATCGTGCCGGCTTTGACTCTCACTCCGTGCGCTTGAATTTCTGCACGCGGCGGCCGAAGCCGACCTCGGCAGTGTAGAGGTTGCCGGACGAGTCGATGCCCATGTTGTGCACCCATTTGAACTGCCCGGGCTGGCGGCCGTGGCGGCCCCATTGCGTGAGCAGCTTGCCGTCGTCGCGGCTGAGGACGTGGATCTGGCCGTTGGCCCCGTCGGCGACGAAGATGTATTTCTGTCCCGCGTCCTCCGACAGCACGAGGTCCCATACCGAGCCGTTCTGCAGGGTCTGCGGCTCGACCCGGAACTCCTTCACGAAGGTGCCGTCCTTGCGGAACACCTGGATGCGGTCGTTGGCGCGATCGCACACATAGACGAGCCCGTCGTTCGACAGCCGCACGCAATGCACCGGGTTGGAGAACTGCTCGGAAAGCGGCGCCGGCGGATTGTAGGGCGGCAGCTTCTCGTCGCTCGGCGTCTTGCCGTACGCGCCCCAGTGCCGCTTGTAGGCGCCGGTATTGCTGTCGAACACGATGATGCGGCGGTTCTTGTAACCATCGGCGACGTAGAGCTCATTCGCCGTCTCGTCGATCTGCAGATGCGCCGGACGTCCGAGCTGCGTCTGGCTGTTGGAACCTCCGGTCGATCCCTGCTTGCCGAATTGCTGCAGGAACTTCCCGTCGGCCGAGAACTTCAGGATGTGGTGATCGATTTCGTCGTTGCCGCCGATCCAGACGTTACCCTGCTTGTCGACGTACAGGCCGTGCTCGTTCTTCGGCCACTCGAACCCTTCGCCCTTGCCGCCCCAATGCCGCAGCAGGTTGCCGTCGGCATCGAACTCGAGCACCGGCGGCGCGGCCGTGCAGCACTTGGTCTCCGGCGGGTTCTTGGTTGCGCCTTTCTCGTCGTCCGCCAGGGTCGCGGGTCGATGCACGATCCAGATGCGGTTGTCGGGGGCGACCGCCAGCCCCGCGACCTGTCCGAGGATCCAGTTGCCGGGCAGCGGTTTTGGCCAAAACGGCTCGGGCTGGAATTTCGGCGTCCCGGCCGCGCTCGTCGGCACCCCCATCGGCGGCGGTGTCTGTTGCGCCAGCGCCGGGCTCGCGAGCGCGCCGGCGAGCACGACGAGCCGCAACGATTTCACGGAGAATTGCATGGCGACCTCCCTGGACCGCGTCTTTGATGTTGCCGAGCGGGGCGATCCTCGCTCGATGCTACACCAGGCGCGCGCAACGGTTCAGTGTCCGCCGGGCATTGCTCCTATTCGTGATCCGTTTCGCGCCGAACCGGTTGGTCGGGCTTGGTGTTGGCACGGAGTACAAGAGCGGCCCCGGCAAGGAGAATGGCTATGCGCACGGTTGCGATCCTCGGCACTCTGACATCGGCGCTCATCATCGGCTCGGGTTCACCCGCGGAGGCGGCGCGCTGGTGCGGGCAGTCAGGTGTGTCGCAGAACTGCAGTTTCCAAAGCTACCGAGCGTGCGTGCGCGCCCTCGGTAACGGCGGCTCCTGCCGCCGGCAGGTTTTGGCGCGGGTTCCGGCGGCGGAAGCACCGGCGCCGGCGGGCGTGTCCGTCTACGGCTGGCCGCAGCGGCCGGCCTGGGCGTCGCCGTACGAGTGCTACTATGACGAGGGCTATGGCCGCTATCGCCCCTGCAATGCCGGCGGGGATGGCGGCTCCCGCCAGTGATGTCATTGCCGGCTTTGGCGTTTTGACCTTGTGCCGGGTGCGCCGTTGTGCCGCGCCCGCGGCCGCCCGCACGCCTTAAAATATCGCCTTCGATACCGATATAAGTTGCCGTCCGAATCCGGGTTTTGGGAGAGACCACGATGATCCATTCTCGCCTACGGCCGCTGTTGGCGGCGTTCGCGATCCTGGGCGCTCTGGCGTTCGTCGCCGCCGACGCGGATGCGCGCGGCGGCAAGGGCGGTAGCTTCGGCAGCCGCGGCAGCCGCACGTTCTCGACGCCGGCGCCGACCACGACCGCGCCCAGCACCGCTGCGCCCATCAACCGCACCATGACGCAGCCGTCGGCGGTCGCGCGCCCGGCAACTCCGGCCGGCGCACCGGCGCGAGGCGGCTTCTTCAATCGCCCGGGCTTCCTCGGCGGACTCGCCGCCGGTCTGCTCGGCGCCGGCCTCATCGGCATGCTGTTTGGGCAGGGTCTGTTCGGCAACCTCGCCGGCTTCGCCTCCATCCTCGGCTTCATCGTGCAGCTCGCGCTGATCGGCGGCGTCGCCTGGCTGCTGCTGCGTTGGTGGCAGCGCCGGTCGCAGCCCGCCCCGGCCTATGCGGGCGGACCGCAACCCAGCCAAGCCTACCAGGGGCCGCAGCCGGGTGAACCGCACCAGCGCACGATGCTCGGCAACTTGCTCGGCGGCGGCGCTGCAGCTCCGAGTACGCGCTCGCCGGTCGAGATCGAGATCAAACCGGAGGACTTCGATACCTTCGAGCGCCTGCTCGGCGAGATTCAGACCGCTTATGGTCGCGAGGACCTTGCCGCGCTGCGCACGCGGGTGACGCCGGAGATGCTGTCGTATTTCTCCGAGGAGCTCGCCGACAATGCCAGCCGCGGTGTCGTCAACGAGGTCGCCGACGTGAAGCTGCTGCAGGGCGACTTGGCGGAATCCTGGCGCGAGGACAACACCGAGTACGCGACCGTCGCAATGCGCTTCGAGCTGAAGGAGCGCTATGTCGAACGTGCCACCGGCAAGGTCGTCGAAGGCGACGGCGACAAGCCGATCGAGGTTACCGAGCTGTGGACCTTCCAGCGCTTGCGCGCCGGCAGCTGGCTGCTCTCCGCCATTCAGCAGGCGGAATGACGAGCGCTTACCGAAGGCCCTACAACTGCAGAAACCCCGGAGCGACACTCCGGGGTTTCTTGTACCCGAAACTGCTCGATCGAGGCTGCGACGGCTAACTCAGCCCGCCAAACAACCAGATCAGCAGAATGATCGGCAACGGAATGCCGATCAGCCAAAGCAGCAAGCCGCGACCCATATCGTCCTCCAGAGCCAAAAAAAGCGTTCACCGAGAGAACGTGTCGCGGCCGCAAAGGTTCCTTTGCCGTTCCGTCGGTTGGCGCGCGCGCCGCGGGCAGGCTGCGGGCCGCTGCGCCGTCAATCGGCTGCCGCCGCCGGTATGACGCGCATCGCCGCATCGAGGCAATGGAACGCCTCGCCTCGTTCGCCCTCACTTGCGGCGCAGGCTAAGATCGCTCCGCCCAGTGCGCAGCTGAACCGGAGGTCGATCGCGATGCGTTACGAGCTCTACTATTGGTCGGAAATCCAGGGCCGCGGCGAATTCGTCCGCCTGGCGCTCGAGCAGGCCGGTGCCGATTACGTCGACGTCGCACGCAGCCGCAAACGAGGCGTCGCGGCGATGACGACGTTGCTCGCCTCCAAGCGTGTGGCGCGTCCGCCGTTCGCGCCGCCGTTTCTCAAGGCCGGCAAGCTCATCGTCGCGCAGACCGCGAACATCCTGCTCTTCCTCGGCACGCGCCTCGCGCTCGCGCCGCGCGACGAGGCCGGCAGATTGTGGGCGCATCAGTTGCAGCTCACGATCAGCGACCTCGTGGTCGAGATCCATGACACCCATCATCCGATTTCGAGCTGGCTCTATTATGAGGAGCAGCGCCCGGCCGCCAGGCGCCGCACCGCCGATTTCTGGCGCCACCGCGTGCCGAAGTTCCTGCGTTATTTCGAGCGCGTGCTGGCGAAGAACGGCGGCAAGTATTCGGTCGGGCGCCGGCTCACCTATGTCGACCTGTCACTGTTCCAGATCGTCGAGGGCCTGCGCTACGCCTTCCCCAAACGCATGAAGCGGTTCGAGAAGAAGGTGCCGCTCGTGATCGCGCTGCATGACCGAGTGGCGGAGCGCCCGCGCATCGCCGCCTATCTGGCCTCCGACCGGCGCATTGCGTTCAGCCAATGGGGCATCTACCGCTACTTCCGCGAGCTCGATCGCTGAGGAGGCCGACCGCACTACTCCCGAAACCGTATGCCCGCCTGCTCGATCAGCGGGCCCCACTTCTTCATCTCGGCCTTGTGGTAGGCCCCCATCTCTTCCGGCGTCGAGCTCGCGACGAACAGGCCGTTCTGTTCCAGCCGGTTCCGGATCGCCGGCTCGGCCAGCACGGTGGCGGTGTCGGCGTGCATCTTGCGGATGATCTCCGCCGGCGTCTTCGCCGGAACGAAGAACGCGTACCAGCCCGGCACGACGAAATCCGGAAAGCCCGACTCGGCAATGGTGGGCAGGTCCGGCATGGCCGGCGAGCGCTTGGCGGAGGTCACCGCGATGCCACGGATCTGCCCTTCCTTCATCAGCGCGACCGTCGGCGCGATATTGTTGAAGAAGGAATCGACCCGTCCGGGGATGACGTCCTGCAGTGCCGGGCCGGCGCCGCGATACGGAACGTGCGTCATCTCGATGCCGGCCACCCGCTTGAACAATTCGGCCGCAAGGTGCGGCGACGTGCCGTGCCCGGGTGACGCATAGGTGAGCGTGCCGCCCTTCGCCTTCGCGTGCGCGATGAATTCGGAAAGATCGCGGGCAGGCGAGGCGTTCGGCACCACGATCACGGTCGGAAACTGCACCACCAGCGAGACGGCCGCGAAGTCGGCGACCGGGTCGTAGGTGAGCTTCGGATAGAGGAACACGTTGGTGGAAAGGAAGTCGCCCGCGAGGAAGAGGGTGTAGCCGTCGGGCGCGGAGCGCGCGGTCGCCTCCGAGGCGATGTTGCCGCCGGCGCCGCCACGGTTCTCGATCACCACCTGCTGGCCCCAGATTTCCGCGAGCCGCCCACCGACCAGCCGGCCGATCATGTCGGCGCCGCCGCCGGGCGGGAACGGCAGGATCATGCGGACGATGCGGTTGGGCCATCCTTGTGCTTGCGCCTGCGCGCGTTGCACGATCACCCCTGGCGCAAACACGCACGCGGCCGCAAGCGCAATCAGTCGCCGGCGCGTCGGCATGGTGGGTCCTCCCTAAGTAACGTCTTGTTGCAGCCGCAAGCCTAGCGCGGGCTGCGAGCGCGCGGAAGCGGCGCACCAGCGACGTCCTTCGCCGAAACTCGTGACGCCGCCATCGCTTTTTTGCGATGCGGTCGGCGACTGCGCTGGAGGTTCCTGAACCCTCAATCGGGTCGTGGACGAGGAGATTCGGGCGCTGCCGCCGACATGCAGGCGCGCCTGCTGCGGCTTGGCGAGCTGATCGAGCAATCCGGGCTGCACGATGTCGGTGCCGGAAGCCTTGACGGCGTGACCGAATGCGAGGTGCAACTGTCCAGCGACGCCGTTGGTGGCTGACGGCTTCCGGAAGAACGCATAAACTTGCTTTGCCAAGGAGTATCCATGAACGCCCCCGCGCAAGTCGTCCCGCCGTACCGCCACACGCCGCTGTTCCCGCTCGGGCCGGACGCGACCACCTACCGCAAGCTCTCGAGCGACGGCGTGCGCATCGAGCGCGCGCTCGGCCGCGACATGGTAGTGGTCGAGGGCGACGCGCTGCGCGCGCTCGCGGAACAAGCCTTCGTCGACATCAACCACCTGCTGCGTCCCGGGCATCTTGCGCAGCTGCGTTCGATCCTCGACGACCCGGAGGCGAGCGACAACGACCGCTTCGTCGCCTACGACTTCCTGAAAAACGCCAACATCGCGGCCGGCGGCGTCCTGCCGATGTGCCAGGACACCGGCACCGCCATCATCATGGGCAAGAAGGGCCGGCTGATCTTCACCGAGGGCGACGACGAGGCGGCGCTCGCGCAAGGGGCGCGCGACGCGTATCTCAAGCGACACCTGCGCTACTCGCAGCTCGCGCCGATTTCGATGTTCGAGGAGCGGAACACGCGCTCCAACATGCCGGCGCAGATCGAGATCTATGCCGAGGGCGAGGACGCCTACAAGTTCCTGTTCATCGCCAAGGGCGGCGGCTCCGCCAACAAGAGCTTCCTGTTTCAGGCCACGCCCGCGATCCTCGAGCGCGAGCGCATGATGGCGTTCCTGAAGGAGAAGATCCTTACCCTCGGGACCGCCGCCTGTCCGCCCTATCACCTCGCGATCGTGATCGGCGGCACCTCGGCCGAGCTCACGCTCAAGACCGTCAAGCTCGCCTCGACCCGCTACCTCGACGACCTGCCGGCGCATGGCTCGGAGGACGGCCACGCGTTTCGCGACCGCGCTATGGAGGCCGACATCCACAAGCTCACGCATTCGCTCGGCGTCGGCGCCCAGTTCGGCGGCAAGTATTTCTGCCACGACGTGCGGGTGATCCGGCTGCCGCGCCACGGCGCCTCGCTGCCGATCGGGCTCGGCGTCTCCTGCGCGGCCGACCGGCAGGCGCTCGGAAAGATCACGCGCGAGGGCGTGTTCCTCGAGGAGCTCGAGGCCAACCCGGCGAAATATCTGCCGGAGATCGACCAGCGCGCGTTGGGCGGCGAGGTGGTCGCGATCGACCTCAACCGGCCGATGCCGGAGATTTTGGCGGCGCTGTCGCGGCATCCGATCAAGACGCGGCTTTCGCTCACCGGCCCGATGGTGGTGGCGCGCGACCTTGCGCATGCCAGGCTGCGCGAGCGGCTGGAAGCCGGGCAGGGGCTGCCCGACTACTTCAAGCACCATCCGGTCTACTACGCCGGGCCGGCGAAGACGCCGGCCGGTTATGCCTCTGGCGCCTTCGGCCCGACCACTGCCGGCCGCATGGACGCCTATGTCGATCAGTTCCAGGCCGCCGGCGGCTCGATGGTCATGCTGGCCAAGGGCAACCGCTCGTCGGCGGTGAGCGAGGCCTGCCGCAAGCACGGCGGATTCTATCTCGGATCGATCGGCGGGTCCGCCGCGAAGCTTGCCGAGCACTGCATCAAGAAGGTCGAGACCATCGAGTACCCCGAGCTCGGCATGGAGGCGATCTGGCGCATCGAGGTCGAGAATTTCCCCGCCTTCATCGTCATCGACGACAAGGGCAATGATTTCTTCAAGGAATTGAATCTGGGCTGACGCCCTCGCCGTCATTGCGAGCCGCAGCGAAGCGATCCGGCACGGCGCCGGCGGCCTGGATTGCGTCGTCGCTCACGCCCTTCGCGATGGCGAAGGGGTCGGCGGGCGAAGCGCCCGGAGCCGCGACGGCAGCGGCTGGTGCTCTAATTGCCCTGCAGGACGTCTGCGATGGTCTCGCAAACCTTTTCCCTTATCTGCGGATTGAGCATCAGCTCGCGATCCTTGTCGAATGCGATGAAGCCGAGCTCAATCAGCACTGCCGGTCCTCTGAACGCCAGCACGGCCAGGTCGTTTCTGAGTTTGATCTTGCGATCCTTCATCCTGTGGCTCGGCGTTTTCATGACGGCGAGCAGCGCGGTCTGCATTTTTTGCGCCAGCGCCTCATGCTTTGGGGCGCCGAAGAGCACCTCGAATCCGTTCGCTTGTTCGCTGTCGGCATCGTTGACGTGAATGGAAACGAACAACTCACACCCGGCGTTCTTGGCGTTGGCGGCCCGCTTCCCGACTGGCGCGTGGTCGGTGGCGTCGTCCCGCGTCATGAACACTTCGATCTGGCGCGCTCGCAGAACGTCCTTCAACGTCAAGCCGTATTTCAGCACGATGTCCGCTTCGCGAAACTGAAACCCCCCTTCCGTATGGGTACAGCCGGGATCGAAGACCCCCAGGCTTCTGTTGCTCATGCCGTGTCCGGGATCGACGCAAATCTTCATGGTCCCCCTCCTTGCGCTTGGGTCTCGGCGAAAAGCGCGGCACCCGCATCGCCGCCTGCCGCGATTTATCGCGGCACGCGATACTCGAGCGGATGGGCGTTCTCGATGCTCTCGATCAGTACCAGTACGCGATAGTGCTGCGGGTCGTTCTCGTCGAGCACGATCAGGCTCTCCGGCTTGCCCCCCGATGGAATGCCGTCCAACGTCGCAAGCGGTTTCCATGCCCTCGACTGCTCGTTCCAGTGGGAAATCCCGTAGGCGCCGGGGATATCGGCGGCCGGCCCGGACAGAATGAGCATGCCGGTTTTGAGGGCCGCGAGATCGCGAATGCCGGTGTTTTCGCCGAGCGGGATCGGGTGAATGGCAAAGTCGAGGTCGCCCGGTCCGAACACGCGATTGACGTCGACCTCCAGGATGAAGGCGTTTGCGCTCACCACCGGCCCTCGAAAGCCGAGGAAAATAGCAGGTCCCTTGACGGCGATGCCTTCGATGTTGGCACCGTTTTCATCGTTGAGAGGCTTCTCGGCGAACGATGCGAGTGGCGGCGCTTTGCGGATGACATCGCGCAACTTGCTGCTCTTCTCGATCGCTTTGGTGTCGACTTCCTCATCCGAGAATTTGAAGTCCGGCTTTCCGCTCTGCTCGTTGACCTTGAAGCGGAAGATGAAAAACCGCGACGCATCGACCGGCATGCCGGATTTGCGCGGCGCGCCATGGGAGCCCACGACATAAAAGAATCCGCCGTCGTAGGCGACGCCCTCCGCATCCAGTTCATCGAACTCGAACCCGTTTTCCTTGTCGGGAACGAGACGGATGAGTTCGGCCGGAGCGAGCGTCTTGTCCTTGATCGAAAAGAATTGCGCGTATTTCTTCTCGTCGTTGGCCGCCAGGCAGACCGGAGGGAGGGTCGGGGCGCAGGCCGCGCCGCTGATCGCTTTTCGCGCGTCTGCGTTTTTTTCAAACTTCGGTTGCACGCTCCAAGCGGGGCCGACCGGCTGGATGATCTGCTGCGCCGGTGCCGCGGCGAGCCAAACCAGCGTGGCCGCGGCGAACGCGAACGCACCTGCCAGGACGTCACGACGCAGACCGCCCAGCCGCCACCTCCGATCGGGCTCACACATTGCGTACTCCGTCGCGGTCGGCGCCGATCGGCATCCTGCAACTGGAAAGATGACTCGTCAATATATGCAAGTTATAGTGTTTGCCTATCGTTGGGCTCGCGACCGCTGCGGAGCGTCCGGCGGGCCGCCCAGGTGATGGGCACCGCGCCGGCCAGGCCGGATGCGCGGCATTGAGGCTGAGCAGGTTGCGGCGTCCTGCGACCTCGAACTACGCTTCGCGCAGCGCGGCCTTGCAGGCGAGCGCGCCGCGTTCTCGTGCCGCCGGCGCCTCGCCGACTTCCGGTCGTTGCGTGCCGGCATACGATCGAGGCCGCCATGGCTCTGCTGCTGCGGTTGCACGAAGACGTCCTGGGCAGCGATGCCCGACCGCAACCCTTGCCGCCGCTGCCGCGGATGATCTTCCTCGTGCATGGCGCCGCGACGATCGGCGAGCGGCTGCTGCATGACGGCGAGGCCTGGCATGGCGAAGGCGCCGCGGCGATCGCGCCCGCCGCGGTCGGCACCACCCTATGACGTTGGGAGCTGGCGCCGCCCGGCAGCGCCGGGGCGCTCGCCGGCGAGGGCGTGATGTCGCACGCGAAGCTGGTCGCGCCGCTCGACGGCATGCCGTCCGGCGACCTGCTGCTGCGCGGCGACAGCGTGGCCTTTCCGCCCGGCGGATGCGCGCTCACCCACACCCATGCGGGACCCGGCATCCGCTGCCTGATCGAAGGCGCGATCCGTATCGACACGCACGGCCGCTCGACGTCCTATGGCCCCGGCGGCGCCTGGTTCGAGAGCGGGCCGGTGCCGGTGTTCGCGCAGGCGGCCACCGATCGGGCAAGCCGCTTCATCCGTGTCATGATCCTGCCGCGCGCGCTGATCGGCAAAAGCTCGATCCGCTATGTCAACCCCGGAGGATGCCGATAAGCCGAAGTCGCAACGGTACACGATCTTCGTCGACGCGCCGATCGCGATGCCGGCGTGATCATCGCGCAGGCGAGCGGCTTACTTACGCATCGAAGGATACCGGGCTATGATCGAATGCGCTTGCGAGTGAAAGGCCGATGCAATAGCCCGCCGGAGCGGAATGACTTTGCATCATCACTAGGAGGAGACGGGTCATGATTACAGCGCTGGTTCAATTTGAGCTGCCGTCGCCGATCACGCTTGCCGAAGCGACGCGGCGCTTCGAGGCAAGCGCGCCGAAATACCAGAACCTGCCCGGCCTGGTGCGCAAATACTACGTGCTGGCGGAGGACGGCCGCCGCGCCGGCGGCGTCTACCTCTGGGAATCGCGACAGGCGGCCGAAGCGGTCTACAGCGGCGAGTGGCGCGAGCGCGTCACCAAGCTCTACGGCACCGCGCCGTCGATCACCTGGTTCGAAACCCCGGTCATCGTCGACAACACCGTGAGCGCCACCCGCGCCACCGCGGCGTGATGCGATCCCGGCCGACGGCCACCGAGCCCTTGCCGCAAAACTCCGCCGTCATTCTGAAGGTGCTCGGCCGCGGAACGTGGCCGCGCCTCGAAGGATGGCCCACAAGTTGTTGATGCGAGGCCGCCGCTCGCCCAAGGACTCACCCCACTGCCGCCGCGATCGCGTCGCCCATCTCGCGGGTGCCGGCACCGCCGCCGAGGTCGCGGGTGAGGTGCTTGCCCTCCGCGATCACCGTCTCGACGGCCGCATCGATCAACGCGGCCGCCTGCGTTGCCTTCGGCTCGCCGTGCCTGCGGCCGAGCCAGCCGAGCAGCATCTTGCCCGACATGATCATCGCGTAAGGGTTGGCGGCGTTGCGGCCGGCGATGTCGGGCGCCGAGCCGTGGGTCGCCTGCGCCATCGCCTGCCGCTCGCCGACGCACAGCCCGGGCGCGAGCCCGAGCCCGCCGACCAGGCCGGCGCCGATGTCGGTCAAGATGTCGCCGAACTGGTTGGTCGTCACCACCACGTCGTATTGCTGCGGCGCCATCACCAGCTTCATCGCGATGGTGTCGATCATCGCCTCCTCGAACCTCACGTCGGGATAGTCGCGCGCGATCTTGCGGCATTCCTCCGCGAACATGCCGCAGGCGAGCCGGTAGACCGGCTCCTTGTGGGCGGCGGTGACCTTGCGGCGCGGCCGCGTGCGCGCGAACTCGAACGCCTCGCGCGCGACGCGCGCCGAGCCTTTGCGCGTGATCACCCGGTGCGCGATCGTGATCTCGTCGCTGGGGCGCATCTCGGCGGCGCCGCCGACCACGGTTTCGGAATACAGCATGCCCTCGGTCAGCTCGCGGAAGAACGCGATATCGACGTCCTTGTGGATCGAGGCGATCGAGGGATACGATTTCGCCGGCCGCAGCGCCGCGAACAGCTCGAAGCGCTTGCGCACCGGCGGCATCACCCAGGTCGGGTCGTTGCGCGGATAGGCGGCGTGTCCGATCGGCCCCATGATCCAGCCATCGAGGTCGCGCAGCGCCTGCTCGGTGACGGCGGGCAAGGTGTGGCCGTGCGCCTCGTGGCCGCGCTTGCCGATCGGCAGCTCGGCCCAGGCGATCGCCAGCCCGGTGCGTGCGGCCGCCGCCCGCATCACCTTGACGCATTCCGGCACCACTTCGAGGCCGATGTCGTCGCCCAACAGAATGCCGATCTTCACCGCCGCAACCCCCACGCTCGGCCGCGCAGCAGATTGGAGCGAAGAAAAGGTGTCAAGCAGCGCTGCTTCCTTCCGCCTTCGCAGCGGGCGGAGGGGATTGGCCACTGGGCGATGGCGGGTGCCCGAATGGCGTTTTCCGCGGCGCCTGGCCGCCGAACCGATCCCGCAAGCGCAGTTCGAGAGCGTTGCGGTTTTCGAGGAGGAGCCGGTGATCGTGGCGCCGGCCGGCCATCCGCCGGTCAACCGGCGCGACGGACGGCCTCGAACCATGATCGTGTTCGGACACGTCTGCCCGCATCGCAAGCGGCCGGAGGCTTGGTACGAACGACGCGGCGTGTGGCCGCAGCGAACGATCGAGCTCGGCTCGTATCACGCCATGCTCGGCTGCGTGATCGCCGGCATGGGTGCGGCGCCGCTGCCGAAGAGCGTGCTCGATACCTTTCCGGAAAGCGACGGCTGAGCGTCCACGCGCTGCCGCCCGGCGAGCGGCGCATGGCGACGCTTCTGATCTGGCGCCGGGCTGCAGGCTCGCCCAAGGTCGATGCGCTGAGGAGATCTTGCTCAGCCAGGCCTCACGCGTCCGCAAGACGCCGCGCAAGCTGGTCCCGGCCGCGATCACTTCGGCGCAATGACCTTGCTGACCTGTTCGACCGAGTCGTAGACGGCCACCTGCACCACCGGGTGCGCGGTCTTGATCGCCAGTCCGGCTTCCTCGGCCGCCTCCGGGCTGGCGTAGGATTGCTTGGTCTGGCGGTCGACCTGCAGCAGGAAGCGGCTCTCCGCCCGCTTGACTTGGCTGAACGGCTCCGAGGCTGATTCCGGCGCCTCGTTCGTCCCTGCCCTGAGCTTGGATTCCGTTGGCGCCTTCGCCTTCACTTTGAGCTTTACCTCACGGGTTGCCATGCCGGCTCGCTTCCTCTGCTGTCTCGCCGATGATCGGAGTGTACCCTTATAAATGGGGAGCCGACCCGCCGATTGCGAGCGCTCTCGCCCGCAGTGCCGGCAACCGCCTGGACCAAACAGGTGGGTTGCCTTACGCGCAGGTGAAGACGGTGCCGCGCGCTCCGTGGCAGAAGGTGTCTCGACGCGAGGCTGCCAGTTGCGCAAAGAGTGCCGCAAGCTGGTAGCCTGCCGGCCCGGCCGCCGCGGAAGGGAGGGGGCTGCCGGCTCGAGACACTACGTGCCGCCGCCGGAGGTGGTGGGACCATCGTTGGGGACCGCACGAATGCCGCGCCAGGCCAATGCCGTCGATTTCTGGCGTGGGTTCGCGCTGGTCACGATCTTCGTCAATCACGTCCCCGGCATCTTCTATTCGCGCTTCACGCACGGCGAGATCTCGGTCTCCGACTCGGCCGATCTGTTCGTGTTCCTCGCCGGCTGGTCGCTGCGCTACGTGGCCGGAACCGCCGACAGGGGGCCGCCGACCTCCCAGCTGTTGCTTCGGCTTGGCGGCCGCGCGGTCACGATCTACGGCGCCCAGATCTTGATCACCATGCTGGCGATCGCGATGCTGGCGACGGTCGCGATCCTACGCGACAATCCGCTGCTGCTCGAATGGCACAATGCGGCGGCAGTGTTCTACGATCCGGTGCCGACTCATATCGGGCTTGCGGTCCTCACCCACCATCTCGGCTACTTCGACATTCTGCCGCTCTACGTCGTGCTGATGCTGGCCGCGCCCGGCATCGCCGCCATCGACCGCTATGCGCCGCATGCGCTGCTGCCGCTCTCGGTCTCGCTCTATCTCGTGACGCTCGCGGTGCCGATCTCGGTCCCGACCTGGCCGGTCGAGGGGCAGTGGTTCTTCAACCCGCTGGCGTGGCAACTGGTGTTCGTGCTCGGCTTCGTGCTGGCCAAGGATGCCGGCGTGGGCGGCTTCGTGCGCCGGCGCATCGTGCCGATACGCTGGCTCGCGCTCGCGATCGTGGCCGGCCTGCTGCCGGTCAGCTGGTACAATCTGTGGCCCGACCCGACCCGCGTTCCGCATCCGACGCTGTTCTTCATCCCCAACAAGAGCTACGTGACACCGATCCGGCTGATCCAGTTCCTGGCGGTGGTTGCGGTATTCTCGCTGGTCTATCCCTATATCCAGCGGTGGGCGCGCCCGCTCACCGAGTTTCTGGCGCTGCTCGGCCGCAATTCGCTCTCGGTGTTTTGTGTCGGGTCGCTGTTAAGCTTGGCTGGGCAAATCGTGCGCTTCCTGTATCAGGGGCGTATCGGGGTCGATACGGTTGTGGTAGTTTGTGGTATCGCGATAATGGCTTTGACTGCATGGCTTGCAGATTCGCGCGACCGGCCAAGGCAGGGCTCGCCTGCGCCGTCGCCATCTACCTCCTGAGCACGCTCAGCGGCATTCCGGCCGGCGCCCAGTCGTCGAGCACCGTCCCGGTCACGCGCGATTGCCTGCCGGGCAATACCGCGATCGCGACCGACTCGAATTTGCCGCACGTCGCGGCGGCGCTGCAGCAGATGAAGCCGATCAAGATCCTGACCATCGGCGCCTCCTCGGGCAAGCGCGCGACCCGCGGCGGCTATGCGGCCCTGATCGAGCAGATGCTGGAGCGCGCCATCGGCGGCCTCGACGTGATCATGATCAACCGCGGCATCTCCGGCGAACTGGCCGCCAATGCGGCGCAGCGGATCCGCACCGAGGTTGCGCTCACCGATCCGACCCTGGTGCTGTGGCAGGTCGGCACCAACGATGCGCTCGCCTATGTGCCGGTCGAGCAGTTCGAGACCACGTTGCGCGACACCATCCGCTGGCTGAAGGAGCACAACGTCGACGTGGTTCTGGTCGGGCTGCAATTCAACAACCAGATGGTGCTCGACGACCACTACCGCGCCGTGCGCGATACGTTGCGCCGCGTCGCCGCCGAGGAGAAGGTGATGGTGGTGCGGCGCTACGAGGCCATGCAGTTCATCTCCCAAGCCAGCAAGGCGGGACCCGAGCTGTTCGACGAGATCGAGCGCACCGGTGCCGGTTACGATTGCCTGGCGCAATATGTGGCGCGCGCGATCACGCTCGGCGCCTTCGGCAAAGGACTGCAGCCGCTGCCGCCTTGAGACACGTTGGCGATTTCGCGCAGTCGCGACCTGCGCCTCCATCCGCTACGCTCGCGCACGATCCGGAAACATCGGACCCTGCGTCACGCCGCGCCGGCCGATCCAGGCAAGCGGCTGGCGAGAATGATCCGGGCCCGGCGCGCGACCAGGCCGCCGGCGATCGCGATCGCCACCACGCCGGCCGCCACGAATGCCAGATGCGCGCGCGAGACCGCGGGCGCGTCCATTAGCGTGCGGCTCATGGCGCCGAGATGGACGAATACCAGCACCGAAGGGATCAGTCCGAGCAGTGTGCCGGCGACGTACTCCGACAACCGGATCCCGGTGACGCCGAGCAGGTAGCTCATGGCGGTGCCGGGGAAGGGCGACAGCCGCAGCAGTCCGACCAGCCGCCAGCCTTCCGCGGCGACGGCGGCGGCGGCGGCCGCGAGCCGCGGGCGTCCGGCGAGTGCCTGGCGAACGCGCGCGTGCATGAGATGCCGGGAAAGTAGAAACGCCGCGACTGCACCGCCGGTCGAAGCCAGCAGTGCGATCGGGATGGCCGAGAGGCCGAACACCAGCCCGCCGATGAGGCAAAGCGGGGCGCGCGGCACGAACGCCAGCGCCCCCAGCATGAAGGTTGCAGCCAGCAGCGCAAGCCCGGCCGCGCCCAGTTCGCCCCACGCCCAAATGAGATGAAGTGCCGTCTCGAACATGGTGCCGGCGCGGACGCGTTCGCGGGCCTGACGGCCAATGATCCTGCGCCAGCGTAGCTAGCCCAACTCCGCGGCCGGCTCAAACTCGGCCCCGCGGGGCGACGCTGAGGCCCGGTGCGAGAGGCCCGTGACCCATTGGGCACGCAGCCTGTTCGGCAGTGCGGTCGGCGGAGTTTGAGAGGCCGAGCGCGCGCTCAGGCGACCTGCGATTCGCGCCCGCGCCGGTAGATCGGGCGTTCGGTTCGGTGTCGCGTCTCGACCGTCCGCCGTGCGGTCGCCTTGTGGCTGTCGGCCAACCGCAGCCACCGCTCCGCCATCCGGCTCCAGGTCCCTCGGCTTTCGAGGTCGCGCGTCGACCGCGCCATCCGCCGGCACTCCTGTGCGTGGGCTTCAAATTCCTTGATCAAGTCCATGGCCGCACCTTCCAATTGTCTTTCGCGGCGCCTCCCAATCGCGACACCAACCGCGCTGCAACGCGTCAGTTCCGTGGGCGGATGAAATAAGTGTCGGGTACCCCACACAAGCCCACGGAGGGCACGGAGGAGGGCATTTGGACGCTCAAGGACCGGTTGGGGGTGCGGGGGTCGGATCGCCCGGGCGAGGTGGCCGGCGGGCCCCAGCCGTTGCTCTCGGTTGTACACCCCCGCGGGCCGCGGCGCGTTGCCGCGGTTGCCGGGAATGGACTTGCGACCGCGATTACGCCTAGCGCGGCTTCTGCTGCGGGGTGCCGGTGGCGCGGATATTGTGCCAGGGATCGGCCTTGACGTCGGAATCCGGCCGTTTCGCCCGCCGGTCGTATTGCCGCTCGATCTCGGCGGCGTCGCGCTGTTTCAGCTCGTCGATCATTTGCATCGGCGTTTTTGCGGGCGCGGCATCGTCCCCCTTTTGGCCCCTTTGAGCGTAGGCCGGCGCTGCCAGCACGACGGCAATGGCCGCGGCCAGGGTGAAAGCTCTCATGATTCCCTCCCGAGAAAGCCCGGACGCGCTTTTAGCCCGGATTTGCGGCAAAAGCCGGTCGGACCGGCGAGCGGCGTTTCCCAAGTTCTGGCCCTCAGCCAGACGTGTGCAGCCTGCGGACGCTGCACGCGAGTGGCCGCTTATCAAAAGATCGACCGGTTTGAGCTCCTGGCAGCGGAACTGAAGTTTGCAACGGTGCGTAGCGGAATACGGAAACGCGCAACATAGCGAAGCTGTGGGAAGATATGACTACGGGAGAGAAGTTGGACCAGCTGCGGCACAAGGATTAGTCCACGCGGCAAGTGATCGCGGAAATTGGCGCCGTCTTGATGAGGTCGGGGGTGTCGTCGTCGAACTCGAAAAACAGCTCAAGGAACTGCAAGCGGCGGGGATCGCCCGCCAGGGGGCGGCCTCGTCGTATCCTCAAGCTTGATCGCAAAGGTTAGCGGGTTAGCTTCAAAGAACATATTGCGAGGGGATTATATCGTTGACACCCCACGCAACGAGATGTAGTAGCGACCCCGCCTCGCAAGAGGCTGGCGCGCCCGGCTTTGACGATCACCGCACAGTAACGCGGGAGATTGCGGACTATTTGGAAGGCATGCACCCCGAGATCAGTACGATCCAGGCAGAGCATGCGGCTGACACGATCATGACGATGGTTTCGACGCTCGTCGGGTGTCCGCGCCGACCTCCCGAACGAGGGGAATAGTCCCGTCCTCGGTTTTCTCTACTCTCCTGCTGTATTTTTGTATTGCCGACTTCAATGCCTGAAATCGCCACGTAAAATCTCGGATTTGAGCGCTGTTGTAGGCATACCTAGCCCTGCGCATGCCGGCCGGGTGATCTAAATTCTTGGGGTAAGCGTAGGTGCGGTCAGTCTTATACTCTGGCGGCATCAGAAAAGATCCGTGCTGCTGTGAGGTTTGCAGGACCCCATAAGCATCATAGACCTCCATCGTCGAAGGGCGATCAACAATGCCGTGGGCGATGTCATCTCGCCGTTTCGACGCCCATCCCACTGCCTCTAGGAGCTTAATCAGGGGCGCACTTACTGCTTTGTTGCCCCACCAAGGCACGAAATACACTTCAGCGGCGGCTTCAATGGCCAATCTGCGTCCGACATTGCTGATGATCGAGCCGTAAGCGCGCCGCACTGCGTTACGGACCAGTCGTCCGGGTCCATCCCTCGTTCCGGCCTCGCAGGTGAAAATGAGAAACAAATCTGCTAGTTCTTGGTCGACCTCCTCCCAATTTGAGAGGGCTTCGCCGACCGCCTCGTAAATGGTTCTTTGTTCCTTGTCTCCTTCGTCGGCTATGGGCGGCCGGTCCCAGAAGGTCTTTACGTAGACCAATTCTGCAGCGTCTTGTGACATTGGAGCGATCCGACGTGGCAACCCGACGACCTGACGAGCGGCTTAGTGAATCAGAGACGGCGCGACGGCTTGAGGCGGTCTTGCGCGGCGCCTTCAGCGGCTCGCCCCAGCCAATGAAGGATATTCCGCGCAAGCGGCCAAAGGCGAGTCTCAAAAAGAAAACCCCACCGAAGCGGGGCTGAAAGTGGGCGCGGGTTGGCAACCTTGAACGGGAAAATGACTTGCCGGAAGAATGGCCCCGCAGGTTGCCTTTCTGAAAGCCGAGTCCCGCGCTACCCGACTATAGGAGCCGCCATTCCCCGGCGACCGAATCAAAGGTGTGCAGGAGTTCTAACGCGCGGATTTTCCAATTTTCTTTTGCCAGCGCAAGAAGCGCGCGACTTGACGCTTAAAGTCGGGCTTCGTGAGGCAACCGGTACGTGAGACGCTTGCCAGCCGCCCCTTTTGCCGCGAGCGCCGCACGATCCGTATCGTTGTAACCGAGTGCGGTTCGGGTGTTGTAGCGGAAGTCGTACTCCGCGAGATAGCGGTGAAGGTGCTTCTCGGCACAGTGCTGATAAACGCCTTTCATCCCGCGCTTGAAGATCGAGAAGTACCCTTCCACCGTGTTGGTGTGGATCGTACGCTCGCCTTCGTAACGCACGTATTCCTTGCGCGAATGCACGACGGTTTCGTGGCTGGCATATTCCTGGCCGGGCTCGCGATACCAAGTGCCTTCGTCGGTCATGATGCCACTCTCGCGGTTGATGTTGGCCCTAATGATCGGGCCAAGCTGCGCAGTGGTAATGCCGTCAACGTGGAAGGTGCGGACCGAGCCAGCGCGCTGCACAAGCGCAAACACTGCGTTCTTGTGGCCCCAGCCACCCTTACGCTTGGGCTGGCCCGCTTGGCGACCGATGAAAGTCTCATCGAGTTCCACGATTTTGCCAGAGCCGCCCATCGGCGCGAGGCCCCCAGCGCGCATGGCTTCGCGAAGCCGGTGCGCCATGAACCAAGCCGACCGATAGGTAATCTTGAGCGTGCGGTGGAGCTGGTGCGCGGAGAAGCCCTTCTTGCTCGAAGCGATTAAATGGAACGCCTGAGCCCACTTGTGGAGCGGGATATGGCTCGACTCCATGACGCTCTTGGTGGTGACGGTGAAGTCCTTCCGGCATTCTTTCTCGCCGCATCGCAGCACGCCGGGCTTGGCCTTCCTATAGGACCGGAGTGAACCGCAGTGCGGGCAGACCGGGCCTTCTGGCCAGCGAAGCGCTTCGAACCAATCGCGGGCCGCGTTCTCGTCGGTAAAGTGCGGCTCGTTGAAAACAGACATGACCAACGTCCTCTTGATGCTTCGAAATACTACATCAAGGGTGTTGGGGTGTCAACGATATAATCGCCTATTGCGAACGAGAACAAATCATGTACAATGCGCTCCCGATCGAGCCAGGAGTCGGGCAGGGGCCGCGTTGCCGGTCTCTCGAATCCCGGCCATACATGAGGAGCAGCCCATGAGCCCTGCCGCGCTACGCGTCGTCGAAGGATCGTCCATGGACAAGTCGAAGGCCCTCGATGCCGCGCTCACCCAGATCGAACGCCATTTCGGCAAGGGCTCGATCATGCGGCTCGGCAAGGCCGACAAATCGATGGATGTCGAGGTGATCTCCTCGGGCTCGCTCGGGCTCGACATCGCGCTCGGCATCGGCGGCCTGCCGCGCGGGCGGGTGGTCGAGATCTATGGGCCGGAATCCTCCGGCAAGACCACGCTCGCGCTGCACGCGGTGGCCGAAGCGCAGAAGAAGGGCGGCATCTGCGCCTTTGTCGATGCCGAGCACGCGCTTGATCCGATCTACGCCCGCAAGCTCGGCGTCAAGGTCGATGACCTGTTGATCTCGCAGCCGGATGCCGGCGAGCAGGCGCTGGAGATCGCCGACACCCTGGTGCGCTCGGGCGCGATCGACGTCTTGGTCATCGATTCGGTCGCGGCGCTGGTGCCGCGCGCCGAGCTCGAAGGCGAGATGGGCGACACCCAGCCCGGGCTGCAGGCGCGGCTGATGAGCCAGGCGCTGCGCAAGCTCACCGCTTCGATCAACCGCTCCAACACGATGGTGATCTTCATCAACCAGATGCGCATGAAGATCGGGGTGATGTACGGCTCGCCCGAGACCACGACCGGCGGCAACGCGCTCAAGTTCTACGCCTCGGTGCGTCTCGACATCCGCCGCATCGGCGCCATCAAGGAGCGCGACGAGGTGGTCGGCAACCAGACCCGCGTCAAGGTGGTGAAGAACAAGCTCGCGCCGCCGTTCAAGCAGGTCGAGTTCGACATCATGTACGGCGAAGGCGTCTCCAAGGTCGGCGAGCTGATCGACCTTGGCGTCAAGGCCGGCGTGGTGGAGAAGTCGGGCGCCTGGTTCTCCTACGATTCGCAGCGCATCGGGCAGGGGCGCGAGAACGCCAAGGCGTTCCTCAAGTCAAACCCGGACGTCGCCGCCGAGATCGAGAAGGCGATCCGGCAGAATGCCGGGCTGATCGCCGAGCAGATCCTCGCCGGCGAGGAGAGTGCCGACGACGACGCGGCGGAGGCGTGAACGCTCGTCCCATCCCCGAACGGGGAGGGTGGCCGCAGCCGATGCGCGCGGCCGGCTGGGGTGCCCCCGACCCCCCGACCCGGCCGGCCCCGCTGCGCGCGGCCGCCCTCCCCGGCAGGGCAGAGCGATCGCCGGCGCCACGGAGCGAAGCCTTATTAACGCACAGGTTGCAACGGCGCGGGAAAGCTGCCGGTCAGGATTGCAGCGTCGCAAAACGAACTCGGGTCACGCCTCCACCACCACGTAGTCGTTCTCGACCGAGACCGGGAACGTCTCGGCGACGTAGGGGCCTTCGACCACCCGCGCGCCGGGCTCGACGCTGACCGCGTAGTTGCGCGCGCGCAGCCGCTCGGGGTCGCACCACGAGCGGCCGGTGCGCACGTCGAACTCCCAGGAGTGCCAGGGACAGCGCAGGATCTCGCCGCGCCGGCTGTAGCGGTACTCGCCGGGCGCCGACGATTCGACGAGCCCGGTGAGCTTGCCCTGGCTGAGGCTGCCGCCCTTGTGCGGGCAACGGTCGCCGAGCGCGAAGAACTCGCCGCCGAGGTTGAACACCACGACCGCGCGGCCGGCGACGTGCACGAGCTTGCGCCCGCCCGGCGCAATCTCGCCGACCGCGGCGACGACGTGCCGGGCCATCACGCGAAGCGGTACACGCGCTTGGCGTTTTCGGAAAAGATCGCGCGGCGCTGCTCGGCGTCGAGGTTCGGCGGCAGCGCCACGAACGGATCGTCGAAGTCCCAGTGCGGATAGTCGCTGGCGAACAGGATGCGGTCGAAGCCGATCCAGTTCATCACTTCGATCAGGTGATCGGGATCCTCGGCCTCCTCCATCGGCTGGGTCGAGACCCACAAGTGCTCGCGAATGTATTCCGATGGGGCGCGCCTAAGGTGCGGGACCTCGTCCTTGAGCCGTTTCCAGTTGCGGTCGAGCCGCCAGCCGAGCGCCGGCAGCCAGCCGAAGCCGGATTCGATCAGCACGATCTTGAGCTCGCGATAGCGCTCGAACACGCCCTCCATGATCATCGAGGTGACCAGCGCCTGCGAGGAGGTGGCGTGCTCGGTCATCTCCTCGATGTAGAACGAGGGCCAGCCGGTCGCAGTCGTCGGCCAGCCGCTGTAGCCGAACACGTGGATGCCGACCGGGAGGCCGTGCTCGACCGCGGCCTCGTAGATCGGCCAGTAGCGCCGCCGCCCGAGCGCCTCGCTGGTGCGGCTGAGCATGAACACCTGGACGTAGTCGCGGTTGCCGGCGCGCCGCTTGATCTCCGCGCTCGCGGCCTGCGCGTCCTCGTACGGAACCACGATCGATGACTTGAGCCGCGGCTCGCGGCCGGTCATCGCCGCCATCTGCCATTCGTTGTTGGCCGCCGCCATGGCGGCGCTGAACTCCGGGTTCTGCTCGCCCTGCCCGGTCGGCGACAGCGGGTTCATCACGCCGTACTCGATGCCGTAATGGTCGAGGTGCTGCGCCCGCATGAAATCGACGTCGCTGCCGGGCAGGCCGCCGCCCGGCGGCCAGGCGTCGCGCCGGCAGGCGCGCGGCGTCACCTTCGGATAGGGGTAGCTGCGGGCGAAACCGTGCCGGCGGCGCTCGCCGTAGGTCTGCAAGTAGTCCCACCAGCGGTTCGACAGGTACGGCCGCAAGTCGGCGAGCGTCGCGGTCGGATGGATGTCGCAATCGATCACCGTCGGCTTGACCCTGGCGGCCGCCAGCGGCTGACGCAATTCCACGTTCATGGGCGTCGTCCTCAAACTGCGTTCAGGCGATTGTACGTCTTGAGCGGATTGTCGACCAGGATTTTGCGCTTGAGCCCGGGCGGAATTCCGGCCGGCATCACGGCATCGCCGTCGAACTGCCAGTGCGGAAAATCGGAGGAATAGAGCAGGACGTCGTCGGAGCGCAGGTGCTCGATGATGCGTTCGACCTCCGCGGGCGCGTCCGGCCCGTCCAGCGGCTGGAGCGTGAGCCGGACATGGTCGCGCACGATCTCGGCCGGCGAGCGGTCGACCCACGGCACCTCGGTGCGAATGCCGCGCCAGAACTTCGCGAACCGCCACAGGAACGCCGGCAGCCAGGTGACGCCGGATTCGATCAGCACCACCTTGAGGGCCGGGAACTTCGCGAACACCCCCTCGCTCACCAGGCTTGCGACCTGGCTCTGAAACCCCTGCGCCTGCGCCGCATAATCCTCGATGTAGTAGCTCGGCCAGCCGAGCGCGGTCACCGGATTGCGGTAGGCGGAGCCGGCGTGGATGCCGATCGGCAGCTGATGGCGCTCGGCCGCCGCGTAGAGCGGCCACAGCGCCCGGCGGCCGAGCGGCACCTCGCCCATCGCCAGCAGCAAGACCTGCACGAAGCGGCGGTCCGGCGCACGCCGCTCGATTTCGTCGACGGCGTGCTCGACATTCTGCAGCGGCACCACGATCGAGGCGCGCAGCCGCGGGTCGCGGTCGAGCCATTCCTTGGCGATCCAGTCGTTGAGCGCGCGCGCGAACGCGGCCGCCATGTCCTCGTTGAACACCAGCTGGATGCCGTAGAGAGGGTTGAGGATCGCGATGTCCGCGCCCCAGCGATCGAAGACCGGCTCGAGGTCGGCGACGCTCGCCGCCGCGAGCGTGTCGGCGCCGCGAAAGTCGGCCCGGGCGGTGAGCGGCGCGCCGGGCGGATAGCTGATCGATTCCAGCGTGCCGATGCCGCGCTCCTCGACCGAGTCGCGCCAGAACGGGTCGAGGTAGGGGGTGAGCGCCGCCCACCCCGGCACGGTCGGGTGCACATCGCAGTCGACGGCGCGGACATCACGCATGAGCGCTGCCTCTAGCAGGGTCGCCTCGGCCCGAGCAGTGATAGCAGAAAAGCCCGGATCGCAAATTCTGGCGGTCGGCATGGGTCAGTTTGCGACTTCGCCCCCTCGAGAAGCTCGGCCACCGATCCCGGGCCAGCGCCGAGACCGGCGCCCTCGCCCCTCAAGGGTGAGGTCGCAACATTCTCGGCCCTCGTCCTGAAGGAGCCGCGCGCAGCGCGGCGTCTCGAACGATGTCCGCAACCAACTCACCCGCGACGGCCGTTCCTAGACTTGCCGGCGGCCGGCCGCTAGAACCCTTGCCGAACGGCGCGCCAGTCGTCGGCGGATCGAAACCATCGCCGGTGCGGCGGGGCGGGCAGCAGGGTCAGATGAGCAGCGTCAACGAGATCCGGTCGGCATTCCTCGACTACTTCGCGAAGAACGCGCACACCGTCGTGCCGTCCTCGCCGCTGGTGCCGCGCAATGATCCGACCCTGATGTTCACCAATGCCGGCATGGTGCAGTTCAAGAACGTCTTCACCGGCCTCGAGAAGCGTCCCTACAGCCGGGCGGTGACCGCGCAGAAATGCGTGCGCGCCGGCGGCAAGCACAACGACCTCGACAATGTCGGCTACACGGCGCGCCACAACACCTTCTTCGAGATGCTCGGCAACTTCTCGTTCGGCGACTACTTCAAGGACGTCGCGATCGAGCTCGCCTGGAATCTGGTCACGCGCGACTTCGGGCTGCCCAAGGATCGCCTGAGCGCGACCGTCTATGTCGACGACGACGTCGCCTTCGAGCTGTGGAAGAAGATCGCCGGGCTGCCGGATGATCGCATCATCCGCATCGCCGGCTCCGACAATTTCTGGGCCATGGGCGACACCGGCCCGTGCGGCCCGTGCTCGGAGATCTTCTACGACCACGGCGATCATATCCCGGGAGGACCGCCGGGCTCCCCCGACGCCGACGGCGACCGGTTCGTCGAGATCTGGAACCTGGTGTTCATGCAGTTCGAGCAGCTCGCGGGCGGCGAGCGCATCGACCTGCCGAAGCCGTCGATCGACACCGGCATGGGGCTCGAGCGCATCGCCGCGGTGCTCCAAGGCACCCACGACAGCTACGGCACCGACCTGTTCCGCGCGTTGATCAAGGCGGTCGCCGATGCCACCGGCGTCGATCCCGAGGGGCCGCACAAGGCCTCCCACCGGGTGATCGCCGACCACCTGCGCGCAAGCGCGTTCCTGATCGCCGACGGGGTGCTCCCGTCCAACGAGGGGCGCGGCTACGTGCTCCGCCGCATCATGCGCCGCGCCATGCGCCATGCCGAGCTCCTGGGCGCGCGCGAGCCCTTGATGTGGAGGCTGGTGGCGGCGCTCGAGCGCGAGATGGGGCAGGCCTATCCGGAGCTGCAGCGGGCCGAGGCCCTGATCACCGAGACGCTGAAGCTCGAGGAGACGCGCTTTCGCAAGACGCTGGAGCGCGGGCTTGCGATTCTCGACGAGGAGAGCCGGGACCTCAGGCACGGCGACAAGCTCAAGGGCGAGACCGCCTTCACGCTCTACGACACTTACGGATTTCCACTCGACCTCACGCAGGATGCGCTGCGCCCGCGCGGCATTGCGGTCGACACCGAGGCATTCAATGCCGCCATGGAACGCCAGCGCGAGCGGGCGCGCGCCTCCTGGGCAGGCTCCGGCGAGGCCGCAACCGATGCGGTGTGGTTCAGCGTGCGCGAGCAGGTCGGAGCGACCGAGTTCTTGGGCTATGAGACCGAAAGCGCCGAAGGCGTGGTGCAGGCGCTGACGCGCGACGGGCAGATGGTCGACGCGCTGCAACAAGGCCAATCCGGGGCGATCGTGCTCAATCAGACGCCGTTCTACGCCGAGGCCGGCGGCCAGGTCGGCGACACCGGCGTGATGACCGGCGAGGGGGTACGCGTCCGCGTCACCGACACGCAGCGCAAGGCAGGCGACGTGTTCGCGCATTTCGGCACCGTGGAGGAGGGAACGCTCTGCCCGGGCGCGGCGCTCGCGCTCGAGGTCGACCACGGCCGCCGCAGCGACATTCGCCTCAATCACTCGGCCACCCATTTGCTGCACGAGGCGTTGCGGCAGGTGCTCGGCGATCACGTCGCGCAAAAGGGCTCGCTGGTCGCGCCGGATCGGCTGCGCTTCGACTTCTCGCATCCGAAGCCGATGGCCGACGGCGAGGTTGCGAAGGTCGAGGACATCGCCAACCGCCTCGTGCTCCAGAACGCCCCCGTGATCACCCGCCTGATGGCGGTCGACGACGCGATCGCGTCCGGTGCGCGCGCGCTGTTCGGCGAGAAGTACGGCGACGAGGTGCGGGTGGTGGCGATGGGCGAGGGCGGCAATGCGCTCGGCTGGTCGGTGGAATTGTGCGGCGGCACGCACGTGCGGCGGACCGGCGACATCGGGCTTGTCGCCGTCATGGCGGAGGCGGGCGTCGCTGCCGGCGTGCGCCGGATCGAGGCGATCACCGGAGAAGCGGCGCGCCGCCAGCTCGCCGCCGACAGCCGCAAGCTGCACGAGACTGCGGCGCTGTTGAAGGCACCGGTCGGCGAGATCGATGCGCGCGTCGCCGGCCTCCTCGACGAGCGCCGGCGGCTCGAACGCGAGCTTACCGAAGCGAAGAAGAAGCTCGCAATGGGTAGCGGGACGGTGACCGCCGGCGAGCTCGCCAACATCCGCACGGTCGGCGATGTGAAGCTGATGGCGCGCGCGGTCGACGGCATTGACGTGCGCGATCTCAAGAGCCTCGCCGATGAAGGCAAAAAACAGGTCGGCTCCGGGATCGTCGCGCTGGTCAGCGTGAACGATGAAGGCAAAGCCGGGCTGGTGGTCGGTGTGACGCCCGACCTCACCGGGCGGTTCAACGCCGTCGATCTCGTGCGCCGAGGCGCCGAGGCGCTCGGCGGCAAGGGCGGCGGCGGCCGGCCCGACATGGCGCAGGCGGGCGGCCCCGACGGCTCGCGCGCGGCGGCGGCGCTGGAAGCCATTGCGTCGGCAATCGGCGGCGGCTGACCGCTTGCGCGACTTGAGGCTTTCCCCGATCTCGTCGGGGAAAGAAACGCGCCACGCCCGTTGTTGCTACGCCGCCATCGCCTGCTGCAGGTTGGCGTCGACCTTGTCGAGAAAACCGGTAGTGGACAGCCATTTCTGCTCGGCGCCGACGAGCAGCGCGAGGTCCTTGGTCATGCAGCCCGACTCGACGGTATCGACGCAGACCTTCTCTAAGGTCGCGCTGAACCGCGCCAGCGCCGCGTTGTCGTCGAGCTTGGCGCGATGCGCAAGCCCGCGCGTCCAGGCGAAGATCGACGCGATCGAGTTGGTCGACGTCTCCTTGCCCTTCTGGTGCTCGCGATAGTGGCGCGTCACCGTGCCGTGCGCCGCTTCCGACTCCACCACCTTGCCGTCGGGCGTCATCAGCACCGAGGTCATCAGGCCTAGCGAGCCGAAGCCTTGCGCCACGATGTCGGACTGCACGTCGCCGTCGTAGTTCTTGCACGCCCACACATAGCCGCCCGACCATTTGAGCGCCGCCGCCACCATGTCGTCGATCAGCCGGTGCTCGTAGGTGAGCTTCCGCTGCTCGAATTCAGGCTTGAACTCGCGGTCGAACACCTCCTGGAAAATGTCCTTGAAGCGGCCGTCGTAGACCTTGAGGATGGTGTTCTTGGTCGACAGGTAGACCGGATAGTTGCGGGCCAGCCCGTAGTTGAAGGAGGCGCGGGCGAAATCGCGGATCGAGCCGTCGAGGTTGTACATGCTCAAAGCGACGCCCGAGTCCGGAAACTCGAACACCGGCACCACCGTCTCCTTGCCGTCCGGCCCGGTGTAGCTGAGCATCAGCTTGGCGCCTTCCGGCACCCGGATGTCGGTGGCGCGATATTGGTCGCCGTAGGCGTGGCGGCCGATCACGATCGGCTGCGTCCAGCCGGGCACCAGCCGCGGCACGTTGCGGCAGATAATGGGCTCGCGGAAGATCACCCCGCCGATGATGTTGCGGATCGTGCCGTTCGGCGAACGCCACATCTTCTTGAGCCCGAATTCCTTCACCCGCGCCTCATCGGGCGTGATGGTGGCGCACTTGACCCCGACCCCGACCTTCTTGATCGCTTCCGCCGCGTCGACCGTGACCTGGTCGTCGCTCATGTCGCGGTTCTCGATTGAGAGATCGAAGTATTGCAGCTGGATATCGAGGTACGGGTGGATCAGCTTGTCCTTGATGAGCTGCCAGATGATCCGCGTCATTTCGTCGCCGTCGAGCTCGACGACCGGGTTGGCGACTTTGATTTTTGCCATGGGGGGAAAGCCTATGCGCGTCGACGGGTGGAGCTCGAGGCAAGGGTGTCGGCCTTCGGCCGGCCGCCGGGCCCCGCTCCGGCCGCGCGCCTATAGCATCGGCAGGCGGCAGGCAAAAGCCGGCTTGCCGCTGCCGGCCACGCTTTTCGGTTTCCCGGCGCTTCGCTATATCCGCGGCGGAGTATCGAGATGCCCGGCGCCGGCACCGACAAGACCAAACGGTGGGTAAACGAGCCCGCGCCGGTCGTGATTCTGGTCGAGCCGCAGCTGGGCGAGAACGTCGGCACGGCCGCGCGCGCGATGGCCAATTTCGGCCTATCGCAGCTGCGCCTCGTCAAGCCGCGCGAGCCCTGGCCGAACGCCCGCGCCAGGGCTGCCGCCTCGGGTGCCGACCGCGTGCTCGACAATGCGCGGCTGTTCGATGCCGTCGAGGCGGCGATTGCCGACTGCACGCTGGTGTTCGCGACCACCGCGCGCGCCCACGATCAGGCCAAGCCGGTGGTGAGCGCCGAGGGCGCCGCGCGTCAGATGGCGCCGCACATCGCTGCCGGAGAGACGGTCGGCATCCTGTTCGGTCGTGAGCGCTGGGGGCTGCAGAATGAGGAGGTCGGCCTCGCCGACCGCATCATCACCCTTCCGGTCAACCCCGCCTTCGCGTCGCTCAACCTGGCGCAGGCCGTGCTCGTCATCGCCTACGAGTGGTTCAAGCTCGCAAGCGGCGGGGCTTTGCCGTTCGCCATGCCGCAGAAATCGGACCCCGCGGTCAAGGAGCAGTTGCTCGCGTTCTTCGCCACCATCGAGCGCGAGCTCGAGAAGGTGGAGTTCTTCCGCCCGCCCGAGAAACGGGCCACCATGCAGATCAACCTGCGCAACATTTTCCATCGCATGCAGCCGACCCGGCAGGATCTGCAGACGCTGCACGGCGTGCTCACCGCGATCGCCGAAGGGCGCAAGGGTCCGGCACGCGGCGGCGTGCTCGATGGCGAGGAGGCCGAGGTGCTGCGCGCGCTCATCGCCGAGCAAGCGCAGGGCCAGGTGCCGTCCGAACGGGCGCCGGTGCGCGGGCTTGCGCGCCTGCTCCGGCGCAACCCGACCGACGCCGAGCGGGCCCTGTGGGATGCCCTGGTCAACGATCGCCGGCTGGCCGGCAAGGGGTTCAAGCGGCAGGTACCGGTCGGGCCGCACATCGTGGATTTCGTCTCGTTTGCGCTACGCATCGTGATCGAGGTGACGCCCGAAAACGAGAGCGAGGCCGCGGCAGGCGCCCGTCGGCAGCGGCGCGCGTGGCTCGCCGAGCGCGGTTATCGCGTGTCGGACATTGCGGCCGAAGACATCGGATCCAATCTCAACGGCGTCCTCGACGGCGTCGCGTCTGCGCTTGCCGCTCCCGCGCCTTGACCGCGCCTGCGAGCCGGAAAGTCCGATGGCTGGGTGCGGCAGCGATCAGGTGCCGGACCTGATCCCCTCGACCGCCTTTAGCATCAGCTCGTCCATGGTGCGGCGGATCTGGTGGTCCGATTGGGCGACGCCCTTGGCGTCGAAATCCCTGCGGATCTTCTTGAACACGTCGTGGTCGCCGGCCTCCTCGAAGTCAGACATCACCACCTCCTTGGCGTAGGCGGCCGCCTCCTCGCCGGTCAGGCCGAGTTTTTCCGCCGCCCATTGCCCGAGCAGCCGGTTGCGCCGGGCATGGGCCTTGAACCGAAGCTCCTCGTCGTGCGCGAACTGCTTCTCGAAGCCTTCTTCGCGTTTGTCGAACGTCGTCATGCGAGCCTCGTCATTAGTATCGCGGGAGTCCGGAAAATCGCCGACGGATCTCCGCATGTGTCCGGTCTCTTGCATACCGGCTCGGAATCGCCAAATCAACAACTGCAATCTCGCGCCCGATTGCCTTGGCCTGGTCGATTGTGCTCTGCAATACGATGGGCTAGGTTCGATCCATGTGGGCGGCCAGCATTCGCGCTTCCTGAGTCGCGCCCCGGCCGCCGCGCCGCCGCGGACCTCGACCTTACGGAGTCACGGCATTCCAATGGATTTTCTCAAGCCACGGTACATCCCGATGAGCCGCCGCCGCCGAATCTATGAAGGCAAGGCGAAGGTCCTCTACGAGGGACCGGAACCTGGAACACTGATCCAGCACTTCAAGGACGACGCCACCGCGTTCAATGCCAAGAAACATCAGGTCATCGACGGCAAGGGCGTGCTCAACAACCGCATTTCCGAGTACGTGTTCCAGCATCTCAACGACATCGGCGTGCCCACGCACTTCATCCGCCGGCTCAACATGCGCGAGCAGCTGATTCGCGAGGTCGAGATCATTCCACTGGAGGTCGTGGTGCGCAATACCGCCGCCGGCTCGCTGGCGCAGCGGCTCGGCATCGAGGAGGGGACGCAGCTGCCGCGCTCGATCATCGAGTTCTATTACAAGAACGATGCGCTCAACGATCCGATGGTCTCCGAAGAGCACATCACGGCGTTCGGCTGGGCGACGCCGCAGGAGATCGACGACGTGATGGCGCTCGCGATCCGGGTCAACGACTTCCTGTCCGGCCTGTTCCTGGGCGTCGGCATTCGGCTGGTCGATTTCAAGATGGAATGCGGCCGGCTGTGGGAGAACGAGATGATGCGCATCGTCGTCGCCGATGAGATCTCGCCCGACAGCTGCCGGCTATGGGATATCAAATCCAACGAGAAGCTGGACAAGGACCGCTTCCGGCGCGACCTCGGCGGCCTGCTCGAGGCCTACACCGAGGTGGCCAAGCGCCTCGGCATCATGGGCGAGAACGAGCCCCCGCGCGGCACCGGCCCGGTGCTGGTCAAGGGCTGAGGTTTTGGAAGTTTTCTTATGGGAGTTCCCGTCATTGACACCGGCCCGATGACCGTCGACGACTTCTACGCCTTCACGGACACGCGCCCGGACGAAGAGAAGTGGGAGCTGATCGACGGGGAGCCGATCTTGAATGCGAGCCCGGCAATCCTCCATCAACAGATCTTGGCTAACATCCTGTACGTTTTGGCTCGCGAGCAGCGGGAGCGGCAGCTTTCGTGGACCGCGATACCTGGCATTGGAGCACTGATTTCGGACATCAGCCGGCCCGAGCCGGACGTCATGGTCCTCCCAAAGAGGCTTTCGAGTGGCGATCGATTGCAGCGCCACACTGGCGATGCCATCGTTCTGTTCGAGATCATGTCGCCATCGACCTCGGGCCGTGATCTCAAGTGGAAGCGGGCGGCGTATGCCGCCATGCCGGCCCTGACGCACTATGTTGTCGTCGCCCAGGACTCGGTCGAAGTCGCGGTATTTGCGCGCAGAGTGGGCTTCGACGAGCAGCGCTTGAGGTCGCTCGGCGACGTGCTCGAACTCGATTCGCTCGGCGTTTCGTTGCCGCTCGACGAGATCTATCGCGACACCGGCCTGCAGTGAGTGGCAAGCGCAATCCGGCGATCTGCAATGAAAGCCCGCGTGACCGTAACGCTCAAGCCCGGCATCCTCGATCCGCAGGGCAAGGCGATCGAGGGCGCGCTGCGTTCGCTCGGCGTCGGCGGCATTGCCAGCGTGCGCCAGGGCAAGGTGTTCGACATCGAGCTCGACGGCGGCGACCGCGCCAGCGCCGAGTCGAATCTGAAGGAGGCCGCCGACAAATTGCTCGCCAATACGGTAATCGAGAATTACCGCATCGAACTGCTCGGATGAGGGCGATGCGCTGCAACGTTCTCACCATTGCGTGCGTGCTGGCGACCGGTCTCGCTGCCGGCGAAGCCGGCGTGCTCGAACGCGGCGCCGACGTTTCGTCGCGGCCGCCGTGGATCGAGACCAAGTGGCCGTTTGCGTTCGATGCCTGGCCGGCGGGCCGCGCGTTCGGCTGCGCCGCGGCGGCGTGTGGCGCCGAGGCCAGCGTGTACGTGCGGCCCAAGATCGGCTTCTGCAATTGCTCGATCGGCGTGGCCGACGACGACGAGATCGACCGCGTCGGCGACCTCGTGCTGCTGAGCGAACGCTACCGCCCGGTCGGCGAGGGCCGGCCGGTCGCGATCGGCAGCATGCCCGGGCGGGCGCGCGCCTTTGCGGTCGAGTCGCCGGCACCGCGGGCGCGCTATGCGGTCGGCGTCGCGGTCTCGAAGCGGTGCGACGCGCTGGTGGCGACACTGGTCAGCGACCGGCCGATTTCGGCGCCGCTCGAGCGCGCGGCATTCGAGCTGTTGAACCGCGAGCCGCTGGTCGGCTGGGCGGAAGCCTCGGTCGGGCTGCAATGAAATCTGCGGTCGTGGTTTTTCCCGGCTCCAACCGCGAGCGCGACGCCGCCCGCGCGCTGCGGCTTGCTTGCGGCGCCGAGCCGCAGATGGTCTGGCACGCCGACCGGCAGCTTCCTGACGGCACCGACCTCGTGGTTCTGCCCGGCGGATTCTCCTACGGCGACTACCTGCGCTGCGGGGCGATTGCCGCGCGCGCCCCGATCATGGAGGCGGTGCGCGCGCATGCGGCGCGCGGCGGACTGGTGCTCGGGATTTGCAACGGCTTCCAGATCCTGTGCGAGGCCGGCCTGCTGCCGGGGGTGCTGATGCGCAACGCGCAGCTGCGTTTCGGCTGCAAGGACGTCTACCTGCGCGTCGAGCGCTCCGACACCCCGTTCACGCGCGGCTACAATGCCGGGCAGGTGATCCGCATCCCGATCGCGCACGGTGAGGGCAACTACGCGGCCGACGGCGAGACCTTGGCGGCGCTCGAGGGCGACGGCCGCATCGTATTCCGCTACACGGCGCCGGACGGTGCGCTCGATCCGAAGTGGAACGTCAACGGCTCGACCGCGGCAATCGCCGGCATCGTCAACGAGCCGCACAACGTGCTCGGGCTGATGCCGCATCCCGAGAACCACGTCGAGACCGCGCTCGGCTCGACCGACGGGCGCGGCCTGTTCGCCGGCATTGTCGACCACTTGGCGCAAGCGGCGTAGCACCGCATCGGCGCGACCGGCGAAGCTTGCTCAGACAATTGCGGGAATGCTCTAAGAGCCCTGATGACGCCGCGTAAAGATCGCCCGGTGACTTCCAACGAGCCGCAAATCACGCCCGATCTCGTGGCCGAGCACGGGCTCACGCCCGAGGAGTATCAGCGCATCCATGAGCTGATCGGGCGCGAGCCGACGCTGACCGAGCTCGGCATCTTCTCGGCGATGTGGAACGAGCACTGCTCGTACAAATCCTCAAAGGTGCACCTGCGCGCCCTGCCGACGGATGCGCCCTGGGTGATCCAGGGGCCGGGCGAGAATGCCGGCGTCGTCTCGATCGGGCAGGGCCTCGCCGTCGTGTTCAAGATGGAGAGCCACAACCACCCAAGCTACATCGAGCCCTACCAGGGGGCGGCGACCGGAGTCGGCGGCATTCTGCGCGACGTGTTCACCATGGGAGCGCGGCCGATCGCCTGCCTCAATGCGTTGCGCTTCGGCGATCCCGCCCACCCCAAAACGCGCCACCTGGTCGCCGGCGTGGTCGCCGGTATCGGCGGCTACGGCAATTCGTTCGGGGTGCCGACGGTCGGCGGCTCGGTCGGCTTCCACACGCGCTATGACGGCAATTGCCTCGTCAACGCCATGGCGGTCGGGATCGTGGAGACCGGCAAGATCTTCTACGCCAAGGCGACCGGGGTCGGGAAACCGGTCGTCTATCTCGGCTCCAAGACCGGGCGGGACGGCATTCACGGCGCCACCATGGCGTCCGCCGAGTTCGGCGCCGACGCCGAGGAGAAGCGGCCGACCGTGCAGGTCGGCGACCCGTTCTCCGAAAAGCTGCTGCTCGAGGCGTGCCTCGAAATCATGGCCAACGATTGCGTGATCGCGATCCAGGATATGGGCGCGGCAGGCCTCACCTGCTCCGCGGTCGAGATGGGCGCCAAAGGCGATCTCGGGATCGCTCTCGATCTCGACAAGGTGCCGTGCCGCGAGAGCGAAATGAGCGCCTACGAGATGATGCTGTCCGAGAGCCAGGAGCGCATGCTGATGGTGCTGCGCCCGGAAAAGGAGGCGGAGGCGGAGGCGATCTTCCGCAAATGGGGCCTCGACTTCGCGGTCGTTGGCAAGACCACCGCGGACAGGCGCTTCGTCGTGACGCACGGCGGCGAGGTCATGGCGGACCTGCCGATCAAGGAACTGGGCGATCAGGCGCCGGTCTACCATCGCGCGTTCGACGAAACGCAACGGCCGGTGCCGCTGTTGCCGACCGAAGTGGTGCCGCCGATGACGCTTGCCGACGCGCTCGAAAAGCTGCTCGGCACCCCCGATCTATGCTCCAAGCGCTGGGTGTGGGAGCAGTACGATCACCTCATTCTCGGCAATACCATCCAGCGCCCGGGCGGCGATGCCGCGGTGGTGCGGATCGACGAAGGGCCGAAGGGCCTGGCCCTCACTACCGACGTGACGCCCCGTTATTGCGAGGCCGACCCGTTCGAGGGCGGCAAGCAGGCGGTGGCGGAAGCTTGGCGCAATCTGAGCGCGGTCGGCGCGCGTCCGCTCGCGGTGACCGACAACCTCAACTTCGGCAATCCGGAGCGCCCCGAGATCATGGGCCAGCTGGTCGGCTGCATCCGGGGCATCGCCGAGGCCTGCCGCGCGCTCGATTTCCCGGTCGTGTCCGGCAACGTCAGCCTCTACAACGAGACCAACGGCCGGGCGATTCTGCCGACCCCCACCATCGGCGGCGTCGGATTGCTGGAGGATATCGCGCACTCGGCCACCATCGGCTTCCAGGCCGAGGGCGAAAGCTTGTTGCTGCTGGGCGAAACCCAAGGCTGGCTCGGCCAGTCGCTTTACCTGCGCGACATTTGCGGGGCGGAAGAGGGTGCCCCGCCGCCGGTCGACCTTGCGGCCGAGCGGCGGATCGGCGATTTCGTGCGCGGGCTCATTCGCGACCGCCAGGCGACGGCGGTTCACGACGTGTCCGACGGCGGCGTGCTCGTCGCTATCGCCGAGATGGCGATGGCGACCGGGATCGGGGCGCGGCTCTATGGCTCGCCGGTGATGATGCTGCCGCACGCGTTCTGGTTCGGTGAGGACCAGGGGCGCTACCTGATCACCGCGGGCTCGGAGCAGTCCGATGCGGTGATCGCCAAAGCGCGCGCTGCGGGGGTGCCGGTTCGGCGGCTGGGACAGACCGCAGGCGACGCGTTGACGCTGCCGGGCGAGCGGCCCATGCTGGTCAAGATTCTCAGTGAACGGTTCGAGGGCTGGCTGCCGGCCTATATGGCCGGCCAGCCGGCGTGACCCGCCGAGCCAAAGGGAGATCGCTTGCCCATGCCGATGAACGCGAGCGAGATCGAGACCTTGATCAAGCGCCACATCCCCGATGCCGAGGTGACGATCCGCGATCTCGCCGGCGACGGCGATCACTATGCCGCGACCGTCATTGCCGAGTCATTCCGCGGCAAATCGCGGGTCCAGCAGCATCAGCTGGTCTATCAGGCGCTTCAGGGCGAGATGGGGGGCAAGCTGCACGCGCTTGCGCTGCAGACCGGGATTCCCGAGCGGTAATTCCGCTTGGGGTGCGCGGGCCGAGTGCGCTACATATATCGGGAAAGCGGGCCCAATGGCCCGAAGTCACGCGCCACCAGACAGGATCGATTCAAATGGCCATCGAGCAGTTCATCGACAACCAGGTCAAGGGCAGCGATGTCGTGCTGTTCATGAAGGGCACGCCGCAGTTCCCGCAGTGCGGATTCTCCGGCCAGGTGGTGCAGATCCTCGATTACCTCGGGGTACCCTACAAGGGCATCAACGTGCTCGAATCCGACGATCTGCGCCAAGGTATCAAGGCCTACTCCAACTGGCCCACCATCCCGCAGCTCTACGTCAAGGGCGAGTTCGTGGGCGGCTGCGACATCATCCGCGAGATGTTTCAGGCGGGCGAGCTGCAGAGCCTGATGCAGCAAAAGGGCTTGCCGGTGAAGGACCGCGCCACCGCCTGACGCGGCGCGACGCCGTTGCGGGACGGATTCCGGGCGGGCGGCCCGGAACGACGTCGGCCGTCAGCGCGAGTAGTACTCGACCACCAGGTGCGGCTCCATCTGCACCGCGTACGGCACCTCGGTAAGCTGCGGAACGCGGGCGAGCTTGGCCGTCATCTTGCCGTGGTCGACCTCGATGTAGTCGGGCACGTCGCGCTCGGCGAGATGGGTCGCCTCCAGCACGAGCGCGAGCTGCTTCGCGCCCTCCTTGAGCTCGACCAGATCGCCGACCTTGACCCGATAGCTCGGGACGGTCACACGGCGGCCGTTGACCTTGACGTGGCCGTGATTGACAAACTGCCGGGCGGCGAACACGGTCGGCACGAACTTGGCGCGATAGATCACCGCGTCGAGCCGCCGCTCCAGTAATCCGATCATGTTGGCGCCGGAGTCGCCCTTCATGCGGATCGCTTCGTCGTAGATGCCGCGGAACTGTTTCTCGGAAATATTGCCGTAGTAGCCGCGCAGCTTCTGCTTGGCGCGCAGCTGCACGCCGTAGTCGGAGAGCTTGCCCTTGCGGCGTTGGCCATGCTGGCCAGGTCCGTACTCGCGACGATTTACCGGACTCTTGGGGCGGCCCCAGATGTTCTGCCCCATCCGGCGGTCGATCTTGTACTTGGCTTCACTGCGCTTGGTCATCGCGTCCTCATGCTCACAATGTCGACTTCTGAGGATCGCGCCCTCCTTTGTCCGCTCCAGGACTGACAGGCGGGGGCTCCGACAAGCGCAAAGCACAACCGCCGCGGGTCGCGAAACGCTACGCGGGCCGAAACGGCCCGCGAGGCGGGGTGCCTTCTAGGCGGATCGGGACATGCTGTCAAATGCGGGGCATGACCTGATCGGCGAGCCGGGACGGGCCCGTACCCGGAACGCTCAGCCCATGCACAGCGAGCGCGGCTGCGAGCCCGGGCGAGACGGCGCGCCCGGACGTGAAGACGGCTTCCGAGGGAACCGGCAATGCGTCAGCCGTCGCCGCGCCCACGAGCTCGACGACGCGGCGCGCGATGGCGGGCGCCGGGTCGATGAAGCGCACCGGCCAGGGCGACAGGTGCTCCAGGCGTGCGGTCAGCAACGGGTAGTGCGTGCAGGCGAGCACGATCGTGTCGGTACGGCCGCCGTCGTCGACGAAGCACGGCCGTATTTCCGCGCGGATCGCATCGTCATCGACGGGTGAACCGGACAGCTCGGCCTCCGCGAAACCCGCGAGTCGCGCCGCGCCGACCAGCGTCACCCGGCAATCGCCGGCGTATTGGCGAATGAGCGCCTGCGTGTACTCGCGCTTGACGGTTGCTTCGGTGCCCAGCACCGAGACCCGGCGGGTGACCGAGGACGCGCACGCCGGCTTGATCGCCGGGACGGTTCCGACGAACGGCAGGGCGAAGCGGGCCCGCAGTGCGGGCAGCACGAGCGTCGAGGCGGTGTTGCAGGCGATCACGGCGAGATCTGGCCGGTGCTCGGCGATCAATCCCTCCATCACCGCGACCACGCGGACAACCAGGCGCGGCTCCTCGATCTGGCCGTACGGGAACAGCGCGTCGTCCGCGGCGTAGATCAACCGGGCATCGGGCCGCGCCCGCGCGACCTCGCGAAACACGGTGAGCCCTCCGAGGCCGGAGTCGAACACCAGGATGGTCGGAGCGGGTAGCTGGCGGCGCATCGCGGACGGGCCGAGCAGTGATGGCGGCAGGGCGGCGGCTCGATCGCCGCCCACGTTGGCTTGCAGGGCCGGGCTCGCGATCAATGGCGGCTGCGGTCTTGCCCCGTCGGCCGCATTCCTCGCGCCCCCAATCCGCATCGTTCCTGCCCTCCGCCGGCGCCGGAATTGTGGCCGCAAAGCGTTAATCAAGGACATCCGGTGCGGAGGTACGCGCGTGGGCGGCGTGCGTTCAAGCCGCGCCGAGCCGCTGGCCGGGATATCGCAGTCGACAAGCAGGGAACGTGCGAAGTGCCGGGGCGTTGGCATTCAAAAGCGCACGCGAAAAGGAGCGTACCATGAGCTTGCTCAAACCCCTTGCGGCGGCAGCCTCAATCATCGCGATGTCGGCCGGCGTGGCGGCTGCCGGGCCGGCCGTTTCCGAGACCAATCTCAACATGCGCAGCGGGCCCGGCACGGATCATGCGGTCGTCGACGTCATCCCCGCCGGCGCGACCGTGGAGGTGCTCGATTGCGCCGGAACTTGGTGCCGCGTGGCCTATGCGGGCGCGACCGGCTATGCGAGTCGCAGCTATCTGGCGATGGGTGCCGGCGGCGTAACGGTCGGCCGCGCCAATACGGCGGCGCCGACGGTCTCGTCTATGAGGACTATGACTACGGCTATGCCGACCCCTACTACTACACCTATGGCCCCTCGGTCGGCATCGGTGTCGGAGCCGATGTGGGACCGGATTGGCGGTATCAGCGCCGCTGGCGCGAGCGCGACTGGGTTGCACGTGATCCCGCCTGGCGTGGCGCTTCCGGCGGGGTGGCCGTCCAGGGTCCCACCCTCCGCGAAGGTGCGGTGGTCGGCGGTCGCGTGAGCGGCAACGTGGGAGGCGGTGTGCGAACGGGCGGCACAGCCGCTGTCCGCACCGGCGGCGGCGTCGAGGGCGGCGCACGCGCCGGCGCCGGAGCCGCGGTCAGGGGTGGCGCGGCGGTGAATGAGCCCACGGCGGGCGCCGGCCCGTCGGGCGGCGCAACGATGCAGAATCGCTGAACGTCGGCCCAGGTCTCAATTCGATTGGCGCGCAGCCGGCGGGCGGCGGACCCGGCGGTTGCGCGCCTGCGCCTCAATGTGACCCGAACACCCGATCGAAAATCGTATCCACATGCGCGAGGTGATAGCCGAGGTCGAAGTTCTCTTCGATCTCGGCCTCGCTCAGCGCGGCACGCACGTCCGGATCGGCTTTGAGGAATGCCAGGAAGTCGCCCTCGCCGCGCCAGACCTTCATGGCATTACGCTGCACCAGCTGGTAGGCATCCTCGCGCGCCACCCCCTTTTGCGTAAGCGCGAGCAGCACGCGCTGCGAATGCACGAGCCCGCCCAGCCGGTCGAGATTCCTCTGCATGTTGGCCGGATAGACCACGAGCCTGTCGATCAGCCCGGTCAGGCGCACCAGTGCGAAGTCGAGCGTGACCGTGGCGTCGGGCCCGATCATGCGCTCGGCCGAGGAGTGCGAGATGTCGCGCTCGTGCCAAAGCACGACGTTTTCCAGCGCCGGCGTCACATACGCGCGCACCATGCGCGCCAGGCCGGTGAGGTTCTCCGACAGCACCGGGTTGCGCTTGTGCGGCATGGCCGAGGAACCCTTCTGACCTTCGGAGAAGAATTCCTCGGCCTCCAACACTTCCGTGCGCTGCAGGTGGCGGATCTCGGTCGCCAGCCGCTCGATCGAGGCGGCGATCACGCCGAGGGTCGCGAAGTACATGGCGTGGCGGTCGCGCGGAATGATCTGGGTGGAGATCGGCTCCACCTTGAGGCCCAGCTTGGCGGCCACGTGCGCCTCGATGCGCGGATCAATCTGCGCGAACGTGCCGACCGCGCCTGAAATCGCGCAGGTCGAGATCTCGTCGCGCGCCCGCAGCAAGCGCTCACGGGCGCGCTGGAATTCCGCATAGGCTTGCGCAAGCTTGAGCCCGAACGTGGTCGGCTCGGCATGGATGCCGTGGGAGCGGCCGATGGTCGGGGTGAGCTTGTGCTCGAAGGCGCGGCGCTTGAGCGCAGCCATGAGCGCTTCGAGGTCGGCCAGCAAAAGGTCGGCGGCCCGTTTGAGCTGCACGTTGAAGCAGGTGTCGAGCACGTCCGATGAGGTCATGCCCTGGTGCATGAAACGCGCCTGCGGCCCGACGATCTCGGCGAGGTGGGTGAGGAACGCGATGACGTCGTGCTTGACCTCGCTTTCGATGGCATCGATGCGCGCGATGTCGAAGGTGGCATGGCGGCCTTTGTCCCAGATCGCCCGGGCCGCTTCCCGCGGGATCAGCCCGAGCTCTGCCATGGCATCGGCGGCGTGCGCCTCGATTTCGAACCAGATGCGATAGCGCGTCTGCGGGTCCCAGATCTCCGCCATCTGCGGACGCGTATAGCGCGGGATCATCGTGTCGGTTCTCAACATCTTTGTCCCTCCAGGCGAGGGCGCGTGGACGTCAGGCCGCCTCGCCTCGCGTGGCGGCCGCGGCGTTGCGGATGGCGGCGATGTTGGCGCGGTAGGCGTCGATGCTGCCGCCCTTGAACACGGCCGAGCCGGCGACCAGGACATTGGCGCCGGCGGCCGCGACGATCGGCGCGGTCTGGGGCGTGATGCCGCCATCGACCTCGATGTCGATCGGCCGGCCGGCAGCCATGGCGCGCAGGCGGGCGATCTTGTCGGCCGCGCTCGGGATGAACGCCTGGCCGCCGAAGCCCGGGTTGACGGACATCACGAGGATGAGGTCGACAAGGTCGACCACGCGTTCGATCGCGCTCTCCGAGGTGCCCGGGTTGAGCGTAACTCCCGCCTTCTTGCCGAGCGCGCGGATCGCCTGCAGCGAACGGTGCACATGCGGACCGGATTCGACGTGCACGGTGATGATGTCGGCGCCGGCCTGCGCGAACGCTTCGAGGTAGGGCTCGCACGGCGAGATCATGAGGTGCACGTCGAGCACCTTTCTGGTGTGCGGCCGCAACGCTTTCACCACCGCCGGCCCGATCGAGATGTTGGGCACGAAGTGGCCGTCCATCACGTCGACGTGGATCCAGTCGGCGCCGGCCGCCTCGACCGCGCGCACCTCCTCGCCGAGCCGCGCAAAATCGGCGGACAGGATCGACGGCGCGATCAGCAAGGGGGGTTGCATCGGCCAGGCTCCGGGACGCCGTTCGCGTATCATGACGGCCGAGAGCGGGCAACGCGGCGCGCCAGCGGCAACAGTATTTGCGGGGCAAGGTAAATCGGGAACTGCGCCAGGCCGAAGTACAGCCAGGTCGCGTCCGGAAGGGTGGCGCCGGTCGCCGCCAGCATCAGGCCGAGGTTGCGGTTGGCGGCGGTGAGGCCGAGCGCGAAGGCGCGATCGCGGCCGGCGGCGGCGAACGCCAGCGCGGTCGAGCCGAGCAAAACGAACGTGAGCATGAAGGCCAATCCGACGAGGCCGATCACCAGCAGCGGATCGGCAAGGAAGCGCGCCGCGATGCCGTCCATGATCGCGACGGCGAACACGAACAGGACGATGACGTTCAGCCCGTCGATCTTCTCGCGCTGGGCTTCGACCCAGGCTGCGCCCGCCAGGCGCCGAACCACCGCTGCAACGAGCGCCGCGCCGGCGAGCAGTGCAAACAGCTTGAGCGCTAGCGCCGTCGCCGAAATCGTCAGCACGTCGCCCGCAAACAGCTGGGCAAACACCGGCGCGGTCAACGGGGTCGCCACCATGCACAGGGCGAGCGTCGCAAGCGTCAGCGCGGCGTCGAGGCCCAGCAGCGCCACGAAAGCTGGAGCTGCCGTCAGTGGCGTCGAGGAAGCCTGCAGAACGAGTGCGAGGAACAACCCGGGGGCGCGCTCGCGGAGGCCGAGCGCGAGGAAGATGCCGCCGAGCAAGGCGGGTGTTACCAGCATCATCCAGGCGGTTGCCGCCAGCACCAGTCCGGGCCGCATCGCGTAGCCGCGCAGCTCGCGCGCATCCACCCGCAGGAACGCCAGCAGCAGCAGCGCGAAGATCGCCTCCGGGATGTATGGCTTGAACAGCGCAGCGAGCGGCGGCGCCGCCAGTCCGAGGAAGATCGAGGCTGCAACCGCGCGCGTGCCCTGCCGGCCGAGCCAAGCGAGCGCAGCGGCCGATCGTGCAGCATACGACATCTGCGCGAACCTCATGATGGGCGCGTCCGGCGCGGACGTTGCCGCCCCAGCCGCCGGCAGTCAGTATCGGCGGCCTTGTCGAGGCGGGGAAGCGCGGCCGGTGCACGTCGGCCACCGGAACGACACCTAGCGAGGAATGAAGGAAAGCATGGCGCGCACCGATGTCATCGTCCTTGGGGCCGGGATCGCGGGCACGTCGGCTGCGTTGCAGCTGGCCAAGCGGGGTCGTGCCGTCGCCCTCGTCGACCGCGGCGCGCCCGGCGAGCAAACCTCGTACGGCAATAGCGGCCTGATCGGCGGCTCGCTGCTGCCGGCCGCATTCCCCCGCGAGCTCGCCAGTGTGCTGCGCGTGGGGCTCAAGCGGGCGACCGAGGCGAACTACCATTGGCGCGCGCTGCCGCGACTGGTGCCTTGGCTGTACGCCTATTTCCAGGCCTCCGCTCCCGAGCGGCTGGAGCGAACGGCTCGCGCTTGGCAGCCCCTGATGGCCAACGCGCTCGCCGAGCACGAGGGGCTGCTCCGCGAATCGGGCGCCACTCGATACCTGCGCAAGAACGGCTGGCTCGCGCTCTATCGCAGCGAAAGGGGTTTCAGGGAGTTCGCGCCGCAACTCGCGCTCGCTTCCGAACTAGGCTTCCGCGCCGAGCCGCTCGATGCCGATGGCGCCCGGATGCTGGAGCCGAGCCTCGCGCCGGTCTTCCAGCGGGCAGTGTATTGGCCGGACATGGCGTCGCTCTCTAATCCGCTTGCGGTCACGCAGGCCTATGCGGCGCGGTTTGCCGCGCTCGGCGGCGTGGTCCTCACCGGCGACGCCCGCTCGCTGCATCGGACCGCCGACCGCTGGCGGATCGACACCGCCGAGGGGCCGGTCGACGCGCCCCAGGCAGTCGTCGCGCTCGGCCCCTGGGCGCCCGATCTGCTCGAGCCGCTCGGCATCCGGCTGCCGCTCGCGGTCAAGCGCGGCTACCACCGCCATTACCGGCCGCGCGGCAACGCCGCGCTCTCGCGCGTGGTGCTCGAAGCGGAGATCGGCTACGTGCTCGCGCCCATGGAGCAAGGCATCCGGTTGACCACCGGGGCCGAGTTCGCCGACCGCGACGCGCCGGCGACGCCGGTACAGATCGCCCGGGTGATGCGGTACGCCCACGAGCTCTTCCCGCTCGGCGAGCCGGTCGAGCCGAAGCCGTGGATGGGCGCGCGCCCGATCTTTCCGGATTCGCTGCCGGTGGTCGGTCCCGCGCCCGGCCAGCCGGGGCTGTGGCTCGACTACGGCCACGGCCATATGGGGCTGACCTTTGGCCCGGTGACCGGCCGCTTGCTTGCCGAAATGATGACCGGCGAGACGCCGTTCACCGACCCGGCACCGTTCGCGGCGGAGCGGTTCGCCCGCGCGCGGGTAGCTCGGCTCAGCGGCTGAACTTGTCCTTCCAGCACGGCAGCGCGCCCGGAAAGGACAGGGCGGTCGCCTCGTACACCGCCCGCGCGATCGCGCGCGCCAACACGTTGGCCGCAACGGTGCCGAGCTCGGAGAGGCCGTATACCGGATCGGCGAGCGCGCGCCGGCCGGTCGAGGCGGCGAAAACGATGTCGCCGTCGAACGGGGTGTGGATCGGATAGATGGCGCGCGCCAACCCGGTCTGGGCCATGACGGCGAGACGCTTGGCCTGTGGCTTGGACAGGATCGCATCGGTCGCGACTACCGCCAGTGTGGTATTCGCCGGGCCACCGCCCTTGGTGCGGAATTCCAGGGCGCTCGCCGGCAGCGCGGCCGGCAAGCCGCGGCCGCCGAACTCGACCCCGTGCTCGTACGGTGCTGCCCAGAACCAGGGGCCATCGCCGACCACGACGCTGCCGGCGGCGTTGACCGCTGCGATGGCGCCGACCACGTCGCCGGCGCGTGTCGTCGCCGATGCCGATCCAAGCCCGCCTTTGAGATTGACGGTCGTGCCGCCGAGCCCGGCGCCGGCGCTGCCGAGCGCGAAATCACCGCTGGCGGCGGCGGCGGCGGCGTGCCCAAGTTCGCGATAGGGCGAAAAGCGGCCCCAATCCTTGTCGCCGCCGCCGAGCAGGTCGAACAGGATCGCGCCCGGTACGATCGGGACCAGCGCCTCGCGCACCCGGAAGCCGCGCCCCCGTTCGCGCAGCCACGCCTGCACGCCACTCGCAGCGTCGAGCCCGAACGCCGAGCCGCCCGACAACGCAATCGCGTCGACGCGCTCGACCGTCATCGCCGGGTCGAGCAGCTCGGTGTCGCGCGTGCCCGGCGCGCCGCCGCGCAGGTCGACGGAAGCAACCGCCGGGTCCTCGAACACGACCGCGGTGACGCCCGAGGCGAGCTTGTAATCGTCGGCATGGCCGACCATGACACCGGCGACGTCGGTGATGAGGTTGCGCAACGGATCCTCCGTTGAAGCTTGCGACCGCAGACGATTTCGGCGCGGGGGTCAACAATCCCGGCCCGGATCAAGTTCGTTCACATCCCGGAATCGGGCCACAACTCGGCTTGCGCTGCGAAGTCTTTGCAGCGCATCTAAGCCGCATGGCCGCCGACGTCACCATCATCGCTGCGCTGCTCGCCGGGGCGCTGAGCTTTCTGTCGCCGTGCGTGCTGCCGCTGGTGCCGCCCTATCTGGTCTTTCTCGCCGGGACCTCGATCGAGCGGTTCGCCGATGCCGGGACCGCGCCAGCGCGCCGACAAACGGTGGTGGCGGCGCTGCTGTTCGTCGCCGGCTTCTCGACCGTGTTCATTGCGCTCGGCGCCAGCGCGAGCGCGGTCGGCGGCTTGCTGCGCGCCTATTCGTATCAGCTGTCGCTCATCGCCGGCATCGCCATCATCATCATGGGCCTGCATTTCCTTGGGCTGACGCCAATCGCGTGGCTGGCGCGCGAGAAGCGCCTCGAAGTGACAAAGCCCGTCGGCCTTTGGGGCGCGTATATGATGGGGCTGGCCTTCGCGTTCGGCTGGACGCCGTGCATCGGCCCGATCCTCGCCGCCATCCTGGCGGTTGCGGCATCGGAGGCGACCGTGGTCAAGGGCGCGGGGCTGCTCGCGGTCTATTCGGCCGGGCTCGGGATCCCGTTCGTGATCGCGGCCTTGGCGGTCAAGCCATTCGCGGCGCTGCTCGCACGACTGCGCGCCCATCTCGGCAAGATCGAGAAGGCCATGGGCGGCCTGTTGGTGCTCACCGGCATTGCGTTCCTCACGGGCTGGATCACCACCGCCAGCTTTTGGATGCTGGAGACATTCCCAGCGCTGGGGAGGCTTGGATAGCTTGCGCAAAACAGGGCGCCGCAGGCCCGCCGCCTCTTTGCTTCATCGGCACGCTGTCATGTCCGCGCGGCACCGGCAGCTACTGCGGAACGCCGGATGGCCGCGGTCGAGCGGTGCGCCAGCGCGCCTTCGCTCGAGTGTGCACCATGGCTTCTCGTGGACAGTGGCAGCGCCGCCGCGGCCTTGCTCGCGATGGTTGCTTGTGATTGGGTTGCTCGGATGCAAGGCGCCGAATCCGGGCATGCCCGACGAGCCCAGGTGATCTCCGAAAGTCCGTTCGCGACAGCAGACGGGCGCTACTGCATCATCAGGACGACCGAAAAAGATCCATACGATCCGCCCGACGACGACGAGGGCGCTGCACGATGAGCCCATAGGCAACTGAAGGGGATGCCCATGTATACGTTGTTCCGTAGCGCTTCGGCCGGCGCGTTGCTGGCTACGCTGCCGGCGCTGATTATTTCGTTTGTGATCGCCGAACTGTTCTTCAAGTGGAAGAGCTTCGCGCTTGAGTGCCTCGGATTTCTGGCGCTTTGGTTCGTGCTCGACGTGATCTTTTCGGCCGTTCGCGCTGTCTGGCAACGACGGACGGGGACCACGCCTGCCGGAGCTCCGTAACGGCGCGAACGCCCAAGGCCGGGCGCGGTTGCGTTGCCAATAGTGCGCCGCGCCGCTACCAGATCACACCGAATGCAGCGTGAAAGCGTGCGCCCCCCGAGAGGGGCAGAGTTCCGCCGCGCAACGACGGACGGCTCGCATGATCCGAGCCTGCACGGCGCGCCGGCCGCTCGCCGATCGCCATCGGTCGACACGACGCGGCCGACGAGAGAAAGCCCGCCCCGCAGGGGGCGGGCTTCCAGCCCAAGCTACCGAAGCGGAACGGGGGCCGATCAGCTGCCGGCGCCGGTCAGTTCCTGATAGGTGATCTTGCCGCTCGGGTCCTTTTTCCAGACGTACATCACATAGTCGGGCCGCGTGATGTCGCCCTTCTTGTCGAAGCCGAGCTCGCCGATCACGGTCTTGAACTTCTTGCCCGACCGGATCGCCTCCGCCACCTTCTTGGGATCGAGCGACTTGGCCTGCTCGGCCGCCTGCTTGATGATCTCGACCGCGGCGTAGCTGTAGAGCGTGTAGGCCTCCGGGTCGAAATTCTTCTTCTTGAACTTTTCCACGACCGCCTTTGCCTCCGGCCGTTTGCGCGGATCGGGCGCGAACGTCATCAGCGTGCCTTCGACGCCCGGGCCGCCGACCGAGGCGAACTCGTCGGAGGTGATGCCGTCGCCGCCCATCAGCGGCGCGCGCACGCCCTGATCGCGCATCTGCCGCACGATCAGCCCGCCTTCGGTGTGCAGCCCGCCCCAGTAGACGAGGTCGGCGCCCGCCGCCTTGATCTTGGAGACGAGGGCCGAGAAATCCTTCTCGCCGAGATTGACGCCCTCGTAGAGCACTTCCTTCATCCCGCCCTTGTTGATGCCCTTTTTGGTCTCCTCGGCAAGGCCTTGGCCATACGTCGTCTTGTCGTGCACGATGGCGATCTTCTTGCCCTTCATGTTCTTCAGGATGTAGGCGGCTGCCACCGCGCCCTGTTGATCGTCACGCCCGCAGGTGCGGAAGATGTTCCACATCCCGCGCTCGGTGACCTTGGGATTGGTTGCGGCCGGCGTGATCTCCAGGATGCCGTTCTCCTGATAGACCTCGGAGGCCGGCATGGTGACGCCTGAATTGAAGTGCCCGACGACGAACTTGACTCCATCGGCGGTGAATTTGTTGGCGACCGAGACGCCCTGCTTCGGGTCGGAAACGTCGTCGCCGACGGTGACGGTGATCTTCTGCCCGTTGATCCCGCCGGCTGCGTTGATGTCTTCGACCGCCTGTTCGGTGCCGTTCTTGAGCTGTGCTCCGAACGCCGCGTTCGGGCCGGTAATGGGCCCGGCGACGCCAATCTTGATCTGCGCCTGCGCGGTGCCCGCCAGTGCCAGACCGAAGCCGAGCCCAAGTGCGAGCGTGGTCAGCTTTCGCATGAAGCCTCTCCCTGATTGTATGGCGAGTTGCGACCCGCCGCCCCCGGAGGGGCGGAATCCCGCATCCCTGCGGGCGATTGAAGCGCCAATCGCGGCAAAAGTCACCCGGAATTACGTTCGTTCACAGCGGGGGCGGCCACTCGCCGCGTCCACCCGAACAGCCCCCGACGAGCGTTGATCCATGCATACTGCGTGACCATTTGCTGTACCCGGGTCAGTCGAAAGCCGAGAAATCCGAATAACAGGCAGATCAGGGTATCGACCGCATAGTAGTACGGGGATACGAACGTCCCGTCGAACAGCGCGTAATGGAAGAAGCGCACCGCTACACCCAGGATCAACATGTAGACGGGGACCTGCCACCACGGGCGCCAGGTGCCCGCGATCGCCCGTCCGGTGAGCCAGGCCGCCCCGCCGCCCAGGAACACGGTGACCAGGACGAAGACGCCGAAGCTGTCCTCCTCGTAGAGCAGAAGCGGGATCGAGATATCCATGGTCGCGCGCCGTCTTCAGCTCACCTGCCTGCCGCCTTCCAGGTAGGCCGACTTGACCTCCTCGCGTTCCAGGAGCTCACGCCCGGTGCCCGACAGCGTGATCAGCCCGTTGACCATGACGTAGCCGCGGTGGGCGAGCTTCAAGGCGTGGAACGCGTTCTGCTCGACCAGGAACACGGTGAGCTTTTCGCGGCGGTTGAGCTGGCGGATGGCATCGAAGATCTGCCGCACGATCAGCGGCGCCAGGCCGAGCGAGGGCTCGTCGAGCAACAGCAGGCGCGGCCGGCTCATCAACGCGCGCGCGATCGCCAGCATCTGCTGCTCGCCACCCGACAACGTCCCGCCGCGCTGCCTTAGGCGCTCCTTCAGCCGCGGGAACAGAGCGAACACGCGCGCGAGGTCCTCGTCGAAGCGGCCGGCCTCGGCAACGGTCGCGCCCATTTGCAAGTTTTCGAGCACCGTCATGCGCGAGAAGATGCGCCGACCCTCCGGTGCCTGCGCGATCTTGAGCTGCGCGATCTCGTGCGTAGGAAGCCGGGTGATGTCGCGGCCGTCAAATACGATTCGGCCGTCGCGCGCGCGCGGGTTGCCGAAGATCGTCATCATCAGGGTCGACTTGCCGGCGCCGTTGGCGCCGATCAGGGTGACGATCTCGCCGTCGGCGACGTCGACGTCGACGCCTTTGAGCGCAGCGATGTTGCCGTAATAGCTCGTCACGCCCCGCACCGAGAGCAGCGGCTGGGTCATTGGCTGCTGCCGTTGCGACCACCTCCCCCCGAAAGGGGGAGTTGGGAGCCGTCCCGCGCTCCTCGCCAGCCGCTCACAATCCGACCTCCGCCTCGACCCTCTCCACCTCCTCGTCTTCGACGCCGAGATAGGCCGCGATCACGCGCTGGTCGTTGCGGATCTGGTCGGGCGACCCGTCGGAGATCTTGACTCCATAGTCGAGCACGACCACGTGGTCGGAAATTTCCATCACCACCGACATGTCGTGCTCGATCAGCAGAACCGAGGTGCCGAACTCGTCGCGGATCGACAGCAGCAGCTGGTTGAGCTCGGCGCTCTCGCGCGGATTGAGGCCGGCGGCCGGCTCGTCGAGGCAGAGCAGGATCGGATCGGTGCACATGGCGCGCGCGATCTCGAGCCGGCGCTGCGCCCCGTAGGGCAGGTCGCCGGCTGGATCGTCGGCACGCTCGGTGAGGCGCATCTTGTCGAGCCAATAGCGCGCCTTGGCGATCGCATCGGCCTCCGCCCGGCTATAGCTCGGCAGGCCGAGCACGCCCAGAAAGGTGAAGCCGGAGGCGATCATCAGCGGGTTGTGCTGCGCGACCAGAAGGTTCTCGAGCACGGTCATGCCGGTGAACAGCCGGATGTTCTGGAACGTGCGCGCGACCCGCGCCTTCTGCGTCACCAGGTAATCCGGCATGCGCTCCAGCAGGAACAGCGCGCCGTCGGCGCGATGCGCGCTCCTGCGGCTGGAATCGGTGAGCCCGTTCAGCTCCTGCCACATGCCCGCATTGCCGTGGCGCAGCCCGATGCGGCCCTCGGTCGGCTTGTAGAAGCCGGTGATGCAGTTGAACACCGTGGTCTTGCCGGCCCCGTTCGGCCCGATCAGGGCGGTGATATCGCCGACGCCGGCCGTGAACGACAGGTCGTTGACGGCGACCAGACCGCCAAACCGCATGGTGAGATGCTCGACCTGCAGCACCGGGTCGGCGGCAGCGCGCGTCATCCGTGGCCTTCCCGCACCAAGGCTCCCGACACTGCCTTGCGCTGCTTGAGAAAGGCCGAGGGCTCGCGCGTACCGATCAATCCACGCGGCTTCCAGATCATGATCAAGACCATGGCGAAGCCGAAGATGAGCATCCGGTACTGAGTCGGATCGAAGTCGCTGCCGAAGACGCGCTTGAGGAAATCGAGGTCGCGCATGATCTCGGTGCCGCCGATCATGACGAGGGCCGCAATCGCCACACCGATCTGGCTGCCCATGCCGCCGAGCACGACGATCGCCAGGATGATGGCGGATTCCATGAAGGTAAAGGATTCCGGGCTGATGAACCCTTGGCGGGCGGCGAAGAACGAGCCGGCAAAGCCGCCGAACATCGCGCCCATCGCGAATGCGGTGAGCTTGGTATTGGTGGTGTTGATGCCGAGCGAGCGGCAGGCGATCTCGTCCTCGCGCAGCGCCTCCCAGGCGCGGCCGACCGGAAGACGGCGCAGCCGCACCGTCACGTAGGCGGTCACCATCGCTAGTCCGAGGATCACGTAGTAGAGAAAGATGGTGCGGTAGAGCGGCGTGAACTCAAGGCCGAAAGTGGCCGCAAATCCCTCGTCGGAGGCGTTGAACGGGATGCCGAAGAAGGTCGGGCGCGGAATGCCGCTGATGCCGGCGTAGCCGTTGGTTACCGGCACCCAATTGATCAGGATCAGGCGGATGATCTCGCCGAACGCCAGCGTCACGATCGCCAGATAGTCGCCGCGCAGGCGCAGCACCGGAAAGCCGAGCAGGATGCCCCAGAACGCCGCCAGCGTTCCGGCGAGCGGCAACAGGATCCAGAACGACAGGCCGAAAGTCTTGGCGAGCAGCGCATAGGCATAGGCGCCGACCGCATAGAAGGCCACGTAGCCGAGATCGAGCAAACCGGCGAGGCCGACCACGATGTTGAGGCCCCAGCCCAGCATGACATAGATCAGGACCTGGATGCCGAAATTGTCGATCCATTTCAGCGCGCCCTGTTGTCCTGCCAGCGCAATTGCCAGGATCGGGTAGACGACAACGAACCCGAGCGCGAACGGGGTGAACCAGCGCGCGAAGGCGTGGCTGACGGCGGTCGTCGTGGCACTCGGCGCTGCCGGTCGCGCGAGGCGCGCCTGCAGCCAGGGATAGATCGCCAGCGAATAGACGAGGCGGCCGACGCCGACGATCGCGACCAGGATGAACAGCAGCGGCCAGCGGGTCTCGAGCGTCAGCTCGTTGCGAATGTCCTGGACCGTCCGCAGCCCGATCAGCGGCAGGAACAGCCCAAACGCCAGCAGCGCGGCGAGGGCGGCATCCTTCAGGGCCTGCGCCGGGTCGACGCGGGCGCGGCGCGCCGCGGCGGACAGGTCGACCGCCACGTCACACCTTCTCGACGTCGGGCCGGCCGAGGATCCCCTGCGGCAGGAAGATCAGCGTGATGGCGAGGATCGAGAATGCCGCCACGTCCTTGTAATCGATGGAGAAGTAGGCCGACCACAGGGTTTCGATGAGGCCGATCAACAGGCCGCCGAGGACGGCGCCGGGCAGCGATCCGATGCCGCCGAGCACGGCTGCGGTAAACGCCTTGACGCCCGGGACGAAGCCGTCGGCAAAGCTCACCACGCCGTAGTAGATGAGGTACATGGTGCCGGCGACCGCCGCCAGCGCCGCGCCGATCACGAAGGTGATGGCAATGGTCTGGTCGACGTTGATCCCGAGCAGGGCCGCCATCCTCTGGTCCTGCTCGCAGGCGCGCTGCGCGCGCCCGAGCGAGGTCTTGGCGACCAGGTACCAGAAGGCAGCCAGCAGGACCGCGGTGACGGTCCAGATGATCAGCTGCTTGTAGGACAGCGTTACCGCGAAGCCGCCGGAATCGAGCAGGACGAATTCGCCGGTGACCAGCGGCGGCACCGATTTGTTGCGCGGCCCCTGCGCGACCTGGACGAAATTCATCAGGAAGATCGACATGCCGATCGCCGAGATCAGCGGCGCGAGCCGGAACGATCCGCGCAGCGGCCGGTAGGCGAGCCGTTCGATCGTCCAGCTGACCAGCGACGTGAGCAGCATGGCGACCACGAGGATGACCACGAGCGCGACGATGACCGAGCTCACTCCCAGCCAGATGCTCAAGATCAGAAACATGATCAGGGCGATAAAGGTCGAAACCATGAACACGTCGCCATGGGCGAAATTCACCATGCCGATGATGCCGAACACCATGGTGTAGCCGATGGCGATCAGGCCATAGATTGAGCCGAGCGTGACGCCGTTGATCAGTTGCTGGAGAAAGACTTCCATGCGCCCGCGGCTCCCCCTGTTTGGCCGCCCCCCGGCCGGTTGCTCTTCTAAGGATTCGCAAGCTGTATCAGGGGCGGTTTACCGCGGCAACGCGGAAGAGGAGCACCTCGGCGGCCGCGCGGCCGACTGCTGCTCATGGCCGGCCGGGCGAAGCCATCCGGGGCGCCGCCTCGAGCCCGAACGACTCCCTCGTCTGCAACCCGGCGCGCCTATGGGCGAAGCTCAACGCTGCCCGATTTCGTTCCACCGATCGCCGGTTTTGTCCCTTTGCGGGGAATGACTCGGGTCGCCATGTTTTGCCAATATCCGCCAGGGACATGGACGGCAGGGAGCCACGAATGGGCAGAGCAAGATCCGAGGACGCGATCGGGCAGAAGGGCCGCCCCTTCACCGGCGCCGAGTACCTCGAAAGCCTGCGCGACGGGCGCGAGATCTGGATCTACGGCGAGCGCGTCAAGGACGTCACCATCCATCCGGCGTTTCGCAATGCCGCGCGCTCGATCGCACGGCTCTACGATGCCTTGCACGATCCGGCCGCCAAGGAGGTCTTGACCTGCGCGACCGATACCGGGTCGGGCGGGTTCACGCACAAATTCTTCAGGGTCGCGCGGTCGCGCGAGGACCTGATCGCGCAGCGGGCCGCGATCGCGCATTGGGCGCGCATGACCTACGGCTGGATGGGGCGCACGCCGGATTACAAGGCGTCGCTGATGAACACGCTCGGCGCCAACTATGCCTTCTACGAGAAGTTCGCCGACAACGCCAAGGCCTGGTACGCCCGCGCGCAAGACAACGTTCTGTTCATGAACCATGCGATCGTGAATCCGCCGGTCGACCGCCACAAGGCGGCCGATCAGGTCAAGGACGTGTTCATCACGATCCAGAAGGAGACCGATGCCGGCATCTACGTGTCGGGCGCCAAAGTGGTGGCGACGTCGTCGGCGCTGACGCATTACAATTTCCTCGGCCAGAATGCCGCCATGCCGATCAACGATTCCGACCTGGCGGTGATGTTCATCGCGCCGATGAGCGCCCCCGGCGTGAAGCTGTTCTGCCGCGCGTCCTATGAAATGGCGGCGAGCATGATCGGCACGCCATTCGACTATCCGCTGTCATCGCGCTTCGACGAGAACGACGCGATCTTCGTGTTCGACAACGTCTTGATCCCGTGGGAGGACGTGCTGCTTCACCGTGACGTCGAGCGCCTCAAAGTCTTCTACCCGCGCTCGGGCTTCCTCAACGGCTTCCAGTTCCAGGGTTGCACGCGATTGGCGGTCAAGCTCGACTTCATGGTCGGCATCATCGCCAAGGCGTTGCGGGCGACCGGCGCGGACGAGTTCCGCGGCAACCAGGCGATGCTCGGCGAGGTCATCGCCTGGCGCAACCTGTTCTGGGCGATCTCCGACGCCATGGCGATGAATCCGGTGTCGTGGGTCGGCGACACCGTGCTGCCGAACGTGCAATCCGGCTCCAGCTACCGGGTCTTCGCCGGCGAGGCCTACGGCCGCATCAAGGAGATCGTCGAGAAGATCGTTGCTTCGGCGCTGATCTATCTGCCCTCGTCGGCCAAGGATTTTCAAAACCCCGAGATCGACAAGTACCTGGCGCGCTACGTGCGCGGCTCCAACAACATCGGCTATCGCGAGCGGATCAAGATCATGAAGCTGCTGTGGGACGCGGTCGGCACGGAGTTCGGCGGGCGCAACGAGCTCTACGAGATGAACTACGCCGGCAATCACGAGGACATCCGCATCCAGGCGATGTGGGGCGCGCGCGGCTCGGGCGCGCTCGACAACATGATCGCGCTCGCTGAGCAGTGCATGGCCGATTACGATGAGAACGGCTGGACCGGTTCGACTTGGCTCGATCCGACCGATGTCGAAATGCCGCGGACGGTACGCGCCGCGGAATGAGCCACGCCGTTTCAGCTGGGTTTTCGGGAAGCCCTGCGCGCCGGCGCGGGACCGGCTCGGATACCCGGCCCCGGTGGTGCGCTTAGCGTGGTCGATCTCTCCTGATGATGGGAGGGGTGAGAAGGCAAGAGACGAGAACTCTAGATGATGAGCTGGATCGACCAGCGGCCCGACGACGCCATGGCCGGCGCCTTCGAGGCGTATGGCCCGGACCCGGTCGAAACTGTCGGGCCGGCGGCGTTCCACGAGGCCATGGCGCGGCTCGGCGCGGCCGTCCACGTGGTCACCACCGCCGGGCCGGCGGGACGCACCGGATTTACGGCCACCGCCGTGTGCTCCGTCTCCGACCAGCCCGCGACCCTGCTGGTCTGTCTCAACCGGCGCAGCCAGGCGAACGCCATTCTGCGCGAGAACGGCGTGTTCTGCGTGAACACGCTGCGGGCCGACGCCGCGGAGATCGCCGACGTCTTTGCCGGTCGCACCGGGGTGCATCGCGAAGAGCGGTTCGGGGCCGGCGAATGGATCGCCCTGCGCACCGGAGCGCCGGTGCTGCGCGCGGCCGTGGTCGCCTGCGACTGCCGCATCATCGAGGTCAAGGCGGTCGCAACCCACAACGTGTTCTTTGCGGGGGTGCAGGCGCTTCACCTTGGCGCCCCCGGTCCGGCGCTGGTCTATCACGAGCGGTCCTACAAGCAGGTGTGAGCGAGATCGGCGATATTGGCGCCGCGTCGGGAGCGGCTGCGAAAGGCGGGGACAAACCGTCGGGTCAGTCCCCGATTTTGCTTCGCGCATGCGGACCGCGCGCCTATGCTCGCCGCCATGTCTTCACCCGGCCTTCCGCTGTTCCACCTTTACGGCGACCCGCCGGACGACCAGGCTTTCGACTTCATCCATATCGAGACGATCGCGTCACGCTCGTCGATCCATGACTGGACCATTCGGGCGCACCGTCACGGCAACCTGTTCCAGATCCTGTTGATCGAGCGCGGCGGCGGCGAGATGACCTTCGAATCGGCCACCCTCGGCTTTTCGGCGCCCTGTGCGATTCTGGTGCCGCCGACCACGGCCCATGGCTTCCGTTTCCATCCCGAGGCCACCGACGGATTCGTGGTGAGCTTCACTGAAGACGTCGCCCAGGCGCTGGGCGAGCGCTCGGGCGAAGCGCTGGCGCGCCTCAAGGCGCTGGCGGCCGAACCGGTGGTGCCGCTCGCCGGTGAGGCCGAGACCCGGCGGCTTGCAACCCTGTGCACCGAGATGCACGAGGAGGGATTCCTCGCGCGCGAAGGCCATCGCCTGTCGATGCGCGCCTATCTCGCGCTGATCGCGATCGAGGTGGCACGCCTTGCCGCCAGCCGGGCCCGCACCGGAGCCGTGACGCTGCGGCCCGCCGACCCGACCGTCGACGTGCTGCGCCGGTTGGTCGAGGAGCATTTCCGCAAGCAGCGCCAGATCAGCTTCTATGCCGGCAAGCTCGCGATGACGCCGGACCGCCTCAACGACCACGTCAAGCGCTCAACCGGCGTGACCGCCGGCCACCTCATCCGCCAACGCGTGCTGACCGAAGCCAAGCGCCAGCTCGTGTTCACGACGCTCCCGATCCACGAGATCGCCTTTGACCTGGCGTTCTCAGATCCGTCGCATTTCACCCGTTTCTTTCGCAAGCAGACCGGCACCACGCCGCAGGCGTTCCGCGGTGGCGCGGGGAGATAGCAGATTGCGGTGAGTGCTCGCTGCCCGTGCTGGGTGGGGCGAATGGCGAGTAGCGAATGGCCGCGGCCGGGGCTTGCCATTGCGCTCCGGAGCGACCAGCCCGCCGCAGGTCACTTCGGCCGCGGATCGCGCAAGTTCGCGCCCGGCTGCTTGAGTTCGCCGCGGCGGAGCAGTGCGACGGCTTCGGCAAGCGCGCGGGCCGCATTTTTCACCTCCTCCTGGAGCGCGGCGTCGCGGTCGAGCTCTTCATGGCTGGTCGCATAGGGGCCCATGTATCCGACATAGCGGCCGAGTTGCGAGTGCGGCCCGGCAGCGATCAGCCCCATGCTGGTGAGCCAGCCGGACAGGTGGCCGGCGAGGACCTCGGCACCCTCCGCATCGGCGTGGACGACGACTGAGAACACCCGACCGGTGAGGTGGCGCGGGTAGGGCCAGCCTTGCAGTTCGAGCATCTTGGCGCGCTCCGGGTCCTTGCCCCGGGTCGAGGTCGGATCGGGGTTGCCGCCGTCCGCGCACACCAGCCGGTCGATCATCAGCTTGAGCGAGCTCGGTGCCTGGTACCAGTTGACCGGGCAGACGATCATGATCCCGTGCGCGCGCACCCACATCGGGTAGATCTCGCTCATCCAGTCGTTGACCTGCCCGATCGCGTGATTGGGGTAGCAGGAGCACGGCCAGTTGCAGAGCGCCATCGAGGTGGAGACGCACGCCTTGCAGGGATAGATGATGCGGCCGAACTCGGAGGCGAGCCTGCTCAAGTCCAGGATTTCGACTTCGATGCCGCTCTCCCGAACCAAGACCTCGCGCGCGATCGTAACCAGGCGGTAGGTCTTCGACATCTCGCCCGGGCAAGTGTGCTCGCTCCGTGACGAGCCGTTGATCAGCAGGATCCGGGCGGGCGCGTTGGCGTCTTACTGCTGGCGTTCGGCTTCCTCGACGGCTGTGCGCGCCGCCATCCAATCGACCGACAGCTCGTATTCCGGGTCGGCGAATCCGGGACCGGCAGGCCGCGTGTAGGGGGATTTGCGGTAGTTCGAATAGGCGTCCCAGGCGGCATCGACGATCGCCTCGATGGCATCACCGAGCCGCTCGAAGGCGGGATCGTGGAACCGCTGGCGCATGCGGAGTGTGAACTCGTCTTTCGTCAAGTCGACGGGGGGCATGCCTCGGCGGACATCGGGGGATGGCATGGGCGACCTCACCTGACCGCGGGTAGTGGCGATTTCTCGATAGTTTCAAAGGCGTACGGCCGCGTCCACCGACGCCGTAAGCGCGGTGGCGGTTCGGCGGATCCCGGGCGACGTTAACGAAGAATCAACCATGTTGTTGCCGGCCCCCTCCGTCGGTGCTTCGGTGGCGGCCTGCGGACGACCCGCAGTCCGACCGCGACCGGTGGAATATGAATCGCTGGCAAGTCGCCCTGCGTTGCGCCGCCTACCTGGTGGTGCTGGTGCTCGGCGTCCATTGGTTGTCGGCTGCCGCCGTCTCGCTGCAGCCGCCGCCGATCGATAGCGACGCCCGCCCTATCGTCGATGACATCGCGATGGCGCTTCGCGCCATGCTGGGATTGAAGCATCAGGCCACGCTTTGGCTTACGGCCCTTGTGCTCTGCGTGAAGCCGGTGGTCGGCATTTATCTCCTGCTGGTGGTGACGATCGCCGTTTGCGCATGGATCGTGGACCGGAACGTCGACCTCGCCCGCCTCGATGCCGCGCTTCTGCTCTGCGTCATTGCGATCATGACCACGGCCACGCCCTGGCTGATCGCGCTGCGCATGATGCCCGGTGCGATCGACGAGCTCACCGTTGCCGCGATCGGGATCGCCTTGTCGGCGCTGAGCAGACCGGAGTTCGTGGCCGTTTCCCCGGCAGTCAGCCCACCAAGGCGGCGCGGCCGCGAACATCTCTAACCCTTCGTCTTCTCCAGGCCGGCGATCACTTCGCCGGCTTCCTTGAAGGCGTGGTTCGCTGCCGGCACCCCGCAGTAGATTGCCTGCTGCAGGATGATCTCCTTGATGTCGTCGGGGGTGAAGCCGCCCTCGGCCAACGCGGCGCCGACATGCAGGCGGAACTCGTCCCACTTGCCGAGCGCCAGCAACGTGCCGATCACCAGCACGCGACGGACGCGCTCGTCGAAATGCTCCCGCGTCCAGATCTCGCCCCAGGCATAGCGCGTGATCAGCTCCTGGAATTCCTGCGTGAAGGCACTCTTGCGCGCGTTCGCGCGGTCGACATGGGCATTGCCCAAGACCTTGCGGCGCTTGGCCATGCCGCGATCGTGACGCTCGTTATCGCTCATGGCGCTCATCTCCGCAGATGGCCGAGCACGGCGTCGGTGTAGGCTTCCGGCTGCTCGATATTGGAGATGTGCGCCGCCTCCAGCACCGTGACTTTTGAGCCCTTGACGCGGTCGCGGATGAACTCGGCAGCTTCGACCGTCGTCGCCGGATCGTGCCGTCCGGCGATGATCAGGGTCGGCGCCGTGATCTTCGCGATGGTGTCGCCCTGATCCATGTCACGGATCGCCTCGCAGCAGCCGATATAGCCCTGCGGCGGCGTCCTGCGCAGCGTGTCGCGCACGGGCTTGACCTTGTCGTCGGCGCGCTCCCGGAACTCCTTGGTGAACCAGCGTTCCATGGTCAGCTCGACGAGCGCGTCGATGCCTTTGTCGCGCACGATCTTGATGCGCTCGTTCCAGGGGTCCTTGGAGGGAAAGCGCGCGGTGGTGTTCGACAGCACCAGCTTGTCGACGCGGTCCGGCGCATTGGTCCCGAGCCACATGCCCACCATGCCGCCCATGGAAAGCCCGCACCAGTTGGTCTTGCGGATGCCGAGCGCGTCGAGCACCGCCAGCACGTCGCGGCCGAGCATTTCGATCGAATATGGGCCGGGCGGCGCACCGGAGCGGCCGTGCCCGCGGCGGTCGTAGCGCACCAGTCGGAAGTGTCGGGTGAGCGCCGGCACCTGCGCGTCCCACATATGCAGATCAGTGCCGAGCGAGTTCGACAGCATCAGCGTCGGCGCATTGTCGGGACCCTCGATCTCGACATGGATTGGGCAGCCGTTGGCCTGGATCGTGGGCATGGACTTTCCTCCGTTGCGTGTCTTATCCAGGGGTGGGTGAGACGCGGGCCGTGTGGGAGTGGCACATTAGGCCGGCTCGCTCGCGTCGCCAATGCGGGTCTGCTAAGACCGTTCATGGAGCGTCATCCCTAGGCGCGGGGCCGCGCCGGCGCCGACCTCGAAGGATGCTGTTCTGCCTCGCGTCCTTTGCGGCCGCCGCCTGCGGGCGGATCACGCCTTGGGACGAGGAGGATCGGGCGAGCCTGTGCGGAGGATGCGACTATGGCCATGACCATGACCGGAGAAGTCAAGCTCGCGGCGCCGCCCGAAGTGGTCTGGGCCAAGCTCAACGATCCGGAAACCCTCAAGGCGAGCATCCCCGGCTGCGAGTCGCTCGACCGGGTCTCGGACAGCGAGTTTCAGGCGGTCGCCACCAACCGGATCGGACCCGTCAAGGCGCGCTTCAAAGGCAAGGTCCGCCTCTCCGATCTCGATCCCCCGAACGGCTACAAGATCTCCGGTGAGGGCGACGGCGGCGTTGCCGGCTTCGCCAAGGGCGGGGCGACGGTGAAGCTACAGCCGGCGGACGGCGGCACCGTGCTGCACTATTCGGTCGAGGCGCAGATCGGCGGCAAGCTGGCGCAGCTCGGGCAACGGTTGGTCAACGGCGCCGCCAAGAAGCTCGCCGATCAGTTCTTCGAAAAGTTCGCCGCGGCGGTAGGCAAGGCGCCAAGCTAGCGCATGGGCGCGTCATGGCCCCGACGTCGAAGCGATCCGGGCCCTGCCCGCCGCATGTCGCTTGCTCCCTCGCTTACGCTCCGCGCAATGACGGACCTTGACCAGTCCGGCGGCGGCGGTTCAGACTTGGTCCAGTTCCAAACGAGCGCCGGATCGATCGAGCGGGTCCATTCAAGCGACAGCGGGGGTTCGGTTCGGCGCAAGCACCTAGGTCGGAGTTTCAAGGAGGAAGCGACATGTCCGCCGTCTCGATGACGGTGAACGGCAAAGCCGTCACCGGCGATATCGATCCGCGCACCCTGCTGGTGCAGTTCCTGCGCGAGAACCTGCGGCTGACGGGGACGCACGTCGGCTGCGATACATCGCAATGCGGCGCCTGCGTGGTTCACGTCGACGGCGTCGCGGTCAAATCCTGCACGGTGTTTGCGTGGCAGCTCGAAGGCGCCAATGTCACCACCATCGAGGGCCTCGCCAAGGACGGCAAGCTGCACCCGATGCAGGAGGCCTTCCGCGAGCACCACGGCCTGCAATGCGGCTACTGCACGCCCGGCATGATCATGGCGGCGGTCGAGATGGTCTGGCGCAAGGGCAACGAGCTCGACGAACGCACGATCCGCGAGGAGCTCGACGGCAACCTCTGCCGCTGCACCGGCTACCATAACATCGTCAAAGCGATCCATGCCGGCGCACGCGCCATGAAGGGCGGGGCCCCGGCCTAAGCGGCGGCCACTCACAACGAGACAACCGGCTGAGGGAGGAGACGGCATGAGCGCGACCGGGATCGGCGCCGCGGTGCGCCGCAAGGAGGACTTCCGTTTCATCACCGGTAAGGGCCATTACACCGACGACATCAACCGCCCCGGCCAGGCCTATGCCTATTTCATCCGCTCGCCGCACGCGCATGCGAAAATCAGGAGCATCGACGCGAGCGGCGTGACGGGCGCCACGGTGCTCACCGGTGCCGACCTGCAGGGTGACAAGATCGGCAACCTGATCTGCGGTTGGATGATTCATTCCAAGGACGGCTCGCCGATGAAGATGGCGCCGCATGCGGCGCTGGCAGCCGGCAAGGCCTGCTACGTCGGCGACCCGGTGGCGGTCGTGGTCGCCGACTCGTTGGCGCAAGCCAAGGACGCGGCCGAGAAGGTCAAGGTCGACTACGAGGTGTTGCCGGCGGTGGCCGATTGCGCGAAGGCGAAACAGGGCCCGCAAATCCACGAGGTCGCGCCCAACAACACGATCTACGAATGGCATCTGGGCGACAAGGCCGCGACCGACGCGGCGTTCGGCGCCGCCAAGCACGTCACCAAGCTCGACCTGATCAACAACCGCCTGGTGCCGAACGCGATCGAGCCGCGCGTCGCCATCGGCGAGTATGACACCGGCGCCGAGACCTTCACGCTGTGGAACACCAGCCAGAACCCGCACGTGGCACGGCTCGTCATTGCTGCCTTCGTCGGCATGGCGCCCGAGCACAAGCTGCGCGTGATCGCGCCCGACGTCGGCGGCGGCTTCGGCTCGAAGATCTTCATCTATCCCGAGGAGGTGGTCGCGCTGTGGGCCTCGAAGCGTGTCGGCTGCCCGGTGAAATGGACCTGCGACCGTTCGGAGGCCTTTTTGGCCGACGCCCACGGGCGCGATCACGTCACCCACGCTGAGATGGCGTTCGACGGCGACGGCAAGATTCTGGGGCTGCGCGCCAAGACCATCGCCAATCTCGGCGGCTACATGTCGACATTCTCGTCGTCGGTGCCGACCTATTTGTACGCCACCCTCCTGTCCGGCCAGTACACGATCCCGCAGATCTATTGCGAGGTCGACGCGGTCTACACCAACACCGTGCCGGTCGACGCCTATCGCGGCGCCGGGCGGCCGGAGGCGACCTTCGTGGTCGAGCGGCTGGTCGAGATCGGTGCGCGCGAGATGGGGATCAATCCCGCCGAGCTTCGCCGCCGCAACTTCGTCAAGACCTTCCCGCACCAGACGCCGGTGATCATGACCTATGACGCCGGCGACTATGATGCGTCGCTGGCGAAGGCGCTGGAGCTTGCCGACTACAAGAACTTCGGCAAGCGCAGGAAGGAATCGGAGAGAGCCGGCCGGCTGCGCGGTATCGGCTTCTCAACCTATATCGAGGCCTGCGGCATCGCGCCGTCGCAGGCGGTCGGCTCACTCGGCGCCGGCGTCGGCTTGTGGGAGTCGGCCGAGGTGCGGGTCAATCCGACCGGCTCGGTCGAGATCCTCACCGGTTGCCATGCGCACGGGCAGGGCCACGAGACCACGTTCGCGCAGCTCGTCTCCGAGCGCCTCGGCATCCCGATCGAGAATATCAGCGTCGTGCACGGCGACACCGACAAGGTGCAGTTCGGGATGGGCACCTACGGCTCGCGCTCGGGCGCGGTCGGCATGTCGGCGATCGTCAAGGCGCTCGACAAGGTTGAGGCCAAGGCCAAGAAGGTCGCCGCCTACATGCTGGAAGCGGCCGAGGGCGACATCGAGTTCAAGGATGGCAAGTTCACGGTCGCCGGCACCGACAAGACCGCGGCTTGGGGCGACGTCGCGCTCAACGCCTACATCGCCCACAAGTTCTCCGGCCAGGAGCTGGAGCCGGGCCTGAAGGAAGGTGCGTTCTACGACCCGACCAACTTCACGTTCCCGGCGGGCTGCCACATCTGCGAGGTCGAGATCGACCCGGATACCGGGCAGACCGAGATCGTGAACTTCACTGCGGTCGACGACTTCGGCGTCCTGGTGAACCCGATGATCGTGGAAGGCCAGGTGCACGGCGGCATCGCGCAAGGCGTGGGACAGGCGCTGTTGGAGAACGCCGCCTACTCGAGCGAAGGCCAGCTGGTGTCCGGCTCGTTCATGGATTACTCGATGCCGCGCGCCCACAATCTGCCGTCGTTCAAGGTCGACACCACCGAGACCAAGTGCCCGTCGAACCCGCTCGGAATCAAGGGCTGCGGCGAGGCGGGCGCGATCGCCGCGCCGGCGGCTGTCATCAACGCCATTACCGATGCGGTCGGCAGCGAGAACGTGCCGATGCCGGCGACCGCCGAGGTGGTGTGGGCGGCAGCGCAAAAGGGGCAGCCGCGCAAGGCGGCGGAGTAGGTTCGATCCTCATCCCGCAGGAACCCACCGCAGGCGGGCGTCTCGAAGGATGAGGCTGCAACCGGTCGCGACCCTCTGAGACGGGCCTTCGGCCCTCCTTAAGGGTGAGGTGATCGGGCAACGCGACGAGTTCGGAGGACTGGACATGTACGCATTCACCTTTCATCGGCCGACGACCGTGCGTCAGGTGGCGAGCCTGTTGTCAAAGAACGAAGACGCCAAGCTCCTGGCCGGCGGCCATTCGCTGATCCCGGTGATGAAGCTGCGGCTCGCCTCGCCCGGCACCATCATCGACCTGTCCAAGGTCGAGGGCCTCAGCGGGGTCGAGGTGAAAACCCGCTCGGTCGAGATCGGCGCCATGACGAAGCACGTCGTGGTGGCGAATGACACGGCGTTGCAGCAGGCGATGCCGGGGCTTGCCGCCGTTCCGGCCTCGATCGGCGATCCGCATGTGCGCAACCGCGGCACCATCGGCGGCTCGATCGCCAACAACGACCCCAATGCCGACTATCCGGCCGCCTGTCTCGGGCTCGGCGCCACCATCATCACCAACAAACGAAAGATCGCGGCCGACGATTTCTTCAAGGGCTTGTTCGAGACCGCGCTCGAGCCGGACGAGATCATCACCAAGGTGTCGTTCCCGATCGCCAAGAAGGCGGGCTACGAGAAGTTCAAGCACCCGGCTTCGGGTTTCGCGCTCGTCGGCGTGTTCGTCTCCAAGCGCGGCTCGGAGATTCGCGTGGCGGCAACCGGTGCCGGCGCCAGCGGCGTGTTCCGCGTGCCGGCGTTCGAGGAGGCGCTCAAGAAGCGCTTTGCGCCGAAGTCGCTCGAGGGCTTGAGCGTATCCACCGACGGCATGAACTCGGATATCCACGCCGGCAAGGAGTATCGCGCCCACTTGGTGGGCGTGCTCGCGCGCCGCGCGGTGGCGAGGGCCAATGCCGCCGGCGGGAGCGACGCTGAAGGATAGCCAGTGCGCGTGGGCAGACCGCCCCACCACCGCGGATGATGTTCTGGGGGTCGCGGTTCGTTGCGAGCCGTACTAAATAGACCCCATGAAACACGATTTGGCGCCCGCCACAGCATCGTCCGCGCTGCCCCTCTCCATCGACGCGACGCTCGGCTTGTTGGCGCAGGCCGATTACCTTGCCGACCGTTCGCTTGCGACCGTGCTGTTCCTGGCGCTGCGCATGGGGCGCCCGCTGTTCCTCGAAGGCGAGGCCGGCGTCGGCAAGACCGAGATCGCCAAGGTCTTGAGCCAGACACTCGGGCGGCACCTGATCCGGCTGCAATGCTACGAGGGGCTCGACGTCGCGGCGGCCGTTTACGAGTGGAACTACGCCGCCCAGATGATCGCCATCCGGCTCGCCGAAGCCGAAGGGGCGAGCGACCGCGAGCGCATCGAGCACGACATCTTCTCCGATCGCTTTCTGATCAAGCGGCCGCTCCTGCAGGCGCTCGAGCCGCACGCCGAAGGGCCGCCAGTATTGCTGATCGACGAGCTCGACCGCACCGATGAGGCATTCGAGGCGTTCCTGCTGGAAATTTTGGCCGACTTCCAGGTGACGATTCCCGAGATAGGCACGGTAAAGGCGGCGCAGCCGCCGATCGTCGTCATCACCTCCAACCGCACGCGCGAGATTCACGACGCGCTCAAGCGCCGTTGCCTCTACCACTGGGTCGGCTATCCGAGCGCCGAGCGCGAGCTCGCGATCGTGCGCGCCAAGGTGCCGGGGGTGGGCGCGACCCTGTCCGAGCAGGTGGTGCGCTTCGTGCAGGCGCTCCGCCGCGAGGATCTGTTCAAGTCGCCGGGCGTAGCCGAGACCCTCGACTGGGCGACCGCGCTCTCCGAGCTCGACGTGGTGGCGCTCGATCCTGCGACCGTTTCCGACACCCTCGGCGTGCTGCTCAAATACCAGGACGATATCGCGCGCCTTGAGGGCACCAAGGTGAAGGCCCTGCTCGACGAGGTCCGCTCGCAGCTGCGGGCGGCGGAGTGATGCCGGCAGCAAGCGAGAAACGCAGCGTGACGGCTGACAACGAAGCCCCGGGCAGGCTCGCGGAGAACATCCTCTACTTCGCGCGCGCGCTGCGCACCGCCGGCCTCCCGGTCGGCCCCGGCGCGGTGCTCGATGCGCTCGCGGCCGTTGAGGCGGCGGGCGTCGGCACCCGCGAGGATTTCTATTGGACTCTGCACGCCGTGTTCGTGAAGCGGCACGAGCATTCCATGCTGTTCGATCAGGCGTTTCGTCTGTTCTTCCGCCGGCGCGCCTATGTCGAGCGGCTGATGTCGATGATGATGCCGCAGATCGAGCCTGCGCCGCACGCGGAGAAGCAGAAACCGGCCGCGCAGCGCATCCAGGATGCGCTGTTCTCCGGCCTCGACGACGAGCAGCCGCGCGAGCAGCGCGAGGTCGAGCTGGATGCGCGTCTCACCGTCTCCGACCGCGAGCTCTTGCAGCACAAGGATTTTGCCCAGATGACCGCGGCAGAGATCGCCGCCGCCCGGGAGGCGATTCGCAAGCTCGTGCTGCCGCTCAACGAGATCAAGACCCGGCGGCTGACGCCGCACCGGCATGGCCACGTGATCGACATGCATCGTACGCTGCGCGCGAGCCTCAAGGCCGGCGGCGCCTTCATCGATCTGCGTTATCTCGGCCCGAAGATGAAGCTCCCGCCGATCGTCGCGCTGCTCGACATCTCCGGCTCGATGAGCCAGTACACGCGGCTGTTCCTGCATTTCCTGCATGCGGTCACTGACGCCCGCAAGCGCGTGGCGACGTTCCTGTTCGGCACCCGCCTGACCAACGTGACCCGCGCCCTCAAAGCACGCGATCCGGACGACGCTCTTGCGGCCTGCTCGGCGAGCGTGGTGGACTGGTCGGGCGGGACCCGCATCGCAAGCTCGTTGCACACATTCAACAAGTTGTGGGCGCGCCGCGTGCTCGGGCAGGGTGCGATCGTGCTCTTGATCACCGACGGGCTCGAGCGCGATCCCGACGATACGCTCGCGTTCGAGATGGACCGGCTACACCGCTCCTGCCGGCGGCTGGTCTGGCTCAATCCGCTGCTGCGCTTTGAGGGTTTTGAGGCCAAGGCCAAGGGCATCAAGGCCATGCTGCCGCACGTTGACGAGTTTCGGCCGGTGCACAATCTCGACTCGGTGGCGGAGCTGTGCCGCGCGCTCTCCGGCGAGGCAGCCGCGGCCGGCGACCCGAAGGCTTGGCTGAAAGCGGCGGCGTGATTACGTTTGTCGCGATCCAAGATACGGAGCTGCAGCATGCTTGCGCGCGACGAGGACATCCTGAAGGCGGCCGAGGGCTGGCGGCGTGAGGGCAGGGGCGTCGCCCTTGCGACCGTGGTCGAGACCTGGGGCTCGGCGCCGCGGCCCGTCGGGTCGAATCTGGTGATCGACGAGGAGGGCAATTTCCTCGGCTCGGTTTCCGGCGGCTGCGTGGAAGGCGCCGTCGTCACCGAGGCGCTCGACGTGATCGCGAGCGGCAAGTCGAAACTGCTGGAATTCGGGGTCGCGGACGAGACTGCCTGGAACGTCGGCCTCTCCTGCGGCGGCACCATCCGGGTGCTGGTGGAGAAGGTGGACTAGCCCATGTGGGGGCGGCGCACTCGGGTTATCTCCTCCCTTGAGGAGGAGGTCGACCTGCACCGCGACGGCGGTGCAGGTCGGGAGCGGGGTATCCCTTTGGCAGCTCTCTCAATCCAGCACCCCTCCCGCAAGGGGGCAGAGGACGCGTTGCAGCGAGCGGAGAGGACGCCGTGAAGCTCGGTGTCCTTTCCGCGCTCAATGCCGAGCGCGCCGCGCGCCGCGCCGCGGTGGTCGTCACCGACGTGGCGAGCGGCGCGCAGCGCCTGGTCAAGGCCGAGGACGTGCCGCGCGATCCGCTCAAGGATGTGCTGCAGGAGCGCCTGCGCAGCGGCAAGAGCGGAATGGCGGAGACCGCCGAGGGCCACGTGTTCCTGACCGTGCACGTGCCGCCGCCGCGCCTGATCGCGATCGGCGCGGTGCACATCAGCCAGGCGCTGGCGCCGATCGCCCGGCTGCTCGGCTATGACGTAACCATCGTCGATCCGCGCACCGCGTTCGCGACACCCGAGCGCTTTCCGGACGTGCCGCTGATCGCGGAGTGGCCCGACACCGCCTTGCCGCCGCTCGGCGTCGACCGCTACACGGCGTTCGTTGCGCTCACCCACGACCCGAAAGTGGATGATCCCGCGCTGCTACATGCGCTGGCGCGCGACTGCTTCTATATCGGCGCCCTCGGGTCGAAGAAGACTCACGCGCGGCGGATCGAGCGTCTGAAGGCGCAGGGCGCGACCGACGCCGACCTCGCGCGCATCCATGCGCCGATCGGGCTCAAGATCGGCGCGGTGTCGCCGCCCGAGATCGCGGTCGCGATCATGGGCGAGGTCACGGCCAACCTGCGGCTCGCCGCCGAGGCACGGCCATGAAGTTCGGCCCGGTTGCGGTTGCGGAAGCCGAGGGCGCCACCGCGGTGCATTCGATCCGCGCGCCCGGGCTGGTGCTCAAGAAGGGCACCGTGATCGGCAAAGCCGAGATCGCGGCGCTTGAGGCCGCGAATATCCCCTCCGTCGTGGTCGCGAAGCTGGAGCCGCAGGACGTGCCCGAGGACGTCGCCGCGGCCGAGATCGCGGCCGCGGTTGCCGGCGACCATGTCCGCGTCGACCGCGCGTTCACCGGGCGGGCCAATCTGTTCGCCGCCACGGCCGGCGTGCTGGTCGTCGATGCGGCGGCGGTCGACCGGCTCAACCAGGTCGACGAAACCATCACCTTCGCGACATTGCCGGCCTTCGCCCCGGTGGTCGAGGGCGAGATGATCGCCACCGTGAAGATCATTCCGTTCGCCGTCGAAATCGCGGCGCGCGACCGCGCGCTAGCGGTCGCCGAAGCGCGTCCGCTGATCCGGATCGCGCCCTATCGGCTGCGGCGGATCGGCATCGTGTCGACGCTCTTGCCGGGCCTTGCCGACAAGGTCGTCGAGAAGACGCTGAAGATCACGGCCGAGCGGTTGGCGCCGGCAGGCGCTGCGATCGTGGCGGAGCGCCGTGTGCCGCACGAGACGCGCGCGCTGGCGGATGCGATCGACGAGGTGCTCGGCGCCGGCGCCGAGCTTGTCATCGTATTCGGCGCCTCCGCCATTGCGGATCGGCGCGACGTCATTCCGGCTGCGGTCGAAGCGAGCGGCGGGCGCATCGAGCACTTCGGTATGCCGGTCGACCCCGGCAACCTGTTGCTGATCGGCGACCTGAACGGGCGGCCGTTGCTCGGCGCTCCAGGCTGCGCCCGCAGTCCCAAGGAGAACGGGTTCGACTGGGTGTTGGCACGGCTGTTGGCGGGCGTTCCGGTCACCCGTGACGATATCGCCCGCATGGGAGTGGGCGGATTGCTGATGGAGATCGTGACCCGACCGCAGCCGCGGGAAGAGCCCGCCGCGGGCGTTGGCCGGCGCATTGCCGCCGTCGTGCTGGCGGCGGGACGCTCGACCCGCATGGGCGGCCCCAACAAGCTGACGGCTGAAATCGGCGGCAAGCCGCTGGTGCGCGCCGTCACCGAGCAGGCGCTTGGCTCGCGGGCGCGCCTGGTGATCGTGGTGACCGGTCACCAGCATGACGCCGTCGAGCGGGTGCTCGGGGGGTTGCCGGTCAAGTTCGTTCACAATCCCGAGTACGAACGGGGTCTTTCCACGTCGTTGAAGGCCGGCATCGCGGCCGTTCCGGCGGACATCGACGGCGCCGTCATCTGTCTCGGCGACATGCCGCACGTGAGTGCCGCATTGATCGACCGTTTGATCGAGGCCTTCGATCCGGAGCGTGGTGCGCTCATCGCGGTGCCGGCGGTCGATGGCAAGCGCGGCAATCCGGTGGTGTGGTCCAGGCGCTTCTTCCCGGACCTGAGCGCACTCGAGGGCGACGTCGGCGCGCGCCATCTGATCGGCACCTACGCCGACGGGGTTATGGAGGTGCCGGTCGCCGACGTGGGCGCGGTCCTCGACATCGACACTCCCGACGCGCTCGCCGCCGCCCGCGCGGAATTCGAGCGCGCTTAGCCTTCTGGCGGCCGCCGGCATCGGACACCGCGCCCCGTTCCGGGTCGGCTCTTGCGATCGCTGCGCCGCAGGCATATATAACTGACTGACCAGTCAGTCAGTGGGTCGCTCGAATGCCAAAGCCAGCGACCAAGCGGTCGCGGCGGCCGGCCCTGCAGGCCGGGGCCGGACCTCGCGCGCGCAACCGCCGGCTCGAAAAGAGCGCGGCGACGCGCGAGGCGATCCTCGCGGCCGCGCTTGACGAATTCGCCGCGCGCGGGTTCGCCGCCGCGCGGCTCGACGATGTCGCCCGCCGCGCCGGCGTCGCCAAGGGGACGATCTACGTCCACTTCCGCGACAAGGTGACGTTGTTCGAGGAGCTGGTGCGCTCCGCGCTCGTTCCGGTGATCGCCGCCGCCGAATCGGCGCCGATCGCCGACATGCCGTTGCGGCTGTTTGCCGAGCGGCTGATCGAGACTTTCGTGCGCGAAATCTACGGCACCCGGCGCAAAGACGTGCTGCGGCTGATCATCACCGAAGGCGAGCGGTTTCCGCAGCTTGCACACATCTACTACCGCGAGGTGATCGCGCGCGCGCTCAAGGTGCTGCGCGCGGTTGTCCAACGCGCAGTCGCGCGCGGCGAAATCGGCGATGACGCCTTGCTGCACTTTCCGCAATTGCTCATCGCTCCAGGCCTTGTCGGCGTAATCTGGGACGCCTTGTTCGCTCGCTTCGAGCCGCTCGACGTCGCGGCCATGATGCGCAGGCATCTCGACCTTTTGTTCGAAGCCCTGGAACGGAGACGCACATGATCGCGTCTTCGACGCTGATCCGGATAGCACTGGCGGGCGCACTCGGCCTCGCCGCCTGTGAACGCTCGAACCATCAAACCTTCCAAGGCTGGGTCGAGGCCGACTTGGTTTTCGTGAGCCCCGATGACCCCGGGCGCGTCGAGCAACTGGGCGTGCGGGAGGGCGATGCAGTGACGGTCGGGTCGCCGCTGTTCGCGGTCGACGAGGATTTGCAGCGTGCCGACGTTGCGGCCGCCGCGGCCGCCGCCGCCGAGGCGCGCGCCCGGCTTGCCCGGCTCGAGGCGCAGCAGCAGCGGCCGGCGGAAGTCGCCGTGCTGGAAGCGCAGCAGGAACGCAGCGAGGCGATGCTCGCGCTCTCGACCGCCGAGTTCGAACGGCAGAAGGCGCTGGCCGAGAAGGGGTACACCCCCAAGTCTCAGTTCGACACGGCGCAGGCCAACTACAACCGCGACCGCGCCGTGCTCGAGGAGATCCGGCGTCAGATCGTGGTTGCACGGCTGGCTTCGCGCGACGAGGACATCGCGGCGGCGCGGCAGGCGCTCGCCATGGCGGAGGCGCGGCAGAAATCCGCCGAGACCAAGCTCGCGCGCCGACGCGTTGCGAGCCCGGTCGCCGGCACTGTCAAGCAGATTTATTTCCGTCCCGGCGAGATGGTGCCGGTCGGGCGTCCGGTGTTGGCGCTGCTGCCGCCGGCCAACATCAAGGTGCGGTTCTTCGTGCCGGAGCCGAGCTTGCCCAAGGTGGGGCTCGGCAACACGGTTCAGGTGCATTGCGACGGCTGCAACGGCGATCTGCCGGCGCGCATCGACTTCATCGCCCAGACCGCGGAATTCACTCCGCCGGTCGTCTACACGCTCGAAGAGCGCGCCAAGCTGGTGTTTCTGGTGGAAGCCCGGCCCAAAGAGCCCGAGCGCCTGCGCGTCGGCCAACCGGTGCGCGTCCTGCTCGTAGGCGTGGAGGCGAAGCGATGACCGCCGCGTCCGCGCCCGATATCGTGATCGACGTCGAGGGCCTGACCAAGTCGTTCAATGGCCGCAAGGTGGTGCGCGATCTCTCGATGCAGGTGCGCCGCGGCGTCATCTACGGCTTCCTCGGCCCCAACGGGTCGGGCAAGACCACGACCATTCGCATGCTGTGCGGGTTGCTGACCCCGGATGAGGGGCGCGGCACCACGCTCGGCTACGACATCCACACGCAAGCCAACGAGATCAAGCGTCACGTGGGCTATATGACCCAGCGTTTCAGCCTGTATCAGGATCTCACCGTGCGCGAGAACCTGGAATTCGTCGCGCGGCTCTACGGTCTCGAGGAGCCGGTCGGCGCGGCGCGAACGATGATCCATCGGCTCGGCCTCGACGGACGCGAGGAGCAGGTCGCGGGCGAGCTCTCAGGCGGGTGGAAGCAGCGGCTCGCGCTCGGCGCCTGCACGCTGCCCAATCCGCACCTGCTGCTGCTCGATGAGCCGACCGCCGGTGTCGATCCGAAGGCGCGGCGTGAGTTCTGGAACGAGATCCACGCACTCGCGCACCAGGGGCTGACCGTCCTGGTCTCGACCCACTACATGGACGAGGCCGAGCGCTGCCACGAGATCGCCTACATCGCCTACGGCGTGCTGCTGACGCACGGCACCGTGGAGCAGGTCATCGTCCGGTCTGGGCTCGTGACGTATACCGCGACCGGTGGCGATCTCAACAAGCTTGCCGCCGACCTCACCGGGCGGCTCGGCGTCGACATGGTCGCGCCGTTCGGCAACAGCCTGCACGTTTCCGGCCGCGACCGGGCGACGCTCGAAGCAGCGATCGCGCCATACCGGAGCGATCCGACGATCCGGTGGGAGCGGGCCGAGCCTTCGCTCGAGGACGTGTTCATCGAGCTGATGAATCGCGCCCGGGACAATTTCCAATGAGCGTGCTCCGGAGATTAGGCTCGCGCGGTTTCTGGGGTCGCACGCGCGCGATGCTGATCAAGGAGTTCATCCAGCTGCGGCGCGACCGCGTCTCGTTCGCGATGATCGTCATGATCCCGTTGATGCAGCTCGTGCTGTTCGGGTACGCCATCAACACCACGCCGCGCGACCTGCCGACCGCGGTGTTGGTGCAGGAGACGAGTGACGTCGGCCGCTCGATCCTGGCAGCGCTTCGCAACACGCGATTCTTCCAGGTCACGCATCAGGTCGGCGACGAGGCCGAGTTCGACCGGCTGCTGTCTTCGGGCGCGGTGCTGTTCGCGGTCGAGATCCCGGCCGGTTTCGAGCGGGCGCTGCGGCGCGGCGAGCGGCCCGCGCTCTTGATCGCGGCGGACGCTACCGATCCGGTGGCGGCCGGTTCGGCGCTCGCTTCCCTCGGGGCGCTGGTGACGACTGCGCTGCAGCACGACCGCGCCATCCCGGACGGCGCATTGCCGGCCTTCGAGATCCGCACGCATGCGCGCTACAACCCCGCCGGCGCGACCCACCTCAACATCGTTCCGGGCCTGGTCGGCACCATCCTGACGATGACGATGCTGATCTTCACCGCGCTCTCGGTGACGCGCGAGATCGAGCGCGGGACGATGGAAAGCCTGCTGGCCATGCCGATCACGCCGATCGAGATCATGCTCGGTAAGATCGTGCCTTACGTGATCGTCGGATTCGTCCAGGCGACCCTCATCATCGGGGCGGGCATCGGCCTGTTCGGCGTTCCGGTAGTCGGCAGCCTGTTGCTGCTCGCGGGCCTGAGCACGCTGTTCATCGCGACCAACCTGTCGATCGGCTACACGTTCTCGACCATCGCGCAGAACCAGCTGCAGGCGATTCAGATGACGTTCATGTTTTTCCTGCCCAATATTCTGCTATCGGGCTTCCTGTTCCCGTTCGCCGGCATGCCGGCATGGGCGCAGTGGATCGGGGAGGCGTTGCCGCTCACGCATTACCTGCGCATCGTACGCGCAATCATGCTCAAGGGCGCGACGTTCCCCGACCTGCGCTACGACGCCGTCGCGCTGTTCGGCCTGATGCTGGTCGCAATGACGATAGCGGTGACGCGCTTTCGGCGTACGCTGGACTGAACCGTCACGCCTTCCTGACCACACGCGGGCGCGAGCGGCTGGTGGCCATCACCTCGACCAGATCGGCGAGGATATGGCGGATGTCGCGATTGTCGATCTCCGAATAGGCGCGCATGAGCCGCAGCGCGTGCCGGTCCGAAACGAACCGGAACGGGAAGGCGTTGGCCGATGCCGGCATTTCCGCCTCGTTCTCGAAGAACTTGGTGACCGGGATGTTGAGCACGCGGGCGATGCGCGAAAGCCGCCCAGCACCGACCCGGTTCATGCCCTTCTCGTACTTCTGCAGCTGCTGAAACGAGATGCCGAGCTTTTGCGCGAGGTCGGTTTGCGCCAGCCCGGCGGCCAGCCGGTGCGCACGTATGGTTTGTCCTACATGGATATCGACGGAATCGGGACGGCGGCTGCTCATGTCTGTTCCCTATGCTGGTGCGTTCTGTTTTCGGCGGCGGCGGTTGGCGGCGGCGTACTGACCACGCTGCCGGTGGGGGTCGACGTTCGGCGCCACCACCGTTCGGCGGTAGGCCTCCCAGTCGTTGGGGCTGAGGTCTGCAAGCTCGGCGATCACGTCGAACTTGTCCAAGGCGGTGCCGTATAGGCTTTGCGGCACCGGCTGGACCTGCAGGAATGGGAAGTCGGGATCGAATTCGATCGGCGCATGCGTCTTGGTCAGCCGGATGTTGGTGAACAGCGGCCCGAACCAGCGGTCGGTCTCGACGATGCCCTCGTAGGCCTCATAACCGGGATTGCGCACCAGATTGGCGGGTGGGCGCACCAGCAGGCTCCAGCCGGGCGCCGTGCGCACGACGAGGCCGCTCCAGATCTGGACCAGGCCGGGCTCGATCAATGCTGACAGGAACGGCGGCGAGAAGCCTTCCATGCCGGCCGGCGCGGCGGCATCGAACTGGCTCGCGAAATCGGGAAACTGTGCGGCCTTGAGCGGATACCAGCCGTCGGCCCCCTGGTAGGTCCACACGACGTCGGAGCCGTCCCAGATCAGGCTGAAGCCGATCGGAGGAAACACGTACCAGCCGAAGGCGGATGCGGTCGTGAGCGCATCACAGTGGCGGAAGCCGCGGGTCGGGATGGTCCCGGCGGCAGCGCGATCGGCGCGCTGCGGAACCCGGCAGCTCGGCACGAAGCGGAAGAACGTGACCAGCGGTGCGGGAAGCTCGATCCGTTGATCCATAGTGCTTACTCGACGGGACAAACCCATCCCGTTCGGCTGCTCGCACGCGAGCGCCGTTCCAGGCAGCGGTCCAGTTCGTGAAAACTTCCAGCCTAGCGCGGACCTAGTTACCGGGCCGGTTGCAGCCGTCTATAGCGCCGGAGAAAGGCCGCCCAAGCGGACCTTGCCGCTGTCCGCAACACGCGTCGGCGTGGAGCGAACTGGCGGAAGGCTTGGCGAGAGACCTCCCAAGCGGACCTTGCCACTGTCCTCAACCTCTCTTGAGGTCGGACGGACGGGCGGAAGGCTCGGGGCAAGCCCCCCGAGACGAACCTTGCCCGCGTCCGCCACATCGGCGGTCGGTTGAAGCTTGGGCATGTCAAGGGTCCTTTGCTGCATTCGCCACCTCCAAGTTGAGCGAACCTTAGATGGCTCGACGACTGATTATAGCAGAGAGGTGTAAGCGGCAGCGCAAGAACTCGTATTTCGGACGTTAAATCGAGAGCCGCGGCCGAATCTCCGCGTTAAGGTCCTGTAAAAAATGCGTTAGAGAAGCGTTAAAAAGGGCTTCCCTCCTCCCCAAATCCGGGATAGTTTGGCCAGATCGCAACTTTAGATGCGGACCTTCGGGCCTCATCTGGGATAGGGCACGCCGGGCGCGCGCATGGCGGAGCGGACGGGGAAAGTGGCACCCAAGGTCCTCGGCGCGGCCGAGCGCAGCAAGGTCGTGCCATTGGATCGCGGCAGGGCGCCCGACCTCGCGGCTCGGCAGGGGCCGCGCCAGCCCATCGTCCGCATTCACCTTCTCGGAACCCTCCGCGCCACCACGTATCTGGGCGAAAGCATTCTGCCGCGGGGCAAGAAGGCACGCGCGATCTTGGGTCATCTGTGCCTGAATGCCGGCGAACCTGTTTCTCGCAGCCGGTTGGCGTCCTTGCTTTGGGATCGCGTGCCGGACCATCAGGCGAGGAACAGTTTGCGTCAGGCGTTGTGGGAACTGTCGGCGGCTATGGGCTCCCTCGCCAACGAATTGATCTGCGTAGATCGTGACACCGTCAGGCTCGAAGCTGGGCCATGCTGGATCGACGCCATTGCCGTGTTGTCGCCCGAGCCGCCGCCGCCGCATTCGTTCCGTGGCGACCTGGCGGCTCTCTGCACCGGGGGGCTGCTGGAAGAGTTGGACGGTCTCAGCGTTTCATTTGATCACTGGCTGCTTGCGGAGCGTACGCGGTTTGACGCGCGGCTCAGAAGCCTTCTCGAGGGCGAGTTGCAGGGGCTCGAACGCTCAAACGCCAATGCCGAGCGACGGGCCGCGATGGCCCGGCGCGTTGTCGCATTTGATCCGACCCATGAAGGCGCATCCCGAATTCTGATGCGAGCTCTTGCTGACCTGGGCGAACGCCCCCAGGCTCTCCGTGAGTACGAGCGGTGCCGCGATGCGCTGCGTGCCAAGCTCGACGTTGAGCCGTCGGCTGAAACACGCGCTCTCCATCAGGCAATCAAGACCTTCGGCAGGACCGAAACGCGTTCCGAGGGGCCGTCGGCAGCTGCCCCGTCCAGGGAGGAGAGCGCCAAGGCGCTGGTTTCTTCCGGTACCTGTAGTCGACTTCGGGTAGGGGTCCTTCCCCTACGGGCGAGCGGCGCATTGGCGGAAGAGCGATTGGCATTCTCGCTTGGCCAGGAGATTGCCGCGGCTCTTGCACGCTTCCGTTGGTTTGACGTCATCGCGCCAATGACTCTTGCGCGCACCCCGTCGGCATCCGAAACCCGCGATCTGCTTGGGCGCAAGCAATTGCACTACATCGTTGATGGCGACCTGTCGGGCAACGAGAAAAAATTCCAGATCAGTATACGCCTGCTCGATGTCGCTCAGGACGCGCGCCCGGTCTGGAGCGACCGCTTTGACCTTGCCGTGGATGCACTGGATCAGGTCAACGAGCTGATCACGGCACCGGTGGTCGCGCGCATCGACCCGGTTATCTTGTTCATTGAGGGGCAGCCAAAGCGGCCCCAGCGCTCAGGGGTTACCGGTCTTGTGCTGCAGGCGATTCCGCTGCTGTACAGCATGGAGCGCAAGAAATACGAAGAGGCAGGCCAGCTCATCCGCCAAGCCTTGGAAATGGATCCCGAGAATGCAATGGCGGCCGCCTGGGGCGCCCATTGGCAACTCTTTTACGTGGGGCAGGGTTGGTCCTCCGATCCCGGCCGCAGTGTCGAGACCGCACAAGAACTCGCCATCCGCGCCCTGCGCATCGATCCCGAGAACGCCGAGGCGATGGGGATATACGGCCACATCTGTGCGTTTCTGCAGAAGGACTTCGATTCCGCGTTGTACTATTTCGATCGAGCGCTGCGGCTCAATCCCAACCTCGCGTTTGTCTGGGCTCTGAGCGCGGCGACATATGCTTACATTGGGGAGCCCGATATCGCCTTGCAGCGCCTGGATCGCTGTCGTGATCTGGCGCCTTTTGACCCGTATTTTTGCTTGTGGGAATGCGCGTACGCGATAGCGCACGTGTTCAACGGGGATTACGAAAAGGCCGTCGTTGTCGGGCGTCGCGCCGTAAAGGCGAACCCACATTTCTCCAACGCCTACAAGCCGGTGATCGCGTCGCTTGGCCATTTGGGCCGACGCGACGAGGCCGCGCAATATCTTGATCGACTTTTGTCCCTCGAGCCGAACTTTAGCGTGCAGCACTTCGGCAAGGTGTATCCGTTCGGAAAGGCCGAGGATCGCGAGCGCTACATGCAAGGCTTGCGCCTGGCAGGCGTTCCCGAGGCTTGACGGCTCCGGAAGCTTCATTACAACTTTGGGGTACTCGCAAAAGGTGAGCCGCGTGCAGGCAACCATCGAGGATCAATCACCCCGGCCTGCCACCCAGCATGGTTGGGCGATCACCTCCCAATTGCCGATTGTCGCCGGCGTCCTGTGGGCTCTGCTCACCGTTACGATCTGGGGGGCGTGGCCGTCGGTGACGCGATTGAGCGTCGCCCAGACGATGACGCCACATGACCTCGTCGCCCTGCGGTATGGGATTGGCGGCTTGATCCTGCTGCCTTTTCTGGTCCACCAGGCCGGGAATATCCCACGCCGCGGCTGGTTTGAAGGGGTGGTGCTTGCCGTTTGCCAAGGCGCGCCGCTCGCCCTCCTGGTCACCATCGGTGTCCAGTTCGCCCCCGCGAGCCACATGGTCTCGCTCTCTCCCGGCCCGTTGGCGCTATGCGCCGCGGTGCTCGGCTATGTGTTCTTCAACGAGGCGCTTTCCGGCTCTCGCATGGTGGGGTTGGCGCTGATCCTCGGCGGCGCCCTGCTGATGGCCGGGGTCAGCCTCAGCACCTTTGCCGACGACACCTGGAAAGGCGATCTTTTGTTCATCAGCGCGGGCTGCATGGGATCGATCTACGCCGTGCGGATGCGCCACTCCGGCCTCACTGCCATGCAGGGGGCCGCCTTCATCAGCGTCTATTCGATGGTGTTCTACTTGCCCCTCTATGCCTGGCTTTGGCTGCGCAGCGGCCAACTGGCGCATGCGCCGGTTCGCGAGCTGCTCTTTCAGGCATTCTATCAGGGCGTCCTGATGGGCGCAGTCGCGCTGTTCTCGCTCAGCCGGGCGATCGTGATACTCGGTGCGGCGCGCGCCGCCGCGTTCATCTCGCTCGTGCCGGTTCTGGGCACGCTGCTCGGCTACGCGATCCTGGGGGAAATTCCCTCCGCATCGGAGATCACCGCCGTGATCGCAATCAGCATCGGAGTGCTGCTCGCCACCGGTACCTTCCAGCGCGCGGCGCGGTGACGGTCGCCAGGGCTCGCGGCCGAGCGATTGCCGCGGCAAAGTCGACTCAGCTCTGCAAAATGCGGGTAGGCGACCGAACGCCCGGCGCGCTATATGGTGCGGCCGCCACGGCATCTTGGGAGCACAATGCAACACGGCTCAATGGCGCTGACGGGTGAAGCCGCCAAACGACGCGCGATCGGATTCCTGAACTGGGCGCATGCGCTCGACCATTACGTCATCCTGATCTTTCCGACCGTGGTGATAGGGCTCGAGGCCGCCTACGGGCGGCCGTATTCCGAGCTGATCGCGCTGGGCACGGCGTCCTTCGTCGCCTTCGGCGTGTTCTCGCTGCCGGCCGGCTGGCTCGCCGATCGCTGGAGCCGGCGCAACATGGTGGCCTTGTTCTATGTCGGCTGCGGTCTGTCGCTGGTAGGCGCCGCGCTCGCGCCGAATCTGCTCATGCTCGCCACTGCACTGTTTGCGCTCGGGGTGTTCGCCGCGATCTACCACCCGGTCGGCATGGCGATGCTGATCGACCTCTCGCAGGCGCGCGGTCGCACGCTGGCGTTCAACGGGGTTTGCGGCAATGTCGGCGCCGCCCTGGCGGCCGGGATCACGGCCGCTCTGGCGTCCTGGATCGGTTGGCGCGGCGCGTTCATCGTTCCGGCGCTGGTGTGCATCGCGACCGGGGTTTTTTACATGGCCCTGGTCCCGGACGATCGGCACCGCACCGGCAAGCGCCAGACCACCGCCGACGTCGTGATGTCGTGGCGGCTCGCGGCCGCCGTGTTCGCGATCTACGTCGTCATTTCGATCGCGAGCGGGCTCGTGTTCAACACGGTCTCGATCGCTCTGCCCAAGATCGTCGATGAACGCCTTGGGCAGAGCGCGCCTCTGATCGCCGTCGGCAGTCTCGCGACCGCGGTCTTCCTGTGCGGTGCCGCCGCGCAGCTCGCGATGGGGCGGCTGGTCGAGCGTTACGCGCCGCACCTGCTGTTCGCCGGCGTGGTCGCAAGCCAGTTGCTGGCGCTGCTGTGGGCAGGGCAGGCGAGCGGCCTGTCCTTGATTGCCGCGCTGGCGGTGCTGATGGCCGGCATCTACGCCCAGGTGACGGTCGGCGACATCGTGATCGCCCGCTACACCGCCGATGCCTGGCGGGGCCGCATCTACGCGGTGCGCTACTTCCTCACTTTCGTCTCGTCCGGCGCCGCGGTCGCGATCATCGCCTTCCTGCACGCGCGCGGCGGCTTCGATCTCGTGCTCACGGTCGTTGCAGCGATTGGGGCGGTGCTGCTGACGGCCGTGTTGAGTTTCGTGGGGCTGGTGTCCGGGGTTGAGAGGGAGCGCCGCCGGCTCGTTCAGCCCGCGGAGTAGCGGCGGCAACGCCGCTGCCAAGCCGGCTGAGCAGCTCCGGCGTTGGATAGGAATCCGCCGGCAGGCCGAGTTTGAGCTGCGCCTGCTTCACGCCCGCCCGCGTCGCCAGGCCGAGCTTGCCGTCGACCTTGCCGACGTCATGTCCCTGCCGCAGCAGCTGGCGCTGCAGTTCGGCAATCTGGCCCGCGGTCAATGTGGAAGGCTTGCCGTTGCCGGGCGACACGCGCGGCGCGCCGGCGATTCGCGTGGCCAGGTAGGCGGCGGTGGTGGCGTAGACCAGCGACTGATTCCACTCCAGGAAGGCATGGAAGTTCTGGTAGGCGAGGAAGGCCGGCCCGAGCCTGCCCATGGGCAGGAGCAACGAGGCTTGCAGATCGTCGGCCGCAAGCGTCCGGCCGTCGGCCAGCGTGACACCCCACTGCGCCCATTGCGAGCGCGGATGCTTGACCGCGAGATCCGCCTGCTCCCAGGCCAGGCTGGAGGGCACGCGCACCTCCTGCAGCCAGGGCTCGCCCCGCCGCCAGCCGTTCTGGGCGAGCAGGTTCGCCGACGAGGCGAGCACGTCCGAGACGCTATGGATGAGGTCGCGCCGACCGTCGCCGTCGAAGTCGACGGCGTATTTGAGATACGCGGTCGGCGAGAACTGCGCCTGGCCGACTTCGCCGGCCCAGGCGCCGACCATCTCGGTCGGCGCAAGGTCGCCGCGCTCGATCACCCGCAGGGCGTTGAGCAACTCCTCGCGGAACATCTGGGGACGTCGACAGTCGTAGGCGAGCGTCACCAGCGAGCGCAACACCGGCAGATCGCCGTTGTTGGCGCCGAAGTCGGTCTCCAATCCCCAGAAGGCGACGATGACCGGCGCCGGCACGCCGAATTGCTGCTCGATGCGCGCGAACAGCGCGGCGTTGCTTTTGATCCGGCTCGCACCGGCCTGCAGCCGATGGCCGTCCGCCATGCGGCCGGCGAACTGCAGGAAGCCTTGTTGGAAAACTTTCTGTCCGCGGTCCTTGTTGACGATGCTCTGGTCGAACGTCGCATCGGCAAGCGCGTGTTCGAGGGTGGCGCGGCCAATGCCCTGCGCTAGCGCCTCGCGCTTGAAGGCGTCGAGCCACTGCTCGAAGCTCGCCCCGCCATGGCAGCGTCCGCCCTGCGCATGTCCGGCCGCAACCGCCGCCAGCATCAAGCCCGCTGCAATTCCTGCCCTTGCCGGGATCAGCCGCATCATTCCCCGCCTGCGAGTTCCTCCGCAATGACCTGACCGATTGAACTGCGCCGGTCAAGATCGGCGTCCCAAGCAGGCTTGCGATGCTTGACGCGACGCCGAGCGGCGCGCGATGGGAAGCATATGAGCCGCGACAACTGCGACCACCCGGTTCTCGAATCCGTCGTTTTGAGCGCTCCGACTGGCGCGACCGATTTGGGCCGATGGTGCTGAGGTGACGATCCCGCTGAATGAGGATGACGCGCGCTACGCGCACGTGGTCGGCTTCAGCCTCCTCGCCCTCGTGCTGGTGCGGCTCGTGGTCGCCGCCAGGACGCCGCTGGCCTTCGACGAGGCCTATTATTGGCTTTGGTCGGAGCATCTGGCCGCCGGCTACTACGACCATTCGCCGATGGTCGCCTGGGTGATTTGGCTCTCCACGGCCATCGCCGGCGATACCGAGCTTGGTGTCCGCCTGCTGTCGGTCCTGCTGGCGGTTCCGGCCACCTGGGCCGTGTGGCGCGCCGCGGCGCTCCTGTTCGGCAACGCGCGGCTCGCCGCGACCGCCGCGCTGTTCTTCAACCTGACCCTGATGGTGGGAGCGGGTACGGTCGTGGTCACACCGGATGCGCCGCTGCTGGTCGCGTCGGCATTCGTGTTGTTTTTCCTGGCCAAGGTGGCAGAGACCGCCGACGGCCGATGGTGGCTTGCGGTCGGCCTCGCTGCCGGATGCGCCTTGCTGTCGAAATACAATGCGCTGTTTTTCGCGATCGGCATCCTGATCTGGTTGATCCTTGTACCCAGCCTGCGCCGGTGGCTGGCGACGCCATGGCCCTACCTTGGCGGGCTGGTGGCGCTTGCGTTGTTCGCACCGGTAATTCTCTGGAATGCCGAGCACCAATGGGCGTCCTTCCACAAGCAGTTCGGCCGCGTCGTCGTGCAGCAATGGACCTTGCGCTATCTCGCCGAGTATGTGGGCGCGCAGATCGGCCTGGCTACGCCCTCGATCTTCGTGCTCGGGGTCATGGGCGCCTGGGCATTCCTGCGCGGCCGCGGCGGCGGACAAGCCGCGCGCGTCCTCCTCATCGCCTTGATCCTGCCGACGACGATCTACTTCATGTGGCACTCGCTGCACGCGCGGGTGGAGGGCAACTGGACGGCACCGATGTTCCCCGCCTTCGCCTTGGCGGCGGCCGCGGCCGCGCACGGCATCGATTGGCAGGGAACGGCGTTGCGGACGGCAGAGTGGTCGCGTCGCTCGGCCGCGCCGATCGCGCTTGCCATGGTCGGTATCATCTATGCCCAGGGCGTATTCGGCATCATTCCCCTCGGCGGCATCGATCCGACGGCGCGCCAACTGGGAACCGGCTGGCGCGCCGTCGGGGTCGAGATCGATGCGTTCCGCAAGGCGCATGGTGCACGCGCCGTATTGACCACCAGCTATGCGCTCACGAGCTGGCTTTCGTTCTACCTGCCATCTCGGCCGCCCGTCGTGCAGCTCAACGACCGGATCCGCTGGGTCAATGCACCCACGCCCGATCCGGATCTGTTCAAAGTGCCGCTGCTCTATGTCTGCGACGCCGAATGCGGCGGCGTCGACCTGGTGCGCCGGCGATTCGAGTCGGTGCACGAAGTTGCCCGCATCCCGCGCCGGCGCCGCGGCGTGGAAATCGAGACCTACGCCGTCTATCGCGTGCACGGCCCGCGCGGTGATCCGCTCGACCGCCTGCAAGCGGCCGAGCTGAAGGTCCGCTGAGGCGCCGACGGAGCGGCGGCGATGCCGCGGATCGGCCAGGGGGCGCTTGACATCGGGGCCGCGAGCGCAATGCTGCCCGCAACAGGAGGGGAGGGACGAAGACGACGTCCGTGCCGCGAGGAAGATCGGCTCCATGAACGATCACTCGGCATCTCCGCAGACGCGCGGGCACATCCGTCAGCGCGCTGCCGATCCTTCGTCGGCGGCCCTTCTCGCTGATCTTGGTGCCCACGTCGACGATATCCTGGCCAGCATCTCCGACGGCCTCGTTGCGTTCGATAACGAGTGGCGGTTCACGTACGTCAACGCCGCCGCCGAGCGGATGACGCACCGCCAGGCCGACGGCCTGATCGGCCGCACAATCGTCGATGCGCTGGGGCCGGATCCCAGCAATCCGTTCTTGGCGTCCTATCGCGCCTCCAAAGCGAGCGGGGAGCCGATCGCCTTCACGGCGTATTCGGAAGTGTTCGTGCGCTGGCTGGAGATCCGCGGCTATCCGCACGCCGCCGGCTACACGGTGTTTTTCCGGGACGTTTCCGATGAACGCGCGGCCCACCGCGCCGCATTGATGAGCGAGGGGAAGCTGGCGGCGGCGGGCCCGATCAACCAGCGCATTTTCGAAACCTCCTTGGACCTCATTCTGGTGGTCGATCGCCGGGGCGACTTCATCCGTGTCAGTCCGAGTTCCGCCGCCATCCTCGGCCACGATCCCGCCTGGATGATCGGCCGCAGCGCGACCGAATTCGTGCACCCCGAGGATCTTGAGAACACCCGCAACGAGATGCGCCTGGCACGGCGCGGGCGGCTGACGCGCAATTTCGAGTGCCGCTACCTGCACAAGGATGGCCGCGTTGTGCCGCTGATGTGGACCGGCGTCTGGTCGGAACCGGAGCAGCAGCATTTCTTCATCGGCCGCGACATGACCGAGCGCACTTTGCTCGAGCAGCAGTTGCGTCACGCTCAGAAGATGGAGGCGGTCGGCCAATTGACCGGCGGGGTGGCCCACGACTTCAACAACATCCTCACGGTCATCACCAGCACGATCGAGATTTTGGCCGACGCGGTCGCCAACGACCCGCAGCTCGCGGCCATCGCTCGCGCGATCAACGAGGCGGCCGATCGCGGGGCCCAGCTCACGCAGCGGATGCTGGCATTTGCCCGCAAGCAGCCGCTGCAGGCCCGCAGCCTGGACTTGAACGCAATCGTCGAACGGATGGTGCCGATGCTGCGGCGGACGCTCGGCGCGGACATCACGATCATCACCAGCCTTGCCGATGATCTGTGGCACGCGCTGGCGGATCCGTCTCAAGTCGAGGACGCGATCCTCAACCTCGCGGTCAACGCCCGCGACGCCATGCCGACGGGCGGCCGGCTCGTCATCGAGACCGCCAACGTGCACCTGGACCAGCAATATGCGACCCACCACCCGGAGGTAGCGCCGGGCGAATACGTCGCCATGATCGTCAGCGATTCCGGGGCCGGAATGTCCCCGGACGTGGTCGAGCGCGCGTTCGAGCCGTTCTTTACCACCAAGGATGTCGGCCGCGGCAGCGGCCTGGGCTTGAGCATGGTGTACGGCTTCGCCAAGCAGTCGCGCGGCCATGTGAAGATCTACAGCGAGATCGGGCACGGCAGCAGCGTGAAGCTCTACCTGCCCAAGGTCGCCGGCGCGCTAGCGCTGGACACCGATACGCCGTCCGAGCCGAGCGAAACTCACAGCGGCGGCGGCGAGACCGTTCTCGTCGTCGAGGATGACGCGGCGGTGCGTGTTGCGGCGGCCGGCATCCTGCAAAATCTCGGGTATCGGGTGCTGCAAGCGGAGGACGGCAAAGCCGCGCTCGCCATCCTCGAGCAGCACCAACCAATCGATCTCTTGTTCACTGACCTGATCATGCCGCATGGCGTGAGCGGTCAGGACTTGCTGCGTTGGGCGCGCGAACGGCGCCCGGAGCTGAAGGTGCTCTTTGCGTCGGGCTATTCCGAGCACCTGTTCAAAGGGCGCGGCGACGTTGAGCGCGCCGCTCCGCTGCTCAGCAAGCCCTATCGGCGGCAGAATCTGGCAGCTGCGGTTCGCCGCGCGCTGGACGGGAGCGACTAGCACCGCCGGTTGTGGACATACAGGCGCCGGTCACCTGGAATATCGCGTAGGCGCGCGGCTAAAAGAGCAAGGCCGCCGATCGCTCGGCGGCCTTGCGCATTGTTCGGCGTGCGTGCCGGATCAGAAGTCCATGTCGCCCATGCCGCCGCCGGGGCCGCCCGGCATCGGGGGGGTCTTCTTCTTCGGCACCTCGGCGACCATCGCCTCGGTGGTGATCAGGAGGCCGGCGATCGAAGCGGCATTCTGCAGTGCCACGCGTACCACCTTGGTCGGGTCGATGATGCCTTTCTTGACCAGATCGCCGTATTCGCCGCTCTGAGCGTCGAACCCGTAAGCATATTGCTCCTTCTCGGCGATCTTGCCGACGATGACGGAGCCGTCTTCGCCGGCGTTGACCACGATCTGGCGCGCCGGCGTCGAGAGCGCCTTGCGGACGATGTCGATGCCGGCCTTCTGGTCGTCATTCTCGGGCTGCAGCTTGGCGAGCGCCTTCTGGGCGCGCAGCAGCGCGACGCCGCCGCCGGGCAGGATGCCTTCCTCGACCGCGGCGCGGGTTGCGTGCAGCGCATCGTCGACGCGATCCTTGCGCTCCTTCACCTCGACCTCGGTCGCGCCGCCGACGCGGATCACTGCGACACCACCGGCGAGCTTAGCGAGCCGCTCCTGCAGCTTCTCGCGATCGTAGTCCGAGGTCGTCTCCTCGATCTGCGCCTTGATCTGCGAGATCCGGCCTTCGATATCGGACTTCTTGCCGGCGCCGCCGACGATCGTGGTGTTCTCCTTCTCGATCGTCACCTTCTTGGCACGGCCGAGCATGTTGAGCGCCACGTTCTCGAGTTTGATGCCGAGATCCTCGGAGATCGCCTGGCCGCCGCTCAGGATGGCGATATCCTGCAGCATCGCCTTGCGGCGATCGCCGAAGCCGGGCGCCTTGACGGCGGCGACCTTGAGCCCGCCGCGCAGCTTGTTGACCACCAGCGTGGCCAGCGCCTCGCCCTCGACCTCTTCGGCGATGATCAGGAGCGGCTTGCCGGTCTGCACCACTGCCTCGAGCAGCGGGAGCAGCTCCTGCAGGCCCGACAGCTTCTTCTCATAGATCAGGATGTAGGGATCCTCCATCTCGACCCGCATCTTCTCCGCATTGGTGACGAAGTAGGGCGAGATGTAGCCGCGGTCGAACTGCATGCCCTCGACCACGTCGAGCTCGGTCTCCAGCGACTTCGCCTCTTCGACCGTGATCACGCCCTCGTTGCCGACCTTCTTCATCGCCTCGGCGAGGAAGCGGCCGATCTCGGCGTCGCCGTTGGCCGAAATGGTGGCAACCTGCGCGATCTCGTCATTCGAGGTGACCTTCTTCGAATTCTTCTTGAGGTCATCGACGACGGCCGCGACCGCGCGGTCGACGCCGCGCTTGAGGTCCATCGGGTTCATGCCGGCGGCAACCGACTTGGCGCCTTCCTTGACCACGGCGTGAGCGAGCACGGTTGCGGTCGTGGTGCCGTCGCCGGCGCTGTCCGACGATTTGGATGCGACTTCGCGCACCATCTGCGCGCCCATGTTCTCGAACTTGTCTTCGAGCTCGATCTCCTTGGCGACGGTGACGCCGTCCTTGCTGATGCGCGGAGCGCCGAACGACTTGTCGAGCACCACGTTGCGGCCCTTGGGGCCGAGCGTGACCCTGACCGCGTTGGCCAGGATCTCGACGCCGCGCAGCATCTTCTCGCGCGCGTCGACTGAGAATTTGACTTCTTTGGCAGCCATTTTGATTTTTCCTCTTGGTTACTCTCATCCCCCTCGAACGCAGGTGCAGCCTGGCTCGCGCGGGATGACGGTGATCGTTGAGTGCGGATGGTCGCTGCGCGACCCGGCGGTGGACGGGGCCGAGCGCCTCACGCGGCTTTCTTGCGGGCGGCCTCTTCTACCAGCACGCCCATGATGTCGCTTTCCTTCATGATCAGATATTCGACGCCGTCGATCTTGACCTCGGTGCCGGACCATTTGCCGAACAGCACCCGGTCGCCGCTCTTGACGTCGATCGGGATCAATTTGCCGCTCTCGTCGCGGCCGCCCGGGCCCACCGCAATCACCTCACCCTGCTGCGGCTTTTCCTTCGCGGTGTCGGGGATGATGATGCCGCCGGCGGTCTTCTCTTCGGCGTCAATGCGCTTGACGACAACACGGTCGTGAAGCGGGCGGAACTTCATGGTGTCCTCCTTAAGCTGCTGAAAGGATTCGGTTTTTTCTGGAGCTGGACCAGGGAGTTTGGTCGCCCCTCGGTCGTCCGTTGGCGACATAGAGCACGCCCCGGACCCGATCAAGGGGGGCAGCGAAATTTTTTGGCACTCAGCGTACGTGATTGCTAGCAGTGTCGGATCGCGGCGGTCGTTGCCACGGGAGCCGCACCGCCGCCGCCCGCGTTGGGACGGCGTGCTTAGGGCTGTTTGGTCGGTTGTTAGCAGGCTCCGCTGGATGCTGCTAACGCATTGGATGTAAACACTTTATTCAAATTTTGGGCTTGCACTGAAGACCGGGGGTGAAGAGACTCGTGATCGGGACTCGGCCTGCGGACCGGTCCCGCAGGAAAGCGAGGACCGCATGGTCGGCAAAGATTTTCGACGCCAGCTCGAGGGCTACGGACTGACGACGGCTCAAATCCTGTATCGGCGCCCCGACCATCCTTGGCTGCTGCAGACCTATGTCTGGCAGGACTACGATCTGTTTCCGGACTTTCCGACCCTGCAGAAGTTCCTGACGTTCTGGCAGCGGTCGCTGGAAGGCGTGCTCTACTCAGTGACGGTCGCGCATTCGCGTCTTGTTGTTCCGGCGGAGATCAAGGCGATCGACAGCGAGTTCCGCCTGCACTGAGGCGACGTCAGCTCAGCACGCCCACGATCGCGCCCAGCAGGCAGGTTGCGAGAGTGCCGGACACCATCGATTTCCCACCGAGCGAGACAACCTCGGCGCGCCGCGCCGGCGCCATCGTGGTCAGGCCCGCCACCATGATGCCGAGGCTGCCGAAATTGGCGAAGCCGCACATCGCGTAGAGCATGATCAGGCGCGAGCGCGGCGTGAGGGCTTCCGGCGGCAACTGCGCGAGCTGAAGATACGCGATCAACTCGTTGAGAATCGTTTTCACTCCCATCAGGCTTCCCGCCGTCTTGGCCTCGTCCCATGGCAGACCCATGAGCCAGCAGATCGGCGCCATTGCGTAGCCGAGCAGCCGCTGGAGGGTGACTGGCGCGCCGCCGATCTCGGGCAGCACCCCGAGGATCGCGTTGGCGAGGTGCACGAGCGCGACGAATACGATCAGCATGGCGCAGATGCTGAGCAAGAGCTCCAGCCCCACGATGGTGCCTTTCACGATGGCGTCCATGCTGCTGGCGGCGACCGGCTCCGGCTCGCCGAGCGCGCCCGCGGTGTGTGCCGCCTGCCCGTCCGGCACCATCATTTGACTGATCAGGATGGCGGCGGGTGCGCCGAGAACCGACGCGATGATGAAGTGACCGGCCGCGTCCGGAACAATGGGACCGAGGATGGTTGCGTACAGGACCAGTACCGTCCCGGCGATGCCGGCCATTCCGCCGGTCATGACGACGAATAGCTCGCTGCGCGAAAGGCGCGCGAGGTATGGCCGGATGAACAGCGGCGCCTCCACCATGCCGACGAAGATGTTCGCGGCAGTGGAAAGCCCGACTGCACCGCCCACGCCCAGCGTGCGCTCCAGCGCCCAGGCAAAGCCGCGGACGATCGGCGGCAGGATGCGCCAGTAGAACAGCAGCGTCGTCAGCACGCTCATCACCAGCACCAGCGGCAACGCCTGGAACGCGAGCACGAAGTCGGCTCCGGGCGTCTTCGGATCGAACGGAAGGGGACCGCCGCCGATGTATCCGAACACGAACGACGTGCCGGCGCGGGTGGCGGCGGCGACCGCCTCGATGACGCCGTTGGCGGCGGCGAAAGCGGCCTTGACCTGCGGCACCTTGAGGCAGACGAACGCAAGTGCAAACGTCACGGCGAGGCCGGCCAACACGCGCCGCCACGCCACCGCCCGTCGGTCCTCGCTCAGCGCCCAGGCGAGCGCGACGAGCGCCAGCACGCCCGCCGCCGATTGCAGATTGAGCATATGTTCCAAGCCCCCTCGGATTCACCCGCCGGCGATTGTAAGGTCGCCGCCCTCGGTCACAACCAGGAACCTGAGACCCATGGCGCGCATCGTGTTCGATTTCGACGGGCTGACGCTCGAGGCCGAGTTGCTCGACACCGCAACCGCGCGCGCGATCGCCGCGGCGCTGCCCTACGAGGCGCGGGTCATGACCTGGGGGGAGGAGGTCTATTTCGACGTACCGGTCGACGTGGCGCGCGAGCCGGACGCCCGCGCCGTGGTGGTCCCCGGCGAAATCGCGTTCTGGCCGGAGGGCCCGTGCATCGCCATCGGCTTCGGCCGTACCCCGATCAGCCGCGGTGACGAATGCCGGCTGGCGAGCCCGTGCAACGTATTCGCCAAGGCGGCCTCGGACGTGAAGGTGCTGGCGAAGGTCGCGGGCGGCACGCGGGTGAAGGTGTCGGCGGTCGCATGAAAGGCCGGTTGCTCGTGGCGACCGCAGGGGGGAGCCGTGTGGTCACCTTTGCGCCGGCACGCTGCACCGATGCCGTTGCGCGAAAATCACACCGTCGCGATCGGCGTCGCCGGTGAGCCGACCGCACCTGGCAGTCGCAACGGCGGCGCGGTCAAGAGAAAGCGCGAGCGTTTGTGCGCGCGCAGCCAGTTCGCGAGCTCGCTCAAGTACCAGAGCTCGCCGAGATAGACGCCGAGTTTGAACAGGCAATGGGCGTGCAGCGGCAGGAACGCGCACGGGTCGTGGTCGCACGGCGCCGAGGGCAGCGCCTCGACCGCGTAGTTGTCGCAGATCAGCGCCACCAGCCCGCTGTCGGTGACCCATTGCTGCAGCCGCGCGTCGCGGCCGTCGAGCGCCGCGCAGGAATTGTGCAGTCGCTGGTCGGGCGCCCGCCCCATCGCCAGGACGACCTCGTCGAATCCCGTGCGCAGGCAGGCGAAATCGCCCTCTTCGACCACGACGCCGTCGGCCTCGAGCACGCGCATGAGCCCGTCGTACCCGACCATGGTGCGGACGCGCCCGAAATGTGCCTCGAGGTCGATCATCACGGCGCGCCCTTGCACGCAGGCGGTCGCCATGTTCTCCACCCCGAGCGCCCGCGCCCCGACGTGCTCACCGCGCGTGACTTCCTTGCCGTCGCGGTAGTCGACCGGTCCGATGATGTGCTCGCCGACCCGGTACCCGTTGTAGAACACCATCTCGGGTTTGCCGTCCCCGTCGACATCGAACTGCTGCCCGACATGCGCCAGGCTGTCCCACTGCGTCGAGTATTGCAGCGTGAGCTCGACCACGTCGTCGCACACGATATCGGCGTGCGCCGGGTCGTGACGCGACAACGGATAACCCATGACGGGCTTGCCGTCGCGCTCGGTCGGGCGAAGCTTCGGCGGATGGCGCCGCGGGTTGAGCACGTTGCCGCCCGGATAGTCGAGCGGGAGGCTGAGACAGAACGTCCGGCCCTCGCGCACCTCTGCGATGCCCTGCAGCACCTTCTGCGGCGTCAGCAGGTTGAGACGGCCGCGCTGATCGTCGGGGCCGAAATCGCCCCAGGTCGACCCTTGCGGACGCTCGACCCAACGGGAGTTCGCAGGCGCCGTCACGACCTAGCCGCGTCCGACGAATGGCATCTTGGTCGCCATCACCGTGAGGAACAGCACGTTGGCGTCGAGCGGGAGCGAAGCCATGTAGACGACGGCGCTGCCGACGTGATCGGCATCCATGCGCGGCTCCGGCATCGTCCTTCCGTCGGGCTGCAGCACGCCCTGCGCCATCCGTTCGGTCATCGGCGTCGCCGCATTGCCGATATCGATCTGTCCGCACGCGATGTCGTAGGCGCGGCCGTCGAGCGAGGTGGATTTGGTGAGGCCGGTGATGGCGTGCTTGGTTGCGGTATAGGCGGCCGAACGCGGGCGCGGCGTGTGAGCGGAGATCGAACCGTTGTTGATGATACGCCCGCCGCGCGGGTCCTGGTCCTTCATGATCTTGAAGGCTTCCTGCGTGCACACGAAGGTCGCGGTGAAATTGGTGTCCACGACCTCTTTCCACTTTTCGACCGGAAGCTCCTCGAACGGCACCGGTGGGGCGCCCATGCCGGCGTTGTTGAACAGCACGTCGAGGCGGCCGTAGGTCTGCTTCACCTTGGCGAACAGCGCGCGGATGGAATCGACGTCGCGCACATCGGTCGGCACTGCCAAGCCCTTGCCTCCGGCGGCTTCGCACTCCTTGGCGACCGCTTCAAGCGGCTCCTTGCGGCGCCCGGCGAGGGCAACCGCGTAGCCTGCGCGCGCGAGCGCGATCCCCGCCGCCCTCCCGACGCCGGTGCCGGCGCCCGTCACGATAGCGACTTTTTGCTGCGCAGCCATTCGCAAACTCCCTGTTGTTGGGCCCGCCGCGGCGGGTGAGACCGGCATCGCCGCCGCATCGCGCGTGGGCGGCGGGCGGCCCCTTTCAATGCCCTAAACGGGCCGCGATGGGAACTGCGCTCGGCGTGAAATGCTTGCCCACTACGTGGCAGCCGCGGGGGTACCCGGTCGGCTCGGTTAGCGGAGCGTCAACCCGAGGCTTTTGCGGGTCCGTAGGGTGGCCGCGGAATCGCCATGTGGGCCGCCCGCAGCGCCGCCGACCACCGCTCCCGCAGATCATGGAAATACGGCTCGCCCGGCTCGATCCGGTAGCTTAGCTCCGCGGCGCAGGCATCGCGGCGCGCGACCAGGAAGTCGATCGGCATTCCGACGCCGAGATTGGATCGCATCGTCGAATCCATCGAGATCAGCCCGATCTTGAGCGCGTCATTGAGGTCGGTGCCGTAAGTGATGGCGCGGTCGAGGATCGGCTTGCCGTACTTGTGCTCGCCGATCTGGAGGTAGGGCGTGTCGGGCGTGCACTCGATGAAGTTGCCGGCGGCGTAGATCATGAACAGGCGCAGCGGCCCGCCCCTGATCTGCCCGCCGAACAGGAACGCGACGTCGAAGTCGACGTGCCCGGTCTTGAGCCCGGGCGCCTCGGTGTCGTGCACCATGCGGATCGCCCGTCCGATCCGTTGCGCGGCCTGGAACATCGTCGGCGCGTTCACCAGCGTTTCGCGCTCGCCGGTGACCGGATTTTCCAGGCCCTCGTTGAGGATGCTCACCACCGATTGGCTGAGCGACAGGTTCCCGGATGACGCCAGCGCCATGATGCACTCGCCCGGCTCGCCGAAGACGTTGAGCTTGCGGAAGGTCGATATGTTGTCGAGCCCGGCATTGGTCCGGGTATCGGCGATCATCACCAGGCCGTCTCGCACCAGGATGCCGCAGCAATAGGTCATCTGTCCTCGCGCTCCGCGCCTGCGCTGGTTTTATAGCCGGGCGAATCGCGGCGCCGCAACGGCGCTCGTCACGCCTGCGCCTGCGCCTCCGCCTCGACCCGGATCGCGACTTCGAGCGTCTCGCCGCCGCCGCCGTGACGCGAGCCGCGCACGGGCGCCGCGCCGAGGTAGTCGAACCCGATCGCGACCCGCACGTGCGCATCGGTGACGGAGACGCCATTGGTGGGATCGAAGCCGACCCAGCCGAGGTCCGCGACGAACCCTTCCGCCCAGGCGTGCCCGGCGCTTTGCTCGACCACCTGGTCGCTGCGCTTGAGGTGACCGCTGACATATCGGCAGGGCATCTCCAGCGCGCGCGCCGCCGCGATGAAGATATGGGTGAGGTCCTGGCACACGCCGCGCTTGAGGGCGAACGCCTCGGTCGCCGTGGTGTGGACGTGGGTCGGATCCGGGTCGAATGCGATCTCTCGATGGAGTGCGACGGTGAGCGCATGCAGCCGATCGAGCGGGTCACGCTCGCGCGCGGCGATGTCGCGTGCGAACGCTGCGATCTCGCCGTCCGGCTCGGTGAGCGCCGTCTCGCGCAGGAACACGCTGGGGGGAAATCGTTCGATCGCGCCGCGCACGACGCCGGCGCAATCCTGGGTGTCCACCTCGCCCTCGACATGCAGCGTGATCTCTGAGAAAGGCCCGGCGGCGGTGAAGGCGTGCACGACGTTGCCGAGCGCGTCTTCGCGCTGGTCGAGGCGGCAATCCTCTGACAGATCGATGCGCCAGCGCATCACATACTGGCCCTCATGATGGCGCGGGGTGAGCCGCAGCATCTGGATGACGCCGGTTGGCGGCTGCTCGTAGCGATAGTGGGTGTCGTGGCTGATGCGAATGCGCATTCGCCTAAACCGTTATCCTGGGGGCTGTCCTGCCGTCACTGCGAGCCGAAGGCGAAGCAATCCGCAACGGCGATAAAAGCGTATGGATTGCTGCATCGCCTGCGCTCCCTTGCAGTGACGAGCCACGCGCGAGGAGCTGTCGTTTGTTGGTGGCGCGCATTCACGACAAGTATTGCTTCGAGATGCTCTGGCCCAGGCTGTTGTTGTCGGCGACGAACTCCTCGATGAATTCATGCAGCCCGCTCTGGAAGATCTGCTCGATATCGAGATTCTTCATGCGCGCCAGCATCGCCCGCGCCTTGCGCTGAGCCGGCCCCTGCTGGGCGTAGAACTGCGCGATGTCGTCGAGATAGCGCACCAGGTTCTCGTAGCAGCTCGCCAGCGAGCGCGGCATCTGGGCGTTGAGGATCAGGAGATCGGCGATCCGCCAGGGCTTGAGGTTGTCGCGGTAGACCCAATGATAGGAGGTGAGCGCGGATACCGAGCGCAGGATCGCCGCCCACTGGAAGTAGTCGAGCGGACCGCCGACCGGCTCGTTGTGCGGCAGCAGCACATGGTATTTCACGTCGAGGATGCGCGCCGTGTTGTCGGCGCGTTCGATGAAGACGCCGAGGCGCGAGAACCAGTAGCAGTCGTTGCGCAGCATGGTGCGGTAGGCGGAGCCGTCGAACCGCAACGATGTCCCCTGCACCCAGCGCAGGAACCGCATCACCTCCTCGCGCGTGGTGCAGCGGCCGAACCGGCGCAGCTCGTGCCAGCCGGTGTTGAGGGTGTCCCACATCTCGACCGTCAGTGCCGTGCGCACGCCGCGGCCGTTGGCGCGGGCGATTTCGAGGCAGTTGCGGATCGACGACGGATTGTCGGGCGAGAACGCGAGGAAGTCGGTCACCGTCTCCTCGTTCGCCTCCTTGTAGATCCGATAGAACGCGCCGGAGCAGCCCGCGGTCGCCACCGCTGAATCCCACTCGTTGGTGGCGCCGCCGGCCGTGATCGGGGTCGCGGTCAGCCGATGCGTCGCTTCCAGGATGCGCGCCAGCGATTCCGCCCGCTCCACGTAGCGGGCGACCCAGTACAGGTTGTCGGCGGTTCGCGACAGCATGGTGGACGCTACCGCATGATGCCGCGAGCGGGCGCAAGGTTCCAATCCTTCCCCTGAAAGGGGAGGGTGGCGAGCGGCGCCGCGGCGAGCCGGGCGGGGTTGCTGCTCGGCCCGGACCCCAGCCCGGCTGGGGCGCAGCGCCGGCCACCACCCTTCCCCGCTTCGCGGGGGAGGGATGGGTCAAGCGGGTGCGTCCAAGCTTGCGTCATTGCTCGAGCACCCATGTGTCCTTGGTGCCGCCGCCTTGGCTGGAATTGACGACCAGGGAGCCCTCCCTCAACGCCACGCGGGTGAGCCCGCCCGGCACGATCGAGATGCGGTCGCGGCCGACCAGCACGAACGGCCGCAGATCGACATGTCGGGGAGCGATCCCGTCGTTGACGCAGGTCGGGCAGGTCGACAGCGCGAGCGTCGGCTGGGCGATGAAGTTCTCGGGCCGGCGCTTGAGCTTGTCGCGGAACGACGCCAGCGCCGACTTGGTCGCGGCGGGGCCGATCAGCATGCCGTAGCCGCCGGAGCCGTGCACTTCCTTGACCACCAGCTCGCCGAGATGGTCGAGCACGTAGCGCAGATGCTCCGGTTCGCGGCAGCGCCAGGTTGGCACGTTGCTCAGGATCGGCTCCTCGCCGAGGTAGAAGCGGATGATCTCGGGCATGTAGCTGTAGACCGCCTTGTCGTCGGCGATGCCGGTGCCGACCGCGTTGGCGAGCGTCACGGTGCCGGCCAGGTACGCGATCATCAGTCCCGGTACGCCGAGCACCGAATCCGGCCGGAAGGTGAGGGGGTCGAGGAAGTCGTCGTCGATCCGGCGGTAGATCACGTCGACGCGCTTCGGCCCTTGCGTGGTGCGCATGAACACGACGTTGTCGCGCACGAACAGGTCGCGCCCCTCGACCAGCTCGACGCCGAGCTTGTCGGCCAGGAACGAGTGCTCGTAGTAGGCCGAATTGTGCACCCCGGGGGTGAGCAGCACCACCGTCGGCTCGCTCGCTGCGCCCGTGGGCGCGAGCGACGTCAAGGTCGCCAGCAGCTCGTCGGGGTAGCGCTCGACCGGGGTCACGCGGTAGCGCGAGAACAGCTCGGGAAACAGCCGCAGCATGATTTCCCGGTTCTCCAGCATGTACGACACCCCGGACGGCGTGCGGACATTGTCCTCGAGCACGTAGAAGGTGTCGGCGTCGACCCGCACCACGTCGATGCCGGCGATGTGGACGTAGAGGTCGTGCGGCACGCGCTGGCCGTTCATCTCCGGCCGGAACACCGGGTTGCGGTACACCAGGTCCTCCGGCACCGCGCCGGCACGCAGGATCTCGCGCTTGCCGTAGATGTCCTTGAGGTAGAGGTTGATGCCCTTGACCCGCTGCTCGAGGCCGCGGCGCAGCGCCGTCCACTCGGCCCCCGACAGGATGCGCGGCAGCACGTCGAACGGGATCAGCCGCTCCTGCGATTCCGCCTCGCCGTAGACCGCGAACGTGATCCCGATGCGGCGGAACAGGAGCTCGGCCTCCCGCCGCCGATATTCCAGCACGTCGGAATCGACCGCCTTGAGCCACGTCGCAAGGCTTTCATAGGCCGGCCGCACCGCGCCGTCGGCTGCGCTCATCTCATCGAAAGCGGCGTGCACCCCGTTCGCTCCTGCCGCGTCCTTCCCCGCGCGGGCCTCTTGCAAGTGATGCGCCAGCGCGCTTGCCCCGCGCCGCGGCGCCGCTCCAGGGACCATCGCCCAGTGCGTGGGCAACGGGTGGACAAAGGGTGCCACCGAACTAAGCTGCCGGCCGCGTCGGGCGCTTGGCCGGAGGGAATGATGCAGGAAGCTTCGGCGGAAGACCAGGAGATCGTCACGGCCGGCCTCTTGGTCATCGGCGACGAGATCCTTTCCGGGCGCACCAAGGACAAGAACATCGGCTATATCGCCGAATACCTCACCAATATCGGGATCGACCTCTGTGAGGTTCGCGTGGTGCCTGACGCGGAGCACGAGATCGTCGGCGCGCTCAACGCCATGCGGGCGCGCTACACCTACCTGTTCACCACCGGCGGCATCGGCCCGACCCACGACGACATCACCGCCGAGAGCGTCGCCAAGGCGTTCGGCGTCGGCATCGACTACCACCCGGAGGCGGTGCGGCTGATCAAGGAGATGCTCGCCAAGCGCGGCACCGAGCTTAACGAGGCGCGGCTCCGGATGGCGCGCATCCCGCTCGGCGCCGACCTGATCACCAACGCGGTCTCGGGCGCGCCGGGCTTCCGCATCGGCAACGTGCACGTGATGGCAGGCGTGCCGGCAATCATGCAGGCGATGCTCGACGCAATCGCGCCCGCGCTGCGGACCGGCGCCAAGGTTCTGTCGGAGACGATCCGGGCCGACGCGCGCGAGGGCGACATCGGCACCCCGTTGGGCGAGATCGCCAAGGCTCACCCCGACGTCATGATCGGCAGCTATCCGTTCTGGGACGACAAGAGCGGGCCGAACACCAACCTCATCGTGCGCTCGCGCGATCCGGCCAAGCTGGCAGCCGCCAAGGCCGCGGTGGAGACCATGCTCGGGCGCGTCAAGGCGGCGCCGTGAGCTTTGGGCCGGTTCGCCATTGCGACAAAGCAATGCAGTGCCGGTACCTCTGCGGAAGCGGTTTTCGTTCCGGCGCACGATTGCGGCAACCGATTGCCGTTCAGCGCCTTAGCGGCACGTCCTGGCAGACGGCGCGAGTCACTTGACGCGCTGGACGAGCCATTTGAATGGATGGATGAAGGACCTGAATTTGTTTATGAGCTGAGCCTATGGGGGGATCGGACTTCAAGGAAGGTGATCCCATGAGCCACAAGACCCGTCGAAACATCCTCTCCGGCGCGCTCGCCTCTGCCGGCTATGGCCTGGCCCCAGGCGCCCTTGCACAGTCCCAGCTCGCTCCGACACCCGCCTGCCGCGACGGTGACGCGGCCACGGTCCGTCAGACCGAGGGGCCGTTCTTCAAGCCCAGCTCACCCGAACGTAGCGAGCTGCGCGAGGCAGGCACGCGCGGGCAGCCGGTCGAGCTCACGGGCGTGGTGCTGACCCGAAACTGCCGGCCGGTGGCGGGCGCTTTGGTCGACCTCTGGCAGGCAGACCAAGAGGGCGACTACGACAACAAGGGCTTCCGGCTGCGCGGCCACCAGTACACCGATGCCGCGGGCCGCTATCGCTTTCGCACGGTCGTGCCCGGTGCCTATCCGGGGCGCACGCGCCACTTCCACGTCAAGGTCCAGGCGCCGGGCGGCCGCGTGCTCACCACCCAGCTCTACTTTCCGGGCGAGGCCAAGAACCGTACCGACGGCTTGTTTCGCCAGGAGCTGTTGATGCGCGTCGCCAAGGCCGAGGGCGGCCTCGCGGCGCAGTTCGATTTCGTGCTCGACACCGCGTGAGGAGAACTCGGGGATGACGGTGCAACCGCAGCAGGTGCGGCCGGAAAAGTTCTTTCCCGTCTCGTGGGACCAGTTCCACCGTGACTCGCGTGCGCTCGCCTGGCGGCTCAACGGCGCCGGCCCGTTCGAGGCGATCGTCTGCGTGACGCGCGGTGGGCTGGTCGCCGCCGCCGTGGTGGCGCGCGAGCTCGGCATCCGGCTGATCGAGACGGTGTGCGTGTCGAGCTACGGGGCCGGCCCCGGCACCGGCATCGGGGCCGAGATCATGCAGGGCGACCTGACCGTGCTCAAAGGCGTCGCCCCCGAGGTCGTCGCCCTCGGCAAGGGCGAGGGCGAAGGCGTGCTCATCGTCGACGACCTCGTCGATACCGGCAAGACCGCCCGCGTGGTGCGCGACCTGATCCCGAAGGCGCATTTCGCCACCGTCTACGCCAAGCCGATGGGGCGGCCCATGGTCGACACCTTCATCACCGAGGTGTCGCAGGACACCTGGATCTATTTCCCCTGGGACACCGGGCTTGCGTTCCAGCCGCCGATCCGGGAGGGCGGCCTCTGACGGCGTTTCTCGCGTCGTTTGCGAAGGGGCATTTAGCGGGTAGTCAACAGGCGGGGCAGGGGGCACACTGGGGTAGCGCCGGTACCGCCTTCAGGGAAGGTTGGAATGACCAGGGCGGCGCTGCGCGTCGCGACGAACAGGGAGCAAGCAGACAATGGACGCCGTCACCGCCAAGGCCGAGAGCGAAGCGCAAGGGCATTCGCATATCGTTCGCCCCGCCGAGATGGAATGGCAGAAGACGCGCTTCCCCGGCTGCGAGGCCAAGACCCTGCTGTTCGATGCGCAGACCGGCCTCGTCACCGCGCTGATGCGGTTCGCGCCCGGCGCGGTGCTGCCGGATCACGAGCACGTCAAGATCGAGCAGACCTATGTGCTCGAAGGCACGCTCGTCGACAGAGAGGGACCGGCCGCCGGCCTCGAGGTCGGCCCGGGTGAATACGTCTGGCGCGAGCCCGGCAGCCGGCATGTAGCCTGGTGTCCCGAGGGCGGGCTGATGCTCGCGATCTTCCAGGTGCCCAACAAGTTCTTCGAGCGCGACGGCCGCGTCACCGACGCGACCGGCAAGGACTGGGATCAAGCCTGGGGCCACGCGGTCAAGGATTGACGACAGCGTAGCCGCTGCCCGGCAACGCGCGTCTTTTGTTGCGTCACGCGAGGAGCGTGAGCGACGAAGCCTTCAGCGTGAGCCCGGCGGTCGTCCCCAATTCCGCCGCCTCGAGCGCGGTGTCCGCGTACGACCTCCGCTTCCGGCAGCGATGCGCCGGTGGTAGGACAACGGCCGCGCGGACGTGGCGGAATGGTAGACGCAAGGGACTTAAAATCCCTTGGGGGTAACCCCGTGAGGGTTCGAGTCCCTCCGTCCGCACCAATAAAATAAAGTACTTATGGCAAGTTGCCTGTACAGTGATTTCAGACGCAGATGTCGTGTCTTCATTGTGTCTACAAGTCGACTCGGATTCCCCAGCGCTCGCGTCTGTCCTTGGCCGCCATGAAGAAGCCGAGGGAAGTCCTGCAGCCCCGTTGGAGCGTCTACCTGTTGAAGCGCAAGGCGGAGCGCCTGCCCCTCACGGTCACTGCGCGGGACAGCGAAGAGGCGATTAAGCGCGCCATTGAGGAACACGATATCCGCGAGCGTGAGCGGTTCAGGCTCAGCGTGCAGCGCGAGACGTAGGTTGGCGTTTGCCGGCAGGGACGCCCGCCCATGCACCACCGGCTGGCCAACCCTATGTTCAGCACCTCAAGCAGGCCGGGAACCCGAGATAGCTTCAAGCGTTCCCAGGTTGGGCGGGGGCGTCGAGGTGAGACATGGACGCCCACCTTTCCGGAAACGAGGTGTCGGGCCGGCTGACCGTAAAAGTATGGAGCTGCTTGCTCGGCGCCGTCATCGGCGCGTTGGCATTTTTGTTTGCGGCGACTGTGATTTTCGATGCCCACGAGAAGTCAATCGAGCAGCGGATGCTTGCCGAAGATGTGGTTCAGCAGCTTCGGCAAAACGCCGAGCGGGAGCGCTTCCGGATAAGCATGCAGCAAGAGCCCGAGCCCGCGGAGGGTGGACCCGCGCAATAAGCCGCCCACCCTTCCCCAGACTTCGACTTGGATGGCCATCCGCAAGTTGATGGCACGCTCAAGTGCCGCGTCGTCGGTCGGGCACTCGATGGCGGCTCTGGAACCCGGACTTTGAGCGCCGCTTTATCTTCTAAACAGACCCAGGAGATGCGGATGCTGAACCGCAGAGGAATTTCGGCGGGGCGCCGTTCAATGTCAGCGCTTCCGGCTGGCACTTCGACGGCTTCGGCGTCATCGCGGAAACCGCCACTGCCATCAAAGGAACCGCTACGGCTGCGAGGATCGAGGCA